>Ga0272443_10000349_pt1 | contig 88244 bp, 79 predicted proteins | sample SSMAcet12_FD_193581 | JGI IMG/M metagenome (GOLD analysis project Ga0272443, IMG submission 193581) | Marine sediment archaeal communities from Little Sippewissett salt marsh, Falmouth, MA, United States - SSM-Acet-12 | ecosystem: Environmental > Aquatic > Marine > Wetlands > Sediment ...
ACATTATGGAACAGTCGGAATTTTTCTCGTCGTTTCCATCGGCTTCGTTCTTATAACCTTTCTAATAGCCAAACTGATCAGACCGCAACGTCCAACAGAAGCCCAGTTGCAACCATACGAATGCGGCGAACCAACAGTTGGACCATCCTGGATCCAGTACAACGTTCGCTACTACGTTTTCGCACTCCTCTTCGTAATCTTTGATGTAGAGGTTGTGTTTATTATTCCATGGGCTGTGGTATTCAAACAGCTCGGATTGTTTGCTCTGATCGAGATGCTCGTCTTTCTGGCAATTCTTATTTTCGGGCTCCTCTACGCCTGGAAGAAAGGTGTACTGAAATGGGTGTAATATCCAAGTTGCCCGTATATTTCGAGCAGGTTCCCGGAGGAGGTATCGTTACAACGCAGGTGGAAACCGTGCTCAACTGGAGCCGCTCTTCCTCTCTCTGGTACATGCTGTTCGGGCTGGCCTGCTGTGCTATTGAAATGATGTGTACAGGCGCATCGAGGTATGACCTCGACCGCCTTGGTATGATATTTCGCGCATCACCCCGCCAATCGGACCTGATGTTTGTGGCGGGAACAGTAACCCATAAAATGGCACCTCGTGTCAAATTGCTATACGAACAGATGTCATCACCGAAATATGTGCTCGCTATGGGTGGGTGTGCAACACGCGGTGGTCCTTTCTATTATGATTCCTATTCGGTTCTGAAAGGTGTCGACAGGATAATTCCGGTTGATGCTTATATCCCCGGATGTCCTCCAAGACCGGAATCGTTAATAGAGGGCTGTCTTAAGATTATGGAAAAGATCAAACAGGAAAAGCTCGCTGACTGGAGCAGGGATGTCAAACTCGGTTAACATCGATCTTCTAACATCCAAATTCCCGGGCAAGGTCGAAAAACTCGAATTACAGCCCGCGCAGGATGCGGTTCTTGTCGACAAGAGCATCATCCGAGAATTTATGCAGTTCCTTAAAGACGAGAAGAGCCTTGATTTGGACTATCTTTTCTGTCTCTCAGCGGTCGATCAGGAAGAATATCTCGAAGTTGTCTATCATTTAGGCTCGACAATCGAGCATTATAAGTTAGCAGTGAAAGTCAAGCTTCCCAGCGAAAACCCGTCAATCGACACAATTTGCGACATATACCGCGCCGCAAACTGGTATGAGCGGGAAATCTGGGAGCTGTACGGTATAGATATTATAAATCATCCCGACCTACGGCTGCTTCTGCTGCCGGAGGATTGGAATGAGGGGGCACCCATGCGGAGAGGTTGGACCGGTTCTGATTTCATAATCATGCCGGAACCATAGACTTCGGGGTGCGGGAGATAATGGACGAAGAGAGAGTTGCGCGGCAGATCGCGGAGACCGAGGGAATCTCGTTCGATTCCGGTTTCCCGACAGAAGAATTCATGGTCAACATGGGGCCACAGCACCCCTCCACACACGGCGTGTGCCGTCTCCTGCTTTCGATGGACGGTGAGAATGTTAAATCCGTCCAGCCGCACATAGGATATCTCCACCGAGCAATAGAAAAGATTTGCGAGAACCGCACTTACGCCCAGATCGTGCCATATACCGATCGCTTTGAATATGTAACCTCAATGGCATGCAACTGGGTATATTGCAAAGCGGTTGAGCAGTTGTCGAATATAGAGATTACCGAGAGATCGGAATATATTCGTGTGATAATGCTCGAACTCAACCGTATAGCATCGCATCTTATATTCCTCGGGACATTCGGACTCGATCTTGGAGCGGTAACTCCGTTCCTCTACTGTCTGCGTGAACGCGAGTGGATCATGGATCTGTATGAATCCGTCTGCGGACAGCGACTTCTCTATAACTACATACGGATTGGCGGGGTATCCAGGGATCTTCCGGTCGGCTGGGAGAAGAAATGTATCGAGTTCGTGGATTATTTCGAGCCGATTATCGACGACTATGAAGAACTGCTTACATATAACCCGATTTTCCTCACACGCACCAGGAATGTCGGTATCCTGCCGAAAGATATGGCTATCGACTACGCTTGTTCCGGTCCGGTTCTGAGGGGAAGCGGGGTTCAATGGGACCTTCGGGTGGATGATCCATTCGGGGTCTATGACAAATTCGATTTCGAGATACCGACCGGAACAGTCGGCGATACATGGGATAGATATATCGTCAGAATCCGTGAGATGAGGCAATCATCGAGAATCATCCGCCAGGCGGTTGAGGGATTGCCGGAAGGTACCTGTGTTGCCAAGGCCAAACCGACCTTCAAAGCTCCGGAGGGTGAATATTACCAGAGACTCGAATCGTCACGCGGCGAGATCGGATGCTATGTAATCAGCAAGGGAGAGAAAAAGCCGTGGCGTGTCAAATTGCGCGGCGCCTCCTATAACCACCTGATGGCTCTGCCGGAAATCTGTAAGGGTATCAAGATTGCTGATCTCGTAGCGATTTTTGCATCCTTCGATGCAGTTATGCCGGAGGTTGACAGGTAATGGAACTTCACGGGATTTTTGAATACTTCGGTTCTCTGATCGATAAAATCGGTTTACCCGGTTTCTGGGAGTTCCTTGTAGATAACACCCTGATTGCCGCAGTACTGCTCGGAGTTCTCTCTGTAATGGCTTTGTTCCTCGTCTGGTGGGAACGCAAAGTCTCCGCACATATGCAGGACCGTCTCGGTCCGATGAGAACGGGATGGCACGGCGTTCTTCAGACACTCGCTGACGGCATGAAACTCCTTCAGAAAGAGGACATTACACCAACGGGAGTCGACAGAGGAGTCTTCTTCTGGGCACCGGTAATTGTATTCGCCACCACATTCCTCGCGTATGTCCCGATTCCCTGGGGAGAAAAGCTCATCCCTGCAGACCTCAATATCGGAATCCTCTACATACTCGCTATTACGACATTCACGGTCATCGCACTTTTGATGGCCGGTTGGGGATCGAATAATAAATGGGCGCTGCTCGGTGGTATGCGTTCAGCAGCGCAAATTATTTCGTATGAAGTGCCCCTGACACTCTCGATAATGGGAGTACTGATATTCGCGGAATCCCTTTCAATGCAATCAATTGTCAAGTCGCAAGCCGGATTCTTCGACTGGTATGTCTTCCGGCAGCCACTTGGATTTTTAATATTCCTTGTTGCATCGACTGCTGAAGTCAACAGAACGCCATTCGACCTTCCGGAAGCCGAACAGGAACTCGTCGCGGGATTCAATGTCGAATATTCCGGGATGAAATTCGCGATGTTCTTCCTTGCAGAATTTCTGAATATGTTCACGGCTTCGGCGATTGCTGTCACGCTGTTTTTTGGCGGATGGAACGGTCCCCTGCTACCGTCATGGGTCTGGTTCCTCGGCAAGACACTGGTTATAGTCTTTATTCTGATGTGGTTCCGATGGACTTATCCACGTCTCAGAGTTGACCATTTAATGGAATTCGCCTGGAAGTGGCTGCTGCCGCTGGCATTCCTTAACCTTATTCTGACGGGTATTGGTGTATACCTCTGGGATGCGCTGGTGGGTAAATAATGGGTGTAGTTAAGGATTTCATAAGCGGTATATACAACCTCCTTCTCGGACTGAAAGTCACGGGGTTGAGGCTTCCCGAGAAATCGGTTACCCTCCAGTATCCCGATGAGAAATGGGAGATGCCGGAGAGATCCCGCGGTATCGTCGTACTCCTGTCTGACAAGGAGACCGGCGAGCTTAACTGCACTGCCTGTATGCTCTGCATGCGGGCTTGCCCCACAGCGGCTATCCAGATAGAACGAGATAAGAATGAAAAAGGCAAATGGTACGCCAAAGCATTCACAGTGGACAATACGATCTGCTGTTTCTGCGGTCTCTGTGAGGATGCATGCAATTTCGATGCTATAAAGCTTGCAACATATTACGAAAATTCGGTTTACAACCAGTCCGAACTGGTCTGGGATAAGGATAAGCTTCAGGAAATGGGACGGGATGTCCCCTATACGCCGAAGCGTCCGAAGAAAAAAGCTGCAGCAAAGCCGGCACCGAAGCCTGCTCCGAAACCCGCAGAGGGTAGCGATGCCGGGGCTCCGGATAAGCCGAAACCGGCGGAGGATGCAAAACCTCAGCAGGCTGCTTCAGATAAACCCTCAGAGAAGGCTGAAGCAAATACGGACAAGAAGGAACCCGATAATAAACCGGCTGAACCGAAAGCTGAAGACAAACCGTCGGATGCCGGTTCTGATAAAGATGACACAGGCTCGGATGATACCGGGCAGGACAAGAAGAACGAGAAGTGAGATAGAGGCAGGAATATGCTCTCTGAAACAGCTTCGATAATATTTTACATAATCGCATTCGTGACAGTAGTGTCAGCAGTCCTTGTGGTTACGCTGAAAAATATCTTTCACTGCGCACTGTTTCTGATTCTCTGTCTATTCTCGATTGCCGGGATATTTATCCTGTGCGAAGCCGACTTCCTCGCCGGTGTGCAGGTCCTGATATATGTCGGCGGTATAGCGGTGCTAATGATATTCGCGATAATGCTCACAGCCGGATTGACCAATTTCAAGGTCAAACAGCACAATGAGCAGGTAGCGATGGGTGCACTCGCTGTCTTCTGTTTCCTCCTTATTGTACTCGGCGGAGTCGCCAAGACTCTCTCTGTGCGAGGAGGATTCCCGACAGCGCACACTCCGAAGATAATCGGCAGCACAACTCACTCTCTCGGCAAGCTTCTGCTCACGGATTTCGTACTGCCTTTCGAGCTGGTCTCGGTACTGCTTCTTGCCGCCCTGATCGGCGCGGTGGTTCTTGCGAAAAAGGATGGTGAGTGATGCAGGTAGGTCTGGTACATTTCATCGCCCTGTCGGCGGTTCTCTTTTCTATCGGTATGTTCGGCGCGCTGACGAGACGTAACGCCATCGGTATTCTGATGTCTATCGAACTCATGTTCAATGCCGTAAACATCAATTTCGTCGCATTCGCCAAGTACATAGATCCGATCAACACCACAGGTCAGGTTTTCACGGTGTTCGTCATCGTGATAGCCGCTGCCGAGGCAACCGTTGGTCTGGCTATTGTGCTTCTTATATACAGAAATTTCAGGGATATTTTCGTAGACCGAATCAACCTGATGAAGTGGTAGTGATATGTTTGAATATGCATTTCTGATACCCGTTTTACCGGCGCTTGCTTTTGCCATCATTATTCTGTTTACACGCTGGAATGAAAAGCTGTCGTCGGGAATATCAATCGGTGCCATTCTCATCGGATTGTGTTGGTCAATCGGTGTTCTCGTCAAGATGCTCGGCAATCCGGAGCCGTACGAAGCCTATTTCAAGTGGGTAGTGCTCGGAGATATCGAACTGCAGATCGGTGTGTTGATAGATTCGCTGACTGCCGTCATGTTGATGGTCGTCTGTATCGTAAGTTCGGTCGTGCAGATATACTCCCTCGGATATATGCACGATGATCCGAGATTCTCGCGCTACTACTCATTCCTTTCACTGTTTTCAGCGTCGATGCTCGGTCTGGTCATAGCGAACAATTTCGCAATGATATTTATCTTCTGGGAACTCGTCGGTTTGACGTCATACCTCCTGATCGGGTTCTTCTACGAAAAGAAATCAGCATCCGATGCCGGTAAGAAGGCATTTATCACAACGAGAATCGGTGATCTCGGATTCATAGTCGGAATCCTTATACTTATCATATATACCGGAACGCTGAACTACCATGAAGTATTCGAGATGGTTGAGCACGGTGAGATACCGGCCGGTATCCTTGCCACCGCCGGAATTTTCATCTTCTGCGGTGCTGTAGGTAAATCGGCCCAGTTCCCGCTGCATGTCTGGCTGCCGGATGCTATGGAGGGTCCGACACCGGTTTCGGCATTGATTCACGCCGCGACAATGGTTGCCGCCGGTGTGTATTTGATCGCAAGAAGCGCGACGATTTTCGCTGCTTCCGCAGATGCCGCACTTGTTGTAGCGATAATCGGATCGATTACCGCATTCATGGCGGCTTCGATTGGTCTGGTGCAGAACGATATAAAACGAGTTTTGGCATATTCGACCGTATCACAACTTGGCTACATGGTCATGGCAATCGGTCTCGGCTCAATGACAGCCGGTATTTTCCATCTGATGACACACGCTTTCTTCAAAGCCCTTCTCTTCCTCGGAGCCGGAAGTGTAATCCACGCTTCCAACACGCAGGATATCAGAGAGATGGGCGGTCTGGGCGACAAGATGAAGATAACGGCGACAACGTTCATCATCGGATCACTCTCACTTGCGGGCATATTCCCGCTCTCGGGATTCTGGTCGAAGGATGAAATCATAGCGTCTACTCACGGTCACAATATTATCTTTCTGATAGTAGCGCTTGCGGTTGCATTCATGACCGCATTCTATATGACCCGGCTCTGCTTCATGACATTCTTCGGCAAACCGCGTGTTCAGAAATATTACGACCACGCTCACGAATCACCCAAGACGATGACAGTGCCGTTGATGATTCTCGCATTCCTTGCCATATTCGCGGGCTGGGTCGGCATTCCATGGCTCCCGAAAGGTTTCGGATCTTTCGTGTATCACCATCATCCGCATCACGGACATGCGGATTATCTGCTGATGGTTATCTCGACTGTTGTCGCGGTTTCGGGGATAGTCTTCGGTTACCTGATGTACGGCAAGGGCGTGATCTCAGCGCAGGCTATGGGCGAGAGATTCAGACCGATTTACACGCTCCTTCTGAACAAGTATTACTTCGATGAAATCTATGACGCGATTATTATAAAGCCGCTCCTCGCTTTCTGCAGGTTCATGTGGAAGTTCGATGCAGCGGTTATAGACGGTATAGTCAATTTCCTTGGCAGATTCTCACTCTTTCTTTCATGGGCATGGGATGCCTTCGACAGATACATCGTCGACGGTATCGTAAATGGCCTGGGATATACGATATGGGGTATCGGATCACTAATCCGTCAAGCCCAAACCGGTAGAGTGCAGAATTATGCCATCGTGATTTTTGCCGGTGTGATCGTGACACTGGTCATAATGATGAAAGTTCTTTGATTTGAGATAGAAGGAGACGCTATATGGACTTTCCGATACTTTCACTGATGATTTTCATTCCTTTGATAGGAATGATTGTCGTCATGTTTCTCAAACAGTCGCAGGTGCAGGCGATACGATACACATCGGCGTTTTTCTCGCTCCTGCCCCTGATACTGTCGTTTATCATGCTCGCAAACTACGACTGGACAACAAGCCAGCTCCAGTTTATTGAGAAACATTCGTGGGTTCCATCGCTGAGTGTAAACTACCATCTCGGCGCGGACGGTCTATCCGTTCCAATGCTTTTCCTTACAGCGCTCCTTAGCTTTATTTCGATCGTAGCATCCTTCAATATCACAAATCGAGTCAAAGAATATTTCGCGTTTTTCCTTCTTCTTGAAGTCGGTATGATGGGCGTATTCGCCGCCCTCGATTTCTTCCTTTTCTATGTTTTCTGGGAGATCATGCTTGTACCGATGTATTTCCTCATCGGTATCTGGGGTGGTCCACGGAAGATATACGCAGCGATCAAGTTCTTCCTGTACACACTGTTCGGCTCAATCTTCATGCTGGTCGGTATTCTTCTGCTATACTTCAATACCGATCCGCACACGCTCTCGATTATGGAGCTAATCAAGATGGGACCGAGTTTCAGGACAGACCTTCAGATAATGGTCTGGGCGTTTTTCTTCATAGCATTCGCAATCAAGGTCCCTGTGTGGCCGTTCCATACATGGTTGCCGGACGCACACGTCGAGGCTCCGACAGCGGTGTCGGTTATCCTTGCCGGCGTCCTGCTGAAGATGGGTACCTACGGTATCCTCAGGATATCATTCCCGATGCTGCCGTTCGGTACCAATTATTTCTCAATGATGATGGCAATACTGGGTGTGATAGGTATCATCTATGGCGCTCTGGTGTCGATGGCGCAGAAGGATCTCAAAAAGCTTGTTGCGTACTCATCGGTATCGCACATGGGTTACTGCCTGCTCGGGATGTCGGTATTTTTCATAGCAGCGGATGGTACACCGTTCATCACCGGAATCTCGGGATGCATGTTCCAGATGTTCTCGCACGGTCTTATTACCGGAGCATTGTTCCTTCTGGTCGGCGTTCTCTACGATCGCGCTCACACCAGAGAGATAGCGGCTTTCGGCGGACTCTGGACGAAAGTGCCGGTCTACGGCTCAATCATGACATTCTTCGCGATGGCATCACTCGGTTTGCCGGGACTCTCCGGATTTATCTCGGAGTTCCTCGTTTTTGTCGGAGGTTTCGCGAAATATCCGGTCATTACCGGTATAGCCGTAATCGGTGTCGTGCTGACAGCGGGCTACATTCTCAGGATGGTCCAGCATGTGTTCCTTGGACCGTTTAATGTCAAATGGGAGAATCTTACAGAAATCAATGCCCGTGAGATATTCACCGTTGCACCATTGATAATCCTGACACTCGCAATCGGTCTCTACCCGAAACCGCTTGCGAATCTTATGGCTGCCACACTCGAGAACATAGTAACTATGGTGGGAAGATAAATGCTGCCTGATTTTGGAATGATTCTGCCGCATCTGTTTCTGCTCTGCTGGGCGGCTGTCGTGTTTCTTATCGACCTGTTTATCCTGAAGAGTAAAAGCAATGCCCTGAGCTACATCTCGATGATCGGTCTCCTCATTACGATAGGACTCGTATCATGCGTACCGGAGGGCAGAACATTCGGGCAGATGTTTATCTCCGATGGTTTCTCGCAGTTTTTCAATTATGTATTCCTCGGCGCAACGATTCTCGCGATAGCGAGTTCGGAATCATTCGCCGACAAACTGAAATTCAATAAGGGCGAATATTACGGTCTCCTGCTTCTGTGTACTACCGGAATGATGTTCCTCGCATCTGCGGGTGAACTCGTTTCGATGTATGTTGCACTCGAGTTGACCACACTGACACTCTTCGTTCTGGCGGCATACCGCAAATGGAGCGTCAGCTCGGCTGAAGCGGGTCTTAAGTACCTGATCCTCGGAGCGATATCATCAGCAATTCTCCTGTACGGGATAAGCATGATATATGGCGTTACCGGAACAACGGATTTCGCCCGAATTCACTCAGTCATATCCGCCAAACTGAATGCCGGAATAATCAAGGAGGCCTGGGATGTCCACGTACTCGGGCTTGTGATGATACTCGCCGGACTCGGATTCAAGCTTGCACTGGTACCGTTCCACATGTGGGCGCCGGATGTCTATCAGGGTGCACCGACACCGATAACCTCATATCTGTCGGTTGCATCCAAAGCCGCAGGACTGGCCGCACTCGTACGTGTGGTAGCGGGAGCGTTCGCATCCGCAGCATTCATGGACGACTGGGGAATAATAATCGCGGTCCTTGCGGCACTCGGGATGATCGTGGGCAACATAACAGCGGTGCTTCAGTCAAATATCAAGAGAATGCTCGCATATTCATCCATAGCCCAAGCTGGATATATCCTCGTAGGTCTCGTGGCTGCATCGAGGTATCTCTCGTTCACGGGCGTGAAACCGTGGGAGTTCGGAATATCGGCGCTTTCATTCTATGTATTCGGTTATATGTTTGCCAACATGGGAGCATTCGCTGTCGCGATAGCATTCTCCCATAAATATGGCTCTGACGAGATAAAAGATTACGCAGGTTTGTGGAGAAAATCTCCATTCCTGTCACTATCAATGACAATTTTCCTCCTCTCACTCGCCGGAATCCCGCCGCTGGTTGGATTCTACGCAAAGTACTATGTATTCGCTGCGGCAATTGCGGGTGGAGGATATCTATGGCTCGTCCTTATCGGTCTTCTGACATCGGTGATAGCATTGTTCTACTATGCATATATTATTCGCCAGATGTACTTTGAACCGACTCCTGAAACGGATGATACTGAGAGAGTGCGAGTCGCTCCATTGTTGACTGCGACGATAATAATAGCGGTAATCGGCACGATAGCAATCGGCATCTTCCCGCAACCGTTCGTCTCTCTCGCGGAGAAAGCTGCCGTAGTATTTGCCGGTTGATGCCGTTATGTCTTGACATATCACAGTCCATAATATATTAAACGCCGCAGAGATGTCTCTGGTGAAATCCATATCGGGGCTTATACGTAACAGGCTGATATCCGGCCTTCTGGTCATAGTACCGCTCGTTATCAGCTATCAGGTTCTAAGGTTTCTTCTGGTTAAACTGGATAGTTTCCTTAATCCCATTGTAGCGAAATATACCGGTTACGAAATTCCCGGTCTCGGGATAGTAACAACACTGCTTGTAGTGCTGCTCGTTGGTTTCGTGGCACACAGCGTTGTTGGTGGAAAACTGATTCGATCATGGGAGAATTTTCTAACCAGAGTCCCGATAGTTCGGACCGTCTATTCCCCGGCGAAGCAGCTTCTCGAAACATTCACACTCTCTGCCGATCTTCAGCACAAGAGAGTTGCACTCGTTGAATATCCGAGGAAGGGTGTCTGGATAATTGGATTTTTAGCGCAGAATGTCGATCTAAGTAGTGGAGGCATAGGCGACAACTATCGCGCCGTATTCGTGCCGTCGACACCAACACCGTTTACCGGATTTGTTGTGATGGTGCCGACCTCCGACATTCGGCCGATCGATATAGATGTGGAAGATGCACTGAAATTCCTTGTCTCCGGTGGAGTCGCATGTCCCGATTTGATTCGAAAGGATGCGCTGACTCCCGAGAATGGAACTGCGTAAAAGATGAAGCTTGCTAAATTAATCGACACCGACCTGGTCAAAGTTGATCTCGATGCCAATACGAAAATCGAGGCGATAATCGAGCTTCTCGACCTCGTAGTGGCAAAATACCCCGAACTCGACCGCGAAGCCATACTTGTCTCGATTCTGGATCGTGAAAAGATCGAGAACACATCCTATGGACGAGGATTCTCTTTCCCGCATGCTCGAACGAGCAAGGTCGAACAGATGTATGTTGCACTCGGGATTTCACGGAACGGTCTCGGAGATGATACTATGGATGCGGAACCTCTCCGCATTATCTGCCTGATGCTGACACCCCGTAATATTTCAAGATTCTATCTGCAATCGCTCTCTGCGTTCGCCATGCTCGCTCGCAACGCCGAGCGAAAGACAGCTCTCCTGCATGCACAGAGTCCGGGTGATGTGATGGACATCATTGTCGAATCGGGCATCGAGCTGAAGAAAGAACTTACGGTAAAAGACATAATGACCGAAGAACCGGTCTATGTCCACCCGGATACAACACTCAAGGAAGTCGCCAACCTGTTGTTCCGACACCGCATATCCGGTTTACCGGTAGTCGATCATGACATGCGCGTTGTCGGAGTAATCACAAACCGGGATCTCATAAAAGCCGCGATGCCGGATTACAAAGCCCTGATTACCAATCTTGCCCTCACATACGAGGCGGAACCATTCGAGAACCTTCTGAAACAGGAGGACAAGATCAAAGTCGAGGAATTGATGAGTCCGAATGTATTCAGTGTGGAAGAGGATGAATCCGTTGTGGAAGCTGCCGCTATGATGCTGTTTAAGGACATCCGCCGCCTTCCGGTTGTCAGGGGCGGGAAACTCATTGGGCTGATCGTAATCTCCGATATTGTCTCCAAGATCATCCGAGGGTAAGTTGTCTAAAACCAAAATTCTTTGATCTTACTATCTCACTGCAGTAACAATACTATTCTCATCTGTGGACCTATAAGGAAATCCACCCACATCCATAATCAGTCATATTTCCATAATTATTGTTGCGATGTAGAAAGCTGCAGAGTAATCTATAGTGTGCACCCATAAATAACTCACAACTTAATACCGGGAGATCCTATGCAGAAGCTTCTCCTGTTCGTCTTGGTCGGCATATTGCTGCTGTTGTTCGTCTTCGGCTGCAGTCGTTCCGTGCCAACACGAACTGACAACGGACCAGGCATCGACCACTCCATCCAGCTGGTCGAACGGCCATCATTCATTGAAACGCGCCCGCCCCAGGTTGTAGAAGCTTACACCCTAAGGCTCGATCAACCATTATCTGAACTGCAGAAGAAACCTCCGAAACCGCCGCCGGATACAACCACCGGTGACCCTAATCCAAATCCCGCACATAAGTATGCCTACATTGTGGGGATATCGGATTACGAAGGCACTGCCAATGACCTGAACTATTGTGATGATGATGCTCAGGCGATGAAGTCCTGGTTGCAGGGCGAAGGATTCACCTGCAATATGGATTTGGATATGCAGGCAACCGCCAACAACATCATTGACGGCTTACAGTGGCTAATCGACAATGCATCTCCGGGTGACGAAGTAGCCTTCTGCTATTCTGGGCATGGTATGAGATCGTCGGAGGGATCGGCGATCATCTCAACCGACCTGTACTACATACCGCACGGTTACTTGATGGCATACTTCAATTCAATCGACTGCACCAAGAAACTGGTGACAATGGATGCCTGCGTGATCGGCGGATTCCATGATGATGTCGAGAACGGCACTTTCATGGCGACAGCATCGAAACGAAAGAGCTCCTACGATGCCCCTGACCTTCAGCATGGAGCCTGGACATACTATTGGCTTGATGGTGTTGAGGACCAGGGTTTAGTGTATGCCGAAGACGCTGCTCCCTATGCGGAGGACGGCATGGAGGATTGGGCGGCTATCTACCGTCTCCGGGTCGATCCTACGCACACTGACAGCTATACCGGTGAAATGGACATGTAACCCTATCAACAAAGACTCGTTAGAAAATACGAAGCCCGCTTGTCAGAGCGGGCTTCTTCTGATTACGTTACTTCGATATTGCAATTGGCATAAGAAATACGTATAAGTCTCTTAATTCCAGTCCCTCCAAACAAGTGGAGATAACATCCGCATCCAATCCCGATTTTCATTGCCCATCTTTTCATAATTCATATATTAACCGCTCGATGCGGTCACTGGACCGCTGTTTTAGGATAAACCTGTTCGGAAACGGATAGAAATGGACTTTGCCGCATTACTACAGAATGAAATCGTCCTCTGGGTGGGATTTAATATCCTCGTTCTGATAATGCTCGCCATCGATTTAGGGCTGTTTCACGGTGACGATCACGAGATATCCGTTAAAGAGGGCCTTGTCTGGAGTTTAATCTGGATAATCGTGGCCCTACTGTTCAATCTCGTGGTCTATTACTGGAAAGGTACGAATGTCGCCATTGAATTTCTAACCGGCTATACAATTGAGAGATCACTATCGATAGACAATATCTTCGTCTTCCTGATGCTGTTCAATTACTTTAAGGTACCGGCGAAGTATCAATACAAGGTCCTTATCTGGGGAATACTCGGTGCACTCATACTCAGAGGAATATTCATACTCGGTGGAACATTCCTGATATCCAAATTCGACTGGATTCTCTATTTCTTCGGCGCTTTCCTTGTTATTACGGGTATCAAGATGGGTTTTGGTAAAGACAAAGAGATCGAGCCGGAAAAAAATCCTGTACTGAGACTTCTTCGCAAATTCCTTCCGATAACATCCAGCTACCGTGGTGGCAAATTCTTCGTTAAGGAATCCGGCAAATTCCTCGGTACGCCACTCTTCGTTGTGCTGGTGGTTGTCGAATCTACGGATGTTGTGTTCGCAGTTGATTCCATCCCGGCTATTTTCGCAATAACCCTCGACCCGTTCATCGTTTACACATCCAATGTCTTTGCAATACTCGGTCTGCGCGCGCTCTATTTTGCTATGGCGGGTTTAATGAAACTATTCTATTACCTGAAGTATGCTCTTGGGATTATTCTTGCTTTTGTTGGTGTAAAAATGCTGATTCACGACATCTATCACATGCCAAACAGCATCGCACTCGGTGTTATAGGAGCGATCTTCGCACTGTCGATTATTCTCTCAATATATATGCCCCCAAAGAAGAAAGATCTGCCGGAAGCACCCGATGTTCCAGAGGAATAGCCTGCCCGATTAACTATCCAGTTCCTCCACACCATTCCCCTTGTCTTTCGGTCTAAAGCCTATACGGTGGAACGGATTAACAATTGAGGATGCAATATTTGAGAGATGGGATGCCGTCCTCTTGAGATACCGGGCGTAAAGAGCGAGAGATGCGTACTCACCCGGTTTCAGATCACTAATTTCCTCATTTACGAGAGCCCTTACAACAGAATCGCAGAATCTCGTTATACCCGGATGTTCATCGAGTACAGTATTCGCAATATCTACATCTATCTCTTCCAGAGCCTTTATAGTCTTGTCGAACCTGTTTGAAATAGCCTTTTCAATATCCTGGAATCCACCCTCCAGTTCGCCGAGTGCCATTTCCTTTGGATGCAATGATGCAAGTTCGGCTATGTTTTTACAGTAGTCGCCGATTCGCTCGACATCGTGGACAATAGCAGTAATTACGAGAGCAGCTGATATATTGAAACCCTGCTGGACTGAGAGATGAGTGATTACTTTCTTACGCACTTCGCGCTCGAGTTTGTTGATATAGCGATCCTTCTCCTGAAAATCGAAACGAAGTTCGGCGGTATCCGAATGCCTCAGCGTGCGGATAGCCTCACCGAACATCTCATTATCTTCTTTCAGCATCGTTATTATATCTGCGTGCGCCTGATCGAGAAGACTCTCTCGACTGAACAACTCTAAAAGCTTCCTAAGCATATCAGCTCCTCACCAGAAATACGACAGCAAGCGGTATTACATAAAACATTAGTGCTATGAACACAAATGGAAACATCCTGTTCTTAATGGCAATTTCGGCTAAAAAGACTGCAATTTTGATTGGAATTACGCGAATTGGCCAAATTAATACAATTCCGATGATATTGAAAAACAGATGTGCAAGTGCTACGGCCAATGCGATGGTTGATCCGGTGGCGAGTGATGCGAGAATGGCCGTGAATGTTGTGCCTACATTGGCACCAAGCGTATATGGAAATACCTGATATAGACTGAGGATACCCGCACCCGCAAGAGGTACTACCAGGGATGTGGTTATTGAACTCGACTGAACAAGTACAGTGAATATCAAGCCAAACACAATACTTATTGCCGGGTTTCTGAATATGACTTTGTCGAAAAACACCTGTATTTTCGCCAGAACGACCCCTTTAAGAGTCTTCACAAGAAAATTGAGTGAGAAAAACAGAAGCACTGCCGCAAATATCGTCACAATCCAGGGATTTTCTCCCATAAGATCAATAAGCAGTCCAGCAGTGGGCTTAACTATTGCCTTTATCGGACTGGTGAATTTGACGCCTCCCACTCCAGTAAAGGCTGTTGCAACTTCTTCGGAGAGATACCCGAGGATATTGAATTTGTATTGAAACGGAAATATGACAATTACAGCCATAAGGTTAAAAACATCATGGACAACAGATGCAGAAAAAGCCCTTCGGAAATCATCCTTCCTTGTTATTTGTCCAAGAGAAACCATAGAATTGGTTACAGTTGTGCCTATATTGGCTCCCATCACCATCGGAATCGCCCCGGCAAGATTGATAGCTCCACCTCCAACCAATCCGACCAGCAGAGAGGTCGTTACCGAGGAGCTTTGAACCAAACTTGTTACAAGAATACCAATTACGAGAGATACAAATGGATCTGAGGTGGTGGTGACAAGTTGCTCCGCAAAGCCTTTCCCGAATAGCTTGAACGCCGATCCCAGAAGTGAAATCGACAGAAGAAACAGATAGAGGAGTGTAATTACGGCCAGTGCCGGAGCAATCTTCCTGATCAAACCCGCTTCATCCCTGTTAGCAATACGCTCATCGGAATCTAACCATTCCTTAACAGAATGCAAGCGTTCAGTATGGAAAGAATCCGTTTTTTTACAGTTTCTTGTATGGTTCGCTGTAACTTTGTTTTCTTGCACAGTCTCAAACATTTCTCTATATTCAAACCGAGATGGACTCATACTGGGTGGAGCTTGTCTTAATCGCCGTCCTGATACTGGCGAACGGCTTCTTTGCAGCGTCCGAGTACGCGCTTATCTCGGCCCGCAAAAGCAAAATAGCGCAACTTGCCCAAAAAGGCTCCAGTGCAGCGAAGCTTGTCAAGAAACTGCAGGCTTCTCCGGATGGCTTCGTTGCGGCGATACAGGTGGGAATAACCCTCGTTGGTACGCTTGCATCGGTCGTTGGTGGTGCGACACTTGTCCGAGTGTTGAACAATTTCCTCAAATCCACCAATATCAGCTACTTAAGCAAATTCTCCGGATCAATATCTATCGCCGTCGTTGTTGTTGGAATTGCATTCCTTACACTCGTAATCGGTGAGCTTGTACCGAAAAGGCTCGGACTTCAGCATGCCACGAAAATATCCCTCGCTGTCGCAAAACCTATCGAGATTTTCATGTGGCTCGCTTTCATCCCGGTCAGGATACTAACTTTCTCCAACCGACTGGTCTTAAGGCTTCTCGGACAACACAACCGGAGCACGGGAGGACATATAACCGAGGATGAAATTGTACATATCATTGCCGAGGGTAAAAAAGCCGGTGATTTTTCACAGGAGGAGCAGGATCTCGTACAGTCCATCTTCGAATTCACCGAGACCACAGTTCACAAGGTTATGACTCCGCGTACCGATATTTCGGCTGTCAATGTCGACTGGCCGACCGAACAGGCGCTCGAGTTCATAACGCTGGAGGGATTTTCGCGCTATCCGGTCTTCAGAGATTCAATCGACAACATAATCGGACTGATATATACGCGCGATATTATCAATATCTTCCAGAGCAAAAATGTAGTCATACTGAACGATATCCTCCGCACACCCTTCTTCGTGCCCGACTCAAAGAGCATCTCCGAGTTGATGCGCGATTTTCAGCGACTTCAGATACACATGGCAATAGTACTCGATGAATTCGGGGGCACGGCGGGAGTCGTTACTCTCGAGGACATCATCGAGGAGATTGTCGGTGAAATTCAGGATGAGTATGATGTCGAGGAGACCGAGTATAAGATGCTGCCGGATGGATCGATGATCGTATCATCCCGCATGGATGTGGACGATTTCAACAAGATCATGGGGACAAATCTGCCGGAGGACCTTGCGGATACAATCGGCGGATTCATATATACCCACCTCGGTGATATCCCAAAAAAGAATCAGGAAATAGACTACGAGGGTGTCGTTTTCAAGGTTATCGAGAAAACCGGCCACCGGATAGAGAAAATCAAAGTAGTGAAACCTGACAAAGGTAAGTCCTAAACCATATTCTCCGGTTTCAGCATTTCATCAAGCTGCTCCTGTGAGAGCAGTTTTTTCTCCAGAACCAGTTCGTATATACCGCGCCCTGTCTGCAATGCCTCCTTGGCGAGCGCAGTACTGGTTTCATAACCGAGCACCGGATTCAGAGCAGTAACAAGACCGATCGAATTCTGTACAAGCTCTCGGCATCGGTCCGCATTTGCAGTGATACCATCCACACAACGATGCTTGAGTGTCACCATGCCGTTCTTGAGCATCTCAATGGACTCGAAAATGCTCTGCGCAATAACCGGTTCCATCACATTAAGTTCGAGCTGCCCGGCTTCGGCAGCAGCCGTGACTGTCAGGTCGTTTCCGATCACCTTATAGGCAATCTGGTTGACAACCTCCGGTATAACCGGATTGACCTTTCCGGGCATGATGGATGATCCCGGCTGCATTGGCGGCAGATTTATCTCGTTGACTCCCGCTCGCGGTCCCGATGAGAGAAGACGAAGATCACTCGCTATCTTCGAAAGCTTGATTGCAAGCCTCTTGATAGCCGATGAATACATTACGAATGCTCCCGTATCCTGCGTTGCCTCTACCAGATTCTCCGCCAGAGTGACATATAGGCCGGTGGCTTCCCGCAGATGCTCTATTACAATTCCCGAGAATTTTGGATCGGCGTTTATGCCCGTACCGATTGCCGTCCCCCCCATGTTGACCTCAAGAAACAGCGCAGAATTGTTGTTGAGTCGCTGCACCTCCTCCTCGAGTGTCGAGGCATACGCCCCGAATTCCTGTCCGAGAGTCATTGGTACGGCATCCTGAAGCTGAGTCCGCCCCATCTTTATAACCGATGCAAACTCACTCGCTTTCGCCTTAAATGAATCCGCAAGCTGACATAAGACCTCGGTCAGAGCTTCATTGGCTTTTATCAAAGCAATTTTGAGAGCTGTCGGATAGGCATCATTGGTGGATTGTGACAGATTGACATGATTATTCGGGTGGCAGTATTTATAATCCCCACGTTCATAGCCGAGTATTTCGAGAGCGCGGTTTGCTATCACCTCGTTTGCATTCATGTTGGTGGAGGTTCCCGCACCGCCCTGAATCATGTCGACAACGAAATGCGGGTGAAATTTCCCGTTTACTATCTCATTACACGCCTGCTCGATTGCATCCGCAACCGGTTTGGACATCAACCCCAGATCACGGTTCGCCTTTGCGGCTGCGAGTTTAACCTGTGCCAGCGCACGGATCAATCCGGGGAAGTGTGAAAGCGATATGCCGGTGATATGGAAATTCTCGGTCGCGCGCATTGTCTGAATACCGTAATAGAATTCATGGGGGACATCCCGATCACCGAGAAGATCATGTTCGGAGCGTGTGCGACCCGATATGTACTGCGCTGCTGCATCTATAACCCTCGTACTCGCCTGTCTTATGCGACGGGATATCGTACTTGCCGCGCGAGACAGCACTTTCATACCAATCGTTGGATTCTCTTTGATGAGTGTATTGAAAGCATCCCGGTAAATACTGAATATCGTTGTTTTGAGAAGTGTCCTCGCTGATGTTGAGTGAGGATAGTCATCCATGAATACGCCCTCTCCGAGAAAATCATATTTCCCGAACAGAGCGAGCCTTCGTTCTTCGCCGAACGGCGTTCTCTTATACAGTTCAACCTCTCCGGTATAGATTATGAAAAATCTCTTCCGGGGACTGTTCTCCTCGAACAACAGACTATTTGCCTCAAACTCCTCTACTATGAATTTCTTATCTATCAGCCTGCGCTCTTCCTCGGTCAACTCCTCGAACATAACGACCTGTTTTACGAATTCATCTATTGCAGCTTTATGCATTCACAATCTCCTTACGATGGATATATTTTGCGGATTGTACTATATTTGCCCGAATGTCGCAACGAGAAAGGAGACGCATGAGGGATAGATCACAGCTTTTTCTTACCGTTGGCGCGGTTTTGAACACCATTATTGCTCTATTCCATGTCATAATCATATTCGCGGGACCGGAAGCATATATATATTTCGGTGCCGGTGCGGAGATGGCACGAATGGACAGTGAGGGGTCGATTGTACCGGATGTTGTGACTTTTATACTGGCAATCGGCTTTATTCTGTTTGCCCTCTATGGTTTCTCAGGTGCCGGCTTGATCCGACAGTTCCCGGCACGGAAACCGATTCTGGTCATTATAGCAACAATATACCTTCTTCGAGGCATTGTCGGATTAATTACGGACAGATATTTCGAAATTGCGTCCACAGAATCGGAACTACTGAAAGACATTATATTCTCGCTGACAGCTCTGGTTGTTGGTCTATGCTATGCGATTGGCGCTAAAATGCGCTGGAAGATATTAGGATAGCAGCTAACCGATAAACAAACAGCCCGTCTTCGCAGACAGGCTGTTTTTCCGTTCATCTATGTAAATACGGATAGGAGAGTGCTCAAGCGTCCGGCACATACTCGGAGTAGGTGCCCTCAAAGAATCCGCGTGCCCGAACCGGAATCGAACCTACAGAATCTGTATCATTGTTATTGCCGTTACCGTTCACGTTACCATAGCCGTTGCCATTCCCGTTATTATCGGGAGGATTCTCTACGGCTAACCAGTTACCGTGCAATTCGCCCATAACAGTTTGAGCACGGTTCACCCATTCACCCTGGAATGTACCCGCGGTTGGGTTTGAGGACTCTGTCGTTATGTCAGTATCCCAGGTACCATGAAGCAGTCCTTTGAAAAGCCCAAGACGAGTAATCCACTTACCGTAGAATACTCTGTCGCCTGCGGAATTTGTACCCCAGTGTCCCTTGACATGCCCCATAGAGCTGCCGTCATACGCTACCCAGTGTCCGAAGAATATGCCATGAAACGGACCTTTCTTGACCCAGCGACCCTCAAGGAATCCATTTTTCTGAATCTCCGGAGTAACAAGAAATGACTCGATTGACACCTTGTTGCCGATATTGTCGATCTCGACAATCTCTGAGAATGCTTCGAGTTCCGATAGTTGGAATGTCTTCGTATATGGTCCGGTTGTAAATGTTACAGTCCCCTCTTCCGCTGTCCTCTCATCAGGCAGATCATATACGAACAGCATGATACCGTCGTAGTGTATTGATGTATGAGAGACCCATTCAAAACTATATCGCGTCATGCTTGACCGTACAAAATAGTCCCCTCGTTCGAACCTGATAAGCCGAGCCGGTCTTATCGCTCCGTAATCGATTTCTATAGTACCGGACCAGTCGGTGATATCAGTCACAGTCGAATCGAGTTCAAGCATTCCCCAGAGTATCTTCACGCAGTACACATTAACACTTCCGTCTGCATCAAGACTGTCATAAACCGGGGAAAGGCTGGCATCAATCGTAACAGTCTCATCGGACTCATCAGACACGTCATCGAGAATTGCATCTTCGCCGAAACCGGGAGATTCATCCGACATATCATATCCACCGAAATCATCCTCGTAATTCAGAGTCTCTCCACTCTCAATGGTTCCGACACTGTCCTTCGAACATCCGGCGAGCGCCACAAAGACCAGGACTACAAAGGCAAGTATTACAATGATCCCGATTCTTTTCACTTACAACCTCCAAATTCGTTTAGCCCTCATCAAATCACACATCAAATCCTATGCGATTAGTGTGCCAATCAGGGCAACAAAACTCCTATGTTATTGTAGGCGTGTAAGTTAAATAAGCATTCTCGAATGCGACTAACATATTCATGAACTGTGTGCTGTACATTCTGGTACAGATTCCGAATAATCTGAGCAGGGATACTGTACGCTGAGGTACAGTTGTTGTTGCGTATCAGTCTAAATGTAGTTAGAGTAAGACTATGAAAGTTGGATTTGACAGAAGAGTAACGATAGTGATTGTCATTTTCGCCGTACTCCTCGTTGTTTTCTTCAACTTCAGCCAATGGTATCTCTATCTACAAATGAAGGGGTTCCTCGAGGGGAATGTTAGGGCTGAGGTCATGCAAATCGCGGAATCGACAGCCTCCCGCCTGGATCCCTTTACGGTTGAAGATGTTGCATCAGGCAGTAACCAGTTTCAGGATATTGCTATGCTCTCACGGACACTCTCGGATATTCAGGAGGTAACCGGGCTTGTGGAGATGAATCTCTATGACCTTGAGGGTGTCAGCCTTCTAATGCTGTCCGATGACACACTTGAATGGCAGCCTGCAGTTTTGAATCTCGCGGAATTTGTATCGGCAACCGCAGGGATCACCTCCGCTACGGATATCCTCCGATCCGATTCACTCTATCTCGTTTCGGCGTTTGCTCCTGTCTATAATTATGATAATGAGGTGATTGCCGTAGTGCACTCCGAGGGGGGATACACTCTGTTTCGTCCTCTCGAGAGTTTCAGGCAGAATGTCGTCCTGCTGAACGTCGGCAGTTTTCTATTCATGCTTCTCTTTGTCCTGCTGTTCTACTTCGTAAACCGACGGATCCTTCTTGCAAATCAGGCGCTTCTGCGGGCATCCGCAATATCATCTATGGGAGAAATGGCCGCCACAATAGCGCACGAAATCCGCAATCCGCTGGGAATCATTCGGAACAGCGCGGAGAGAATTAAGAAGAAATATGGACAAAAGGATGATCCGACTTTCGAATTCATAGGTCAGGAGGTGGATCGACTCAACTCCATAGTTGCGGGATATCTCGATTTCGCACATCCCGCCGAGCATCATAGAGAACAATTCAACATGATCGATCTGATCGAGGACCTTGTTCGTAAAATCCGCACTGATTTCGAGGAGTCGGGAATTGAAGTGACTGTGGATATTAGGCTTGCGAAAGACAAAGGGACAATTACAGGAGACAGCTTCGCAATTAGGCAGGCTCTTCTCAACCTGATGATAAACGCCCGCGACGCTCAACCCGGTAAAGGGAGACTACTAATCTATGTTGAAGAGTCGTTGGTAAAGGGGATAGAATCCCTTCGTCTACGCTTCGTGGATGAAGGTCCGGGGATTACCGATAAAACGGCGAAGCAGGCGTTCGAACCGTTCTTCACGACTCGCTCTCAGGGTTCCGGTCTTGGTCTGTATGTCGCGAAGAGCGTAATCGACTCGCATAACGGTACAATCAGTATTGAACCGGGGGCTGAAACCGGGACTGTGGTGGTAATCGACCTGCCGAGAGGTGTTTGATGGCACAGATACTTGTTGTGGATGACGAAAGGAAGATGGGGTTTTTGGTCGGTGGTGCGCTCGAGGATGCGGGTTACAATGTTGTTATATGTCACTCAGGAGCCGATGCTGTCAAGCAGGTCAGATCGAAGAGTTTCGATGTCATCGTTACAGACCTTAAAATGGACCCCCCGGATGGTCTCGAAATCCTTAGAGAGACCAAGCGTGTCAATCCCGAAACCGAAGTCGTAATGATGACCGCATTCGCGTCAGCATCGACAGCGGTCGAGGCAATGAAAGCCGGAGCTTATGACTATCTTATAAAGCCCTTCTCTCTCGATGAGTTGGTCCTTCTCGTTAACAGGATTCTCCAATCCAAAAGACAATCAGCCCGATCAGAACAGCTTCAAACTGATCTCGAAAAAGTGGCTTACGATGAGTTTGTCGGTGAAAGCGAACCGGTACGGGAGCTTATGTCGATGGTCGACAAGGTTGCGCGCACGGATGCCAATGTGCTGATTCTTGGCAAGTCGGGAACCGGCAAAGAACTGATAGCCAACATGATACACAAGCGATCATCCCGGGCGGAGGGACCGTTTGTAGCCGTAAACTGTGGGGCCTTGACAGAAACTCTTCTCGAATCAGAGCTTTTCGGGCACGAGAAAGGCTCATTTACAGGGGCTGTTAAGCGGAAACTCGGAAGGTTCGAGCTTGCAGATGGCGGCACTCTGCTGCTTGACGAAATCGGAGAGATAAACCAGGCAGTGCAGGTAAAGCTGTTGCGTGCACTCGAAGAGCGAAAGATTACCCGTGTAGGTGGAACCGAGGAAATCAGCGTTAATGTTCGGGTGGTTGCGGCGACGAACAGAGATCTTGAAGCGGAACTGGAGAGCCAGCGGTTTCGTGAGGATCTCTACTACAGATTGAATGTCTTCCCGATTAATATGCCAACACTCGCCGATCGAAGGGATGATATACCTCTCTTAGCGGATTATTTCTGCAGCAGACTCGGTTACTCCTATGGAGGACTGTCGGATGAGGTCGTGGAAGGACTCAAGAGCTATGACTGGCCGGGAAATGTACGGGAATTGAAAAATGTCCTCGAACGAGCATTGATTCTTGCTGCAGGCGAGCCATTGACATTGGACCATCTGACAATTCGCCCCAGGATAGACACAAAACCCACCAAAAGCAAACCGGCTGATGATCTCTCGCTCGACAGTCTCGAAAAACAGGCTATACTGGATGCTCTGAAAAAAACAAACGGCAATAAATCTGAAGCCGCACGCCTTCTAAATATCACGAGAAGAATGCTGTATTCAAGAATGGAGAAGTATGGGCTTAAATAGTGTACCGTGAGGTACACTTCCATGTACCGGGAAGTTCAAGTCTGGTTGGTTTTTTGTTACAGAATCACAAGCGAACCATTTAAGTTCATGACAGATAACGGCTTAATTTAACACGTGGAAAACTGACTCTCGGCATGCTTATTGCAAACGATATAGCCGGAGGTAATTGCTGGATATGAATCAGACAGGCAAGACATACATATCTATTACAACCGTTCTTCTGATTCTCACGATCTGCCTGTGCAGTGGAGATGCATTTGGTCAGGCTCGCGATAAGGTACAGTATGAGCTTGAAAAGACTGATGCTATCATAGAACGTGCAACCGAAGCGATAGGCGAATCCGGCTCCCGGATTGCAGAACAGCGTCTCAGCAATGCGGTCACACTGCAGGAGAAAGCATGGGATCGTTACCGCTCAGGTATGTTGAAACAGGCTGCAACTCTAACGATAAATGCGCGCGAACTGGCGATTAAAGCTATAGGAGTCGCCCAAAGTGCGGAAGAGCGCTCCGAACTGGTTCAACGGGAAATTGAACGGACCGATGAGCTTATACGGAAATCTGAAGAAAGAACGAATATCTCCGAAAGCGAGAGAGCATTTGTCCTGCTCGAAAGCGCGGTCAAGGCACAGACTGAGGCTCGGGAGTTTTTCAGAGCCAACAGAATGAGAATCGCCCTCACTGTCACACTGAATGCAAGAGAGACCGCTCGAAAAGCACTCGAACTGGCAGATGCTGTCGAGACCGCGCAGGACAGATTGCAGAGAGAACTCGACAGGACCGATCAGCTTATTCAGAAAGCGCAGGAGACCGCTACAGGCATTAGCGCCAATGGTCAAATCGGGAACCTTCTCCAGCAGGCGGAAAACCTTCAGCAGAAAGCAAAACTGGAATATAGTGAAGGTCGACATCGAATCGCTCTCGAGGAAACTCAGCGTGCTCGCGATCTGGCGGTTGAAGCTCTCGAGCTGATGGAGCAGGAAGTACAACCGGATAGAATCGAAAGGTATCTTGATAAAACCGATCAAGAGATAGAGAGACTCCAGTCAGAGCTTACACAGAATCCGAATTCACAGGCTCAGAATCTGTTCGATGCTGCAATAACGCACCAGGAGAAAGCCCGAGCGGCTTTTGCGGAAGGTGACATGAACAGGACAGTTGTTGAAGCGAAGGCGGCTCGGGAGTTAACAGTCAAAGCAATCGAACTAATTGTTGATTGACCACAAACACCTGCAGTGCATATCTTATAGTTCTGAAATCGAATTGACCTGAAGCTGAGAATACCGGACCTTCATTTGAAATTCCATTTCCTGATTCAAGCATTTATTATACTGGGCGCATCGCTCTGGCAGTCCATTCTTGCGGATGACACCCGGATAACACTTGGGATCGGATACGATCAGATAGCGCAGGGTTATTATCTGAATGAGATCGATACCCTTGCTGTTGATGAGGACTCTCTTTTTAAACTTCGAAGAACTACGGATGAAATATCAACTCCTCGATTGAAATCCCGAGTCGTATGGAATCGGGATATGGCAAAAGGAACGACACTTGAATTCGACAACCTCACCCTGATTTCGGATGAGGACATTCGAAACAACATCAGAGGAACATTCGAAACCGGACATCTCGAACTGAGCAATGAGTTCGAATTCAGAGGCTTGTGGGAAGAAGATGATTCGGACCGTGTGGGATATTTGACAAATGAAATAAGAGCAGGATTCAAACCACCCCTCGGCAGAGGCTTCTATATGATTGCGGATGAATCATTCGAGATTCTGCGATTCGACGGCGAAGGTCTCTATACGTTCGATTATAACTACAATCGCCTGAAAATAGGTATCGAGAAACAATTCGGCTGGGTGGATTATATTCTTCTCGCATATCGTAATGATATCCGTAATGTCCCCGATTCATCCCGGATAAATTACGCGCGGCACCGCGCAATCATGGAGCTGTACTGGTCTCCGGTATCGAGTATCACGCTGGATATCGAAAATGAAATATCTCGAACCGAATCGAACAAGGAATCCAATCTCGATGACAGAATACAGGAATTTCTCGATGCCGAATTTATATTCCGGCTGACTGAAAGGTTCTCGCTCGATGTCAAGAACCTGTTTGAATATACAGATTATGATACTCAGGATGTCGTAAATTTCAATTCCATATACAATGTCGGCTCTTTAGAAGGATCGTATGAATTCATCGACGGCTTGGAATTCAATGCGGGACCATCATATACAATATTCTGGTCGGAATCCGTAATATTCGAGGAACAGGACTACGAGCAGTTTGCACTTGAGTACGGTTTCGATATATCGCTGGGTGACCGGCTTTGGTGTGACATATCACATACCTACGGCAAACGGGACTATACCCACGAAAACAGTGAATTCTACACCGACTACACACTGAACGAGCTTGATATACTCGGAGACATCAAAATATACAAAAACCTGAGGCTTAATCTTATTCTATCCATTGATTGGGAGAATCACACAATCAAGGATGATGACAACAGGCTATCACTCCTCAACATCGGGCTTGACTATCACTTCCGGTAATGGTCTTTCAGGTGGAAAAAGCTATTGCGTACTATGGAAGGTTTTGCTTAGTTATCAACATCGAATGTCATAAGGAGCCATAATGATACTCACCACTACGCCATCAGTTGAAGGCAGGAATATTACCAGGTATTTTGGTATAGTTAACGGGGAAGCGATACTCGGGGCCAATATAGTCCGCGATATCTTCGCCTCAATTACGGATATCGTTGGTGGGAGGTCCGGTCAGTACGAACAGGAGCTTGGCAAAGCGCGAAAGATAGCACTCGATGAGATGACGGTTCAGGCGACACAATTCGGTGCGGATGCAATTGTAGGCATAGACATTGACTATGAGGTCATCAGGGACGGCATGTTGATGGTCGCCGCATCCGGGACTGCTGTAAAACTGGATTGAGGAGCATCCTCACACTAAAAAGCGCTCTCTGAGCTTATAAAGGGTAACATCCGTACGTAATTTACATGGCAGAGGTACCATCATGCAAAGATACTCTATTATAATACCATCTATTCTTCTAATCCTAACAGCGATATCACCGATAGTATCGAATCAGGCATTGTGCGGATATATAAGCGGTGATATTGCTCAAAGGGTGATAGATGATCCCGCTGAATTCTACACTGTCTACGTGAGTATAGTTGATAGAGATAAAACCGGATTCGAGGAAACCGCTGCCAGCCTTCAGACCTACACTCGACAGGCTCGACATGCCCGTATAATTGAGGCTCTGAAAACCCACTCTGCAAGATCTCAGGAGAATATCGTGCAGCTACTCACAGAGAGACAAAACTCCGGTGATGTTGAGAGCTTCAAGAGCTATTGGATAGACAATGTAGTGGTGGTAACCGCGAGAGGCAGTCTGATAGAAGAGCTTTCGTATCGTGCCGATGTTGAGAGGATATTCGAAGCGGGTGGAAATCTGCTGATAAAGCCGGTTGAATCGTATCCTGCAGCCAATGCAACGATGGATACGCTTCCCTCTGCTCTCAAGGTTATCGGTGCGGATTCGATGTGGGCGCTTGGCTATACCGGTCAGGGTACGATTGTCTGCAATCTCGATACCGGTATAGACGGCGATCATCCGGCACTGGAGAACGCATGGAGAGGAAATAACGGTTACTCCGCCGCCGAGAGTTGGTTTGATCCGATTGACGGTGAGGACTATCCGCATACATTCTCTCAATCATCGAACCCTCAGCATGGTACCCACGTGATGGGCATTATGGTGGGGCATGATGATGCTACCGGTGATACAATCGGAGTTGCTCCGGATGCGAATTGGATTTCGGCTGCCGTCATTGACATTCCAAGCGCACTCGTACTCGATGGTCTCGAGTGGGCGGCAGATCCGGATGGTAATCCGAACACTGTAACGGACGTTCCCGATGTGGTCTGCAATTCATGGGGATATCAAAACTGGACTGCCGGTTGTGAGGATGTTTTCTGGGATGCGATCGACAATCTGGAAACCCTCGGCACTGTGGTGGTTTTCGCCTGCGGTAATTCCGGATCGTATGGACCGAGCAGCATAACAAATCCCGCAAACAGGGCGACATCGGAGTACAATTCACTCGCAATCGGGATGATCGATCCAACCGATCCGTCTTTCCCGGTCTATTACAAATCTTCCCAGGGACCATCCGACTGTGACGGTGTCTCACTCAAACCGCAGATTACCGCTCCCGGAGTGAATATTCGCTCCACAGTTCCGGTTATCAACGGTTCCTACGGACTTATGACCGGAACATCGATGGCGGCTCCGCATGTTGCAGGCGCGGTAGCGCTCCTTCGGCAATACAATCCGAATGCTCCGGTTGATTCCATAAAAAGGGCTCTGATGGAAACAGCAATAGATATCGAGGAAACGGGAACCGACTACAAATCCGGTTATGGACTGATATATATCCCTGCAGCACTCGAAGCTCTCACTCCGAACAGCAATCCGAACTTGTTTGTCTTCGAAATATCGAACGACACTCCCACATCCGGGGGCGCAATTGATGTAACCATAAATCTGAAAAACTCCGGTCTTGGGATTTTGTCGGTGTATGGCACTCTCCGTACCGACTCCGATCTGGCTACAATTGGTGATTCATCATTCTACTACGGGGATATTGCTCTCGATGGGACATCGGAAAATACCGACAGTCCGTTCAGTATTACGTTCGCCGATGACATAACAACCGGAACGCAGATAGATTTCACGCTCTATTTGACCGGACTGGGTGGATATGAAAAAGAGATACCGCTGAAGTTCAGAGTCGGGGAAAAACAGCAAAGATCAAGGTGGACACATGATGCAGGGGCTATAGCCTTTACGATCTCCAACTATGGAGTATATGGTTTCGGCAGCAATAGTCTTCACGATCTCGGACTCACCGGATTTGTCTGGCCTGAAGATGGTGAAAACCACCTGTATGAGATGGGCTTCATTGTGGCGGTTGATTCCGTGCATGTTTCGGATGGTATACGGGATCCGATATGGGAAGCGGATGCAGATTTTGAGGTTGCTCCGGGTGGAAATCTCCTCACATGGGAACCGGGCGAGAATGCCGAGGAGGAAACCTACTCGATATTCGATGACTCGAAAGCTGAGGATCCGATTGGAATTCGTATCTCACAGTGGACTCTTGCATACGATGGGTCTCCCAATGAAGACTACATTTTCATGATATACAGGCTATACAACGACTCCGACAGCACGCTGAGTGGTGTTCGCGCCGGTCTGATGACCGACTGGGACTGGCCGTTCGATCCTTCAACCGGCGGCAGTTTCGACAAAGCCGGGTATTATACCGAAGCTAATCTCGGCTACATGTACAATACGATGGATGAGGACTCGCGCGGTATCGCAATCCTGAATCCGGAGGGAATGACATCATTCAAGGCGGCACTTGTAGACGAGTACTACGAAAGGTCGGATGAGAGCAAGTGGGATCTAATCTCCAACGGTATTCAGGAACCGGTATCATCTCCACAGGACAGATCAATAATTGTAACCACAGGACCGTTTGATATTCTCCCCGGCGATTCCGTAGAGGCTGCATTTGCGATAATCGGGGCAGAATCGATCTTGGATCTGTATACCTCCGCAGATTATGCAGCAAGGAAATATAATAGCGTCAAACTCACGGGAACGGCTGTAGAAATCGACAGTGTTTCCAGCGATCAGAAATCGGAAGTTTCACCGTCACCATACATTAAGCCATCCGATGCATCTGAATTACCGCTTACATACAGTCTCGACCAGAATTATCCCAATCCGTTCAATCCGTCCACCACCATAAATTTCTCAATCGAGAAGGATGCACACACGAGGCTGACCATATACAATATTCTCGGACAGAGGGTGGCAACTCTGGTGGATAGCGATCTGGCAGCGGGACGGCACTCCGTAGTATGGGACGCCTCCGGTCTCGCTTCGGGGTTGTATCTGTATCGTCTGGAAAGTGGTGACTACACCGAGGTAAGGAAGATGGCTCTTACCAGATAGAGCCTCGCTCAGGCATAGTAGTGAAGATAGTCTCGAGTTTCGTATCATAGAAAATTGATATGGGGGTGATCACTCTCTCATCGAGGTTCGGACCATCCGGGAAATACATGTCTATCCAGAACTTCACGAGTTTGTCGTCGAACTTAAAGTCACCGAATCTCTCTATTCGTCCGAGTTTGATGTCCGCACCACGTTCGAAAGCCTTATAGACAAGCTCTGTGCTATACATCCTGTCATCCGACCATTTGAACCGGGTGTCATATGGTTTGCCCACATGCTTATCCAATTCCCTGCGAATCTCCGCAAGCGTGTTCTCCGTCAAAAGCGAATCGGCGTTTCGAAGTCTCATAGCAGCGAATTGCCGACCTACTCCCCTTGATATCCATCGATCAAGTTCTGTTTTTGTGACCTTGTTCTTTGCCTCATATACAAAAGCCGAGTCGTTTTCGATGAAAACCACACCAACGTGAGTAATCTTTGAACCAAGGACTATCTCGAACACAGGACCAAGTTGAGAGGAAGAACGCTGAAAAATCAGATCACCATCCTGTAATCTGAATGGTGTTTCATTCAGTTCAAGGTTCCTGACTTTGCCGCTTACATGAATAAGCGGAAGACACATAGATAGAAAAACAATCAGTAGCAGTGTGGATATGTTCTTACATCTCATCAGTTCAGATTTCATGTTTGATACACAACCCCATTGAAGAGAGGCTGCCAATTTTGGCAGCCTCTCCATATATTAAATCGACAAAATCGTCGATTACTTGCAACCTTCGCACGGATCGGGTCCACCGGCGAAGAGGTATTCAATCAGATAGACAGCATCGTCAATGTCGATACTGCCGGAACAATCAACCTCTGCCGACTCCAGCGGATCCGGTGCAGGACCACTTGCGAACAGATAGGTAATGATGTAAACAACATCATCAATATCAACCGCACCACTGCCGTCAGCATCACCACAGATATAACTGTTGTCATACACAAGCAGTGACACCGGCACCGACATCGTCGGATTCGCGGGATCATCACAGTTTACATTGATCTGTCCTTCGTACATACCGAAATCGAGTTCGTTCGCACGGAAGATCACCTCGACCTGATCCGAGCCGTACGGCTCAATGGTTCCGGACACGGAACCGAGCGAGAGCCATGCGGTGCTCGAGATTTTGATCGCCAGATTGTCGTGCATGTATGATGCGTTATAGACAACCGTAAGTCCATCAGATGCATTATAGTTTTCGAGACCTATAGTTGCGCCTTCAAGACCGGCATACACATCACCCGGTTCCATCGTACCGTACTGTGTTTCTATCTTTCCGGATGGATAGAGAATCACCTGGAAAGTGAGAGAGCCGGTTCCGGCGCCACTCTTGTAGAACGGTACTGCAACATACGATACCACGAAACGCTCATTGGCTGTGTCGGCGTAGTAGTAGATATTTCCGCCTGCAGCCGGATTCAGGTCATCCCAGTATGCTGCGATCACGTTGTTCGGGATCGTGGCATTCGGTAAATCCTGGTTCGTAGTGTATGCACTCGGTGTTTCGGTAAACGTGAGATAGCCGTTTCCTGTTACATAGACATCCTCATAGATATCCTCATAGAACGGGAAACCGAATCCCATATCAAGCGCAGATGAAATACCGTCATCCGCAAGTGTCAACTCTGTGCCGACAGTTGAGATATCGATCCAACTGTATACCGGACCGCCACTCTCATCAGAATCGATCCAGCGGTATCCGTAATCATCCGGACCACCGGAACCCTTCTCCACTGCCGGATAGTACGGCTCTTCGATTCCGGTCTTATCCGGATCGGCTATTCTGTAACCAAGCGGTTCCACACCATCGGTGGATGAAGATGAGGCAATATGAATAGTACCGCCCGCTCCCTTAACCGCTTTCATGTCGAACATGACATGACTGAGGGTGTAGTGAAGTCTACCCGGTCCGTTGTTCGCGATTGTGAGAAGTTCTGTCAGTTCTTCGAGCTGACCCAGCTCAACATCAATGGATGTCTGAGTAATGCCGAGTACCGGCTCGTAGACATACAGCTCAACATCAACCGAACCACTCGGGTATGACGGATCGTTACTCACGATAGCAACCGAGCCTGTATGATTACCGGGCTCCATATCCGTTGCATCAAGTTCAACCTCGAAGTCAAGGTATCCGCTCGGAGGAACGAGATTGTCGCTCTCGGAGCAGTCAATCCATGAATCCTCCGTGCTGAAACTGATGTGCAGATTTCCGAGTCCCGTGTTATCCACGTGAATAGTATGCTGAACGACATCTCCCTCAACGAGGCTGTCAACGACAGACTCGGTGGTAATGGAAGCTGTCGGAGCATGGATAAAGATATTGACCGGAAGTTCTCCGGTAATAACGCCTGGATCGTTGGATGTAAACATCAGAGAGCCGCTATGAATACCCGGCTCCATGTCTTCTGTGTTGACATCGAATTCGAAATCAAGACTGTCGCCGGCAGCAATGTAATTGTTGTCGGTTACACAGGTAATCCAGTCGTCACCCGGATTGAAACGAACACGAAGCTCGCCGTCACCGGTATTGTAAACACGTACTGTTTCCGCAACTGTCTGGTCATCCAGAAGTGAATCGGCAACAGTGGAGGGGTTGAGAACGAGGTTCGGTATTCCACCGGTACCCTGATAGTAACCCTTGATCTCGATGTCATCGATGTTCCAGCCACTGTGTGTCTCAGAACCATCGGTAGTGCCCATTCCAAACCTGATTTCGAAATCAGAATTTCCGTCAGCATATTCGGAGACATCGTAGTACTGCTCGGACCACTCTGTTTCATCAAGATCGGAATCACTACCGTTTTCATACAGAACATGCCATGTCGTTCCGTCAAAGACTTCGAAGTAAGCATGGTCATAGTCGCCATCCTCTACTCCGAGCCATCTCTGGAATCTCAACTCGATGCCGGTATAATCGGTACAATCGATCCACTTGGCGACATACTGAGTTGGGTTGATGCTATTCTCGTACTGACCGTCATCAGTCAGATCATTTCCAAGAACCTGATTGTCGGTTGTCGGGCTGTGGTCGACTGATGGATCTCCACCTTCACCCTGACATCCGGCGATTTCCCACTCGGCGCTTCCGCCAAGTCCGGTCCATCCCTGATCGAACGAGAAGTCGTCGTAGTAAAAGACAACCCTGTCACCGACTGTAATCGTCAATATCAGGTCAATTGTATATCCACCGGTAGAAGTGAGTGATAGCGTCATAGGTACCGCATAACCCATCGGGCAGGAGGCATCCGCACTGGCGGTAAATACATCCGCCGTATTGTCTGCGGTTCCGCCATCCGGGCTAATATCTCCGAATGTTCCGCTGGCATCATCGAGTGTGATGAAAGTATCATCCTCGGCGAGAAGACCGGTAACGCTATTGGCAATACCACTGCCGGAGTTACCAATAGTTACGATTATGTCTGCGGTTTCACCCGGATCGAGAATGCTGTTACCGTTACCGCTGCCATCTTCAATCGAGATTGACAGATCACTGAGAATCGGTGCATGTACGGTATGGCTGAAACTGCTCTCCCAGGTATCCTTTGTACCATCCGTGACACTCAGGTCGAACTGAATTACATGACCATCGGGAGCATCATCGTGTACATCAAACGCAAATGCAGTTGCGCTATAGGCAGTACCCTCATCACCTAAAACCGTACCATAATACTCATTATCATCCGTCAGAGTAACATGCGTCGACGGGGTAGCCACTGTAGCGTCAACATTGCTTGCATCATCCGGACCAACATTCTTGACCTGAACACCCATTATGATGCTTTCGCCAAGATCAACAACACCGTTGTTGTTACCGGAAGCGTCATCGATATCACTCTCATCGTAGATAACATACGGTCCTGTCGGTAGAATCACCTGTATCGTTGATATGTATGGCTGCTTATTCTGAGCCGTTACAACTATATCCGCCTGACATGGAGCCGCAAACGGATCGATATCGATTACAACTTCGCCCGTGGAACCGACATGACCGGTTCCATAGATCACACCATCATAGGTGATGGCGACATAGGAACCCTCATCGGCCTGAACAGTCATCGTCGGTTCAGTCAACAGGAATGTTGCCGGATGAGTAACGGTGTTAGCTGATGGGACACCCATATAGTTCATAACTGACGGGTCACCCATCAGGTGGTAGGCTTCCCAGTAATAGGTCACTCTGGAACCACCTGCAGTAACCCCCAAATTGCCAGCAAAAAGCATGGCATCATTAGTCACAAAGAAAAGGCTATCCGGTTCACCATGATCGTGAAACACGCCGTCATAGGCACCCATAGTAGTCTGTTCGTATGTGGGACCATTACCTACGATGGGACCATATCCACAGCCCCAATAGTAATCTTCATCCCAGTAGGTGCTGTTGGATGCGCCGATGTAACCGACACCGCCTTTATCCTCTTCCTGCAGCCATGCCTCTCCCCAACATGGACTAGTGCCTTCGGCAAAGGTATTTGATGAACAGCAGTTTCCAACCGCGAGTCCATACTTGTGGGCATTGGTTAACGAGCTGATATGACTCGTGGTGAATGATGGATCGGACCAGCTCGAGTGTCCACAGTGAGCGGTGTAGTTAGCATAACCAACACCCTCGTTAACAGATGCTATGACTGCAGCCGAAGCACCTGAAGCATCCGAAGCCGGATACAGCCAGACATTCGGATCGATACCGTGCGCCAGATTGAAATACAGATTGGTTCCATAGTTAATCTGACCGTTGCCATAAGTCGGCGCATGAGATGCATCAACACCCGCAATCAGAGTTACTCTTTCGAGATAACTCGGGTCAGGCATTTCATACTTTTCATACTCGAGCGTCTTGTCGATCTGCGGCTGGAGCAGGGTGGTGTTCTGAGCGGAGAATCTACCGTAGTAGATCTCCGGGAAATCATCATCCGTGAACTCGCAATAATAGAGGTCGGTTATATGATATCCCGCCGTACCACTCCATGCCTCAATTTCGCTGTCGTCACCGACGAGTAGAACAAATGACGGCTTCGGACTCAGCGTGTTATACTGATCTTCAATCCAGGACTTGATAGCTGACTTTGAGGTTCCGATGTCATCCGTGTAAGCTTCGATGACATTGAAACCTTTCTTGGTTTTCCACTCGATGAACTCCTGAAGCTGTGATTCGAACATCGGATCCGAGACAATCAGATAGGTGATCGGATATTTGACCAGATCGCCTTTCTCTGTCAGGAACATAGAGGGTGAATAATTAAAGAGCCTGTTGTACACTGTCTCGAAGCATGGCGAGTAGGATTCACGAAAATCAGATTCCGATTTTGTCCAGTCACCACCTACAAAATCTACTTTCACAATGATGTTCTTGTAAACTTTGATAATATGCTCGGTGGGGTTGTATTCGACAGGAGATATTGAGATTCTGCCTATCTGAACACCACGCATTGTTCCGAGTTCTTCTGTAGTAATTAAATCATGTGAATAGAAACCCTTTGATTCATAAATCGACTGATCATACTCGAAAGGTACGAAGTCCGGATCATCGGACTTCGAAAGCGATGGCTGCGTTGGCAGCAGAGGATACTCGATTCCGAGTTCAGCCAGATCGATTTCTTCCAGTTCATAGCTTATAACTTCAGCGCGTAATTCGGCGCCTTTGGGGATAGCCAAAAGCTTGTTGGCTTTGGGCAGATCCGGTTCGCCCAGCAGATCGAATGATCTTCCGCAACCTTTGATCGAAATCATGGTGAAATCGCCGCCCTTGGTATTAACCGGAACGAACATCACCTCTCCGACATTCAGTTCCATCATCAGGCTGGATCTGTCCTGATTCAGGAGCTGTACCTCTGTCGGGGAATCGCTAAGTTTGTGCGTTTGTGCGGCGATTGCGAAGCTGGAGCACAAATACAGCAACGCAAGGACGCACAATAGTAGAGCGTGTTTCCTCACATCTCCCTCCGTTTCTACATAGATGTGTACAGATGAACGGTTAACAAACTACTTATTTTTTATCCCGTGTGTGGTATTTTAACTATACTAAAATCCTGTGGCGCAAATGATAAGAACATAAACGACGCAGACACCCAACGAATTATAATAAATTATCCCCAAAAACAAAGGGAAAATCAAAGGTTTGTAACAATTTACGGCAAATTTTTCAAGCTCTCTCCAATTTGAGCCTGGAACCACTTATTTGGTTGCCCCACTTAAAGATATACGGTGTTTTGAATGGATTTCGTGGACTGTTTAAGTGAATTTTCCATTGACTTCTTCCGAAACCCCCGTTTTTATCCAACGAGCAGTATATTCGGAATAGAAATATGGTGGATTTTGCAGTCAACGGAGTCGAGACATACTGGTGGCTACCAGCATTGGTAGCCTTCGGAATATCCTTCTTTGCCTCAATGGGCGGACTATCGGGAGCATTCCTGCTTCTGCCGTTTCAGATAAGCATTCTCGGATTCAGCACACCCTCAGTATCCCCCACAAATCTAACCTACAATGTCTTCTCGATACCGAGCGGTGTCTACCGCTACACTCGCGAGAATAGAATGATCTGGCCGATTGCAATCACTATGACAATCGGGACTCTTCCGGGGATGTTCCTCGGTGCAATTATCCGTGTGAGATACCTACCCGATCCGTCAAGCTTCAAAGTATTCGCAGGACTTGTCCTTCTCTATATGGGAGTTCGGTTATTCCTCGATTTTATCAAACACTCCGACAGTGCTGTGAAACGGGGTGAGAAGTTCGTTGTAATGACGAAACGGTTCAACCCTCGAACAATCGAATACGACTTCAATGGTGAAACCTACTCATGTCCTACGATGGTACTCTTCGGCATGAGTCTCCTCGTGGGTGTGATAGGTGGAACGTACGGTATAGGCGGTGGTGCAATACTCGCACCGTTCCTTGTAGCGGTTCTAAGGCTGCCGGTCCATACAATCGCCGGAGCCTCTCTCTTCTCTACCTGGGTGACATCCCTCGCCGGAGTCATCATATATGCTTATTTAGCACCACACTTCGCAGCAACCTCGGATCCGGTCACACCGGACATTGCACTCGGTGCGCTCTTCGGAATCGGAGGATTTTTGGGTATATACATAGGAGCGCGGCTTCAGAAATACATGCCGACACGGTTCATCAAGCTGATTGTCACGATCTGTCTATTATTCGTGGCTGTGAGATACATTCTCGGAGTGATTTGATTCCATGATCGAACAGAATCCCAGAATATACGGCAGGAGACCATTCAATGTCGCCGTAATACACGGCGGACCTGGTGCAGCGGGTGAGATGAAACCCGTTGCAGAGTATCTCAGTGACAATTTCGGAGTTATCGAACCATTACAAACAAAAGAGACAGTAACCGGTCAGATTGAGGAACTCGGGCAAATTGTAGAGAACAACGCAGACTGTCCCATTGCATTGATCGGTTTTTCATGGGGAGCATGGCTCAGTCTGCTAACAGCCACTCGATATCCGGTGCTTGTTGGTAAAATCATCCTCGTGGGAAGTGGTCCGTTCGAGGAACGGTACGCGGAATCGATCATGAAGACGCGGTTGTCGAGACTCACTGAGGATGAGCATCGCGAGTGGGAGGAACTCGGTTTTATACTTACGGATGAATCGGGAGAAGTTGATGACATGGCATTCAAGCGATTCGGTGAATTGTTGTCGAAGACTGATTCGTACAACCCGATCGACGACACGGACACCGAGATTGATTTCAGACCGGATATATTCGAGAATGTCTGGGAAGAGGTTTCCGAGATGCGAAAGAGTGGTGAGCTTCTCCGCAATGTTGCCTCAGTTAAGTGTCCGGTTGTTGCAATTCACGGTGATTATGACCCGCATCCAGCGGAGGGTGTACGCGAACCGCTTGCGCGAATTCTGCAGGATTTCGAGTTCATCCTTCTCGAAAAATGCGGCCATAAACCGTGGGTGGAGAAATATGCGAGGGATAGGTTTTATGAGGTGCTGAAGGCGGGATTAAGCTGATAGTTATTTCTTCTTCTTCTTCTTCCCCATCTGGTCGATCTGTTCCTGTGTGATGCCCCATTTTTCCATCTGTTCGTTTAGCTGATCGAGGTTCGGGTATCGCCCGGAAAACCACATCCATGCCCGCCGCCCGAAAGGCTGGCGTTTGAGATATATCTTGAGTTTCCTCCGGTAGTCTTTCTCGGTTACGATCAATTCGGCATCATGCTTCTCGATAAGCTGAAGCAGCCTCTCGACATTCTCGCGGTCTTCCATCAGCTGCTGGAATATATCGTAGTACTTCATTGCGAAAAGCGACTTGATTATCGGTTCGAAGAACACCATGACCTGCGATCCGATAAACGACAGCGGCTTTGCGGTCTCAAGGGTCATGATCGCGGGCACAGCCATCCGCCACTGCACAACTTTTTTCGCGACCTTGTCGAGAACCTCGAATTCCTCTTCGGTTAACTCACCCCGTATGTCTCTCCCGGGCTGATTACCACCCGGAAACAGGTCATTAATCCCCATGTTCGCCCTTCTTCTCAATCTTCGACTTCACAAATTCGAGAATAGCCTCCCTGTCCGCCTGCCCATACCGAAGATACAATCCGCGGAAATTTTCGAGCCTCGATCTGTGTGGGAAAGGTGACAGAAGCACACCGTTTTTATCCGGCCAGTATGTCCGGAACATGTGCCACTCTTTTTTCACCGTCGTGACCGTGTACTTGACATCGATACGACTATCATAAAACCGATAGGTGGTCGGGAAATAAAATCCGGCGAGTGATCCCGCAAGCACGATGATCCCGAATGCGGTAAACAGGGGCGAGAAAGTCCATGAGTAGACCCCCGCACCAACGATAAGGATAAACACAGCCACGACTATAGCCGCGACCGGTCTCTGTTTTGCCGGGTGCGAGGTCCACTCGAAGCGAATTTCTTCCTCATCCGTCTTCACTTTCGGTTGATCGTCTGTCATGACCCTAAAGCTACTCAAATACTGTGTGCGTGTCAATTGGATAGACCTTGCCGACTGTTTTGAAAAACAGTATAATGGGATTTTGGAGGAAACAGCCCGATGGAACTCTTCCATTATGAATTCTTGCGTTTTACATTTTTCGATCTGATCGACATAATCGTCGTCAGCTACATCATTTACAAGATTCTGATCCTGATCCGGGGAACCCGATCGGCACAGATCGTGACAGGACTTACTTTCCTGCTTCTGATCGCTTTCCTCTCGTTCTGGTTCAACCTCGAAGGTCTCAAGTGGCTGTTTAGAAACCTCGCAACCGTCGGATTCATTGTTCTCGTAATCATATTCCAGCCCGAAATTCGCGGCGCACTGGCACAGATCGGGCATTCGAGATTTTTCCGGCATTTTATAAGATTCGAGGGAAGCCAGTCTATGGATGAACTCGTCAAGGGGATCATCCGGCTCTCCGAGCTGCGCTATGGCGCACTGGTTGTCATGCAGCGGGCAGTCGGGCTGCGGAACATAATCGAGACAGGTCGTGAGGTAAAAGCCCCGCTGACATCCGAGCTTCTAATAACGATCTTCACCCCGTACACTCCGCTCCATGACGGCGCCGTTGTGGTGAGAGGCGACGACATCGTAGCCGCCGGTTGTGTGCTTCCACTCACACAGAATCCACGATTCGATCAACCGTTCGGGATGCGCCACAAGGCTGCTGTCGGCATCACGGAGGAATCGGACGCTGTCTGCCTTGTCGTCTCCGAGGAAACCGGGGCGATATCGGTGGCATACCGGGGTATACTCAAACGAGACCTCGAGAAGCTCAATCTCAAAGAAACACTCCTTTCAATCCTCAAGAAGTAACCATGTTTGTCGACCTCGTTGAAATTGAAGTGGAAGCCGGCTCCGGCGGTAACGGAATCATCGCGTTCCGGCGAGAGAAGTTTATCGCGAAGGGCGGTCCGAACGGCGGTGATGGCGGCAAGGGCGGGGATGTTATCCTTGAGGTTGATGATAACCTTATGACACTCATGGATTTGAAATACAAAAAGACATACAGGGCAACACGTGGTGCCGATGGTCAGGGATCGCTCAAAACCGGTAAGGGCGGTAGGGATGTTGTTGTCCGGGTGCCTCCCGGTACAGCAGTATATGACAAATCCCGACCCGATGAGCTTGTCATTGATCTTGTCACCCCCGGAGAGAAATTCATAGCCGCAGAGGGTGGCAGAGGCGGTCTCGGTAATGCTCATTTCAAATCGTCAACAAATCAGGCTCCGAGAAAAGCGACTCCCGGAAAACCGGGCGAGAAAAAAACGCTGATCCTTGAATTGCGCCTTATAGCGGATGTCGGTCTTGTGGGATACCCGAACGCCGGGAAATCCACCATGCTCGCCGCAGTTTCGCGCGCCAAACCCAAGATCGCTGATTATCCGTTCACCACTCTCTCACCCAACCTCGGTATTGTGGAGCTTGAGGGATATAACCAGTTCAGAATGGCGGACATACCGGGTATAATCGAGGGAGCATCCCTCGGCAAGGGTCTCGGACATGATTTCCTTCGCCATATTATGCGCACAAAGGTTCTTCTGTTCATACTCGATGGCACCGCCGATGAACCCTCGATACAGTATACAGCGCTTCGGAAGGAACTGATCGATTTTGACTGGCGTCTCGGCGAGAAGCCGTATATTGTAGCGCTGAACAAAACCGACCTCATGTCTGAGGATGAGATTGAAGAAAAACTCCTAACGGTCGACCCTGACTGTATCGCCACAAGCGGGAAAACCGGGGATGGAGTCGAGGAACTGAAGAATGCTCTATGGCGTAAACTGGAAGAATATGACGCTTGATCGCGAAAAATACCTTCACTGGATTGCACTCGGAAGAGTACATCATCTGGGTCCTGTTATGGCTAAAAGGCTGCTCGGGCGGTTCGGCTCACCGGAGAGGATTTTCGGAGCATCCGAGCGGGAGTTGCTCGCGGTTCCCGATGTCGGTCCCAAGCTTGCGAAGTCGATATTGAAGGGTCCTGATGTCAAGTTTTGTAATGAGCAATTGGATATTGCGGAGAAACGTGGGTTCAGGATAATAGCCGCTGATTCCGCCGAATATCCCGACCGCTTGAAACAGATTTACGATCCTCCCTATATGATCTTCGTGAAAGGCGAAATCCGCCCGGAGGATGAGAAAGCGGTTGCGATTGTCGGATCGCGCAAGGCAACACACTATGGCAAGTCGATGGCGGAGAAGCTCGCACGTGAACTCGCCTCCGCAAACGTTACAGTGGTGTCCGGTTTTGCAAGAGGTATCGACTCGATCTCACACAGAGCCGCGATTGATGCGGGAGGGCGAACGCTCGCTGTATTCGGCAGTGGTCTGGATGTTATCTATCCACCTGAAAATAAGAAGATGTACGCTGAACTGCCAGACAGCGGAGCACTGATATCCGAGTTTCCATTCGGAACAAAACCCGAGCCGCAGAATTTCCCGAGACGGAACCGGATAATCTCCGGTATATCACTTGGAGTGGTGGTGATCGAAGCCGGTGAGAGATCGGGGGCGCTTCTGACTGCACGGCATGCTCTTGAGCAAAACCGCGAAGTCTTTGCGGTACCGGGGAATATAACATCGACAGCAAGCTCCGGGACAAATGAGCTTATTAAGCAGGGTGCACATCTGGTAACCTCCGCAGAGGACATTCTCTCCAATCTCAAATTCATTCTCCCGGAGAAAAGTGAGATTAAAACCACAGAAAAACCACCCAGACTGAAACCGGAGCAAAACAGATTGTATGAAATACTGACCGATGAGCCGATACATGTCGATATAATCTCCCGTCAGCTTGGTGTAAAAGTGCCACAAGTTTTGACAGTTTTGCTTGAAATGGAACTTATGGGAGTGGTCCGGCAGGTGCCCGGGAAAAAGTTTGTTAAATCGAATTTGAACAACTATAATGGATGATACGGCTTGGTTGAGCGGGATATAACGATTACGAACAAACTCGGGCTGCACGCGAGACCCTCGGCGCAGTTGGTTAAAACGGCCTCTATATTCAAAGCTGAGGTGTCCATTACGCGTGATGAGCTTACGGTGAACGGAAAGAGCATCATGGGTGTTATGATGCTTGCGGCGGAGAAGGGAAGTGTTCTCCGTTTCCGGACTGATGGTCCCGATGAAAAAGAAGCTATGGATGCTATTGAACAGGTTATCAAGTCCCATTTTGGAGAAGAATGACATTGGCAGATGATATCGGCACAACAGTGCTGAATGGTATTTCTGGTTCACCCGGTCTTGCCTTTGGGCTTGCATTCATTCACTATGAAAAACTCGGCAAAGTACGCATGGAAACCATCCATGCAGGCGGTGTTAAGGGTGAACTTAAACGTCTCGACAATGCTATTACAAAGAGTAAATCCGAGCTTGAGGTACTTCGGGTCGAGGCTTCCAATTCGGTGGGAACCGAATTGTCGCGCATATTCGATGCGCAGATGATGATACTCGAGGACGAGGATTTCCTCGACAAGGTACGTCAGGCGCTGGTAGCCCGTCCACGAAATGTTGAGTGGGTATTCCAGCACGAGGTCAACAAGACCATCCGCGCGCTAGCACGCTCGAAAGACAAATATATGCGGGAGATGATCTCGGATATCAATGCGGTAACAGCGCGACTTCTCCACAACCTCTCCGGGATCGACAGTATCGAACAGAAAATGCCTAAAACCGCAGTGATAGCATTCGCTCCATTCTTCTCACCCGATGAAATAATGAGCATGAAAGACTCCAATGTTACCGGATTCGTTGCAGAGACCGGTGGCCCGACCTCCCACATGGCCCTCTTTGCAAAAGCTCTGGGACTGCCTGCGGTAATTGGTGTAAAGAATGCTCTCAAGACGATAAAGCCGACCCAGAGGGTAATGATAAACGGCGCACTCGGAGAGGTCATAATATCTCCATCGAAAAAAGAATGGAATTCATTCAAGAAGCGTGTAGAGACAGCTCGACGGAAAGCACGTCAAAGACTCGCAAAACTCTCCGACATCCCATCCGAGACTAAAGACGGACACAGGATAGAGGTATCCGCGAATCTTGAGGTTCCGAGTGATTATGACCGGACTCTCGCCGAGGAAAAAATCAGTGTAGGTCTATATCGAACAGAGTTTCTCTATTTGAACCGGGGGGAATTCCCGGATGAAGAGGAACAGTTCAAGACATACAGGCAGATCGTGGAAGAATTTGAACCAAGCCCGGTTACACTTCGCACATTCGATCTGGGTGGCGATAAATTCACACAGCATTTCAGGGTGGACGATGAACCTAATCCGGCACTCGGGTGGCGGGCTATACGTTTTTCGCTGGATGTTCCCCGGATATTCAGAGCACAGATAAGGGCTATGCTCCGTGCATCGGCATTCGGCAATATCAAAATCATGCTTCCCATGATATCGAGTGTTGAGCAGTTGATACGGGCAAAGCGGATCATAACGAGTGTCAAGAAAGACCTGAAACGCAAAAAGATAGATTTCGACGACACCATTCAGGTTGGAATTATGATAGAGATACCATCCGCCGCTATTATGGCGCATCGTCTCGCGCTGGAGGCTGATTTCTTCTCTATCGGAACCAACGACCTCACGCAGTACACACTCGCGGTTGACCGAAATCATACGAAGGTCGCAAAATGGTACCGTCAATACCACCCCGCAGTGCTCAGATTCATAACGCACACAATCCAGGCGGGACACGACAACGACATTCCCGTCCATATCTGCGGGGAGCTTGCAGGCGATCCCCGTGCCTGCAAAATGCTCGTAGGGTTTGGTATCGACAGCCTTTCGATGTCGCCAAATGCGATTCATACAGTCAAGGCGCTGATACCGACAATTAACTATGAAGACGCAAAACTCTTTGCTGACAAAATACTCACGATGCAGAGTGCGGTGGAAGTCGAGAATTTCGTAAACGAGGACTATGAGGCAAATACATAATCTCATGGATGGAGATAGGTCATGGCAACCGGAATGAAAACCTTTATAGATGCAAAGAAAAAACTCGATCCGGATGGGATGTACGAAGACATCACAGCATTTCCGGATCACATGAAGGACGGGCAGGAGATTGCCAACAAAGCGACTCTCCCGAACCTTTTGATAGATGAAATACGGCATATCGTGGTCTGTGGTATGGGTGGTTCAGCCATCGGCGGCGATCTGGTAAGAAGCTACATTGCGAAAAACCTTAATATCCCGATGGTCATCTGCCGTCACTATGAAGTCCCAACATGGGTTGGCAGCGACACTCTGATAATCGGATCGAGCTATTCCGGCAACACGGAGGAAACTCTGAGTGCGATATCAAATGCTGCCGGGAAAGGCGCGAAAATAATCTGTATTACAACCGGCGGAAAGCTCAAGGAAATGGCGGACGAAAACAACTGGCCCGTGATTACTATCCCGAAGGGAATGATGCCGCGCGCCGCACTCGCCTACTCGTTCGTACCGCTTCTTGTCACGATGTCCCGTCTCGGTTTCGTCAAAGGCTGTGACAGAGATCTTCCAAATACAATTGAAGCGGCAAAGAAGCGTATTGCCGCATATTCTCTCGAAGCTGATGACAATCCTGCCGCCATACTTGCAAGCCGGATTCACGGTCGTATTCCAATCATATATGCCGGACCGGACAATTTCGATGCTGTCGGTGTGCGCCTTAAGGGACAGGTCTGCGAAAACTCTAAACAGCTCGCGTTTGTCAATATTTACCCTGAATTCAACCATAATGAACTCGTGGGCTGGGAGATATATAAGCCGTTTGTGGAGAAGCTGATTGTACTGACTCTGCGTGACAAGGATGACCACAAGCGCGTAAATGCCCGCATGGACATCGTTAACCGCTGGTTCGCGGAGCGTAATATTGAACATATCGACATGAAGAGCGATGGCGACAATTTGCTCTCACGAATGATGTCGCTTATACAGTACGGCGATTTCATGAGCTGGTATCTTGCGATGCTAAACGGCGCGGATCCCTCCCCGGTCCGTGTAATAGATTATCTCAAGGGTGAACTGGATAAAGTCTGATGAGACAGTTTCCGGTACGAGCCGCATTTATAATCGTGGCAATTCTTCTCGTTGCAACACCCCTGTTTGCTCGGGATAGTTCCACATCGGAGAGTATGTTTCGAGTTGAGCGCACAAATGCTCTTGTACTGATGCTCGTCTTTTCCGCTGTCGTGATTTTCTATATCTACCGAGCCAAAAGAGGCTCATCGCTGTTCATACGGAAACTTCAGGGACTTGAAGCCGTCGACGAAGCTGTCGGCAGAGCAACCGAGATGGGGCGGCCGGTCCTGTTCGTGCCGGGCATTCAGGATCTCGACGACATCCAGACAATCGCCGGACTCTCCATTCTCAGCCGTGTAGCAAAGATAACCGCGACATACGACACTCCGCTCCTCGTGCCGATTCTCTACCCACTCGCATTCGCAGCAGGGCAGGAGGTCGTGCGGGAAGCCTACATCAACGCCGGACACTCCGACGCTTACGATGAGGATTCGGTGAGATACATTGCAGGCGAGCAGTTCGCATTTGCAGCGGCGGTAAACGGTATAATGATACGCGAGAAACCGGCAGCGAATGTGTTCATGGGGTCATTCTTCGCAGAGTCTCTTCTGCTGGCGGAAACCGGAAATGCCACCGGAGCAATCCAGATAGCGGGCACTGCAAATCCGGAGCAGCTCCCGTTTTTCATTGCCGCCTGCGACTACACAATCATGGGTGAAGAACTCTACGCGGCTTCGGCATATCTCTCGAAAGAACCGCTTATGCTGGGAAGTCTTAAGGGGCAGGACCTAATTAAGGTACTGATCGTCGGCGTACTCCTTCTCGGTGCGGTACTCGCGATTGCGGGATCGGGCGGCGATTATCTGGTAGACCTGCTCAAGACAGCATAGATTTGACTTGCAAACACAACCAACCTTCAATAGTATTCCAAAGAAGCGTAGAAGCTTACATCTGTTCGACCGGACACTTTGGTCCGATAAGTCTTATGAATCTTGAAAGACAGCGCTTGATATGACCGAACGGGAGAGAATCTCCGAGCGGGTCCTGGACCTGACCGGATGGGAAAGACACGACAATTACCGCATCCTGACCGATACCTCGAACTGGATGGATATCCTGCGAGGAGATATAATCCGTCTTGGTGGCAGGGATTTCGTAGTTAAAGGCAACCAGCATGAGACCCGGTTCGGTATTGCGGACCAGCCTAAGATGTGGGTCTTTAATACGCTTGAACTCGATACGGGAGAGCAGAAAATCATCAAGACCGTATTCAACGAGGACTTCCATGTTCATGTCGGCGTTTTCAGAATACACTGCTATCGCAGTCCGGAGAAGGAGACGTACGTTCTCGACATAACACGTGGTGACAATCGTTTTATGCAGGGCTATATGATGATGGACGACAAGGAAAACAAGGTTCGGGTAATCGACTTCATCAAGGGTCCGACACATTTCAACTATATCTATACCATAGACAAGCCGCATGAGCAGTATTTCCACGAGGACCTTCCCCAGCTCATGCGCAATCTTGTCGGCAGTTTCGAAGCAATCGATTTCCTTCACCAGCACGGAACCTGTCACGGCGACATTCGAAACGACCACATCATCATCGACACCGAGACGGGCGAATATAAATGGATAGACTTTGACTTGAACCAGCATGTTTCCGACTATGATGTATGGAGTCTGGGGAATCTGGTAAATTATGTTGTCGGAAAGGGTATTACATCGTTCCAGCAGGTGATGCGCAACAGAGAGATATCGGATGAAGTCAAGCAGAGTCTGACTCAAGCGGATGCCTCAGCATTTTTCGAATACCGCATCATGAATCTCGAAAAGCTGTATCCGTATATTCCACCAAAATTAAATAGAATCTTGAAGCACTTTACATATAAACCAGAGGAATATTACTCATCTTGCAGGGAGTTAATCGACGACATCTGTGACATGCTCGATACCGAGTTTGCGGGAAATTGACGGGGACATCTGCCGATTGATACAATAGATGAACGGAGATTGAGTTTTAGATGAAAACTGCGATAATCGGCGGCGGAAGAGGCTGCCAGGCAATCATAGAACTCGCCAAGAGTGCGTTCCTGAAGGAACTGCAGCTCGATGTAATCCTCGTGGCGGATGTTGATCCGAACGCACCGGGCATGCGCCGCGCCCGGGAATATGAGATCGAGATCACGACGGACATGATGAACGTACTCCGCCATCCGGATGTCGAGATCATCATCGAATTAACCGGCTCGGATGAAGTCCTTCGAGAAATATACCGCCTTCTGCCGGAAGGCATGAAGCTGATCGATCACACTTTCGCACACATTTTCTGGGACCTCGTGAATGCGCAGGAGGAGAGGCGAAATCAGCTTGAGGAAATGACCAGACTCGAACGTGAAGTGGAAAAGGAACGGAGATTTCTACAGAACCTCTTCGATACACTCCCCGATCTTGTCGTGGTACTCGATACTGATCAGAAAATCACCAAAGTTAATGCCAGTTTTGCGCGGTTTTTCAATATCCTCCCGAAAGAAGCCATCGGAAAAACATGCAGAGAGCTTTTCAAAGGCACCGAATTTTCCAAACATTGCGCAGAAACGGAACCGATACTCAATCAGGTTTTCCAATCCGCCCAGCCCAGAACCGTAATATGGCGAACCGACCCACCAAACGAGACCTACTGGGAGGTCACTCGAACGCCTGTATTCGGATCAGAAGACGAGCTCGAGGAAGTCCTCGCAACATGGCACAGAATCACGGAGAGAGTAAAGCTCCGCCAGGAGATCGAAAGTCACGAGCAGCGCTTCCGTAGTTTTATAGATTCAGCAAACGACTGGATTTCTATCAAGGACCTCGAGGGACGGTATGTTATTGTCAATCCCGCATGTGCGCGAGCATTCAAGATGGATGTCGATGAATTTACAGGACGGGCACCTTCAGAAATTCTTGCAAAAGATGTCGCTGTTTTAATCGAGAAACATGACAATGAGGTTATCAATACAAACAGCCATCACATCTACGATGAGGTCTACCAGATCGACGGTCGGGACCATTTCTTTCAGACAGTCCGCTTCCCCCTGACCGACTACCGTGGCGATACAATCGGAGTCTGCACCATCGCACGCGATATCACCTCTGAGAAAGAACTGGGTGATCAGCTCGTGCAGGCGGAGAAACTCGCCGCAGTTGGCAAACTTGCCGCCGGTGTTGCGCACGAAATCAACAATCCGCTGACCGGTGTTCTGGCCTATGCTGAGGATCTGACCGATGAACTGGATGAATCCGATCCCCATCAGGAGGATCTTCAGGTCATCATACGAGAGGCGCTTCGCTGCCGGGATATTGTACGGAACCTTCTCGATTTCGCCCGTCAGGAGGACCCGAAATTCGAGACTGCAGACCCCAACGGAGTTGTTGAGCAGGCGTTAAAACTGATAGAGAAACTGCCTCAGTTCAGAAATGTTACCATCGAGAAAGTAATCGCTGACAATATACCGGAAATTAAATGCGACCCTCGGCAGATTCAGCAGGTTATATTGAATCTGACACTCAATGCCGCCGATGCAGTGCAGAATATGGGAAAGGTGATAGTCAGCACCGAATACTATCGCCGCAGACATAAATGTGTAATCTCAGTTCAGGACAGCGGTCCCGGAATACCCGAGAACCTTATCGACAAGCTGTTCGAGCCTTTCTTCTCAACCAAGGGAACAAGCGGTCTTGGTCTTGCGGTTAGCTGGGGTATAGTGGAACGACACGGCGGAGTCATAGAGGTCGACATGCCGGAGGGTGGCGGATCGATATTCAGAGTAATATTACCGGTCCTGACAAACGGAAATCTTAACAAACATTGAAGTCATCGGAGACGTGAAAATGGAAAATCAAATTAATATACTGATCGTCGATGATGAACAGATCGTACTCGATTCAATCACCAAACATCTTCGCAAAGAACCATACAAGATAACGGGTGTACTCTCCGCAAAAGAGGGACTCGATCTCGTTAAGAACGATGGAATCGATATTATCCTGACCGATCTGATGATGCCCGAAATCGACGGCCTTGAACTGATGAAGATAGTAAAAGATATCCATCCGAAGATGCCGATCATTATGATTACAGGATACGCCACGATAAACACGGCTCTTCAGGCAACACAGCTTGGAGCATTCGACTACATCGCAAAACCATTCTCCAAAAAGGAACTACTTGCCGTCGTACACCGTGCTGCAGATGTAGTTAAGGCAAAGGACGAGGGAGATGAATCCGATAGCCCGGAAGAGACCAGCGCGGTTCCGAGAATCGGCGATCCCAGGACAATCGGCGACCGCTCGTGGCTTCTTCTCGAAGAGGATGGAATGGTCACTCTCGGTGTGGAGCGGTCATTCATTCAGACAATCGGTAGAATTCAGACCATATATCTACCATCGATCGGCGATGAGGTAAGACAGGGAAGCGTATATCTTCAGATATTTTCTACCGATCTTCGCTCACACAATGTATTGTCGCCACTCTCAGGAATGGTAACCGATGTCAATCAAAGAGTCATCGACGCACCGGCGAGAGCACTCGAGGACCCGTACGGTGATGGCTGGCTAATACGGCTGAAACCGTCGAAATTTGAGTTTGAGATCAAAGAACTCGGCCTCTAAGAAATCCCCCCAAATCTGCCGATCAAAAAGGTAGAATGACAATATCTAATCGTTCAACACTGCTGATAGTTCTAGTCCTCTGCACTGTAATTGCGGGCAATTCCTTTGCGGAAGATTTCATGGCCGAGGATCATCCACCGTATTCCACTGTCGTTGTGCCACTTAGCGGTGGGGTGGATTCTCTTAAGAGTCACCTGCCGTCAAATCTGGTTCCGGCTGCCGAGGATGCGGTTGGATTGTACAAACGAAACAGAATACTCATAACCCATTTCGCGGCATACAATCCCGACAGTATGGGGACGCTATTCAATTTCCTGCAGTTCAAATCGTTCAGCGCAAAATTCTTCGAGGATTGTTTCGGAGAAATGGGTGCTGACCTAATAAGAGAGGACCTCGATCTGTATGACTACGCCTTCGATATATCGAAAGACAGCGCGGAATTGTTCTCTCACGGAAAATTCAACGCCATGTGGCAGCACTATGAAAAGGTTGCTCAACGGCTCGTGGATGATTTTAACAATCTGATGGAATCGAGAGATGATTTTGTCGGTGCATTCATTTCAGATATGTATCTCCTGCTCTCGGTCAGCTCTCCTCAGGAGAAGGAGAAATTCCCACAATTCACGGATGCCATGATAGATGTTTTCATCAAGCGAAAACCGATAATTGTCGCCACGCCATACGCTACCAGCGAAGCCCGCGAGCACCCGGTGGTCCAATTCCATTATCTTGAAAATTCAATTCAGATGTGTTTTCCCGAAGTGCATGAGGATGGATCGCTCAAATGGGAACTGGTCTTCTATATGAAGCATGAATCAAGCTCGAATCCTTTCTCCACCTTCACCGAATAACCGTATCGACGACTCCAAAACATCGAAGCGCACAATATCCCCAATATCCACACCGTAGTCCGGTTCCGCAACAACGATGATATCCGCATTCCCTGCCGAACCATACAGGAATTTGCCGCTGCCGACATATTCGGACGCTGTGACTGTCATCGAGAGCAGACCATCCTCCGAAATCCGACACTCCTGCGGACGGAAACCGACTGTAACTGTTTCAGGTACTGAAACCAGTGGTTTTTCCAGTTCAATATAACCCGCCCCCTGAATGTTTATCCGTGTACCATTTGGTTTGCAGTTATCCACGATATTCATTCTCGGTGAACCGATAAACAGAGCCGTAAATCTGTTTGCGGGATCATTGTATATATCCTTCGGCGTGCCAATCTGCTGAATTTCGCCACTGTCGAGCAGTACGATTCTGTCTCCGAGTGTCAGAGCCTCCTCCTGATCGTGAGTGACATAGACGACTGTAGCATCGAGTTCACGCATAATCCGCTGAATCTCTGTCCGCATCGATACGCGCAATTTCGCATCGAGATTCGACAGCGGTTCATCGAATAGAAACAGTGCCGGTTCACGAACCAGCGCACGTCCGAGAGCAACGCGCTGACGCTGCCCTCCGGAGAGGGTGCGGGGTTTGCGCTCGAGCATCGGACCGAGACCGAGAAGCTCCGCAGCATGCTCAACTCTTGTCTTTATCTCATCCTTTGAGAGCCGAGCCATCTTCAGAGGAAACGCAATGTTCTGGAATACAGTCATGTGGGGATAGAGAGCATAATTCTGAAATACCATCGCAACATCGCGTTTGCGTGGTTCAACAATGGTGACATCCTCTCCCCTGATCACCACATAACCCGAATCGGGATGTTCGAGACCGGATATGATTCTCAGTAGTGTGGACTTGCCGCATCCTGATGGCCCGAGAAGAACGACAAACTCACCATCCTCGATTTCGAGATTGAAACTGTCGATGACGTGTACATCATCGAAAAACTTGCCGATATTTTTTAGTGTGAGTCTCGCTGTCATGGAACGAAAATATTCAATGAAGCGAAACGTTGCAAGCCAAATAGGTGTTGAACCGAAATTGAGTGCTGCTATATTGCAGGAAATCTTCTGACAGCGAAGGAGGAACAATGCCGGAAATTCAAGATGATATATTCAAAGCTTATGATGTTCGCGGAATCTATGGAGAGAGTCTTGACGGAGAGATAGCCTATCTTTTCGGAAGAGGTCTTGCACAATACCTGGGATGCAAAAATGCAGCGGTTGGACATGACATGAGAGTGTCATCCGATGATATCTCAGCACAGATAATTAGAGGTCTGACGGATGAAGGATGCGACGTTACGGATATCGGGCTTGTTTCTACCGATGGGCTATATTTTGCCGTAGGGCAATTTGGGCATGACTGTGGCGTAATGATAACTGCATCGCACAATCCACCCGAGTACAACGGCTTTAAGGTATGCAAAGCGGATGCGGTGCCGCTATCCGGTGACGAGGGACTTCGTGATGTGCGCGATATCATGAAAAAGGGATTCGGTGAGCCGAAAGGCGGCGGCAAAGTTGTGAAACGCAATATAGCAGAGGACTACAGCAGGCATGTGCTCTCATTTATAGATGTCTCGAAGATTAAGCCGTTCAAGATCGCAATTGACGCCGGAAATGGTATGGCCGGCAAGACCCTGCCTCCGGTATTCGAAAAACTCCCCTGTGATGTTATTCCCATGTATTATGAACTCGACGGTTCATTTCCCAACCATCTCGCCTCCCCGATTGAACCGGAGAATATTGCTGATCTGCGGAAAAAAGTCACCGATATTAGTGCTGATCTGGGTGCAGCTTTCGATGGCGACGCTGACAGGATGTTCCTTGTCGATGAGAACGGTACTCCGCTCGGTGGCGATATCGTTACGGCGATGGTATCGAAAAGCCTTCTGAAAAAGGAACCGGGCGCAACAATCTTATACAACCTGATCTGCTCCAAGACTGTCCCCGAGACAATTAAGCGAAATGGTGGAACATCGATCCGAACAAGAGTCGGCCACGCATTGATTAAACCACTTATGAAAGAGAAGAATGCTGTTTTCGGCGGTGAGCACTCCGGACATTTCTATTTCCGAAACAACTGGTTCGCAGATTCAGGTTTGATCGCTCTGCTGGTCTGCCTCGAACTACTCTCGGAGGAGGGTAAGAAACTCTCTGAACTCGTCAGCGAGATCGATCCCTACGTACGCTCGGGGGAGATAAATTCGAAAGTGGATGATATCAGCGAAAGACTGAATGCAATAAAGACCAAATACTCCGATGCTGAGATCGACACACTGGACGGCGTAACGGTTGATTATGGCGATTGGTGGTTCAATTTGAGACCATCCAACACCGAACCCCTTCTCAGATTGAACCTGGAAGCGAAGAATAAAGAACTCCTCGATGAAATGCTGCCCAGAGTGCTAAAAACTGTCAGGGGTGGCTAAAGTGAAACGCCTGTCAGTTCGACATATATAAAAGCGGGCAAAGAACTTGGGATAAAAAAATATGCAGGCAACAGTTCTGATCGTCGATGACGATCCAATGCTGCTTTCGCTCCTTTCGGACACCCTCGGTTCCGTAGGTTACGAGATCAGATCAGCTTCAAATGGCGAAGAAGCCCTTACGAGAATTGGCAATGGTGATGGTGACGTTGACATCATCATAGCTGATATCAGTATGCCGGGAATTGACGGTCTTGAACTTCTTAAAAGAGTCAAAAAGGAGAGACCGGATATTCCGGTTATCCTGATGACCGGCGTTACAATGAACGGCATTCGCACACGAGCGCTTCAAGAGGGAGCCGACGGTTTTCTCGATAAGCCGTTTCGCCTTGCAGTAATCGAGAATATGATGCAGAGGCTCTTAAACGGCGAAGTCTCTAAAGACATTCGTATCATGATAATCGATGACAACGCCGAACATCTCGAAACATTGAAAGACATTCTGACCGAAACGGGTTATGAGGTCCTGAGTACTGACAACGGAAAGGAAGCTCTGCTTATGCTCAAGCGGGGCGGCATTGACACTGTAATCACCGATTTCAAAATGCCCGAAATGGACGGTATCGAGCTTGCAAGGAAAATAAAGGAAGTTTCACCATCCACCCAGGTCATTGTCTATTCCGGCTATGCTCCAAATGACCAGGAGGCATCGGACATAAAAGCAGCTGCGGACGGTTTTCTTACCAAACCGATAAGCATCGAACAGATGAACGCAATCCTGTCGATTTCCTGAGACTCAGTCTCTCTAACCCAGTACCTCTATCATCTGTGAGACAAGCGCAGAATTAGCGCAGACTATATTACCCTCGAAGATATCGAATTCTTCCCCTGCGAAATTGACGGTTTTCGCTCCAGCTTCCTCCGCGAGCAGCCGACCGGCAGCGGTATCCCACGGTGAAAGTTTCAACTCCCAAAAACCATCGAAAATACCGGATGCCGTGTACGCCAGATCAAGCGCAGCAGACCCGCCTCTTCGAATTGCACGGCATTTCTTGTAGAAACGCCTAAAATTATCGAGATTGTCGACCTTCGACTCACGAATATCGTACGGGAATCCGGTCGCGAGGAAAGCCTCGGATAGCTCCGTCGTCTTTGATATATGAATCTGCTGCCCGTTGCAGAATGCTCCTTCACCGGCTGTAGCATGGAACATCTCATCGAGGATCGGATTATAGACGACTCCAACGAATGATTTACCCGCCCGCTCGAGAGCTATGGAAACACACCAGACCGGATATCTGTGAGCGTAGTTTGTAGTGCCATCGAGAGGATCGACAATCCAGCGGAATTCGGAATCATGATCGATCTCTGTCTCCTCCTCGGCAAGGATGGAATGAGACGGATATCTCTTCTCGATTGCTGAATAAATCAGTCGCTCGGACTTAAGGTCCATCTCGGTTACGAGATTCACCTCACCCTTTTTCTCGATTTTGAAATCTCTCGAAAATCCATCCAATAAAAGTGTCCCGGCTTCTCTTGCTATATCCTGAGCTAACTTAAGATATTCGTTCATGATGACGCTTCCTTCCCAGCAACACTGCCGACATCCTGCAGCCTGTATTGAAGCTGATACAGCTTCCAATAAATGCCCTTCTCCTGCAGCAACTCCTCATGTGTTCCCATCTCGCGGAGTTCACCCTTGTGCAGAACCAATATTCGGTCAACCTTTTTGATCGTAGAGAGTCTGTGCGCAATGATAATCGAGGTCCTGTCTTCCATCAGCCTGTCGAGAGCCTCCTGAATCAGCATCTCGGTTTCGGTATCCACAGAGGATGTCGCCTCATCGAGGATCAGGATTTTAGGATCATGCGCGAGCGCTCTCGCAAACGACAGAAGTTGTTTCTGTCCGACCGACAGCGACACTCCGCGCTCACCGATCTTGAATTTATAACCATTCGGCAGAGTCTTTATGAATCTTTCGAGGTTTACATCCCGCGCAGCCTGTTTGAGTTTCTCGTCTGAAATATCATCATCCCCGAGACGGATATTCTTCTCCAATTCTCCTGAGAAGAGATAGACATCCTGCAACACAAGCGCGATTTTCTCACGGATATCACTCGATGCAATACTCCGAATGTCTTTACCATCCAGAAGGATCTGTCCTCTCTGATGGTCATAGAAACGAAGAATCAGTGACGATATTGTAGTCTTCCCCGCACCGGTTGCCCCCACAATCGCCACTTTCTCACCGGGTTTAAGCTTAAATGAGATATCCTTCGCCACCCATTCGTCGCCATTATATGCAAACCATACATTCCGGAACTCAACTTCACCGCGGCACTCGTTCCATTTAACCGGTTTCTCCGGTTCTGCGAAATCCGGCTCTGTGTCAAGAATACGGAACACTTTCTCCGCCGCCGCCATTGCGGACTGAAGGATATTGTATTTCTCGGATAGATCCATTATTGGTCGGAAAAACCGTTCTATGTACTGCGTAAATGCAACGAGCGTACCGAAAGTAAGAAATCCCTGCAACACCTGTCCACCGCCATACCAGATTATTAGCGCAAGAGAGATTGCCGAGAAAACCCGGACAATCGGGAAAAACACCGCATAGTAAATCACCGACTGATGATGTCCCCGCATCAGGTCATGGTTGATACTCGAAAACTGTGAAAATGCTCTCTTTTCCCTCCCGAACAACTGCACGATCGACATCCCGGAGATATGCTCCTGAATGAATGCATTCAGCCTTGCGATGTGTCGGCGTATCGTGCGGTAAGTATCACGGACTTTGATACGAAACAGGAAAGCGGCAAAGATGAGTATCGGCAGAGCGGTCAAGGTCACCAGTGCGAGTTTGTAGTCTATTGCGAGCATGAAACCGACAATCCCGAATACTGTTACAAGGTCACCGATTATGGTCACCACTCCGGATGATAGCAGTTCATTCAACGAGTTTATGTCGGTGGTCACCCTCGTTAGGGTTCTACCTACAGGATTTCGATCGAAGAATCGCAGATTAAGATTCTGGATGTGGTCGAATATCTCCATCCGAAGATTATAGACCGCTTTCTGCCCAACCCACTGCATCAGATACAACTGTGCCCATGTTACTAAAAACGCGACTATCAGTATTCCGAGATACGCAAGAGCGATCATCCCGAGACCATCGAGATCTTTCTGGACGACGTAGTTGTCGATCGCAAACTTGACAATAATCGGTCCGACAAGCTGGAGAAGTGATCCGAGAATCAGCAGGAACGCCGCAAGAACCACCCATCCGACGTACGGCTTGAGATACTTGAGCAACCGTTTCATAAGGCGCGTGTCATACGCCTTTCCTGTGATCTCATCCATGTCGAAATACTCTGCCATCAGAGCTGCTCCAGTTGTTCTTCGAGTTCCTGCCGTTGTACAATGTCGGCGTAGAGTTCACAGGATGATAGAAGAGTCCCGTGCGATCCGGAATCAACGATCCGTCCGTCATCAATGACATGGATAAGATCGGCCTTTTTAATTGTCGAAATTCTGTGAGATATGAGTACTGTTGTCCGCGACCTCATGACATCATCGAGACCGGACAGGATTTTCTCCTCGGTGGCTGTATCGACGGCCGAAAATGTATCATCAAGAATTAGAATATCGGGATCACGTATAATTGCCCGCGCGAGTGCCGCACGCTGTTTCTGTCCGCCGGAGAGAGTAACGCCACGCTCGCCGACTATTGTATCATATCCTTTTGGAAAATCAGACACATCAGCAGCGAGACCGGATCGGACCGCAGCCTCTCTGATCTCGCTTTCATCGACCCTCCCAATACCGAGAGCGATATTTTCGGCGAGAGACTCCGAGAAAAGGAACGATTCCTGCGGAACATAGCCGATCATACTCCGCAATTTCTCAAGCGGGATCGAGTTTATATCTTCTCCACCAATCGTAATCCTGCCATCGGGGATCTGATAATTCCGTATGATGAGTTCGACGATAGTTGATTTGCCGGATCCGGTTCTCCCGACGAATGCGGTTGTTTTGCCTGCCGGTATATCGAGCGAAATATCTTTCAGCACAAGCCGCTCGGTACCGGGGTACATGAAGGACAGAGTGTTGAATTTTATCTCCGGCTTAAGCTTGTCAACATCTTTCGTTTTCTCCGTGTCGCGTACCTCCGGTTCTATATCGAGTATTTTCTGTATTCTGTGGAGCGATGCTTTTCCTCGCTGATAGAGAGTTATGGTCCATCCAACCGCCATTACCGGCCATACGAGCGAAGCAAGATAGAGCATGAATGCTACGAGCACACCGAGGCTCATTCCTCCGTCTATCACCTGTTTGCCACCGAAATAGAGCACGATTATCATAATGACGCCGACTTCAAGAGCAACAAGCGGATGGAATATCCCCTGCAATTTCGCCAGTTTGAGATTGAGGTTGATATACTCCCTGTTCAATCCGTCGAAATCCCCACTCTGATGATTCTCCTGATTGTAGGCCTTCACAACCCGGACACCCGCAAGATTCTCCTGTACGAATGCTGACATGGTGGAGAAATGTGTCTGGATTTTGTAGTTCAGGGTGTAGATGTAAGCAGCGACCTTCTTGAAGGTATAAGCAAGAACAGGAAATGGCAGAAGCGCAATCAGGGTCAGCTTCGGGCTAAGGATGAGCATCAGGCAGAGAGCAATCGTCCCGGCAACCGCCGTATTCGCAATGTGCATCACCGCCGGACCGACCATCATCCGTACAGCTTCGATATCATTGGAGAGACGGGCAATTATATCCCCCGTCGGGGTGCGGTTGTAAAATGATCGCGGAAGTTCGAGCAGTTTCTCTGCAAGTTCGTTTTTCAGGTCGAACTCGATAAATCTCGATGCCCAGATTATCGTTCTTCTCAACGCAAAGAGGAAAAATCCCGCCAGAACGGCTACACCGGTGATCTTGACAGCATCTATAAGTAACGATGTTGACGTCGCACGCTCAAGCTCGATACTCTCGATAGCATCCTTCACAAGCCAGGGTGCCAGCATCTGGAAGGAATTGGTGAGAATTATCGCCAGTGCACCAAAGATGAAATATTTACGGTACTTCCTGATATATCCGATGAGTTTCCCGATGTCCGCTTTCTGACGTGCCATATATCTCCGGTGTATTACCCTATAAATACTGAACCAGTTTGCAGAATTCCATGTTTTATATATGGAACCTACATCGGTATTATCTTTATGTCAAACGGTTACACAAATAACAAGTTCCTCTGCGATACAACGGTTGGCAAGCTGGCAAAGCTTCTCAGGATGATAGGATTCGATACGGAAATATGCCCGAGCCATCATCCAAAAGACGTAATAGAGCTGGCACTCAATCAGAACCGTGTAATTCTCACCCGAAATTCAGTTATTGCGGAGATGAAACTGGCACGGGACATTTTGCTGCTCGATGAATATGAGCCATACAATCAACTTGGAACCGTGCTGAAGAATTTCGATATTAAGGTCGACCAGAGCAAACTTCTGACCCGATGTATGGTTGATAATACGGTGCTGGATGCTGTATCCAAGGAAGAGGTCAAGGGTCAGGTCTGGCCGTATGTCTATGAAACACAGGATGATTTCAAGAAATGCCCCACCTGCGGCAGAATTTACTGGCCTGCCACACATGTAAATGCTATGATTGACAAACTTAAAAACGAGAAACTGATATAGAACACACAACAATGAATTTTCTCGGGCTGACCGAACAGGAGGCCGACTACAAGCGCTCCGGATATGTTGTCCTCCCGGTTCCCTACGAACAGACAACGACATTCGGAAAAGGTACGGCGCTCGGTCCTGCTGCGATTCTGGCGGCTTCTCAGGAGGTCGAACTGTATGATGAGGAGCTTGGATTCGAGCCATACCGCTGCGGAATAGCCACATCCGGTCCACTTGAACCAACTACGGACGGACCGGAGAGAATGATCGCGATCATAAATGAAACCGTGCAGCAAATTCTCTCTCACAATAAAATACCAATAACTCTGGGCGGGGAGCATACAGTATCGGTCGGTCCGGTTTCAGCATGCGTACGGACTTTGGATAATCTCTCTGTGCTCCAGATAGACGCTCACGCGGACCTTCGGGAATCATACCAGGGAAGCAGATTCTCGCACGCATGCGCTATGGCACGGATTCGCGATATTACCGAAAAAACCGTCGGAGTCGGGATTCGCAATCTGTCAATCGAGGAAGCTGAAACCGTCAAAAAGAGAGATATCCCGCTTATCTTCGCGCAGGACATTCACTCCGGCAAACGGAAGATTGAGGATGCCATCGAGTACCTTACGGACAATGTATATATCACAATCGATCTCGACGGTTTTGATCCATCTGTGATTCCGGGAGTCGGGACACCCGAACCGGGTGGTCTCGGCTGGTATGAAGTTCTCGCATTCCTTCGCAGGGTGTGCCATGAAAAGAGAATCGTTGGATTTGATGTCGTTGAGTTGATGCCCATTCCACCAAGCCTCGTTTCGGACTTCACAGCAGCAAAACTTATATACAAGATAATCGGCTACATGGAAGCTGCAAAATAACCAAGTTTCAGCTTGGCAAGAACACAAATTCGGCTATATTCCATCCGGTATTTCCATAGAGTACGATATTGGGAATCGTATTATCGATGAATGTGGGATATCGGAGGTAGAATGAACATACGCATCATACGTTTCCTGTCTCAAGCAACTTTTCTCGGAATAGTGGTCTATCTGGCACTCGGGCTTGGATCACGGAGCTTTGAAAACTACTGCCCGTTTGGAGGTGTGGAAGCCCTCTATACAGTCTTCACCGAGAGACAATTCACCTGTGCACTCGCACCACTCAATCTTTCTATCCTTATTGGAGTCGTTGCGCTTACTCTGCTGACAAAACGGTCTTTTTGTGGATGGGTATGTCCTCTTGGTGCAATTGCCGAATGGATCAACAAAATCGGCGACAAAGTCTGGAAAAAACGCCCTCATCTGCCCCGTTCAGCGGATAAATACCTTCGACTGCTGCGGTATGTTGTGCTTGCAATTGTCCTCTACTACACATACACAATAGGAGATCTAATCTTCCGAGGGTATGATCCGTTTTATATTATCTTCTCCGGCAACGGACACGAGACACTTGGATGGATAAGTATCGGAGTACTCGCAGTATTCGCTGTCCTTTCATTTTTCCAGCCGATGGCCTTTTGTCGGTATTTCTGTCCACTGGCAGCGTTCCTCGATCCATTTTCCAAACTCGGAGTTGTGCGTATCAGCAGGAACAAGGAAACATGTACCGACTGCACACTCTGTAACAAAGTGTGTCATTTCGGAGTCGAGCCGATGAAACTTGAGAAGGTAACTCATCGTGACTGCGTAAACTGTCTCGAGTGCGTGGAAGTTTGCCCTGTTAAGGATTGCATGCAGGTAAAAGCCTTTTAGGAGTATAACATGAGAGTACCAAAACTTATCATACCGGCACTGATTGTGGTTTTCATTGTAATAGGGATTCTCATTCAGCCACTGTTCTATTTTCCGACCACCGAGGTCGCATTCGGTGCACAGGGGGATTCCACCGTCGAGTTTGTCGTTGATGGACTGAGATGCAGAGGAACCGCCGGTTTTTTCACGAATCTGTTCAATGGTGTGGATGGAATCGAGAGCATTACGACATACGCCACTACCAATTCAGCAATTTTCATCTACGACTCAAAGAAAATAGATCCGGATCGAATAGCGATGTTGTTCCAGAAAGAGTTCCGTATGGAGGATGGATCATTTCACCAATTCTTCAGTGAGGTCTCGCGGAAAGAGTATTGATTCTTATTTCCTGATTACATATTGCCATTTCTCATAGCCCGGGTGTTTTGCCCGGGTTATTTTGTTGTATGTCTCTGCAAGCTCCGCTGTTACAGCTCCGCACTTACCGGAACCTATCTTGCGATTTTCCACAGAGACAATCGAGTTTATTCCCGCACCGGTTCCACAGATAAAGACCTCATCGGCATTGTACAGAACTCGTGAGGTGTATTTTCTCTCCTCGATCTTGAAGCCCATTTTTGATATAAACTCGAAAACTGTTTTTCTTGTGATGCCATCCAGAACACCAAGCTCGACCGGTGCGGTTATCAAACGCTTGCCTTTAATCGCACAGAGATTCATCCCGAAAGCTTCCGTAATATATCCATCCGGAGTCTTGAGAATAGCGAGTTGTCCACCGCGCAAGACGATTTCCCTCTGCGCAAGATATGAATTGACATACGTCCCGGTCACCTTGCCATCATACGGAACCGCACTGGCCGGTATTCGAGTAAAGCGGGAAAACTCTGCTGCAACTTCGCGGAGTTTGTTAGGCTGTTTTGGGTGGCAATATATCGCCAGTTCGGATGGTGACTCACTACCAAGACCGAGTGAAGTCAGCGAGCAATATAGAAGAGGTCGGATGTATGTGTCCTGACGCCACCCGTTTTTAAGTACAAGTTTCTCAATAATACTCAAAAGCCTGTTCGCATTTAGAGGAGATTCGATGTGGAGAATTTCCGCAGTACGCAGAAGCCTGTCGATATGATCTGCAACACGGTGAAGGTTCCAGCGGTTACGCCCCAGGTAGAACGCCTTCATTCCCTCGAAAGCACATGTACCGTAATTGAATGCATGGGTTTTGATAGAAATTTTAGCCCGGCTTGTGGGGATAATCTTCCCATTCAGGTATGAGAAATCATTTTTCTTCTTTGAGTCTTTCAACTATTGCCTCCAAAGCCATAATATACCCGAACGACCCGAAACCGCTGATTGTACCGATTGCCCCGCGTGCAGTGATTGACCTGTGACGAAACTCCTCTCTGGAGTGGATATTCGAGAGATGCACCTCCACCACAGGGATATCTATTCCGAGTATGGCATCGAGAATCGCCACCGATGTATGCGAATAACCCGCAGGATTGATAATTACGGCATCGAATTCATTCGGAGCAGCTTGAATCAGGTTCACTATCTCGCCTTCAAGGTTTGTCTGATGAAATGTGACCTCAGCGCCTATCTTCTCGGCTTCCTTCTCGATTTCGCGATTTATCTCTTCAAGTGTCAGGGAACCGTACACTTCGGGTTCACGCTTTCCGAGAAGATTGAGATTCGGTCCGTTAATGACAACTACCTTGATACTCATCTTCGCTTCCATTTCTTCGCTGTTTCCATGAAGGCTCTCTGAAACTGCTTCTGATAGACCTCGACAATCTCCGGCTCTTTGAATGCTCTCAAAAGGACAAAACGGGGCTTCCCCATCAAACGCTTCTTGTCCATCTTGAGTGCATTCCAGGTGTAGGAGTGGTCTATCCCCCCCAGGTCAAATTCACTATACAACTTACTGATACTCGTCTCTCCCCACGCGACGGTTTCATCATCGAGACTTAGTATATCTCTCGACAGGTACAGGGCTGTGAGCATACCGAACGCCACCGCCTTGCCATGTGTCATTTTCTTATAACCAAGCAATGATTCAATTGCATGTCCGACTGTATGACCGAAATTGAGGATTCGCCTGTAGTCCTGCTCGAGCGGATCCTTCCGTACAACACTGACCTTGATTTTCATCCCGGTCTCAACGAGATCCGGAGCGACAGAGAGAATCGAATCGGAATCTCCGGGGTCAATTGAATCTATTAGTCTCGCGAGTTTTTTCGATCCAATCAAAGCAGCTTTGACAAGCTCCGATAGCCCCTCTCTTAGATTGGCGATTTTAAGTGTCTGCAGGAAAACCGGATCGGAGAATGTTGCAACCGGCTGTTTGATCACCCCTAATGAATTCTTGGCTGACGGCAGGTTAATACCCGTCTTGCCTCCAATTGCGGCATCTATCTGCGCAAGAAGCGTAGTCGGAACCAGAATATGGCGTACTCCGCGCATGAAAGTAGCGGCAGCAAAGCCCGTTAGATCTGTAATAACTCCCCCACCGATAGCTACAATCAGAGACTGACGATCCGCGCCGTTATCGAGGAGCCAGTTGGCAATGCCCATCAGATGGCGTGTGTTTTTCGTGCGCTCACCGGCGGGTAGTGTTAAAATCTTTGCGGAGACAGCTTTTGATCGTCCTATTTTGGATATCCGCTGCGAATGAAAGCTGTCTACGATTTTATCGGTTATGAAATATACTGAGCTTGGATTTTCAGCCTCGATTATCTCCGGGAGAGTATCGAAAACCCCCTCTCCGGCTCTGTACAGAGTGGATTCTTTGGATGCGGGATATGTTACCGTAGATTCAAACATCTGCGATCCGGCTCCGAAATATCCGGACGATATTCTGTGCTATAGATTCCGGTTGAAGTGAATCTGTGTCGATACAATGTTCAATTTTATCATAGGCTTTCATACGACTTTCGAGATGTGACTTGATGACCTCTCGCTTGTCACCGTTATGCAACAGTGGTCTGCCGTTGGATTCTTTCAACCTCTCCGCGATCACATCAACCGAAGCCATGAGGCAGATAAGCACGCCACTGGCATGAAGAACTCTATAATTGTCCTCCGGTATAATCATCCCCCCACCGGCTGCGATTACAAGATTCGTCATACCCTTGATATTCTCGACAACCTCACGTTCGAGCGACCGGAAGTATGCTTCACTTCTCTCGGAAAATATCCTCGCAATGGATAAACCGGTCATCTCCTCGATCAGGAAATCGGTATCGATAAACTCTCGACCAAGCAGACCGGACACAAGTCGACCTACTGTTGTTTTTCCAACACCCATCGGACCGACAAGTATTATGTTATCACCTTTGGAAGAACCCATCAACTCATTCATCAAATTGTTTAACAGAAGATAGCAAGTATAGCTGATAGAAGCAAGTCGCTCGATCTACCGGTTGATTCCACCCTTGATAAACGACTTGAGACGGCGATAGTTTCCGGCTTGTATACCGGTAAACAATTCGAAGGACCTGATTGCCTGGAATATCAGCATGTCGAGACCACCGATGGGATGGACTCGTGGGGGAAGTTTACGATCCTTGAAGTTATATGCCGCCTCGAAAACAAAGGACATATTCCCAAGAACCTCCGGCTGTATGATCTTTTCCGTCGCTACGGGTGTTGCATTGAAAATCATATCAAAGTCGAATTTATCGATCGCTGAGTTGAGTTTCGGAAGATGGAGAGCTTCCACATTGTGGGAAGAATCGAAATATCCGCAGTCGGTCAGCATTTCATTCAGGCGTTTCCTGCTTCGATTAACGATACTCACCCGTCCCGCTTTCTTCTTGATGAGATACGCAAGCATAGTGCGCGCGGTTCCGCCCGCTCCGACAAGAAGAGCGTGTTTCCCCTCAAGTTTATCAGTCCGATTCTGTTTCAAGACCTCATCGATTCCGAATACATCCGTATTGTAACCAACCAGCTTGTTCCGCTTTCTCACAACGAGGTTTACCGACCTGCAACGCTTCCCACACTGATCCACCCGCTCTAGATGCGGTGTGATATCACATTTGAACGGTATCGTCACATTGAATCCGGATATCTTTAGAAGTGAAGCGGACTCCATGAACTCCCAGAATCGTTCCGGATGGATATCGAAAAGGAAATATCCATGCGGCAGATCGAATTTCCGGAAGAGTATCCGAAAGATTTCAGGCGATATGGAGTAGGAGATTTTCGATCCGAGAAGCCCGTATATGGCCGGTGTCTTATCGCTCATCCGACGAGTAGACTCTCCATTACATAGTAATATTCGGGGAATGATACCGCGAGTTCATCCCCATACTGTTTGGATAATCCCTCACCCGACAGCAGGTTGATCGTCTCGACCAGCATGGCAAGGCGATGGTCACCGCGAGTGTCGAAATTGGACGGGAAGAGTTTCGTGGGACCGTACACAACAAGATCATCCTTATCGACATGAATCCGCGCACCCGCTGCCGCAAGGATTGACACAATGCCAGTGAGCCTGTCCGATTCCTTTACTCGAAGCTCTCCGAGATTCGGAATTCTCGTCACACCCTCAGCCTGAGTCGCGGCAAGAGCAAGTACGGTTACCTCATCGATAAAAGTCGCTACCGGGATATCATCACATCGAGCGGAATGCAACTCCGATGCCCTAACAAAGAGCTTGCCAACCGGTTCACCTCTCTTGATCTCAATCTGGTCCGTCATCACATCCGCACCCATTCTCCGAAGAATCTGAAGATATCCGCATCGTGTTGGATTCAGGCAGATATTCTCTATAACGACCTCGGAATTCGGAAGCAACAGTGCCGCGATAACGATGAAAGCTGCGGATGATATATCACCGGGAACATCCATCTCGAATGCCGGGATTCTGTCGGTCGGACCGGTCATTACCCTGCAATCCGAGGTTGTGAGCGGCACCCCGAGCGATATCAGCATCCTCTCCGTGTGGTCACGGGTTGGAGTCGGTTCGGTAACCTCTGTTTCGCCATCCGCATTCAATGATGCAAGAAGTATTGCGGATTTTACCTGAGCGGAAGCTACCGGAAGAGCATATCCGATTCCCTTAAGCCTGTTACCGTCAACATCAACGGGGCAGGTTCCGCGATCTGTCATGTCTATGTGTGCGCCCATCTGCCGGAGTGGTATAGCCACACGGTTAACCGGTCTCTTTCTCAGAGACTTGTCACCATCGAGTGTTGCAGCCACATTCGAACCGGATAACATCCCAAGCAATAGACGCAGGGATGTTCCCGCATTCCCGCAATCGAGAACATGATCCGGTTCCACGAAATTGTTCATCCCGATACCCTGAACCTGCAATATACCGTTCTCCGGTCCCGAAACATCCACACCGAGAGCCGTTACAGCCTCAATTGTGGAGCCGAGGTCCTTACCGGTAGCCATATTGCGGATAGTACACTCGCCATCGGCAATGGATGACAGGATGACCGCTCTGTGAGATATAGATTTGTCGCCCGGAAGGCTCGCTATGCCGCGAATCGAAACATCCATGTCCAACCTGCTTATTCCCCTGTGGTTTCTGTCAAAAGACGACAGATTCTGAATACAATTTAGTCGCATGCAAACGAATGCGCTATACTAAAATCTTCGGTCAAAATCCGTTTCTCTTGAATCATCGCCATCGTTCCGTTCCCGAATGAAACGACTATCCTGTCCCGAACAAACCACTCCCCTACCATCGGAATCTCTTTTCTGACAGGTAATTACACCGATTTAGTGGTTCTACCAATGGGTGAAGACCATTCATTTCCGAAAAACTCTGGACATTCATCCCTGAAACGTTTTATTGATTGCGTTGTAATACCCATAAGAAGTGAAAGGAGAAAAAATGAGACGGTTAGCTATCATTTCATTACTGTCAATCCTGACAGCAATCTGTTTCTCAACCGCACTCTATGCAATCACCGCCGATGAAGTAGTTCAGAAACATATCGAAGCCAAGGGTGGTCTCGATAAACTCAAAGCACTCGAGACCGTGCACATGAAGGGAACCATGATGATGTCCGGCATGCAGGGCCAGTTCGAGATTTGGAATAAGGCTCCCTACTATCACGCCATGCACGTTAAGGTACAGGGAATGACAATACAGGATGGATGCAACGGTAAGGAAGTCTGGAATGTCAGCCCTATGGGTCTTAAGAAATACGAGGGTGAGGATCTCAAACAGCGTCTCGAGCAGGCTCGTATCGAACCGCTGCTCGGATTCAAGGATCGTGGTGGCTCATGGGAATTGATAGGCGAAGAACCGGTTAAGGGTCAGAACGCATACAAACTTCTCTTTACTCTGGAAACCGGTGATACAACATATTCATTTTTCGATGCAGAGACTTTTTACATGATCAAAACCTCAGTTCCTACACCGGCTGGTAATATAGATCAGCACTTCAAGGATTTCATGACTGTGGATGGATATGTATTCCCGGGATCGATCACATCATCCAGCCAGCAGGGGCGTGTCATGATTAAGATGAACGAGATTGAGGTCAATGTACCGGTTGCCGATTCTCTGTTTGTCATGCCCAACCCGGATGATGTACCATCGGCTATGAAACCGTTACCGGATTCGATACGAAATCAGAAGCCCAAGACAGACGGCAACTAATTCAGAGTTAAACACGAAATCTTATCTTATGCGGCCGGCGCGATTGTGCCGGTCGTTTCATTTGTGTCAGATTATTGTGACCTCTCCGGCGGTTACTCTCATCAGTTCTTTCTTTCGCTTGACCACGAGAGCGCCTGAAGAGTCGATATCGACAGCTCTGGCAAGGATGGTCTTTCGACCTTTCTTCAGCCTCACCTGATTCCCGATCAGTGATGACATTTTCCGGATTTTCGGAAGCAGCGGCTTAAGACCCTTCTTCTTGAAGTCGAGATAGAGATTCTCGAATGTGAGTAGAAAATCGGCAAGGAATTTTATTCTATCTATACGGTCGCCGGATTCGAGCAACAGGGATGTCGCCTTATTGCGAAGGTTAGCGGGAAAATCCTTTCTGTGCTGATTTACATTGATCCCCACTCCAACAATGACATGCCGCGCCTTGTCAAGCTCAGCCGCCATTTCGGTGAGAATCCCCGCAACCTTGCTGTCGTCAATCAGCACATCATTGGGCCATTTTATCATGGCATCAAGATCCAGTCTTGATCTGATCGAAGAGGCAAGAGCTGCGGCTGTCATTATAGAGAGGCCCGGAAGTTCCGAGGGTGGAAGTGTCGGCCTTAGAACAAGGGAGAACCAGAGTCCGGATTTCGCCGGTGAATTCCACTTCCGTCCGAGACGTCCCTTGCCCGCCGTCTGTTTCTCGGCGATAACCATCGTACCCTCGACAGCTCCCTCATCCGCAAGAGAGAAAGCGTGTGTATTCGTGGATGGAATCGAGAAATGTGAGACAATATTACGACCGATGAATTTGGTCTTCAGGTGGTATTCTATCTCATGTGGAAAGATAGCATCCGGCGCGGAGACGAATTGTACATCCGATTTGCTGTCGAATTCGAATTTGTACCCCCAAACCACAAGACCGCGGAGTGCTTCGTTGATAAATTTCGGTTTCGTTGAGAATTTCTCGGCAAGAGCAGCTACAGAGAACCTCTTATCCGGTGAATGCCTTAGGAGAGACAGTATCTCAATTGCGATATCGTCAACACGCCCACTCATATCAGCCGGTTATCCGGGTAACATTCAGAGAGAGATCGAGTGCGCGAGCCGAGTGAGTAAGTGCGCCGACTGAAATGAAATCGACACCACACTCGGCGATAGAAGCTACGGTATCGAGAGATACTCCTCCGGAGACCTCCACTTTAATCTTCCGGTCCTGCTGCCGTATTCTCTCCACTGCGGTCTTGATCTGAGTGATATTCATATTATCGAGCATAAGCCAGTCCGCCCCGGCATCGAGGGCCTGTTCGAGTTCGGGCATGGACGCTACCTCCACCTCGATCGGAACCGGGTCGGCAAGCGCCTCGACATACGACCTGCACCGCTTAAGAGCCGCTGGAAGTGATCCGGCGGATCGTATGTGATTATCCTTGATTAAGATCATGTCGTACAGACCGGTACGATGGTTCATGCCTCCCCCACACCTGACGGCATATTTCTCAAGCTCTCTGAAACCCGGTGTTGTCTTTCTCGTATCCAGAATCCGACATTGGGTATGAGCAACCTTTTCGACGAATTTCGCGGTCAATGACGCAACACCCGATAATCTCATCAGATAATTCAACGCTGTTCGTTCTGCAGTCAATATGGAGGCAAATCGACCGGAAATCTCGGCTATCTGGGTGTTGGATTCGAGTTTATTGCCATCTTCACGTAGAGGGGCATAAACAGAGTCAGAATCCACTGTTTTGAAAATGTGCCTTGCTATGTGCTGTCCCGAGAGCAGACCATTTGACCTGGCAACAATGATCGCTTCCCCTCTGATTGCCGGATCGACACAAGCCCGGGTGGTAACATCCCCGGAACCGATATCCTCACGCAGAGAAATATCGATGAGATTTTGAGTATCTTCTGAGAATTCCATCGTTTATCGAAAAAAAGACGAACAGTTACGACTGTCAACTTGTATTTTGAAAGAGAAGGTCAACAAACCAAGAGAATTGAGTTCGCCGGAATGGTCGATGAAAATTATGAATGTCCGCTGATTCAGAAAGATGGTGGTACCTGCTGGCTCGATATCACAGATCAGGGCAGTTTTTTAGGCATAGAGGAAATATCGAGAGATCAGGTCAACCGCTGCATCCAGTGTCCCCGGTTCCAACAGGCACTCGGTAGATCTGTCGGGCGCCGAAGCTCGGATCGGATGATATCCTCCGCCGTTAATCAATTTCTGACCGTACTATCCAACTATAATACCGAGCTGGCGGCGATGACCTCGGACCTCAACAGGAATGTCGAGGAGTTGACGGTTCTGAAGACCGTAACGGAAGCATTTCTAAAGACTTATGACCTGAACAGTTGTGTCAGAATATTCCTGACAGGCGTTACGGCAGGTGAGGCAATCGGTTTGAACCGGGCGGTGCTCTTTCTTGTAAACCATGCCAAGCGAACCCTGGAGGGTCAACTTGGATTCGGGCATGTAGACATAAGCCGGTATGGTTCCACATGGCGGGAAATCCAGAATGGCAGGATGTCATTTCCTGATTTGATCGCAAGAATCGTTGAGGGTGCTCTTGACGATGAAAACGAACTGACCGGACTGGTCAAGAGAGTGCATGTTCCTTTGAGGGATGAATTCGGCATTCTCCCCAAAGCGGTAACCACAAACAGATCCTACCGCCTGGAATCTGCATCAAGCGATGATTTCCCGGATCGCACACTCTATTCAATATTTGGAGATCGCCCGGTCGCGATTGTGCCAATTGTATCGAAGGATCATTCGCTTGGCGCAGTGATAGTCGACAATCCGGTAACGGGTGCGGAGATAACCGAGCAGCAGGTATCAAAACTCGAAACTCTGTCGTATATCGCCGCTGCCAAGATCGACAATGTCATATTGCAGAATCAGCTCGAAGTTCGAATTGCAGAGCTTGAACACCTTCACAGACTGCTTCAGGACAACCAGAAATACATGGTGGAAGCGGAGAGATTTGTCGAGGCCGGTAAACTTGTCAATACCCTCGCCCACGAGATAAAAACCCCTCTCGTAATCATAGGTGGCTATTCCCGCCGTGCCGAGCGTGCCCATGCAAAAGGCGATGACATAACCCACGAACTCTCGATCATAACAAACGAGATTTCGAGGCTTGAGGGGATTGCACGGAATGTTCTCGATTATTCGAGGAAGCGGGCTCTCGATCTTAAGGAAATAGACATAAACAGCGTTCTAACCGAAACTCTCGATGTAATTAAGGGCAAACTCAGTCTTGACAAGATAGATATCAAAGTCAATCTCAGTAACGATAATCTCGAAGTCAAAGCCGACAAGAGCTGGCTCAAGCAGGTCGTGTTTAACCTGATAGACAATGCAATATCAGCTATGAAAAAGAGAGGCTCGATATTCCTCACAACCGGATCAAAGACAGGGTACCACTGGTTTGAAGTCAAAGACACCGGGATCGGCATGAATGAGGAGACGGTTTCAAGGTTGTTCGAGCCGTTCTTTACCACAAAGGAGACCGGATCGGGGCTTGGCCTTCCCGTAAGCGAAAGAATTGTTGCGGATCACGGCGGTTATATCGAAATTGATTCAAAGCCGGGAGAGGGATCGGCATTTCGTGTTTTTTTGCCGGACTGCGGACAATCGGATCGAAAGGAACAGCATTAGCACAATGGAGAGTGTATAGATGAGTAGAAAAATTCTTATAGTGGAAGATGAAAGTAATCTTCTTGCACTGTATAAGGCGGAACTGGAAGATGAGGGATATGAGGTTGCAACAGCGGAGAATGGCTCTCAGGCTCTCGATGTCTCAGAGAATTTCGAACCGGACCTTGTAGTGCTCGACATAAAGCTTGGAGATGAGGAGGGACTTCGCGTTCTCAGCGACCTCAAGAATCAGGACAAGAACAGACCGGTGATTCTGAATTCGGCTTACACACACTACAAGCACGATTTCAGTTCCTGGGCGGCGGATGACTATGTTGTCAAGTCCGGAGACATGACCGAATTGAAATCAAAGATAAAAAACCTCCTTGAGTAGCAGAAATCTATTTCAGTCCAAGTTATCGCTCGCAAGACAGATTTAATCTCTTTTAACGGGGAGGATCACAAATTCTATTGAAAACGAGGCTGCTGGCGGTGGATATCTACCACCACGACCAGAACTCGATCCGGAAAAACCTCAATATCTTCCGTACGAGTTTTCCACCAAGACTCATCTTTCCACAATAAATCTTGGCATACCCGGTCATACCCGGTTTTAGAATTCTCTCCGGGTTTGAAATAAGACAGGTGGCATCGAATGTATTTTCGTTCTCGCCCGGACTTGCGGATTGACGGATGTGCACGACGGTCCCATCGAATTCTCTTGCCGGATATCCCGATACTTTCAGAACCACACGCTGTCCAATCGAGAGAACATCTATATTCTCCTCCGGTACCGCCACCACTACTTCGATTGTGTCCATTCTAATCAGGTTAAGAATCTCGTTCTCTACACCGGTCGAGCTGACCGTCCCTGGAAACGGTGCAGTAAAATTGGAAGCATTAATCTGCTCGGTTAAGTGCGATATTCTCGCTTCGAGCTTGTCGATCTCGGCCTCGACCATCAACACTTCCTCGACTTTCGGACCGGATTTGAGAAGCTCGAAACTCGATTCCGCGATCTTGACCTCTTCCTCGGCCACACTCCGTTTAGTGCGTGCCTCCTCCCACTGTTCCTCCGAAATCAATCCTCGGTTGAACATCTTTCGGGAGCGCTCCCAGTCGTTCGTAATTCTGCGCAATTCGAGTTTCGCCTGATCCACCTCGGCTTTGGCCTGGGCGGCTTCCGATGCTTTGGGATCGGATAATAGAAGATCATGCTCTGCGAGCGCTTTTCTGAACTCCGATTCCGCCTGAGCGAGCTGGCTTTTATACAGGTTTGAGGAAACCGCGAGAAGAGTATCACCTATCTGCACCTCCACACCCTCCGCAACAGCCGGATCGAGCTTGAAAACGGAAAAATCGGATGAGGCAAGCTGATATATCCGTTCCCTGCCGGTCTTGTGTTCACCGCCGAAATAGTAGTGCGACTTTATCACGTTCTCTTCGGGAGTGGTAATATAGAATCGCTCTATTGGCCCGAGAGCGGCCTGTGAGGTGACTCTGAGATCAGTGCGTACGAATATCAACAGCAGCAATACAATAATCGCAAGCGCACCCCAGAATATCCATCTGCTGCTGCGAATCTTTCCTATCGCGCCATCCCTGACAGCACTGCTTACATCCTTTGTTGTACTCATAAGAAGCGGTCTAAAGATAATCGCGAGTATCGCGGCAAACAAGAGAAATCCTGTTCCGCCCCAGCGGTCGACCATCAGCCGCATGACATACAAACCAAGGAAATACAACAACAGGAATGAATATAGCAGAGCACTGATCGCATAGGATATGTATATCCGCTTCTCGCGCGTCGACAGATTCCGAGGCACTCTGTCTATACCGAACGTGAGTTTTGCAAACAGACTTTTCGCATAAGAGAACGCCTTGTCACGAAGATTCGGAATATCAACCGCATCAGTGAGAAGGTAGTAACCGTCCAGTTTGAGAAGAGGATTAAGATTGAAAATGAGTATACCGAACGAAATTACGGCAACGACGAGCAAGGTCTCGGAGAAAAATGTCCCCTCTTTGATTATCCGCCAGAGTAGCAGCGCAACTGCGCCAAGCAGCATCTGGAAATACATGCCCGCCGCGAGTGTGTTGATCTTCTGTGATTTTTTCTCGAACATATAGGAATCGGACAGATTGCAATAGAAGGCAGGCTGGAAATAGATCAGCAGGAATCCCATCTCACGTACCCACCCGCCATAGTGACAGCACACGAGAGCATGTGCAAACTCATGCATGATAATCACCGCAAATAGTGATATGACCGCGACTATAAACGTGGTGAATCCGAATATCTCCACTATGTTGAGAGGCAGAATATTAATCATTCCCGCAAGCACATATATCCCAAGGACTATCAAGATTGCGGAGAGTGTTACAAACCACGGAGTGAATGCGAATCTCAGTCTGTGGTAGAGTTTTTCGAGGATTCTTTCGGGGTTGAACGCCTTGATCTTGTAGAATAACACCGACTTGTCCTTCGCATCAACCTCTGCCTTGATCTGGTCGATAAGGTACTCGCCTTTCTTGGTCTCAAGGAAAGCCATGTCATCGAATTTCTCAACGAATTTCGTTATTGTCTCCGGGGGAATTTCAATATTGAGACGGGTTTTGAGTATATCCGATATATCAGCAGCGTTCCGTTTGCCATCGAGTGAACCCAGGATGACATACTCCGGCTCGCGCAGACGTATATACTTGCCCGTGATTGGATCACTGACGATGAAAAAAATCTGTTCCCTTGTCTCCTGCCGGGAGACACGGAGGTCTTCGCGAAGTTTTGGAAGCCAGTCCATGGCTATTTGGACATCTTGTCCAACAGTCTCCTGTGATATGCTCTGAAGATATCGCTTTTCTTAAGTATACCAACAAGTTTTTCCGAGTGGTCGTGCGCCACTACCGGCAGAAATTCAAGGTCACGGAGGGCGAAATTGCGAAGTGCTGTTTCGAGATTATCATCCGGATAGAGAAACGGCGGGTGAGGATGGCAGATGTCCTGCGCAATAACGAGCGTATCGAGATATGGTTCCTGTCTGTCGAAAATCATCGTTCGGAGATCCTGAAACGAGAGCGTACCAACTATATTCCCTTTGTAGTCGACCACCGGGAAGAAACTCGAACGAGATGCTTCCATGATATGAAAGACCTGATTCAGCGGAGTTATATCACGAATCGCATCATAATCCGCATCCATAACCTCTTCAACCTTAACCGCCTGCATTACAGTCTCATCGTGCCCCCTGCGGAGACGCACACCACGCCGTGCAAGCTTGAGAGTGTAAATCGACTCTTTCGATATCCTTCCCGCTACAAGTGTTGACAGAACAACCACAATCATGAGAGGCAGGATTATCCGGTAGTCACCGGTCATTTCGAAGATTATAAGAAGTGCTGTAATCGGCGCGTATGTCGTTCCTGATACAACCGCAGCCATCCCCACGAGCGCATAAGCTCCGGATGCTGCTGTGACATCGGGAAAGAGAGAGTGCACTACCTGTCCGTACAAACCGCCTGCAACCGCTCCCATGAATAGAGATGGTGCGAAGATACCGCCGGAATTACCGGAGCCGAGTGTGAAGGATGTCGCAATAATCTTAAGAATAACCAACGCACCGAGGAGATATATCGGAAGCTCACCGCGCATCGTATTCATTATCGTCTCATAGCCGTCGGAAAAGACCTGTGGAAAGAAGAATCCTATTACGCCGACTGCAAGACCGCCAATTACAGGTTTGATTGGTCCGGGGAGCTTTTTGAGGTCCTCGAATCTGTCTTCGAAGAAATAAAGCGTGTGGGTAAACGCAAGCGCCACAAATCCTCCAACTACTCCAAGACCGATATAGATCGGTATCTCCCAAGCTGAGACAAGGCTGTATGCAGGAACAGCAAACGCGGGTGAGTCACCCAGAAATGCTCTCGATACGACAGATGCAATAACGGAAGAGAATATTACCGGGCTGAATGTCTTGATGGCGAAATCACCGAGTATTATCTCGAGCGAGAAGATGACTCCGGCTATTGGAGCATTAAACACCGCCGATATTCCAGCAGCAGCACCGCAACCGACCAGAATTCTCACCCTCGAGCCGGACATGTGAAACACCTGCCCAATGATAGAACCGATTGTGGAACCAATCTGGATGATTGGTCCCTCTCGTCCGGCCGATCCGCCTGATCCTATGCACACTGCGGACGCGAGCGATTTTGCCACCGCTACCCTTGGACGTATCAGAGCGCCCTTGAGAGCAACCGCTTCCATAACCTCCGGTACGCCATGCCCGCGAGCTTCGCTTGCAAACTTATAGACAATTGGACCGGCAATCAGTCCGCCAATAGCCGGTATTACAATCACCCAGAGGTCTCCACCCTCCGTGACCATGCTGTTCAGGAAGAAAATCCCTTCCTTGAAGAAAATATGCTTGGCATGTTCGATAAGCCGGATGAAGACAACTGCAGCAAGCCCGGTTGAGATTCCAACAGCCGATGCCAGAAGAAGTAAAACCGATGTTTCCGACGCTCCGAAACGTTTCATCATACGCCGGTATATAAGTCTGCCAAGCCGGGTGTAATTCATATCGGCCATAATAACCCCTTTTTACTCTATTTCAAGCTCATTCTGCGAAGAGCATGAATCATAGGCGGATAAATATGCTTAGTACAAAAGCCCGCCTCCGGCAGCTGGTGTCTCGACTTCGGCTTTAATTTTTATAGTCAGGATTGCGGATGCACCCTCTGTGACCATTACGGGAATTGTCAATTGAACATTATCCGCTGTGCAGATATTCGAGTGTTTCGGACATATATACAGCGAAGCCTCGATAATCAACTCGGTCTCACCCGAATGAGTCTTGACAGGAATTGTCATCGGGTACGCAGCTTTCGCATCCTCATCCACAATAGGTTGAATTACCGAATCATCCCTGGATCGGCAAACAAGATACTGCGGCGCCCCCTCCGGGAATTTGAAATCGGGGGGAATTACCGCCTTCACAATCAATTTTCCCTCTCCGGGTCCGATCTCTTTGGATGACAGCGTCACTGTACGGCCGAGGAATTCCTCCTCACCCTCCGGTTCATCTGATGCGGATGACTCTACTGTCTCCGATCCCTTTGATACATCGAGAGTTGATACAGTTTTTGATTTCATATCCAGAACTCGAATCTTGTCGTTATTCGTATCGGCGATATAGAGCCTGCCGTTCAGAAATGTGATTCCTCCCGGCTCGAAGAACTGTGCTTCATCGAACGCGCCATCCCTATTCCCATGCTCGCCGGTTCCGGCATAGGTACCGGATGTCTTATTTACCGGATCTATCACTTTGACCTTTGAATTGTATGTATCCGCTACATATAGCACACCATCATGCCAGACAATACCGAGTGGATGCTGCAACCGCGCAACATTCGCGGGACCATCAATATCGCCAAATTCGAACAGGTCATCTCCGATAACGGTCTCCACCCGTCCATCGGGTGTTAACTCCACCCAGCGAATGGAACTTGTCTCGCTGTCGGTGAAATACAGCTTCTCACCATCGGAAGTCAGTCCGGATGGCTGCGCAAGCGCGGCATCTATACGATTGCCGTCGATCCGAGCTTCCCGACCGGAACCTGCGAATGGCTTGAATAAAAAAGTTTTAAGATCGGCTTCCCAAATCTGATGTGAACCGGCCATAGCAATATAGAGAGTGCCGTTGTGGACAAGTACATCCCAGGGGGAATTCAATGCGACCTCCGTTCCGGTACCCGGTTCGTTGTATGCTCGCGCCTGTTCTCCTGTACCGAGCAAAGTCGTAACCTCTCGCGTTTCCAGATTGGCCGATCTTATCAGATGGTTCTCCGTATCAGCTATGTAAAGAGTGTTACCGTCCAGATATGTTCCCTGCGGTCTGTTGAAGGATGCTTCTTCGAATGAACCATCCGCACTCCCTCTCTCACCACTGCCGATTATCTCGATGATATCACCCTTTTCCGATATTATCAGGATTCGATCGTTGTTAGAATCCGTAATGATAAGACGGTTCCCATCAGTATCAGCCTTGATCTTCCCGGGAAATGCAAGGTAACTCTCTTCCGCTTTCTCGCTTTCAAGTGCAAAATCGGGTTCGCTCCTGTCCAATTCACCCTTTTTGTCGAAATATGCGACAGCTTTTTCGATCAGGGGATCGAATACATCGAATGCACCCTCCCCGGAATGTGAGCCAACAACCTGCCCATTCGGATTTATAAGAACAAGTGTGGGCCAGGCTCTTGCGCCGTACGCATTCCAAATCTTGAAATCCTTATCATTCACTACCGGATGTTCAATGCCATATCGAAGGATAGCCTGACGTATCGATTCCGCTCCCCGTTCATTGGTGAATTTTGCCGAATGTACACCGATCACCACAAGTTCCTGCGAATATTTGTGTTCGAGTTTGGTAAGATCGGGAATAACGTGCATGCAGTTTATGCAGCAGAAAGTCCAGAAATCGAGCAGAACCAGTTTCCCTTTCAGGTCTGACAGCTTGATCGGATTATCCGTGTTCAGCCATTCCATGCCCGATGGAAACTCCGGTGCCGGAGCCTGTCCATCGAGAAGCTCCGCATCATCTCCCTGAGCCGTAGAGTCTCCACATCCGGGGATAATTAACAATGCAATCATTACAGTTATTGCGATAATATTCCTGGCTGTTCCTGATATCATTATTTTCTCCTGTCCAAATTGACCGTTATAGATTCAACAATTTGGAATTCAGACGGTTCTCGGTAAAACCGCTTTGTTGTTCAGCAGAGTTGCATTTTAATCCGACTCCGCTATATTGCAGATACAATAATCTGACCGCAACAGGAAATGCAACCTATAACTTGAGGAACTGTCACCAGTTATGGATATACCCGGCAGATTTCGCCGATCCGATGACAGGGAGGCGGATGACAAACTTAAAGCGATTCAGCAGAAGTTCGGTTATTTCCTGTCTCTTCTCGACAAAAACAACCAGGTCCTCAAGGTAATCAGTGACATGGAGGAGTCATCCCACGGTCGCCATGTTTTTGACACCCATTACATAGCAGAGAATACTGCGACGATCCGCAACAATGTAAGGGATATAATCAACAACATGGTTGCAATCGGTGGAGACAAATACCGGGAACTGTACGATGCTTATAGACGGATCGATGAACAGGTACAGCACTTCCTGCCCGGTTCGGTTGCTGTCAGGCAGGATCATTTCACAGTCGACATCCATCATCTGAGACGAGAGAGAGCATGGAGCGTCGGTAGCAAGAACGCTCAACTCGGAGAGATGAAAACCCGTCTCGGGCTTCCCGTTCCGGACGGATTCGCTATCAGCGCGTGGGCATACAAACACTTTGTTGACACCAATAACCTTCAGGCAAAAATCGACAAGCTGATGGAACGTATTGACCTCGAATCGCACGAGGATCTTAGCCGCAAATCCGCGGAGATCAGGGAGCTTATTACATCGAGTCCGGTCCCGAATGACCTTGCGGAAGCTATTCGGGAAAGCTGCAAAGAGTTGAAACGAAGAACCCGCGTTGACCGATTTTCTCTCCGTTCAAGTGCAATAGGGGAGGATACTCTTCTTTCATTTGCCGGTCAGTATATGACATTCCTGAACGTCCGATGCCGCGAGATGGTTGACAGATACCGGGACGTACTCGCAAGCAAGTTTACACCGAAAGCGATATTCTACCTGCTAAGTCACTCTCTGCACGAAAGTGACCTTGCAATGAGCGTAGGATGCGTTGCGATGGTCGATGCCGCAGCGAGTGGAGTGGCATACAGCAGAGATCCGATGGACCCGGACAGCGGAAATGTCGTTGTCAATTCCATATATGGACTTGGCAGGCATCTTGTGGATGGCACTCTGACGCCGGACAAGTTCCTTGTTTCACGCAAAGACGGCTCAATTCAGGAACTTGAAATCGCCGATAAACCAATCTGCCTTGTAGTGAGGGAGGAAGGCGGTACGGTAGATGAGCCCGTACCTCCGAATGAACGAAAACAACCCTCAATTTCAATGGCTGCACTGAAACTTCTGATAGAATATGCTATCGTTCTCGAAGAGCATTACGGTTCCCCGCAGGATATCGAGTGGGCTGTCGATAGAAGGGGTAAACTCAATATACTTCAGACACGACCTTTGCGTGTAATGAAAGCAAGTGATGTGAAATTCACTCCGGACGAGCAAACCTCCAGGGATGCCATCTGCTATGGTACAACTGTCTGTCCCGGAGCGGGGATTGGGAAAATTCACCGGGCGATATCACCACAGGATCTCAATAATATGCCGGATAATGCAGTCCTGGTAGCACCGAGACCGTTCCCCGGTTTGATAACAATACTGGAGAAGGCATCTGCCATAGTCGTTCAAGTGGGGGGTATGGTCAGCCATCTTGCTACACTCGCTCGAGAATACCATACGCCAACTATCGTGGCAACCGACTGCATGGAAAAACTTACTGCAGACAGTATTGTTACAGTGGACGCAACAGACGGTGTTATTTACAGGGGGGAACATAAGGATGTAGTAAATGCGAGGACCAGCACCGAGGAAAAGACCGAACGGGATGAAATGAGCCTGCTTCTCGAGAAAATACTGGAGAGAATATCACCCTTGAATCTTCTAAATCCGGCTGATTCATCATTCACACCACAATACTGCCAGACATTTCATGACATCACAAGATTCGCACATCAAAGTGCTATTACTGAGATGTTTTCCGCCGCAGAGAGTCTAATCGGGCGGCGGCAGCTTGGTTTGAAACTCAAAAGTGAACTGCCGATAGATATGCACATCATCTTCATAGATGAAAACTACAAAAAGTTCAAGGGTAAGAAGGCAATAAACGAGAAGGACATTGCTTCCGAGCCAATGAGAGCATTCTGGGACGGAGTCAAGCAGGAGGGATGGCCATCGGATCGGCATCCTAAAATGTTTGGAACGAGACTCGGAACCGCTGCGGAGAGCAATAAGGAGAACCGGGATACAGAATTTTCCGAAAGCAGCTTTGCAATTCTCGGCAAAGAGTATATGATATCAGGGCTTCACATGGGGTATCATTTCAGTACTGTCGAAGCTATGATAACCGATGATGTATCCAAGAATTTTATCCGAATGCAGTACAAAGAGGGAGGCGCAGCTTTGGATCGTAGAATCCGTCGGGTTAATCTGTTATCAAATATTCTCTCCGAGATCGGATTTGCAATTGGCAGCAAGGGGGATTTCTTTCAAGCATCAATATCTTATCTTAGCCGGGAGAGTGCAAGAAACCACCTGCAGGTACTCGGACGGTTGAGTATCCTCACAAAACAGCTCGATATGGCATTGCACAACGATGAACTCGCAAAATGGTATACAGAGTATTTCAAGAAAAAGCTCGGCATGACGAAAACAGATTATGAGGACTTTTGACAGGAGTAAAAGTGAGTCGTAAGAAGAAAACAAACAAGCAAACGGAGAATAGTCCTGCACGAAGACCAAAGAACAAGATACTTATTCCATTTGCATTCCTGGCAATCTTAGCTGCACTCATAATTATATTCTCCGGGGATGAGGATCCTGTCGAACAGCAAACGGTCAATATCGAACTCGGCGGTTTCCAGAATGATGGTACGCTGACCTTTATCGACAGCTCTGGTAACGATATTGTAACAATAGACATCGAAATCGCCGATGAGCTTGGCGAACAGCAAAGCGGTCTCATGTACCGTGAGGAACTCGGCAAACTTCAGGGCATGCTATTTATATATGATCCAGCCCGCTTCCAGGTATTCTGGATGAAAAACACATTCATATCTCTCGATATAATCTTCGCGGATAAAGATGGCAGAATAATCAATTTCCACGAGTATACGATCCCGTCATCGGAGCAGAAATATCCATCCGAGGGAGTGTCGATGTATATCGTGGAAGTCAACGCCGGCTTCTGTGAGGAATATGGTATAAACCCCGGAGACAGAATCGTATACTCGCGCAATTAACTCATTCCAATAATACAGATTTGCTTTTCCAGCCTGTTCAAAAACGGGATGTGGTCGGCGTACGTCTCATGCGCCAACGTAGTTCAAAAGCTGGTGCACGGGACATACACCAGCCACAAATATAGCCGTAAGATCACACTCGCCTGCGCCGGGCAAGAACAATATGTTTCCGACAGGAAAGGGTTCCTGCCGGCGCGCAAGTAACGCCTCAACCAACCTTGTCTGGATTCCAGCCTCCGCTGTATCTAATTGACATGATTCATGCAAATCATTATCCTTTCATCCAAATTGGAGTTGTAATGGCAAACAAACTTCGCACAGGCGTAATCGGTATCGGGCACCTCGGCAGGGCTCACGTCAAAATACTATCCAAAATCGAATCATGTGAGTTGGTCGGGTGCTATGATGTAGTGCAGGAAAAGGCCGAGATGGCCGCACTGGAGCATGGGACGAAGGCTTTCTCCGATCAGCAGAGCCTGATTGACCAGTGTAAGGCGATATCTCTCGTCGTACCGACAACCGAACACTACCGCTGTGGCCGGGATATACTCGAATCGGGACGGCACCTTTTTATCGAAAAGCCCGTAACACGCAAGAGTGAGGAAGCGCAGAAGCTGATCGAACTTGCCAGAGCCAATGGACTGAAGCTGCAAGTCGGGCATATCGAGAGATTCAATCCGGCTATACGGTCACTTCGAGACAAAATCACATATCCGAGTTTCATAGAGGCGCATAGACTCAGCCCGTTCAATTTCCGGGGTCTCGATGTCGCAGTTATATTTGATCTTATGATACACGATATCGACCTGTGTCTATACCTGACAAAATCGAAGGTAATAGACATTCAGGCCTCCGCTGTAAATGTTGTATCCGAGAAAATGGATATAGCCAATGCCCGGTTGACCTTTGAATCCGGCTGTGTAGCAAACTTGACAGCCTCAAGAATATCGCCGAAAGGTATGCGGAAGCTTAGGATATTCCAGCCGAAAGGCTATATTTCAATCGACTTCTCCGACCCATCGGCTGAAATATACAATCTTCTCGATAAAGGCGAAGAGCCATCAGCAACCTCAGGGTTTTCAACGGCAATCGATTTCGGTGATGCCGGGAAGAAAATATCGATCAATAAGCCTTCCATAGAGAAATATGACATGCTGACCGCCGAGTTATCCTCATTTATTGATGCAGTCCAAAAAGATCGACCGGTTGAGGTAAGCGGTAAGGAAGCTCTGGAGGCTCTTGAGGTAGCTGCAAGAATAGAGGAAACCGCTAACCGGTCACTCGGGGAACTCCAGGCTAAATTGAAGTGAATAAAAGAATTTTCATATCTGCAGGCGAGGCTTCCGGTGACCTGCACGCTGCCGGACTGATCTCTGAGTTGAAACGAATCGACGGAAGTTATGAATTCTGGGGACTTGGTGGAGACAGACTCCGAAGTGAAGGTACCGAAACCGCTTACGACATAACCGATCTGTCGACAATGGGATTCGCCGAAGTCCTGAAAAAAATCCCGTTCTTCAGAAATGTATATCACAGCATTATATCACGGTTCGAGATGGAAAAACCGGATGCCGCAATCCTCGTCGATTATCCCGGAATGAATTTCAAATTCGCAAAAAGGCTCGACAGAATGGGAGTGCCGTTCGTCTACTACATCCAGCCACAAGCATGGGCATGGAATAAGAGGCGTATCCGCAAGATGCGGAAATGGAACGCGAAATTCATATCAATATTGCCGTTTGAACCTGAGTTTTTCAGGAAGAATGGTCTCGAAGTCGAATACTATGGTCATCCACTCGTAGACAAGTCCACACCCGATCTCCGAAGGGGGAGATTCCGCAGAGAGCATGGAGTGAAGAAAAACGATTTCCTTATAGCGGTCCTTCCCGGCTCACGGCTTCAGGAGATCAAGAGTATCCTTCCAACAGCACTTGAGGCTATCAAAAAAGTCAGGGATAAGCATGCTCAGGTCAGGATCATTTGCAGACCATTCGATCAACATCAAAACATACTCTACGAGCAGATTATCGAACGAATAAAGCTAAATGTGGAAGTCTATAATGGTAATTTACATAATTTACTGAATGCTGCCGACCTCACTCTCGTAACCTCCGGAACAGCAACGGTGGAAGCTGCTATTTCACGATCCCCGGCGATAGTCATGTACAAGACAAATCAAATGACATATCTGATTGCCCGTTCGCTTATCAGAGTGAAAAACATTGCTATGGCAAATTTAATAGCCGGCGAAGAGGTCTATCCCGAGCTTATACAATCAAAACTCAACCGGAAACGTCTGGCGAAAGAAATACGGAGATTTATCGAGGATGACGCTTTTTCGCGGGATGTCAGGGTTCGTATATCAAAGGTTGCGGAACTTCTCGGAGGTGGGCAGGCTTATAAGAAAGCGGCAGAATCGGTCAACAGGTTCTTTTTCGGCAGGAAAAGAATCCGGCGATGACAGCCTGAATTTGATCGGGAAGAGAAATATCTATCATGATTAGCTGGACTGGATCGCAAATTTCATTATATTTGGCGTTTATAGCAGAGTAAATATTGATAGTCTGACATATACCACGCCGTATGCATTGCATGCGCGTGACTCAGCAGGAGGAGATGATGAAACTGAACACGGTCGAAGAAATCCTCGACTTTGCCATTCAGAAAGAGCAGGATGCGCACGATTTCTATACCGATCTTGCGGGGAAAATGGACCGCCAGTACATGAAGGATGTTTTCAACGGATTCGCCAAAGAGGAACTTGGACACAAGAAGAAACTTGAAGGAATTAAAGCGGGCAAATTGCTCGTTTCTTCCGAACGCAAGATTATCCAGGACCTCAAAATCGGTGAGAATCTTGTGAATGTGGAACTATCTTCAGAGATGTCATTCCAGGATGCACTGATTGTGGCGATGAAAGCGGAGAAGGCAGCGTTCAAGCTCTATCACGAGCTTGCATCTTCCACAGACAACGCCGAGATACAGAACATACTTCTGAACCTCGCGCAGGAAGAGGCGAAACACAAACTCCGGTTCGAACTGGAGTATGATGATTACGTACTAAAAGATAATTGATCTCTCCGACATTACTGAATTATGAGCGGACGGCACTCAGCCGTCCGTTTTCTTTTCCGGTCAATATTGCATTCCGACAGATGGACTTTATGCTCTGGAATGCTCCTACAGATTGCGGTATATTGTCGAGCGGAGCAATAATGATGAACCTGTCGCTGTATATCCACATACCATTCTGCAGGACCAAGTGCTGCTATTGCGATTTCTACTCAATCACATCACAGACCCGTATCAACGATATCACAGATGCGATCCTGGAGGAGATGCAGACCTATACACAGATCTACAATACTGGCATACACAAACTCAATTCGATCTTCCTCGGTGGCGGAACGCCCTCACTTTTGGATCCCGACAGGCTCAAAGCCATAATAAGTCGGGCAAAACTCTCCCTTCAATCCGATTCTGAGCCTGAGATTACTATCGAGGTCAACCCGGATGATGTTACCGCTGAAATAGTCCAGAGGTGGATGGAATCAGGGATCAATCGAATATCTATCGGCGCGCAATCATTCGATGACCGCGATCTCGAATTCCTGTCACGGCGGCATGATGCGAATCAGAACAGAAAAGCAATCGAAACCTTCAGATCACAGGGATTTAGTAATCTATCGCTGGACCTTATATACGGCATACCGGGGCAGACTTTGGAGTCATGGATTGAGACCGTTCGGGAAGCCTGCTCTTTTAAGCCGGAGCATATCTCGATCTACTGCCTTACAGTTGAGACAGGAACTCCGCTGGCAGACATGATCGACCGCGGGGACGTTGTAATGCCGGACGGGGATCATCTATACGACCTCTATTCCCATGCGGTTGATATTCTGAGTAAGTGTGGTTTGACCCAGTATGAGATATCGAATTTCGCCAGACCGGGGTACGAGTCACTCCATAACCTCGCATACTGGAAACTACAGCCATACATAGGACTCGGACCCTCCGCAGCCTCCTATATCCATCCCGAACGATGGAAAAACATCGCCGATGTTGATGAATATCTTCGAAGAATCAGAGGCAGACTATCGGCTGTGGGAGAACGAGAGAGACTTCCCCTTAAGTCACAGATGAATGAGTATGTCATGCTGTCACTGCGGCTAAATAAAGGACTCGATACCAAAGAGTATTCGAGGCGTTTTGGTGAAGATCTTATTCAGTCGAAGGAAGATACAATTGAGTCGTTGTTAAGAGAGAAATTGGCGTATATGGATGGTTACAGACTTATACTAACAAAAAAAGGCCGGTTTGTATCAGATGAGATAATTGACCATCTGACGTGATCTCTGAAGATTCTCCTCACGTCTCTTTGCTCTCTCAATTCTGGCGTTATGCTTCGGATCACCACCGAAACTGAAACAGCTCTGCTCGATCTTACCGGAATTATTATTTCGGTGTTCGTAATAGTAATGATTGATCCAGTCTGATACTTGCTCGGCCATCATGCACCCCGTTTGCTGAGGAGGAGGGAAGGTGCATTGCACCTCCCGTCCTCACGACTTGTTGCTTAGTATTCCTGGTTCGGCTCGTAGTTTTCGGTATCAAATGTTCCCTGAAGAACGATACGGTACTCACCCGTTGTCGGGTTGACCGAGTCGACCTTGCAGCGGCAGCTTGTCGAATGATAGAGAATGTCGGTAAATTTCTGTCTCATCCAGGCCGGTGAGGACGGAGTTCTCTCTATCGAATTGATCTCATTGACATTCCACTTCTGCATTACAACTTCTCCTGTCAAAAAATGGGTTTGTGTAAAGGACAATAGTCCACTTCCGTGCTCCGGTACTAATAGATGTTGTACCAGAAATTCGGGTCGGTGTCGAGAGTACCGGTCAGAACGATACGATATTCACCGGTCTCTGTGTTGCATGTCTCTACCTTGGCGCGACAGGAGACAGAGCTGTAAAGCAGGTTCGTGATGTTGTAGTTCATCGCGTTAGGAGAGGTGGGTGTCCGCTCGAAATTGCGGAAATCGTTGAAATTAAACCTCTTCATTGAAATCCTCCTCGTTTGGGTTTGTTTCCGGACAAAACCGTACTTAGATTCGTCCGATTTCTATCTTCCTTTTCAATCTTGAATCGTCACTCTCTGCACGGCAGTTGAGAACAATCCGATACTTACCGGTCAAGCGGTTATAACCACCGGTTTCGAATTCTTTCAGTTCGGATTCACTTACAGAATCGTCCACATACAACCGTTGTATTCTGTTTCTGGGTTTGGTCGCTGTGACCTCAGGCACGATTTTCCTCCTGATTTTCCTGACTTTTATCACCGGAGAAGAAGAATCCGAACCGGTCGAGCATGCTCAGTGCCATCATTGTGTTCCCCTTTCTCCAGCCGAGTCGGCCTGCAAGCTCATCCGGGTTAATATCTGTCCCGGGATCCGTCATCAAATATTCCGCCATCTCGATGACATACCTGTGTCTCTTCGAGATCCCTTTTTTTCTGAGGATCTTTTTGACCAGATATACCGCGTATTGAGCCGCAAAATGCCCGACCCTTGCATTTGTGCATTCGAAAAATATATCAAATCTGTTTTCCGGTTCTTTCCATCCGCATGTCAATCCGGAGCATTTCGTCATTCCCGCGATCCGCACCTGCATGTCGATTATCACATGTTCTATCAGGTGCGCGACATCGGCACACTCACCTACACGTTTCAGAGAAACGCCACTCTCTTCCTCGATATAGAGCGGCAGAGACTGCCACTCTTCGCAGCATGAATGATGCGCTATCGTGGGGAAGAACTTCGAGAGTTCTCCGAACACTTTCAGAAATTTCGCGCGTTCAAAACCTCCGGATGGTTCTATATCGATTACCATTTTGACCTGTGCGATTCCCGGCTGAAAGCGGCTGTACAACTTGAGTACCTCCGGGAATTGACCGTACAGAATCGTTAAAACATTCATTCAACAGTCCAATGTGTTCTAATACCCATCATCCATGGACCCGTCTGTCACATAGAGGAAATCGACAAAGAACGAATGCTCTTTAGCCCCGAGATGTCCTTTTGACGCACATTTAACCGTTATCTGACATAGGAAAACTGATTGTCTTATCATGGTTTGTGACATACATTCCGTATTGAAACATGAGTTAAACACAAGCCAATTGATTAATATCGCTTAGCGGGAAACATGGAATTGTTTCGAGATGATACAGATATGGATGGCCTGAATCCCCCCCGTCCTCTTGCTGAGAGAATGCGCCCGTCGAAGATAGAGGACTTCGTTGGACAGGAACATCTTCTCGGAGACGGCAAACCCATACACAGATCCATTCAACGCCGCAAGATACCCTCCATGATCTTCTGGGGACCTCCGGGATGCGGAAAGACCACACTCGCAAACCTGCTTGCAGACTGCATCGACGCGAAGTTTGCGCCTGTTTCAGCGGTCGCTGCTTCGTTGAAGGATGTCCGAAAGATTATCGAACGAGCCGAGCAGGAATGGATGCTCTATCACAAAACAACGGTGCTGTTCGTTGATGAGATTCATCGCTTCAACAAAGCACAGCAGGACTATTTCCTGCCGCATGTCGAGAAGGGTTCTATCATACTCCTCGGCGCAACAACCGAGAATCCGTCATTCGAGGTAATCGGTCCTCTGCTGTCGCGGTGTCAGGTGTTCGTGCTCTATCAGCTCGATGCCCGCCATATCCGTACAATTATCGACCGTGCACTGACCGATACCGAGGAGGGACTCGGCGAATACAGGATCAAGCTTGAGGATGATGTCTACGATTTTCTGATCGCCATGTCCTCCGGGGATGCGAGGCGCGCACTGTCGTATATCGAGTTGATCGCGGAACAGTATAAAACCGACGATTCGACCACGATTACGCGCAGTGAAGCCGAGAATGTTCTTCAGAAAAAGACTCTGCTGTATGACAAGGGAGGCGAGGAGCACTACAATCTGATATCGGCTCTGCATAAGGCTATTCGCGGTTCGGATGTCGATGCCGCCATATACTGGCTGTCGCGAATGCTATATGCCGGTGAGGACCCGCTCTATATCGCACGCCGTCTTATTCGCATGGCTGTCGAGGATATCGGCGTTGCCGATCCGAATGCACTCCCTATATGTATTGCGGCACGGGACGCCTTTCACATGCTCGGATCACCCGAGGGCGATCTCGCACTCGTGGAGGCGGCTGTATATCTCGCAACCGCGCCGAAATCAAACCGGTTGTACCGTGCGTACGGAAAGGCGAAACGCACGATTACAGAGAATCCGTCCGAGCCGGTACCGATGCATATCCGCAATGCACCGACCCGGCTGATGAAAGACCTCGGTTACGGTAATGGGTACGAGTACGCGCACGATTTCGAGGATGGCATCTCTGACCAGTCTTACCTTCCCGACTCGCTTAAGAATGAGAAATTCTACGAACCCTCCAAATTCGGCTTCGAAAAAACAATCAAAGAACGCTTGGAATGGTGGGAGAAGAAAAAGCGGGGAGAGTAGCGTAGATAGAATATCAAAGTCTGCAGATTAGATACTAGTGTAGCGTTCTGTATATAGATTGATTATACTTCTTCCCGAGGAGGTGTGTTATGGGAAGAAGAGTGAAGGCCATCGAGCTGAGGGATGATGATCGTAGTACTTTGGAGATGTGGCTTCATGC
>Ga0272443_10000350_pt1 | contig 87969 bp, 84 predicted proteins | sample SSMAcet12_FD_193581 | JGI IMG/M metagenome (GOLD analysis project Ga0272443, IMG submission 193581) | Marine sediment archaeal communities from Little Sippewissett salt marsh, Falmouth, MA, United States - SSM-Acet-12 | ecosystem: Environmental > Aquatic > Marine > Wetlands > Sediment ...
GGCGGATATGAAGATCAACGCCGAGCGGATCAAAAAACTCCAGGAGCGGCTGCGATCGGTCAAAACCAACCGTGAGTACCAGGCGACCCTCAAGGAGATCGACGATCTAAAAGCGAAAAACTCCGCCATCGAAGACCGTGCCCTGGAAACCATGGATCGGATCGATGCCGTCGAGGCGGCGGTGGCCAAGGAAAAAGAAGATCTTTCCCTGATTTCCGAAGAGATCAAGCAAGACAGGGCCGCCATTGAAAAGGAAATGGCAGAGGAGCAGCAGCGTCTTTCCGAATTGGAGAAAAAAAGACAAGACACCGCAGGTCGACTGGACCCCTCTTTGATGAGAACATACCATCGCATCCTGGGGCTGGGTTATGCCGTGGCTATCGCACCGGTGGTACAGTCCGTCTGCCAGGGCTGCAACATGAACATCCCCCCCCAGATGTTCAACGAACTGCAGCGCTTCGACAGCTTGAAATTCTGCCCATTCTGTGAAAGAATTCTTTACTGGAAGCCGGCCTGCGAAGATAACGGCATCTCAGAAGAGGCCGCCGCCTCCGAAGAGAAAGTCGAACAGGGCGAGGCATGATCGATCAGCGGTGCGGTCGGAGTAGGACAGACGATCGCCGGCTTTCTCCGCTGCGAGGAAGTCGGAGGAAAGTCCGAACACCACAGGGCAGGGTGCTCCATAACGTGGAGTCGCGGTGACGCGAAGGAAAGTGCAACAGAAAGCAGACCGCCCCCGCAGAACAGCGCCTTCGGGCGTTTTTCCGCGGGAGCAAGGGTGAAACGGTGCGGTAAGAGCGCACCAGTTCCCCGGGTGACCGGGGAAGCTCGGCAAACCCCACCCGGTGCAAGACCAAATAGAGGAGCGTTTGAGGACGGCCCGTCCGAGCTCCCGGGTAGGTCGCTTGAGGCGGCGGGCAACCGTCGACCCTAGATGAATGATCGTCGCCCGGAGTCGGGGCAACCCCCTCCGGGAACAGAATTCGGCTTACGGACTGCTCCGGCCGCATCTTCTGCACCGCTTCTATTAGTAGAAAACACCCGTAACATCTCCTCAGTCGCAGGCGGTGCGCCCTCGGCTGTCCATTTCCCCGGTTTTTGGCGCATGCCAACCCAGAGCAGCAATGGGCGGATGCGGCAGGAGAACGGAATGAAATACGTGGATATTGCCATGAAAGAAGATCGGAGCTTCTGCGACATCTCCTTTGCTGAAAAACTTCGGATTTTTTCTTATGACTACCTCAAGTGTTGCAGCTACATTGCCAAGTTCGACCGATCCCGCTATGTCTTTACCAAGAAGCTCTACTCAAAGCTGATTTCCGCCTCTCAACTCCTGGAGGATTTTCTCGATTTTCACGGCGCCAAAAACAGCAAGGAGTGGTTTTTTTATCGAGAGATGACTGCAGCGATCAGGCACCTGAGCCTCGGCGGCTACTCTCAAAAGCACATCTCCAATCGGCTTCAGTTCTACGATCTGCCCGACGACGATGAATTCCGCAAAGAGGGATACAAGACCCTCGATTTTCTCACCAGCGCCCTGATGAAGATTGCCCCCGTGGTCCTCGAAGAGGCTAGACGGCTGTCGATTCAGGTGCCGGATGAGGTTTTCGATCCGGCCGATTTCCCGGGAGTCTCCACCAGCCAGATGCTGCCGTATGATATCGATGACGAGAACCGGGATGCCCAGAAAAAAAACATCGTCAAGATCGCCAGCGAATTTCTCGCTGTTGCCCGGGAGCTGGATCACCTCGGTTTTTATGAGCCTTACAGTCCGGAGGAGCTCTTCCAACTGGTGCCGGCCAAGGTCAATGAAGTGGAAATCAGGCGTCTGGAGATGGTGGTTCACAACCTCCAATCGTCTTTCGACACCTATGTGATCCATGGCGGCTACCGTTACGGAAACCGGATGCTCAAGCAATTGCGGGGATTTTTTTCCGTTGTGTTTCATCTGCTGCAGATGATCGGGCGCATGCTCCATTTCTACGAGCGCCATCTGCACGAGGCCGGCTACAAAAATATATACAAAAAAGTGCAGGATCGGTTGTCGGAGCTGGTAAACCCGGAAGAGCTGCTGGATCGGACGATCAACCACGGACTGTATTATACCTGCCACTTTTTGTCTGCCGGAAAAGATCTTGCCCAGGAGATTTTAAACGATAACATCGAGCGGGCCTCGATCACCGCCGGGGTTCCGGTCAAGCTCGGATTCCACAGCCGGCCGAGCCTGCTTGTGGCAAAAATCGTTCAACACTACGGCGGAAAGGTGGATCTGGTCGTCGGAGAAGATCGGTTCGATGCCAGCAGCGTGCTGGACATCCAATGGGCCGGCGGCAAGATCCAGAAGGAAAACATCTCCCAGGTGATGTTCGAAGGAGACACCCGGGCACTCAAAGACATTCAGATCTTGGCCGGAGTCAACTACGGTGAAGATTCAATGGGAAAGGGCGTCCCGCTGCCCAAAGAGCTCGGCTACTTAAAATAAAATGAACCCAATTTAGAATTGAGAAATTAGAAATTAGAATTTGAAACCGGAATAGAACCCGGAACCCAAGATCCAGGACCCAGCATCCAGCAACCAGGATCAAGACCTACCCGATAATGACTTCCAAACCCGACAGTCGCCAAATGAGGAGCTTTCAGGCCGGGGACGTTTGTGCCGTCATCGTAGCCGCGGGGCGCGGTCTGCGGATGAAGGCGGCGGTGCCCAAGCAGTTTCTGCCGATGGGTGGAAAACCGGTATTGGCCCACACCCTCTGCGCTTTTGGGGCATGTCGGGACATCGATCGGATCGTTGTGGTGGCGGCCCGGCAGGATTTTTCCTTTTGTCAAGACACCGTGTTTCCGGCGGCGGACTGCAGCAAGCCTCTTATCCTGACCGAAGGCGGGGTGCACCGCTCCGATTCGGTCTTCAACGGCATCGAGGCCGCCGGACCGGCCACCGGGATTGTCGTCATTCACGACGGTGTGCGGCCGCTGATCCGCCCGGTGCAGATCTCCAAGGTTGTGGCCGGGGCCAGGGAAAACGGGGCCTGCATCCTGGCGTGCCCGGTTTTTGACACCCTAAAAAGGGTCTCCGGAGACGGGCAGGTGATGCAAACCGTTGACCGAACCGGTCTGTGGACCGCCCAGACCCCCCAGGCCTTTCAATACGGCCTGATCCGCGACGCCCATCTCAGGGTCCGGAAGACCGGCGCACCGGTCACCGATGATGCCCAGCTGCTGGAGCGGCTGGATCGGCCCGTGCGGGTCGTCAGCGGCGACGGATTCAATTTGAAGATCACCGCCCCCGAAGATCTCAACATGGCCGAGGCCCTTCTGGGCGCCATGGAAAGCCGATCGCCGGCCTGATTGACTAACACCATAGAACTGAATCCTGTCTTCTGGTTCTTACCTCCGGTCCTTGGGTTTCAATTCTAATTTCTAAATTCTAAATCCTTCCCGGCATTCCGTCGCTTATCTCTATTCAGAGACCTGCTTCTTTCGGTCGGTCAAGCGCCTCGGGCCAGCAATGCCTTGATCCTTTCGACAACGCCTTCCGGCGTGCTTTCCCGAAACAGCAGCCCGTTTTTTTCGGCGTCGGCGAACAATTTGCCCACATCGAAATCCAAAAGGATCACCGGCCGCATGGTTTTCAGGGCCAGGGCCACCTCCGAAACGGTTCCCGCGCCGCCCGGGCAGACCACCACCACCCGGGATGACAGTACGTTGATCGCGTTTCGTGCATTTCCCATCCCGGTCAGAATCGGGATGTCGATAAATTCGGAGGTATGCCCGGTGTGGTCGTCCGGAAGAATCCCAATGGTCAGCCCCCCGCGGGAGCGGGCCCCTTTCGCCGAGGCTTCCATGATCCCGGCACTCCGCCCCCCGTTGAGCAGAATCCATCCCTGTTCGGCAATCAATTCGCCGAGCCGTAAGGCCTTGCGGGCTGCTTCCGGCGAGGCGCTGCCGCCTCCCATGACCCCGATGATCTGCGCCTTTTTTTTCATGGCCGCTCCTTTTATAAATGGAATCCCCTTGCGCCTTTTCAAGGGGATTCTATTTCTGCACAGCGAAAGCCGAAAAGAAAACTGCTGAAGTTCGGGGGGTAGCGATCCCGGTTGGCGGATCGAAGGCTCTCGATGCCTTCGATAAAGGAACCTCCCTTGATGACCCGTTCCTCTCCATTTTCCGGGCCTGTGGGATTTTTCGCGGCCCGTTCCCCTGTGGCGTACCAGTCCGCCGTCCATTGATAGACGTTTCCGGCCATATCGAAAATTCCATAAGGGCTTTGGCCGTTTTCATAGCGGTTCACCGGCGTTGTCGTGCCGACCAGGTTGTCGAAATTGGCCATGGTGTCGTCGGGCTCCTGATCTCCCCAAGGGTATTCGTTGCCGTTGGTCCCCCGGGCGGCTTTTTCCCATTGTGCTTCGGTGGGCAGTTCCCTGCCGGACCACCGGCAGTACTGAAGAGCATCGTTGTAGGACACCTGGCTGACCGGATGGTCCTCCTTTCCCTCGATGCCGATCAGACCATCGGGCATTCGCCAGTTTGCCTCGTCGACCTTTTTCCAGCGCCGACCGATTCGCACCATGCCGGCGCCCTCTTTTTCCGCATCGGTTACATAGCCGGTGGCTTCGACAAATTTGGAAAATTGCTCATTGCTCACCAGGTGCTCGTCAATGAAGTATTCATCCAGAAAAATCCGCTGTACCGGGCGTTCGGCGGAATATTTGTCAGAGCCCATGGTAAATTCTCCGGAGGGAATTCGCACCAGGGGCATGCCGTCGGCCGGATGCTCGACTTCAGCGAATCCCTTGCTGTTCTTGGGCCAGGATAGGCCCGGTGCCTTGGCGGCAGAGACGGCCTTATCGCCTGAGAGGGGCGGAACCTCAGTCGAAGGTTGCAGGTAAACGTATCCGGCTGCGGCGAAAATGAGAAGGATCCCGGCTGCGGCGATCAACCCAAGCGGATGTTTCTTTATGGCGGCTGCGCGCCTGCCGATAGCCGAGCCGGCGCCGGATTTTCCCTGGGCCGCATCCATGATGATGGTGATGTCGTCATCGTTGAGAATGGTGGCATCGGGGTCATCTTCGCCTCTGGCGTCCAGTGCGGTGCTGAACTCCCCAAAGTCCTGAAAACGATCTTCGGGATCCTTTTCCAGGGCCTTGAGAATGGCACCGCTGACGGTCGGAGGAAGGGAATGTACGAATTTTGAAGGGGAATCCGGAATCTCGTTGAGGTGGGAAAACATGACTTGGGAGGTTTCCATGGCCGAAAACGGGCGCCGGCCGGCGAACATTTCGTACAAAACGAGTCCTAAGGAGTAGATGTCTGACCGGGCGTCGACCTTCCGGCTTTGGTCGAATCGTTCCGGCGCCGTATAGTGGACCGAGAGCATGCTTGCCGCGGTGTCGTGGGAGGCGGTAGAGGACATCTTGGCAATGCCGAAATCCATGATTTTGGCGTTGCCGTGTTTGTCGATCATGATGTTGCCGGGTTTGATGTCCCGGTGCAAAATGCCGTTTTGCATCGCGTACTGAAAAGCGTCGAGCACCTGCTTAGCGATTTTCATTGCGATATCAAAGGGAAGCTGATTTTGCTGCTGCAGAATTTTTTTCAGCTCCACGCCTTCCACATATTCCATGACGATGGCGTAATTGTTTCCGTCCGGAAAGAATTCCAGCAGGCGTGTAATTCCCGGGTGGTCGAGCTTTGCCAGAATCATCGCCTCATGGAAGAATTTTTTCACCACTTTCGGGTTGTCCAGAACCTGGGGGTTGAGCACTTTGATGGCTACCGGAGTCCCTTTTTTGTCGATTCCTTTCCATACGCTGCCAAAGCCGCCCTTGCCCAGCGAGGCAACGATTTCATAATCTCCGAACTTTTCTCCGATCATAGAACCCTACCTCGCATCAAGGACGCGCAGCAATGAATCGGCAGGCGCTTGGCCTCTGTCGATGCGAACCAGCAATGCCGTGATGTTGTCCGAACCGCCGCGTTTATTGGCCATCGTGATCAGCGTCTCGCAAGCCGCCTGGGGGTCGGGGATTTTCCGGATCGCCTCCAGAATTTCTTCGTCTTTTAGGTCTTTATACAATCCATCGCAGCACAAAAGCACACTGCTGCCGTTTTCGAGCCGGTGAGGCTTCCAGGAAAGATCGATTCGAAGTTTCTCGGAGGCACCCACGGCCTGGGTGATTACGCTCCGCTGGGGATGGGTCCGGGCCTCTTCGGCGGTAATCGCGCCGGCCTTGACCAAGCTGGCCACATAGGAGTGATCCTCTGTGATGCATTTAATTGCCTCTGCATCCACGATGTAGGCCCGGCTGTCTCCCACATGGCCATGATAGAGGTAATTGTCGATAACCACAGCCGCTGTAAGGGTGGTGGCCATTCCCTGGACCCGGACGTCCTTGTCCCCGGCTTTGATCACCGCCTTGTGAGCCTTGGTAAAAGCGCGTTGCAACGATTCGGGAATGTCCGCCGAGTCGTCTTCATAGAAAGCGCTCAAGAGGGTGTTTACGGCGATTTTCGACGCCTGGTCTCCTCCTGGCCGTCCCCCCATGCCGTCTGCCAGAGCGAGCAGCAGTCCCTTGGAATGACGCTGCCCTTCTTCCGGTGGAAAGAAGGTGTAAGCGTCCTCATTGACGGTTTTTCGCCTTCCCCGGTCAGTGCAGGCGCCAACGGTATATTTGGACCTCAAGACTTCATCTCCACTCATCTAATTTACTGATTTATATAAGCAAATTCATTTGCTGTCAAGTGACCATCCCACCTCCGAGACCCGGCAGTGTTCTGTTATTTATCGGCAGCCCGAGTAAATCGTCTGCAAATTTGTCGCGCCCAGATGCAACGGATGTTGAAAAACGGACAAGTCTGCCCGAGGGGCGGGGCGCTGCGGGAAATGGAAAGGGTTGACACTCGGCAAGAACTTTGTATAGTTGAATCAACCTTTAATTCTCCGCAGTTATGAGCAATTGCCTCATGGGTCCCCCCCAGCGCGAACAGATGCAGGTCAAAAACGAAAGTATGGAAGCTGTCGGCGTGACCGACACGGGTCGCGTTCGGCCCGAAAACCAGGACGCGATTTATTTGGATCCTTCCGGAACGTTTCTGCTGGTGGCTGATGGTATGGGGGGACACGAAAGAGGGGCGGAAGCCGCCAACCGGACCGTTCAGATCATTCAGTCCCACCTGCAGCCGGAGGTGGTTCTCTCAGAGCTTTGCGACATTACAGAGGGGAGCGGGGTGCCTCCTGAGATCGTCTGCTTGACCTCGCTCATCGACGACGCCGTTCGCAACGCCAACGACACCCTTTTTTCCATAAACCAGGCCGAGAGTCTCACCCGCTATATGGGCACCACGGTCGTTGGGCTGATTTTTGCCGGAAATCATCACATTCTCTGGTTTCACATCGGAGACAGTCGGCTGTATCGCTGGCGTCGGGGGGAACTCAACCAGCTGACCGTGGATCACTCCGCACGAAAAGAATGGGAACGCAAGGGGCGGCAGGGAAACGCTCCCAACAAAAACATCATTACCCGCGCTATCGGACCGGCGGCCGGTGTGACCGCTGAAACAGCGTGGGAAGCCTCGCGCCGCGGAGACGTTTACATTCTTTGCAGCGACGGGTTGTCCGACATGGTTCCCACCGATCAAATGATTCGAATTTTGAACGACAACGACGCGATGGATACAATGGCCAACCGGCTTGTCGATTCGGCCAATGAAGCCGGCGGCAAAGACAATGCCAGCGTTGTGATCTGCCGGATTCTATAAGCTCTGCCCGATATGGGAATCAGGCGATGACGGAAAGAAAAAAAGAAATGGTGGCCATCCTTTTTGCAGATATTGCAAAAAGCACAGCCCTCTATGAGACCCTGGGAGACAAAATCGCCCAGAATCTGATCGGCCGATGCCTCATGCTTCTTTCCGATGTCACCGTCCGTCACCGGGGACGCGTGATCAAGACCATCGGCGACGAGATCATGTGCACTTTTTCAACGCCGGACGATATCGTCGAGGCTGCCGTGGAGATGCAGCAATGCCTCGAGAACATCACCATCGAAGAAAAGCCGGAGACCCCCGCGCCCAACATTTACATCGGGTTTCATTTCGGTCCCGTGATCAACGAAGGTGGAGATGTTTTTGGAGATGCAGTCAACATTGCCGCCCGAATGGTCCAGCTGGCCAAAGAGCGGCAGATTTTTACCACAGAAGAAACCGTCAATATGCTTGCCGAAAAGCATCGGGCAAACACCCGATGGATCGACCAGACAACGATCAAGGGAAAAGGCGGAGAGATCAAGATTTACGAGGTGGTCTGGGAGCGGCAGGACGTCACGGTCATGCTCGACGAAGACGCCATGAGATCACCCGCTCTCCGATGTCGGCTCGAATTGACTTATGCCGGACAGGAACTGACTATTGATGAATCCAGGCCCACCGCAACACTTGGCCGCCAGCCTCACAACGACATCGTCGTCAATGATCGCAGGGTGTCCCGGTCCCATGCAAGGATCGAATACCGGCGTGGAAAGTTCTTCCTGGTCGACCAGAGCACGAACGGGACCTTTGCGCTGATTCAGGGGAAAAAGAACTTGTCCCTGAAAAGAGATGAGGCCCAGCTTTTCGGAGACGGAAAGATCGGCCTGGGAAGAGAAGCGACCGCCGACGGTACCGATCTGATCGACTTTGTCATCAAAATGTAGCGGTGACGGTTCTCAGATCAAAGAACGCTCACCGCCGAGATACAGAGGGCGCAGAGAAAACCTTATGTATATTCGTCTGCGCATCCTCTGCGCTCTCTGCGTCTCGGCGGTGAAACCATCGTCACCATAATTACGCCCACATGCACTTAGCGGGTCAAGAGCGGACGTTCGCCGGTGCCTTGCTCCTCGATCCCCCTGGCAATGACCAGCTTTCGCCCGCGGCGGAGTCCCGCCTCCAGCACCGCTTCATCCTGCCGGCCTCCGGAACGCTGAACACTTCGGATTCTCGGATAGCGATTGCGTATGTATCGCCTCAGCAGCGGATCTTCCGCACAGACCAGCGCCCCTTCCTGCCCCGTTCGTTTCGCCTCCGACGGGCGGGACAGTTTTTGCCGGAACCCTTCGACGACGCCCACGGCAAAGTCGGTTTTCCGATAGCGGTTGAGCCGTTTTCCCCGGTTGTATCGGCGCCACTCGGCATCGACAAAGCCGAGAACGAAGTCAAACACATATGCGGCCATCTTGACATTGGCGCCGGTACCGCTGATTTCCAAGACGCGTCCCATCCGGTTTTTTTGAAGGACCCAGGCTGATACCCAGACGCCTTCCACAAAGTAGTATTCCTGCAGCAGCCGGGCTATATGGTAGGCTTCCCGAAAGTGCCTCAGGGCGGGCTTTCCCAGAAATATGCTCGTAAAGTCCCGATCGAAAGACAGCCGCCGCCGATCGATATTGTACTTTCGGATCAGGTCGTGGGCCTTGATCATGGCCGCCTCTGCCTCGTGCCGGTTTTTGCTGCCCGCCAGCGCCAGCAATTTCCGAATCCGAAGCAAAAGCCGGTCGTTTTTCTCCATATCGCCTGACTTGAGCCGCTCATGAAGCGTCGGATAGATGCCGGAGGCACGGGGATTTGCCCCGATCCGGCGGCAGGCGCTCAAAAATGCCGGGCCATGGGGAGGTTCGTCCTTTCCACCGGGCAAAACGTCTGCCAGTTGGTGCGCCATTTCATGAAAAAGCACCTCCCGTACCGCATCCCAGGGATGATCGCTGACCAATCTGCGATTCAGGCAGATCTCGAGACGCTCCGGGTGCCATTGCCCGAGACGGCCGCCCATATCCCGAAGAGCGAACAACGGAAGCCGGAGCATGTCGTCGTACGGCGATTCAAGTCCGTCTGCCGCCGCGGACCATTCGGCCGCCAGGCCCTGCAAGACCTGTCGTTCAAACGCCGCTTCGAGGTATGCGGTTTTTTCGTCGTCCATTTCTGTTTCCCGCAAATCGCTATATCACTCCGAAAAAAAACGACCAAACACGAAACACCAAACACGAAACGCCAATCACGCCCTTCCTTGCTTTTTCAGTTTGTCGTATGCCGCCTGGATTTCCTTGAAGCGTTCCTCGGCCAGATGCTGGAACTCTTCTCCGAGATGCTGGACTTTGTCGGGGTGATACTTTGCGGCAAGCTGCCGGTATGCCCGCGCGATTTCTTCCGGTGGGGCGTTTTTGGGCAGGCCGAGAATGTCGAAGGGGTCTTTAGGGACAGAACGGTCTTCACCGCCGCTATCCGAGCCGGAAGCCGCGCCCGGGCCGTAGGAGCGGGCGCCGGGAGAAGAGGGGCGGAGGGTTTTGCGGTACAGGTACCAGACCAGGTAGATCAGCGCGGCATCGTCGATCCAGCCCAGGCCGGGCAGCAGGTCCGCGATCAGGTCAAAAGGCCAAAGGGCATACAGCACGGCCAGAAGAATCAGAAGAAAGGTTCGCATCGTTAGAGAACAAACACCTGTTTTTCCCGAGGGGCGATGCAGCGAACCGGAGATTTTCTTCGGCGAAGCGCCGCCCGGGTCAGCTTCAGCTTGGCGTCGATGTGCTTGTCGGTCTGGTCCGGATCGTGGTGGATGAGAAAGAGCTGTTTGACCCGGGCATTGTCAGCCAGGGCCGCAACGCGGGAAAGAGAGGAATGTCCCCAGAACATCTTGCCTTCGTATTCTTCGTCGGTATAGGTGGCGTCGGTGATCAACGCATCGGTTTTGTATACGAATCGGGTGAGCTTTTCGATGTAATTGGCGTCGTAGTGCGGACTCGATTCGGGCAGCAGTTCGTTGTCTGTAATGTAGCAGACGGACCGATCCTTGTATTGCACCCGGTAGCCGAGGCAATGGCCCGGGTGATTGAGGAGCATTGACCGAACCACGATGCCGTCGGTGTCTATCTGTCCCTCTGTCAGGTCCCGAAACTGGATGCTCGACCCGAACTCCTTGATCTGTATCGGAAAATGAATTCCGTCCATCTGGCCGGAGAGGATATCGCCGATGCTGACCTGGTTCTGGGAAGGCCCGCAGATCTCGAATTTGTTGCCGTGCACATAGAGGGGGGCAAAAAAGGGAAGGGCGTTGATATGATCCCAGTGCGGATGGGAGATGAAAATTTTGGCGCTGAACATTTTCGGGTTTTCCCGCATCAGGTGGTCGGACAACTCCTTGATGCCTGTGCCCGCATCGAAGATAAAAAGCTGGCCCTTGGAAAACGACAGACTCACACAATTGGTGTTGCCGCCGTATCGAACGGCCCTCTTGCCGGGCACCGGCAGGGTTCCCCGAATCCCCCAGAATGTCAGTTCGATGCCGTCTTCGATGATGCGGACCAGCTGATCGGCCAATCGATCCGGGTCGACCGGTTTCAGAATGTATCCATCGGCGCCCGCATTATAGGCCCGCTCCCGATCGGATTCGAAAAACTTGCTGGTGACCATGACGATCTTGGCCTTGGCCAGGGATTTGTGCTTCCGAAGCTGATGGCACAGCTGGATGCCGTCCATCTCTGGCATCATGATGTCCAGCAGGATGCAGTCCGGCTTGAGGCGAAGAATTTCGGCCGCGGCCTCGGAGCTGGACAGGCTGGAAAAAACCGTATGGTCTTGTTTGGTCAAGATCCGGGTCATGACTTGGATGGTGGTCGGATCGTCGTCCACCATGTAAAACCGGTAGGTCTTTTTCATCCATTACCTCTTGTAAAAAACGCACTGCCGAGATGAATCTGTCGTCGACGGGCGTGTCGCCAATGATGGGTATCGTCTGGTGGACAGCGTTGCCGACTGAACCGATGAGGCTTTGGCGGTAATCTTCGCCCCGTGGACAAAAAAACAAATCAGCATACGGTTTTCCCTTACCGGAGTCAAGCGAAAAACCGTATAACATATGAATATGCTTATTGATTGTAATGTCGGCCGATCTCTTCGACCTCCTTGGCGATCTGCCGGCGCAGCGATTCGGGGCGAAGGACTTCTGCGTGGCGGCCCCATCCGAGAACCCAGGATTTGACCTCTTCGGTGCCGGCTACCGTGGCTTCGAAATCGATGGCGCCGTCGGCAAGCGGTGTCAATACCTGTGCCGGGTGCCACAAACGCTCCTGGATGTATCCGGCGATTTTTTTTGAAAAACGGATTTTCACGGCGATCCCCGGCCCCACGAAGACGCCGAAGCTTTTTTCCATGAACCGGTCTGCATCGAAGTCTTCAGGCGGCTCGAACGCGTCGGCTGCTGTATGAAGGTCGCGGATTCGGTCCATGGAAAAAATTCGCACCTCTTTGCGCAGTCTGCAGTAGGCGATCAGGTAAAAGGCACCGTCAAAAAACCAGATTTTATAAGGATCGACGCGGCGGCGGGTCTCCTTTTGCCGGCTCATGGTGTAGTAGACCAAATCCAGGGACCTGCGGTTGACGATCGCTTCCTGGACCTGCTCCACGGCTGTTCCGCCCCCCGGTGATTTTTTGAAGGGTCTTGTCGAAAACAGCACGGTTTCTTCGGCGCGGTCGATGTAGTCCACTGTCTGCGGCGGCAAGGTGGCGCGGATTTTTTCAAACAGGCTTTCCAGAGCCTCTGCAAACACCGTGTCTTTGGCCCCCTTGAGCATCCCCAGGCTGAAATAAAGCGCCATCAGCTCGGTCAGACTCAAGGGAAGCGGCGTATGGCGTCTATCGGCGTCCAGCAGCACCCAGCAGTTTTTTCCTTCCTTCCTGTCGGTGTACAAGGGAAACCCGGCGAGCTGCAATGCCTCCAGATCGCGGTAGACGGTTCGACGGTGGCAGGACAGCACCTTCGACAGTTCATGAACGGTCTTTCCCCGGGATCCGATCAGGATCTGGAGAATTTTCCACTGTCTTCCGAGCTGCTCTCCTCTGGCCATCGGCGTGCCTCCTGCGGTGCGTTGGTCTGCGTCTTGACAGGCAATCGGGTATCGGCATAAAATCACAGCCGCTCAACCAAGTGCTCGATGATATTATTTCCATGGCGTATCACAGGCCAAAGAACACTTTCCGCCGAGGGCGCAGAGAAAACTGTCTATAGCTTCATCTGCGCATCCCCTTCGGCCTCGGCGGTGAAACCATCGGCTCCATAATTACGCCCACAAGTACTCGTCGCCGGATCTTGCCGGGATGGAGAGAAATGATCGCATGGCCCGACCCATCGACGATGAAAACCGGCAGCGTCAGGCCGCCGAATACCCCGCCGCGCCGCAGGTGGCGGTAGGCGCCGTCGTGTTTCACCGCGGCCGGGTGCTGCTGGTGCGGCGGTCCAATCCGCCGGCAAAGGACCAGTGGGCGATTCCCGGGGGCCGGGTCAAGCTCGGGGAAAGCCTCCGCCAGGCCGCGGAGCGGGAAACCCGGGAGGAAACCGGCGTTCGGGTGGCAGCCAAAGATCCGGTGTTCACCTTCGAGGTGATTGATCGGGATTGTCAAGGCAAGGTTCGCTTCCACTACCTGATCGTAGACCTGGATGCCGAGTTCAAAGAAGGCCGACCCACTGCCGGTGACGACGCGACCGATGCCGCCTGGATTTCTCCTGAAGAACTGGATGGCCTTTCGGTCAGCGCCGCCACCCGCAGCCTCCTGTATGAGCGCTATGACTTTGGCATCCCGAAGTTTTCCGATGCCTTGCGGCCGGCTTCTGGATAGGACAAACTCGCCCGGAGCGCAACCTTATATCCGATTCGGCGCCGGTTTTCGATCGATCCACAAAATGATTTTTTAAAGGAGCAGAAATGGATTATCGCCTCATTTACACCACCTGCGGGAGCAAAAAAGAGGCCCGGGGCATCGGCGGGCGCCTGGTGGAAAACCGTCTTGCCGCATGCGTGAATATCTTCGACGGGATGAACGCCATCTATATGTGGGACGGACAGCTCCAGGACGACAGCCAAGTGGTGATGATCGCCAAGACCACCGAAGAACGCGTCGAATCCGTGATGGAAGAAATCCGTTCGCTGCACAGCGATGAGTGCCCCTGTATTCTGAGCCTGGCCATATCCGACGGCAACCCCCCTTTTCTGGCGTGGATTGCCGAGCAGGTTCGAGCCTCATAGCCTGCCATGGCATCGGCCCCTCCTTCCCCTAAGGAATCGCTGACAAGCCTGTTGATTCTGGCCGTCTTGTTCGGCATCGGATGCGGTCTGGTTCTGGTGCAGCGCAGCCCCAATCCCGCCGTGCGCGCACTCAAGCAGGCGGCTCAATTGCCGGCCGATGCCGCCGGCCCGGCCGGTCGAACCGGTACCCGAATTCCGATTCCAGAAGGATTTACCGCCATGAGCCCTCCGGAGGTATACGATCCGGAGCGGCTTGCCGACAAGATCAACGGAAAGGCGGAGCTGTATCTGTCTGCCGGCGTCCAGCAGCTTACTGCCCGGCGCCTGGCGATGGATGGCGACGGCGCCTGGCTCGAGGTTTTTGTCTATCTCATGGAATCGCCCATGGATGCCTACGCGGTCTACAGCGCCCAGTACAGGCCGGGCGCTGTACCGGCCGGGGTCTCCCGGTATTCCTACGGCACCGAAAACGCCCTGTTTTTCATCCATGGCCCTTTTTACGTGGAGATCGTGTCCGCTGCGGTGGGACCGGAGGCTACAGGACGGCTTGCAACGGTGGCGTCCGAATTTGTCCGGGCGCACCCGGCGGTGGAAACCGTGGTCGCCGAGCGAGCGCTTTTCCCGCAAGAAGGGCTCGTCCCCGATTCCATCGAGCTGCAGTCGGCAGACGTTTTCGGCTTCCAGGAGCTTGACGACGTGTTCTTGGCCCGATACCGGTTCGACGGCGCCGAGATGACAGCATTTCTCTCCCGGCGGGCCTCAACTAACGAGGCAAGGGAACTGGCCGCCGCATACGTCGGCTTTTTAAAGCGCTTCGGCGGCCGGGCGGAAGAGCTCGCGTTTCCGGCTGCCGAGGCCCACTTGGTCGAGATTTTCGGCACCTGGGAAATCGTCTTCACCCACGGCCGGATGCTGGCCGGCGTCCACGAGGCCGAAGACCGGGCCCTTGCCGAACTTCTCGGCCGCCGGATATGGACGAGCCTGTCGGGAGAAGCCCCATGAACGAACGCGGTGTGATCAGCCGCCGGGATTTTTTGCGCAGGACGGCGCGGATCGGCATCTCGGCCGTGGCTGGGGCGGGCGTGGCCGGTCTTTGTTTCGATCCGGCAGGACCGGCGCCGAAAACCGCCGATTCGGCAGCGGTCCGGTCCTTTGATTTTTCGATTTCCGGCCAAACCCCGCAGGTTGCTGTTGTAATGGGCTCGGATCGGAAAGAAACCCTTCGCCGCGCGTTTGAAGTTCTGGGGGGCATCAAGCAGTTTATCGAACCCGGAGACCGGGTCCTGCTCAAGGTCAACGCCGCTTTTTCTTCTCCGGCCATGCTGGGGGCGACCTCCCATCCCGAACTTGTCTTCGAGGCGGCGCGGCACTGTTTTTCAGCCGGCGCCCGGTCGGTGACGGTGGCCGACAATCCCATCAACGATCCGTCTGCCTGCTTTACCCTCACCGGGATCGCCGATGCTGCACAAAAGGCAGGGGCTGTCGTGATGCTTCCCCGTCCCCAGCGCTTTGACAGGATTTCGATTCCCGAAGGCCGCCTCATTTTAAACTGGCCGGTGTTTTCCGCCCCCCTGACCGGCGCGGACAAGGTGATCGGACTGGCGCCGGTCAAGGACCATCATCGCAGCGGGGCATCCATGAGCCTCAAAAACTGGTACGGCCTGCTCGGCGGCAGGCGCAATCTGTTTCACCAGGACATTCACGGCATCATCCGGGAGCTGTCGATCCTGGTCCGGCCGACGTTGGTGGTGCTCGACGGAACCGTGTCCATGATCGCCAACGGCCCTACCGGCGGTTCCTTGTCGGACCTGAAACAGACCGACACCCTGATCGTCAGCACCGACCCGGTGGCTGCAGACGTGCTCGGCGCACGGCTTCTGGGCCTTTCGCCGGCAGAGCTTCCCTTTATCGCAGAAGCTGCCGGTGCCGGCGCCGGAATCGCCGACGTCGATCGCCTGAACATCAAGGAAGTGAAGTTGTGAAAATCATTGCCACCAGGCGCATTGCGCAGGTGTTTTTTCTGATCCTGTTTTTCTGGTTTTGCTGGGTGACGACCCTGGGGGAGCGTTGGTGGCAGCTCGGGGGATGGCCCGTCAACTGGCTTCTCCAACTCGATCCCCTGGTGGGCATGGCCACCTTGCTGGCGACCCGAACCCTGTATGCCGGCCTGCTGTGGGGGCTTGTCACCGTCGTATTGACCCTGCTACTGGGCCGGTTTTTCTGCGGTTGGATCTGTCCCTTCGGTACGATGCAGCAGGCCTTCGGATACCTGTCATTGCGGAAGAAAACGCTTTCCAAAAAAATCAACGCCAACTGCTACCGCCCAGCACAGAAGGTCAAGTACGGATTGCTAACCTTTTTGCTGGCAGCCGCGGCGGCGGACCTGGTTCCCCATTTTCTGCGGATGAGCGTCGGCCGTCCGGCCAGTTTTTTTCTGCTGGCGGCCGCCGCAGGGGTGATCGTCTTTGGGTTTTCCCGGATCGGCGCCGTACAGAGTAGGACCGGTCTTCTGGTCGGCTTTTTTCTGGTCGCCGGCTTTTCGGCCGCCGCTTTTTTCCCGGCTGCAGATCCATGGATCTATGCCGCCTCCCTGCAAACCGGTTTTTTCGACCCGATCCCCCTGGCCCACCGCGGCGTCAACCTCACCGTCATGCCCCTGGTCCGGGGGGAGCTGCCCGGGGCGGCCGCCGAAATCCGGGGCTATGTCGGCGCCTGGCTGGTCGGTCTTTTCTTCTGGGGTGGGCTGCTCCTTTGTCTGTGGATTCCCCGGTTTTACTGCCGGATGATCTGCCCCTTGGGGGCGCTTTTCGGACTGCTGGGGCGGGGCGCTCTCTGGCGGATTGGAAAAAAGGAGGCCAAGTGCCGGTCGTGCCTTCGCTGCGAGAGCCACTGCGAAGGGGCTTGCCAGCCGTCGAAGGAGATCCGAATCTCGGAGTGCGTGCTTTGCCTCAACTGCCTCGACCGCTGCCGCACCGGAAACATCGGGTATCGCATCGAGCCGTCGGCGGCCGGAGAAGTGCGTTCCTGCGATCTTTCCCGGCGGGCTTTTGCCTCTGCGCTGGCGGCCGGACTGGTGTCGGTGCCCGTGCTCCGGCTTTCCGGACATACTTCTGCCAACTGGCCGGCGGGCCTCGTCCGTCCGCCGGGGGCGCTCGACGAGGATCGGTTTTTGCGCCGCTGCATCAAATGCGGGCAGTGCATGCGAATCTGCCCCACGAACGTCATCCAGCCGGCCATCGGCCAGGCCGGCCTGGAGGGAATCTGGACGCCGGTGCTCAACTTTCGGATCGGTTCCAGTGGATGTCAGCTCAACTGCGTGGCCTGCGGGCACGTCTGTCCGACCGCCGCGATCAGAGGCCTTTCTCTTGACGAAAAGCTCGGCCGGGGGGCGTTTTACGACCGGGGGCCGGTCAAGATCGGAACGGCCTTCGTCGATCGGGGGCGGTGTCTGCCATGGGCCATGGACCGGCCCTGCATCGTTTGCCAGGAAAACTGCCCGGTCAGTCCCAAGGCGATCCTGGTCGATGAAGTGTTTCGTCCCGTCGAAGGCGGATTGACGGTGAAGCGCTCCGGAGAAAACGTTGTAGATGTCGATCTTCCGGCGGCGGCTTCGGATCGCCCCTATGGCTCGGGGGATTATTTCTGCCTGCAGGAGGACGGTCCGCCGAAAAGGATCGTTTCCGTCGATGCCGGCAGGGTGACGATGGCCTCGGAAGATTCTTGGGATTTGCCCCCGGTACCCGGCGACGCCGTAACTATCGCAATCCGGCTTCAGCAGCCGCGGGTCGATCCCGCCCGATGCATCGGGTGCGGCATCTGCGAGCATGAATGCCCGATTCAGGGGAGCAGGGCCATCTATGTCACCGCGGAAAACGAAAGCCGCGCCCCGGCCCATGCGCTTTTGGTCGGGGAAAGACAAAATTAGAATTTAGAAATTAATTCCCCATCGTGATGCGGGTGAGGGGAGGAAACGAGGAGGCCGCGATGACCGACAGCAAGCCTGGCTGCAACCGCAGGCAGTTTTTCAAGACCGCTGCAGCCGCCGGCGCCCTTTTGGCGTCGACCGGGTCCGTTTTGGCTGCACAAAAGACGGCTCTCGAAGCCGGGGACAAGGTCCCCACAAGACAGTTCGGCCGCAGCCGGATACCGGTTTCCATTCTTTCTTTGGGCGGCATGTTCGACATCCCCAACAACCAGCTCCTGCTCAAACAGGCGGTGCGTTGGGGGGTCACATACTGGGACACGGCAGACTGCTATGGCGGAGGTGCCAGCGAAGAGGGAATCGGGAAATACTTCCGGCGCCAGCCGGAAGACCGCCAGCGGATTTTTCTGGTCACCAAGTCCGACGCCCGGGACCCGGGAGGGATGACCCGCCTGCTGGACCGGTCCTTGAAGCGGATGAACACCGGGTTCATCGATCTGTACTTTGTGCACGGCGTCAGGCGGATCGGCGAACTCGACGACGACACACGCCGGTGGGCGGAAAATGCCAAGGCGGACGGCAAGATCCGGCTTTTCGGGTTCAGCACCCACAGCAACATGGAGCGGTTGATGATCGACGCCGCCCGCCTCGGCTGGATCGACGGGATCATGATGAGCTACAATTTCCGATTGATGCACACCCCCGCCATGAAAGAGGCGGTGGCCGCCTGCAAAGAGGCCGGGATCGGCTTGACCGCCATGAAAACCCAAGGAGGCGGCCAGATCAAGACGGACACGGAAACGGAGATGAAGCTTGCGGGCCGATTCCTGAAAAAGGGGTTCACCGACGCCCAGGCCCGGCTCAAGGCCGTATGGGACAACCCGGACATTGCGAGCATCTGCTCCCAGATGCCGAACATGACCATTCTCATGGCCAACGTGGCGGCGGCCGTAGACAACACCACGCTGTCGATGTCCGATCATCAGTTGATGGCCCGCTACGACCGGGAGACTGCCGCTGACTACTGCGCCGGCTGCAGCGACCTTTGCGAATCGGCGCTGGCCGTCCGTCTGCCCATCGGGGAGGTGATGCGCTGCCTGATGTACAGCCGTTCCTACGGCGATCCGGCCAGGGCCCGGCGCCTGTTTTCCTCCCTTTCCCCGATGGAGCAACGGATGCTTGCCGAGGCCGACTTTTGCACCGCAGAACGCCGCTGTCCCAGGGGAGTGCCCATCGGCCGTCTGATGAAAGAGGCTGCGGCAGAACTGGGGTAGGACCCAGGCGGTGCGCAGATTCAATATTCCGGGTTCAAAACCCTCCGCCAGAGACAAAAGTCAAAGATTGAGGGTAGCAGTCACCGTTTCGAACACCCGGCGGCGCAGCCGCCGCCAATAAAATCGTGGGGCGGCAGTATGCCCCGCGATTTTATCTTGAAAGATGGATCAAGATTTACTATAGGGTCGAGGATTTCTTTGACGAAGGAGGAAAGGATGAAGAGCGTTTCGGTCCTGGTCATCTGTCTTGCGCTGGTTTTTACGATGGGAACTGTACTGGATGCCGTTGGAAGCCAGGAAGAAGAACTGTGCGTTCCTTTGGGGGAACTGGAGCTTCAAGCCCCGGCCGGGGCAAATGCCCAGCGGTCTTCGGTGATGTTTCCCCACGGGCTTCATTTCAATTATTCCTGCCAGCAGTGCCATCACCAGTGGGAAGGAGGGGTAGAGGGCCTGAACTGCACGACCTCCGGGTGCCACGACAAGGTCGAAACGCCCCGAAACAGCCCGGATGAAAAGATTCTCTATTTCAAAGAAGCCTACCACGAACTTTGCATCGGCTGTCACCGAGACATCAAGGCCGAAAACCGCCGCCTGGAGATGTCGGGCCAGATTCTCAAGGAAAAACTCCCCAACTCCGGCCCTACCGGCTGCACGGAATGCCATCCGGAATGGTAAAATCGCTGATGCGGTTTTGAAAAGATTTCGCTAAACGCGTAACTGTTTAAGAAAATACGTATTATAAACGAAGGGAAAATTTTCCGCCGTTGCGGCTCTTGCCGCCGCGGCGGTTTTGTCTCAATTTCTCTGCATCCAATTGGTTTCATTGTGATTTGAACGTTGAATCTTGAAAGGAACAGATGTCCGATGTCAGAGATCAGATGTCAGGTGAAAAAGCCGAATGCCCTCTATGTTCTTTTCCGACCTTTGACCTCCGACATCTGGCCCTTCAGTCCTCCGGTAGCAGGCCATGTAGTTGACGCTGATATTTTCTCCGAGAAAATAGCGGCGGGTGAAGGGATTGTACTGCAGACCGATGCGGCTGGTGCGGGCAAGGCCGGCGGCGTTTGTCCAGTCTTCGAGCTCGTCGGGCCTGACGAATCGTCTCCAGCGGTGGGTGCCGGCCGGCAGCAGCCGGAGAATCCGCTCCGCGCCGAGAATGGCGAACAGGTAGGATTTCAGGTTCCGGTTGAGGGTGGCAAAAAACACCCTGCCTGCCGGCCGGGTCAGGGCAGCGCAGGCCGATACCACGGACGCGGGCGCCGGTACATGTTCCAGAAGCTCCATGCAGGTGACCACATCGAAGGCGCCCGGATGCTTTTCGGCATACTCCTCGGCCGTTGAGCGCCGATAGACGACTTTGGCGCCGCTTGCTGCGGCATGAGCCTTTGCCGCGCCGATGGATTCGGCAGAGGCGTCGATACCGGTAACATCGGCCCCCAGCGCCGCGATGGCCTCGCTCAGGATTCCGCCGCCGCAGCCCACATCCAGCACGCGGCAGCCTGAGATCGGGCTGTTGGCTTCGATGTAGCCGACGCGCAGCGGATTGATGTGGTGAAGCGATCTCAGGGGGCCTGCCGGGTTCCACCAGGCATCTTCAAGGCGGCTGAACTTGGCCGTTTCGGCAGTGTCGATGTTGGCAGGTGGCATGGGTTCGATTGGTTGATTGGTCAAGTGGTTGATTGGTTAAACGGTTCATCGATCAATTAGCAGCTCAGCCTGCCGCCGGCGCGGCGATTTCGGCTTTTGCCGGGCGCAACACCCTAAACACAAAACATAACAAACACAATGCCGCAAGCTTCAATTCCCAACAAAAACGTTCCCCCAACCATTAGACCAATCAACCAATCGACCCACAGACCTACCCAGCAGCCCTGGTTGACTTCTGGAAAAATGGGGATATATAGTAGCTTGCCGTCGCCGTGCACCGAGGAGGAAAGATGAAACGAACCTGCATTTTCGCCGCCCTGATGACGTTGCTGCTCTCCGGCTGTATGACGTCTTCCAAGGACCCGGTCTATTTCGTGATGTTTCAAGAGGCACCGCGGCTCTTTGACGGCGGGGTCTATTTCCAGGGGGAACGGATCGGAGAAATCCTATCCAACCAAAGCGGCCCTGCGCTCGTCCACAAGGTGACGATTTCTGTACCGGAATCGGTGCTGCAGATGGTAAAGACCTCTACGGCCTTTATCGTTTCAGCCGGCCGTCTGAATCTCATTCAACTGGCCCCCCACGGCGAGTCGCTGCCGTCGGGATCGGCGGTTCTCGGATTCCAAAGCAAGGCCGCACTGATCTCCTTCCGGCTGAAAAACCTGATGCAGCCGCTGCCGGCCGCCGCCATGCAGGAGGCCGCGCGGCTGGATGATGCCGCAGGCTGATGGAACCAAACCAGATAAATGCCTAAAATGATATAGAATGCCTAAAGTGCCTAAAATGGTGGTGTCGCTTGGCTCCGGCTTTCATATCAAACAGGCAGTATTCCATAATTTCAGGCATTATAGCTCATTTTAGGCATTTTAGGCATTTCCAATCTTCGCGTCCCGCGGTGATTTTTTGTTGATCCGTAACGCGTCACTGAAACTATGCCATCGAGCATTTGGGAGGTTGCCATGAACCTGGAACAAGCCATCCGAAACGCCCTCGACTACGAGTGCCGGATCCGGGATATTTATGAGAAAGCTGCAGGCCAAGCCGAGGATCCTGTCGGCAAGCGTGTCTTTGCCGGACTGGCGGCGGACGAACAGCGCCATGTGGATTACCTGGAAAGCCGGCTTGCCCAGTGGAGCAAGACCGGAAAAATCTCCCTGGAGAATTTGGAGGAGGCGGTCCCGGACCGGGGATGGATCCGGGAGAAATCGGCTCCCGTGGAACATCAGATGGCCCGGGAGGACCGGAGGGATGAAAAGCAGATGCTCAGCAAAGCCCTCCAGGCGGAAATCGAGACCAGCGCATTTTACAAAAAGATGATCGATACCCTCGACGGTGAGGGACGCCGGCTGTTTTCGCGGTTTTACCAGATCGAGCAGGGCCACGTAGACGCGGTTCAGGCTGAACTGGATTACCTGTCCGGCACCGGCTATTGGCTCGGCTTCAAAGAATTCGACATGGAATAACGGCGATGACCCGAGGATTTGCACTATCGGGGGTGAAGGCCGCCGGCTGGATACTGCTGGCGGTGTTGTTTTTCGGCATTGCCTCCTGCAGCCCCCGGCAGATGGCGGTTCGGGAGCTTTCTGCGGTGCTGCAAAACGGTGTGGATCGGCTCGAGGAAGACGAAGATCTGGATCTGATCGAGGCGGCCCTTCCGGGCAATATCAAGCTGGCCGAGGCTCTTTTGGCCGAAACGCCTGGCGACGATCGACTTCGCATTTTGCTGGCTCGACTATACGGCAGCTACGCGTTTGCGTTTGCCGAACGAGACTTGGAAGAGGAGACTCTCCTGCCTGGCCGCCGGCCGCCGGCGGTCGAATCAGAAGCACCGGAGCAAGCCGTTCGGCGATACTATCGAAAAGGAGCCGACTACGCGCTGTCCGTGATTGAGGCCCGGTACCCGGGCTGCACGGCCCAACTCGGCAGCGTTTCGGAAACCGAAACCTGCTTTGCGCGGTTCGGCAAAGACGATCTGCCGGCCCTGTTCTGGTACGGCTTCGACCTGGGCGGATACGTCAACCGCAGCCGCGGATCGGTCAAAGCCCTTTCCCGGGCCCACCTGGCTGAAAAAGCCATGAAAAAGGTGATTGACATCGACGCTTCCTTTTATCACGGAGGCGCCCACCTTTTTTTGATGATCTACTATGCTGCCAGACCGCCCATGGCCGGCGGCGGCATCGAAGCCGCCACTCACCATTATCGAAAATTGACGTCGATGCACGGGGACGGCTTTTTCCCGGCCGATCTTTTCTATGCCCGCTATGTGCTCTATCGGCAGCAGGATCGAGACGCCTTTCACCGGGTCCTGACAAACATCGTCCAGCACCCCGTGGAGCCCGGCCCCCACAGGCTTCTCAACAAAGTGGCCGCCGATCGCGCCGCGCTGTACCTGGCGGCCGAAGACCGGCTGTTCCCCTAATCAAATCGCTAACGCGATTTGATTAAAGTTTCGCGTTCCGCGAAACATGACAAAGGTTCAAATTGGATTACGCCTCGATTGTGCCAAAGAACGTGATTGGGTCCGGGGCTCTGTAGAAACCGAAACCCCCTGCCGGACCGCCAACGGAGATCTATATGAGTTGTTATGCCAAAGTCATATCACGTTGCGGGATGATTTTCGGCCTGTTGCTGTTTTTGGGATTGAATTTTTCTCATCCGGCTGCGGCGGTCACTGAAATCAAGGTGGCGCTGGTGACCCCCGAAGGCAGCGCCTGGACCGAAACCCTGCACCGGATGGCAGAAGAAGTGGAGACGAAAACCGGCGGCGAAGTCCGCTTCATCGTCTATGCCGGCGGCATCAGCGGCGATGAGCTCGATGTGCTTCGAAAGATGCGGGTCAACCGGATTCATGCCGCCGGTTTTTCCGGCGTCGGTCTCGGGGTGGTTTTGCCGGAGATCCGGATCCTGGAGGCGCCGCTTCTTTTCGAAAGCTACGAAGAGATCGACTACGTCAAGGAGCGGCTCTACGATCATTTTGCAGGGAAGTTCGCCGCCAAGGGGTTTACCATGCTCGGTTTTGCCGAAGCCGGCTTCGTCTACTTTTTCTCCAAATCGAGCCTGAGCGCCCCGGACGATCTTCGCTCCGTGAAGATGTGGGCCTGGAAGGGCGATCCGGTGGCCGAAATCTTTTTAGACAGCTTCGGCATCCGCACCTTTCCGCTTCACATCACCGACGTCAACACCGGTCTGGAAACCGGCATGATCGACGCCTTCTACGCCCCCCCGCTGGCCGCCGTCGCCTTCCAGTGGCACTCCCGCGCCGGCCACATCCTCGATCATCCGATGGTCAATTCCACCGGGGCGCTGCTGATGAACCGGCGCATGTTCGATCAGCTGGCCCCGGCGCATCGGGATATTCTCCGGGAGGCGGCCCAAAAGTACACCGCAGAACTCGTAAGACTGAGCCGGCGTGACAACGCCGAGGCCCTGGAGGTGCTCAAGGAAAGCGGCGTTTCCTTCGACTCACCGTCCCCGGAGCTGATCGCCTCCTTTCGCACCAGCGCCGAGGCCACTTATGAAAGAAGCATGCCCCGGATCTATCCCCGCGAACTTTTCGAGCGGGTCCAGGCACTGATTCAGGCGTACCGGAGCGCCCGGTAACAACAAGCGCTGCTGGGAGGCTGGGACGCTGGGAGGTCAAGACAGATGCCCAATGTCCGATATCAGATGTCAGCCCCTCCGCTGCCCGGCTGAGCGCCCAGTTTTATTTTCTTATTATAGCGGCGACGCCGCGTTTTATAAAAGCGCGATGCGATTTTATTCGGACTTCTGATCTCCGACATCTGACATCTGTCTTCGCATCCCAGCTGTGACAAAATACTTTCGTGATGGAATGATAAAATGACCCTTAGACTTCTCTCTTGCCTCGACAATGCGCTGGCCCGATGCGAGCAGGCGCTGGCCTGCCTGCTGTTTTTCGGCCTGACCCTGATCACCTTCGGCACCATCGTGGCGCGGAACCTCTTTGGCGAATCCTCCCAGAGACTCTTGGAACTGGCTCCGGCCGGGGTGCTGTGGATCGCGCTGGTGGGGGCTTCCCTGGCACTGCGCCAGGGGCGTCATATCCGTTTGGAGCTGTTTCTCCGATTTGCCCCGGAGACACTCAGAAACTGGGCAAGGATTGCCGTCGGACTGTTCGGTGCGGCGGTGATGGGGGTACTGCTCGCCGCTTCTTTCGGCTTCGTTCAAAACGAGGTGGCGCTCTTCGGCGCCCGCGGCTGGATCGCCGTGGTGTTCCCGGCCTTTTTTGCCATCGCTGCATTTCGATACCTTTTAGGGGTTTTCAGGAGATCTCCGGCTGAACCTTCCTAAAGTTGATTGGTGAAATGGTTGAATGGTCGAGTGGGGAAAGTTGAATGGTCAAGTGGTCACCATTTAACCAATCGACGAATCAACCAATTATCTAATCGACCATTTAACCAATCAACCAATCAACTACCTATGGACTTTCTGACCGCCGCCGTCATCGTGATCGTTGCCTTTGCGCTTCTGGAGACCCCGCTGTTCACGGTCATTGCCGGTCTGTCGATTGCCGCTTTGCTGGCGGCCGACCCGAGCCTCCTTTCCGTCCAACTTGTATTGATCGAGATGAACCGGCTTGCCTCGATGCCGGTGCTGGTGGCGCTGCCGCTGTTTGTGCTGGTGGGGACGCTGCTCACCGAGACCGGAGCGCCGGGCCGGATCATGAATTTCATGAGCGCGCTGATCGGATGGTTGCCTGGTGGAATGGCCATCGCCGCGCTCTGCTCCTGCGCGTTTTTTACCGCTTTGACAGGGGCTAGCGGAGTCACCATCGTCGCGCTGGGAAGCATTCTTTATCCGATTCTTCGAGGTCGGGGCTACTCGGATCGGTTCAGCCTCGGTCTGCTGACCACCTCCGGCTCCCGGGGGCTTCTTTTCCCGCCGAGCCTGGCGGTAATCCTGTATGGGGTCGTTTCCCAGACCGACATCGGACTGATTTTCAAGGCGGCCCTGGTGCCCGGAGTCCTGATGATCCTGATGGTATCGGCGTACGCTTTTTTCCACCGTCTTGGCCAGTCCGGGGGCCTGGCTCGGCCGGCGCCGGATTGGGACCGGATCAAGAAGACCTTCATCGAGGGGATCTGGGAATGGCCGGTGCTTTTGATCGTGGTGGTCGGGGTCTACGGCGGATTCGTCACCATTGCCGAGGTGGCGGCCCTGGTGCTGGTATATGTGCTGACCGTGGCCTGCTTCGTTACCCGGGAGGTTCGGTTTTTCCGGCAGCTGCCCGGCATCATGGTGGAAAGCGCAGTTCTTTCCGGGGCGATCATCGTGATCCTCGGTTTTGCGCTCGGGTTTACCGGCGTGCTTGTCGACGCCCAGGTGCCGGAGCGGATCCTATCGTTTCTGATCTCCGTCACGCAAAGCAGGATATTGTTTTTGGCCGGGTTGAACGTTTTTTTGCTGGCCGTGGGCTGTGCCATGGACATCTTTTCGGCCATTGTCATCGTGGTGCCGATCATGGTGCCCATTGCCCTGACCTACGGCATCGATCCGATCCACCTGTGCATGATCTTCCTGGTTAACCTCGAAATCGGCTATTCGACCCCGCCGGTGGGGATCAACCTGTTCATCTCGAGTTTGAAATTTAAAAAACCGCTCACCGTCCTGTACCGGGCCTCCCTGCCATACCTGATGCTGCTTCTGGCAGCCCTGATGGCCATCACCTATGTACCGTGGCTGAGTCTTTTCTGGATCCGATAATAGCGATGTTCGATAAAACTGCACATCGCTATTTAGAATGAAAACACCCGGCAGCATATTTATTGATTGGTCTACAACCATGATTACCATAAAACAATGAGATGAAATCGAAAGTTCGATTGCCTGATGCAAAGGAGGTTTTGTCATGAAAGACACGGAAAGTACCCATCAAAAAATCCAGGAAATGATCGACTGCTATGCCACCAACGATCCGCTCAAGGAGATGTCGCAGATCGGTGCGGAAACCGAACTGGACGAGGCTGCCGTCAAATGGATCGCCCTGGCTGCGCTTCACGGCGTAAATCAGAACGCAAAAAAAATCTCCATCCGGCATACCGGCGACGGCAATGTCCGGGTGACGGCCAAGTACCGAGAGGCGGAGCTTCCTTCGCCGGGCGCTGCCATCGGACAGCGGGTGATCGACATGGTCCGGGGCGTCGCCCATATTGAAGGAGAAAAAGGAAAGACCGCGCTGGCCCTTGGCATGCGCAACGACAGCGTCGAATTGCGGGCAACGGTCGAAACCGAAGACGGGGGACAGTCCCTGACGCTCAAATTCCCCGGGTAAATCCGCTGGCGCGTATTTACATGCTGCGGCTTCGCCGCAGAAGAAAAGATGGCGGGTAGCATTCCATTTGGATCCGAGCATCGAGCTTGCAATGATGAAATTCCAGTTGCGTTGAAGGTTCGATGGTCATGCGGATTAAATGGTGGTATGGATTTACCCATTCATCCGACCAACCTTGCACGAGGTTGTATTGAGTAGAAGACCTCCCATACAGATGGCTGTGCTTGCCGGGGTCGTTGCAGTGCTTCTGTGCGGGGCATGTTTGCAATCGCCCCCGGAAGCGGCGGCCGAGTTTTACCGGTATGTGGACAGAGACGGCCACGCGGTCTACGTGGACGACATGAGCAAGGTGCCCGAAGCCTATCGGGATCAGCTCGATGTCTACGAAGAGCGCTACGATCATCTTTCCCCTGCCGATCGGGAGCACCGGCTGGACAAAGAGCGGCAGGAGGTGGAGGCCGAGAGGGTGGCAAGGGAAGCCGAGATCCAAGCGCTTCGCCATCTTCGCTCGCTGCCGGACAGCGCTGAAACTCCTGTGGTCATCGAGGGAAACAAGGTCATGGTTCCGGTTTTGCTCGGCTGCGACGGTGTTGAAACCGAGGCCATGCTCATTCTCGACACCGGAGCGTCGATCATCGCCCTGCACCGGGAGGTGGCTCAGGAACTTGCGGTCAGGGAATTTGATAAAACAAAGCTGCGTGTGGTGGGGGGCGCCGTCCTCGATACCGACATGATCCGCCTTTCCTACGTGAAGGTCGGCCCCCACAGCAAAGAGGGGCTGCGGGCAGGAATTATCGATCATCAGGGTGCCCGTGTTTCCCACGGCGGCCTGCTCGGCATGAATTTTTTGCGGGATCTCGATTACAGCATCGATTTCGATCGCGGGGTCATCCGCTGGCGAAGCGGCAAGATTCGATGAGGAGCGGCTTTGCCGAAGGTCATGGCCCTGGCTTTTCAGCCTTCCGGCATCCCATTCATGCCACAGGCGCTATTTATCCTTGACAATTGGGGGTGGAATCCGTAGTTTTTCCTTTCTGGGTATATACCCATAAAGGAGGCATCATGGTTCGTCCGATCAAAGATCGTCTCGTGGCCTTCAATCCGGATGTAAGCTACTTCAAGCCCCGGGGGATTCCCCTGATGGAACTCGAAGAGGTCATCCTGAAAGTAGACGAATGCGAGGCGATCCGCCTGGCTGATCTCATGAACCTTTCCCATGAAGAAGCCGGAAAGCAGATGGGCGTTTCCCGCGCCACTTTCGGGCGAATCGTACAGCGGGCCCGCAAAAGCGTGGCGGATGCCGTGATCAACGGAAAGGCCATTCGGATCGAGGGCGGCCAGTACCGGATGGTGGACGATGTCCGCCTTTTCTTGTGCCGTAGATGCAACCAGACTTGGCAGGAGCCGCTGGGAACCGGACCTCCGCAGGAATGCCCTGCCTGCCAGGGTACGGAATTTCAGCGGATGTCCGAACATAGAACCGAAAAAGAACCGAGTTAGGAGCGACAAAATGGCTGAATGCAGCACTGGAACCTGCAACGACAAGAACGCCGCAAAAGACGAACAGGATGCAGCGGTAAACGCATCCTTGGCGCGAATCAAAAACAAGTTCATGGTCATGAGCGGCAAGGGCGGCGTGGGCAAGACCAGCACGTCGGTCCACCTGGCCATGGCCCTGGCCGCCAAGGGCCACCGGGTCGGCATCATGGATGTCGACCTTCACGGCCCGGATGTGCCCCGTATGCTGGGCCTGACCGGCATGCTGGAGTTGAGCGCCTCCCGGAAGCTCAAGCCGCTGGCCTATTCGGAAAATCTGGGGGCGGTTTCCATCGAATCTCTGACGCCGAGCAAGGACGATGCCGTCATCTGGCGGGGGCCGATCAAATTTTCCGCCATACGGCAGTTTATCAGCGACGTCGAGTGGGGAGATCTCGACTTTCTGATCATCGACTCTCCCCCGGGAACCGGGGACGAACCGCTCACGGTGGCCCAGACCATCAAGGACGCCCAGGCGATCATCGTCACGACCCCCCAGGAGGTGTCCCTGGCCGACGTTAGAAAATCGATCAATTTCTGCAAGACCGTCAAGATGTCGGTGTTCGGATTGATCGAGAACATGAGCGGCTTTGCCTGTCCGCACTGCAACAAGGAGATCGATCTGTTCGGCACCGGAGGCGGAGAAAGAACCGCCTCTCAGATGGGCGTGCCGTTTCTCGGCCGGGTTCCCTTCGATCCGGCGGTGGTCGCCAGCGGAGACGCCGGCACCGCCTACCGGGAACAAAACGCCGATTCACCGGTGACAAAGGCTTTTGACAAGATCGCCGACAGGATGATCGCCCGGCTTTAAAAAATTGCTGATCGCAATTTTTTAAAGCCGGTTTCGCGTTCCGCGAAACATCCCCATAAAAAGTCATCCCGGCCCGCGGCCTTATTACGGCACGGGCCGGGATGGCGAATTCATGATCCTGTTTTTCGCCGCTTTAATCTATTTTGTTGTGCACACTCAAATTCAAAATCTACGATTTTGAATTTATCCACTCCCCCTGCTTCCGATAGCCGGTGGTGATCTGCTTTAACGCCGCTTTGTTTTCCAGAAAGCGGTCCTTCATCCCGCGAAGCCATGCCCGATGGCCGACGGCGTCCTCCAGGGTCAAAAACATGTCGTGCTCGCTCTTTCCGATGGAAAAGGACGGTCCGCCGGAGCCGGGCCGAATCTGGCCTTCGTTGCTGCACAGCATGCACCGCACCCGGCTGCCGCCCAGGAAACGGAAGGTGTCTCCCCCGCACCGGGGACACCGCTGGCCGGTACTTTCCGGCGCCGGCGAAAACAGGGCCTTTCCCAGCTCGGCCGCAGTACTCAAATTGGTTTCGTTGAGGAACACTTCTCCGGGAAGGGCGCCGTAGGCCAACTTATTGGCCTTGTTGTCTGTCAGCAGCATCCGCAAAAAGTTTTCGACCCCCAGAAGCCCGTGGCCCTCTTTTCCGGGGATGCCGGCGATGCAGACGCCCACCGATGGCTTGCCCCAGAGCCGTTCGATGTGGGTGTAAAAGGCAAGGCCGCGGTCGACGACCTGTTTCAAGACGGCGTTGATGCCCAAAAAGTATGTTGGAGCCGCCAGGATCAGCGCGTCGGCCGCCAGGATCGCCTCCTGAAGGGGCTGAAGGTCGTCTTTTTGGATGCACCGCTCCTCATTGAACAGGCAGGCGTAGCAGCCTCTGCACGGCCGGATGGTAAACTCCGATAGACGAAGGAGGCAAAGCCGGTGCTCTTCCGGAACCTGCCGGCTGATCTCCTTGACCATGATTTCCGAGTTGCCGAGCCTTCGCGGCGAGCCGATGATCCCCAATACGGTTTTCATAATGCCAGAGCACCGATGATTAAAATGAAGATTCCGCACAATACACTGATGGGATCTTTCATGGCATCGAGCAGTGGATCATAATGCAGAAAGCCCCGGTGAACCTTTACCCACAGACGAGAAAGCCAGTATAAGAGCACCGGGCAGGCCAGCCACAGCAAGTTCGGATGAGAATACATCTGCACCACTTTGTCTCCGCTGACATAAAGCGACAGCAGCAGCACGGAGGCGTATGCGGAACTCACGCCCATGGCCTTGATGATGGCCAGATCTTCCCGCTTGTAGCCGCGGCGCCGCACAAAACCAGGCTCATCGGCCGGCGTCTCGTGCAATTCTATCGCTCGCTTGGCAAAAGCGATGGACGTAAACAAAAACACGCTCATCCCCAGCAGCCAGTTTGATATCGGCACGCCCACGGCCCATCCTCCGGCCAGGATTCTCAAGGTATACAGGCAGGCAAGCAAGAAGACATCCAGCAAAACCTTGTGCTTCAGCCAGAAGGAATAGATGGTGGTAAGCACCAAGTAGCCGAACAGACCGGCGCGGAAAACCGGTGGCAAGGGCAGGGCGGCAAACACACTGACTGTCAGCAAACCGGCGATGAGAAAGGGACCATACCCGCAGGGAAGCGCACCAGAGGCGAAAGGACGGTTTTGCTTGTTCGGGTGCGTTCGATCGACTTCGATATCCAGAAGATCATTGGTAATGTAGGTGGTCGAAGCCGCGCCGGAAAATGCGATGAAACCAAGTGCCGCGGTCAGAAACGACTCGACAGTAAATTCATGGGCCAGCAACAGGGGCAGAAACAGCAAAAGGTTTTTCGCCCAGTGATGGGGGCGCAGCGCCTTCAGCGTTGAATAGATCCGCGAGCGCTTGGGTTCAAGAAAGACGGTGTTTTTCCCCAATCGCTGCAACTTGCCTTTCAAGCATTGCCCCGGGCTTACGGCATAAATCTCCTCGGCGTTTCTCCACAGAGGCATGTCTGCTGTGCTGTCGCCCATGTAGGCAAATGAATCGGGCTCTTTTTCATGCCTGCGGATTGCGGCAAGTTTTACATCTCCCTTCAGGTTGCAGCCGTTTTCCGTGGCAATGACTCCGTCAAACAATCCGGTGTGCCGTGCAACGGCTTCGGCCCACGGTCGGGGACTGGCCGTGGCCAGCACCAGTTTCCTTCCTGCAGCATGCTCTTTTTGCAGGAGTTCCAGGACTTGCGCATGATACGGCAGCAATTCCACTTTCGGGGATACACGGGCGGCCAGTTCTTCTTTTACCCTGGCCTTGCCGTGCAGCAGCCAAAAGGGCAGCCGCAACAAAACCAGCGGCTCCTGTCGAAAGGCCAGAAGCAAGCCTTCACATAGAAGGTCTGTGCGGATCAGCGTGTCGTCTAGATCGACATATAGGGGGAGTTGTCGGTTGTCCATGGATGATGATGAATTCGGAAACGCCTTTTCAGCAGCCCGGCGGTTCTGTTTGTACCGTTGACCGGGGTCCGGGCCTGAGGTGCCGTCGATGCAAGGACCCGTGGCTTTCTGTCACCGGATCTTCCAGGTTTTGGCCTTATCTGTATAAGCCTCACTAAGGGAAGCCCGAGGGAATGTCAACCGGATGATACCCTGTCGCCCGCAAGAGGGATAGCAAATTATTCCCTCTTCCGTGGTGGGGGAGGCTTGCCCGCCTTTGGCGGCGCCGGAGGCGACCAAGGGTCAGGGTGAGGGGGGTAAGATCAGATCCGGCTTTGATCTCCTGAAGCTTGTTGGAGCCAAGCGGAAATTCCGCTTTGGCAAGGCTGCAGGCAGATTCATTGAACTTGCCGCCTCCGCCCGCGCCTCCTGTCAATTGTGGACGGGGAAAGCCAATCATGATAAAGCCCTTAGAAAAACATCGATTTAGGGTGAAGTTTTGCATGAGCCCCTCTGTCCCGTTCGTAAACGGGATTTGGTCAATGGTGAAACTTCTGTCGAAGTCTCAGGCTATGGAGGGAACGGCATGTCATGAGCCCAGTTGAAGGGCCTCCATGCGCCGTGGCGAAGTTGCAGAGCAACGAAGACTGGCCTGTCTCGGCGAAGCTGCAATGCACGAAGACGGATGCCGTTCCGTGCGGCACGACACGCAGCTCGTGCCCTGGGCAAAACCCAGACATCGACCGAAGTTATTCAGTATGTTCTGTATCGCTGCTCGCGCATCAAGACGCGGGGCTTGGCCGGGATCACGGACTGCGCATGGCCGCCCTTGCGGAAATGACGAAGTACAAGGTTGGCGACAACGTCTTGAGATATCGATATTGATGGGACACGACAAGGCGACGGACCATGAGCAATCTTCCTGACCTGCGCGTCGACATCGGCGGCCTCGTGCTGAAAAATCCGGTGATGACCGCTTCGGGCACCTTCGGCTACGGCCGGGAGTTTGCCGAACTGGTCGATCTTAAGCGTCTCGGCGCGGTCGTGGTCAAGGGGCTGTCGCTGCATCCGTCCATGGGAAACCCTCCTCCGCGAATCGCCGAAACCGCCTGCGGCATGCTCAATGCCATCGGACTGGAAAACGTCGGCGTGGACGCGTTTGTCCGGAAAAAGCTTCCGTTTTTAAAAACCCTTTCCGTGCCGGTGGTCGTTAACATATACGGCAAATCCGTGGAAGAATATGCCGAGCTGGCCGGCCGGCTCGATCCGGTCGAAGGCATATCGGCCGTGGAGGTCAACATCTCCTGTCCCAACGTCAAGGCCGGCGGCGTCGCCTTCGGCGTCGATCCGGAAGCCGCCTACACCGTCGTCCGGGAGGTTCGGCTGCGCACATCGAGGCCCCTGATCGTCAAGCTATCTCCCAATGTGAGCGACATCACCAAGATTGCCGAAAAGGCGGTGGACGCCGGCGCCGACGCCCTTTCCCTGATCAACACGATCACCGGCATGGCCGTGGATGTGGAGCGAAGAAGACCGAAACTGGCCAACGTGACCGGAGGTCTTTCCGGGCCGGCCGTCAAGCCGGTCGCCCTGCGGATGGTCTGGCAGGTGGTCAACGCGGTCAAGGTGCCGGTGATCGGCATCGGCGGCATCATGACCGCCGAAGACGCCCTGGAGTTTTTGATCACAGGGGCTGCCGCCGTGCAAGTCGGCACCGCCAACTTCGTCAACCCCGGCGCCACCATGGAAATCATCGACGGCATCGAGACCTATTTGCAGAAGCATGGCATCGGGAAGGTGACCGACCTGATTGGGACACTGGAAACATAAAGTGCCTTTTTGAAGGTTCATGGACTTAATTTCGGAGCACGAAATCCGAAACTCGAAACAAATTCGAATATCAAATTTTCCGATGACCAAAACAAAAGCAGTCTATTGATATCAAGGCGTTTCTCCTGTGAAACTTCATCATTCAGGGGCCGTCATTCCGGACGAGCGAAGCGAAGATCCGGAATCCAGCCCGGCCATTGGCTGCCTGAGCGACCATATTGATGAGTAATGAAACTTTTTTGTCTAAGAGTTTGAAATATCAATGTTTTTATCGTTACTTTCTTTGCTCGCCCAAAGAAAGTAACCATTGATGCTCCTTTGCTTAGATCATAGCCGGGGCCTCGGACCCTGGCAAACCCTTAAACGACGGAGGAAGATCGGATGAAACGATCGATAACAAAGCTTGTGATCCTGACCGGGTGCATGACCCTGCTGCTAATTGGAGCTGTCCAGGCGGCGGACATAGAGATTGCCGGCGTCACATTCCCCGAGCAGAAGATGATTGCCGGCAAAACCCTTAAATTAAACGGGGTGGCGGTCAGAAAGGCGCTGGTATTCATCAAGGTCTTTGCCGGCGGGTTTTACCTGGAAAGCCCCACCTCCGACGGCGAAGAGGCGATCACATCCGAGCAGGTCAAGCATTTCCACCTTCACTATCTCACCGACAAGGCCACGGCGAAAAAACTCCAGGAAGGGTTCATCGAGGCCATGGAAAAGGCCAACCCGCCCGAGTTGGTGGAAAAACACCGGGACAAGATCGATCTGTACGCCTCCTGGCTCGACGAGGACATGGCTCCCGGCGCCACCTCCAAGGCCACCTATGTGCCGGGTGTCGGCCTCACCCTCGAATACAAGGGCGTGGTAAAGGGAACGATCGAAGGCGAAGAGTTTGCCCGGATGTATTTCCGCTACAACCTGGGGGAAAACGCCGACAGCGCCCTGCGCAAGGGGTACCTGGGCAAATAAATGCACTGACGCGCCTTTCAGGTTCCAGGTTCCTGGCTCAGGATTCACAGTAGGGAATTCTATTGGCTCCCTTGGCCTGATACGAAAACTTTAGCCAGGAGACGAAGCTTCAAGAGAGCTTTCGTTCCCGCTCAATCCCCGTTCGGAAACGGGAAGGCGGAACCTATGCAAAACCTTCCGTAAGGAGCGCGCTTTGCCTCGCTGGCATCCCCATCTGGGGGGGGGGGGCCGCAGCCGGCCGTAGGTCCCCACCGTCATCACGGACAAGCCCTGCGGCTTTTCCGGTAAAATCACGCCATGGCGTGATGACTTGTGAAGGCCTCTTGTCCGGCGAAGCTGCTCTTTAACGAAGATGGAAGCTCTTAGAGCGAAGCCCCAAATTCGGATCAGGGGAGAAATGAGTGATGACGGAGAAAGCGCAGCAGGAAAACGCCGTTCGTGATCAGGTACAGAACTGGCTGATGAGTGAAGGCTGGCAGATTTCCGAACAGTTCCACCCCGATTTGGCGTGGCTCATCCGAGCAGAAGACGCCGCCAAAAGAAGAATCCTGGCCGGCCGGAGCAAGGCCCGGCCGGACATGATCCATCTGGAAGCAAGAGTGAACCTGGCTGACGAACATCGAAAGATGTTCGAAAATCTTCCCCACGAAACACGGAGAAAAATCCTCTGGGATCTTCGGTTCCGGCTGCTGGCCATGAACGTCGATTTTGTCGGGGTCACCGAGCCGATGCAGGCGGTTTTGATCACCCAGCGCGTCTACCTGGATGGGCTGACCAAGGACAATTTCCTGCAGCGGTTTTCCAATGTCCGCAACGGGGTGATTACGGTGATCTGGTCGATCATCCAGAATCTGGAGGGCGTCGAGCCGCCCGCCAAGTCGGCCGAATCTGGGGAGGCCACGATCCAATAGGAATCAAATCGCTGCGCGATTTGATTTCCGGGCCGCAACGCAGAGAATCGGTGTGAGACGGGGTTTTGTAACCACTTCTAGTGGCCTTTGGGCGTTTCGGTGCTTGCGGGCGTCTGAGGTTGGGCCGGTAACTTTTCCCCTGCCGGCGCCTGTCCCTTCTTGGACGTGATGGGTTTCGTGGCGAGTACCCACTTTCCGCCTTCCTTGACCAGGCCGATCTCTCCCTTCACCTCGATTTCACCGGCGACGACGACCCGGGCAAAGTCTTTTCCTTCCTCGATCACCTTGTATTCCAGGTCCGAAGTGTCGAGGATGAATCCTTTGTGCTTGGTGGCGATCTGCTTTTCGACGATTTCCCTGGCCGCGTCCTCCGGCGCCCCCTTTGCGCAGCCAACCATTGCAACCAACGTGAATGCCGTCAAAATACACGCGATTCTTTTCATATTCTCTCCCTTTGCTTATCGTACTCGGTTCATTTCGCCCTTTGATTTGATTTATCCCCGGCGATTCAGCCTTTTCCCATCTGCAGCCTGGCCCAGAAGGTCTCCAGGATGTAAATCGCCGCCTGTTCTCCATCCAGATCCGGCTTGCCGGAGATTTTCCGGCACTCATCGAGCAGCGACGGATTGCCGCCGGCCAGGCGATAATGGATTTTGATCAGCTCCCCTGCGGTGGCATGGTAGAAATTGAGTTCCTCAGCCGTTCTGCCGGCAAAAATTTCAAGGGTTTCTTCATCCAGGACCTGGAAAAGAAGGTCGACAGCGTCGGAAAATGTCTCTGGATGCCATTGTCTGTCCACACGGCCTCCTTTCTTCGGAATTCATATCAAAATCGGAGTCGAAATAACAGTGTAACCCCGCCGCTGACCGGTGGGATTCAAAATTCCAAATTCAAGATTCAAGGTTCTCGGCGGGAGATTTATATGAATCTTTGGGTCTTAACCGACCAGTTTGATCAATTTCGGGGGAAGTTTCACATAAGGGGTTTTCATCTTATGGGGGTTGTCGGCATCGCCAAAGCAGATGGTGTAGCCCCATCAGATCAATCCGGGGCAGCTTCACATGAGACGGTATTGTGACAACCCCCATAAATACATGAAAAACCCCATTTTTCCCCTGGAGAGGAAAGCGTATATGTTCATTATATATTTTCATTCAGGCACCGCCGGCGCAGCCAGCGGCGGGCTGACAGGGAGAAAAAAAATGGCTTTACATCCCGATCAACATCAATGTGCCATGTGCGGCTACACCGCCGACGGAAAATTCGAAGGCGACATCTGCCCCCAGTGCGGGCTGACATACTGGAAGTGTGCCGAGTGCGGTTTTTATCTCACGGCGGCCAAGCCGCCCGATACCTGTCCGGAATGCGGCGCGAAGTGTGATTTTTTAAATGCGACCTGTTACACGCCCGATTGCGGAGGGCCGGGCAACATCGATCCGCGGATTTAGCCGTGGAAGAAGCCGAGACAGCAAGGCTATACACCCCGCCCGCTGCCGTTTCCGGGATGGAAGAACGGATCCGTCGGCTGCGGCACTTATTTGACCGGCACTATCCGGGCATTGTCGCCGTATATCTTTACAAGCCGGTATTCGGACCGGGTCCCGTGGTCGACATCGATCTGGGGATTTTATTGACCGCAACCCCGGAAGCGACGCTCCCTGCCGAGGCCGAGGTGGAATGGATGATCCAAAATGCTGTGGGCCTCGAGGCGGATGTCAGGATTCTCAACGGAGGACCGCCGACTTTCGTCGGCCAGGTCATTCGCGGCGGAAGACTGATCGTCGATCGGGATGCAGCTCTTCGAAAAGAGCTTTTGGAAGGACTCCTCCGCCGGTACGAAGAACAGCCCCACCGTCTCGCGATCAGAGGCATATAGCGGCGCAAAAACCTCCCTTATGTGAAACTAGGCCAAAATGGCATAGTTTCATTCTTGATCAAACTGGACGCCCCGGCGGCCAGAGGCCCCGCTCGTATGAGACTTCGCTCGAAGTTAAAGGAAAGGGCTTTTTGCGAAACCATCAAACCTGCCTTTCTGCCGCGACGATCGGCCGGCGGTCTCCGGAAAGGTAGCGTGCCAGGTCGACGATGTCGATGACCAGACAGATTCCGTCGACAATGATGACGGCGAGCAGCCAAATACCGAAAGCACCGGTAGGCGCCGTGACCGAGTACCGAAACGCAAGCCAGGGAAGTATGGCAAACCAGCAAAAGTGGCCGATGCCCAGCAGCCGCACCCATCCGAGCTTGCGGTGGAGAGGAACCATGACGACCGCAGCTATCAGGTATCCTGCCAGCACCGCCCACGCCTCGGCATGTCCTAAAAAGAACAGGGGGCTGACCAAATTCACGATCTGAAGCAGCACGAACCACAGCCGCCATCCTGGATGAAAACGCCGCGCATCCTGTATCATGTTCGAACGGTTCATGGGCCGCACCTCCTTTCGTTGGTTTTCATCGATCACCCAGAAAAAAATCCATACGGAGCTTTCTGTCCAATGGTGCATTCGACAATACAGAATGGATCGAAGCGATCTACACAAAATCCCCCATTTTCGAAACGTGTCATATCGGCCAAAAAGAAAGAAGTTTTACCTCAGGAAAAGTTGGAGGCATTTTTTTTACAGTTTCGCGGACCGCGAAATTGCATGAAATAGCGGTTTAATCCGAAACAAGGGAGGCATTCATGAAAGACTTGGGCATGTACAAGACGGTCAAGCAGGAAACGTACCACTGTCATTTCGATTCGGACAACGGCCGGGCGTTGGCACTGGGGCCGCTGCCGGCCACAGACAAGGCCTACGACCTCGAAGCGCAGACCGAAGACGAGGCGCTGGACAAGCTTGTCGAACAGATGGGCAAAGGCGTGATGGTCGAACCCACGTAAATCGCTGCGCTGAAGACGCAGCGATTTACAAGAAGTTTTAAAACAACTTCTATGCTGATGATCTGCGGAGAACAAGTCCTGCGTTGCCGGAGCAGACGGAATTAAACGGGGGGATCAGTCCGATGACTGCCTTGAATCCACCGGCCGTGGTTTTCTTCTGCTACATTTTCTTTTCTTTGTTTTTCGGACATCGGACATTCGATATCGGACCTCTGGCTGTTCTCCGACATCCGACATCTATTCCCAGCAGACATCGGGTTCCCGATCACCAATTACTAACTTATTGACTTCCCTCCGGCAGGTTCCGGATCATCTCCTCCTTTCCGAAGCAGTCAAAGTTTCCTTCTGCGGTCTGTATTTCACGGATCAGGTCCGCTTTGCGTTTGCCGAAAGAATTGATGCCCAGGCCCTTGGACATGAGCCGCAGTTCAGGCATCTTGATAGTCTGTGATTGTTTTACGGCCATTGAGGATTCTCCTTTTGAAATTCATTCAATTGCCATGAATCATAAGAGCTGCCGGGCCGCAGAGGAAATGGGGTCGACGATGTAATTTGCCGTGCCGGGTCGGGATTTTCGGCAGGGACAGGATGCGGCTCAGTGCTCAAATCAGCGCTTTCGGTCTTCTGGAGACAAAAGGCGAAAATTGAGCCGGTTCGCATTGGAACCATTTCTGCAACCCATATTCAGTGCAGAGATCGCAGACCATAAATACAGGTAAAGCCCCATACACTTTCCACCCTGTCGCGTTATATGAGATGGACATGCTGAATCGGGGAGTTTTATTGCCATGCCCGGACCGCCTCAAGTGCGGGGCGGAAATGACGTTTTTCAAAGAAAAGCCCGAATTCATAAAATAACTGAATTTCGGGCGGATTGGACAGTTTTGCGATCGCAGCCCTGCAGGAAAACAACGGAACCCACCTGAGATGAACGATTCAAAGCGCAGGGACCGCCAATCGGATCGGCCCAATTCCGGCACGGTGCTGTCGGTCCGAAGCAGTGTCGTGGAAATTCATTTTCCGGACCGGCTTCCATCCGTTCACACCATGGTGCGGGCCGGAGAGGATCAGCAGATTTTCATCGAGGTGGTCTCCCACATGGACGAAGAAACCGTTCGCGGCATCGCCTTTACCTCCACGGAAGGCTTGGCCGAGGGGTCCGTGGCCGTCGACACGGGCCGGCCTCAGGAGGTCCCGGTTGGAGACCGTCTGCTGGGAAGGGTGTTCAATGTTTTCGGGGAAACGATCGACCGGAAAGGGGAACTCAAGGAAGGAATGCGGCGCTCCATTCATCAGGCACCGCCGTCCCTGGACCGTCAGTCCTCCAAGTCCGAAATTTTCACCACCGGCATCAAGGCCATCGACGTGCTCTCCCCCCTTGAACTGGGCGGGAAAGCCGGACTGTTCGGCGGCGCCGGAGTGGGCAAGACCGTTCTGATCATGGAGATGATCAACAACATGGTCGGGGAGCACGAAGGCGTGAGTCTGTTTTGCGGCATCGGAGAGCGGGTGCGGGAAGGCGAAGAACTCTATCGGGAAATGAAGGCGGCAAACGTACTTGAAAACACCGTAATGGTCTTCGGCCAGATGAACGAGCCTCCCGGCGCCCGGTTCCGGGTTGGACACGCCGCCCTGACGATGGCCGAGTACTTCCGGGACGATCGAAAACAGGATGTGTTTCTGCTGATCGACAACATCTTTCGATTCGTGCAGGCCGGCATGGAAGTTTCCGGGCTGCTGGGCATGCTGCCGTCGCGGCTCGGATATCAGCCTACCCTCGGCACCGAGCTGGCGCAGCTTGAAGAACGGATCTGCAACACCGACACCGGGGCCATCACCTCGGTCCAGGCGGTGTACGTGCCGGCGGACGATTTCACCGACCCGGCGGCGGTTCACACGTTCGGACACTTGTCCGCCTCCATTGTTTTGTCGCGCAAAAAGGCCAGCGAGGGTCTTTATCCGGCCATCGATCCGCTTCAATCCGGCTCCAAGATGCTGGTGCCCCATGTCGTGGGACAACGGCACTACCACATCGGACAGGAGATCCGCAGGACCCTGTCCGAATACGAAGACCTGAAGGATATTATCGCCATGCTCGGCATGGAGGAGCTTTCTCAAAACGATCGTCTGACCGTCCAGCGGGCCCGGCGCCTGGAGCGGTTTTTGACCCAGCCCTTTTTCGTGACCGAACAGTTCACCGGCACGGAGGGAAAACGGGTGAGCCTCAAAGATGCGCTGGACGGGTGCGAACGCATCCTCAACGACGAGTTTCTCGACCGTTCCGAAAATGCGCTTTACATGATCGGCAGCGTGGAGGAGGCGGCAAAATGATGACCCTGAAAATCCTGCTTCCCAGCCGGATTTTGCTGAAACAGGAGGTGGCCAAGGTTTCGGCAGAGGCGTTAAACGGCCATTTTTGCCTGCTGCCGCGCCACATCGATTTTGCCGCCGTTCTGGTGCCCGGGCTTTTGAGCTGGGAGACGGCCGACGGGCAGGAGGCCTTTGCGGCAGTCGACCGGGGAACGCTTGTCAAATGTGCAGACCAGGTCAGCGTATCGGTCAGCAACGCCGTGCAGGGACCGGATCTGGGATCGTTGAAAAAGACCGTGGAGGAAAGATTCGAACGGGAAGACGAGAGACAAAAGACCGTGCGCACCGCCATGGCAAAAATCGAAGCCGGCTTTGTCAGAAAGTTTGTGGAGATCCATGGCCGAAGGAAATGACGACGATACCAAACGATGGAAGCGGCTTGCCCGGGAAATCGGGGAAAAAGAGGCCCGGAAGATCAAGGCGCGCCGTGAAAAGGATAGAGGCGTCTGGTTCGGGCTGGGAATGTTCGGCCTGGTGGGCTGGTCCGTGGCCATCCCGACCCTGATCGGCATTGCCGCCGGGGTCTGGCTCGACAAGCAGATGGCAGATCCCTATTCGTGGACGCTGATGGGTCTGTTTATCGGAGTGGTGCTGGGTTGTTTGAATGCATGGTACTGGGTCAAGAGGAAAAGCAGCCATGATTGAGCACTCTCTCGATTATCCGGCAGTCATACTCACGGTCGGGCTGATCGTCGTATTGACCATGTTCACCAAGTCCTGCCTGGAGCGGATCGGCCTGCCCGCGCTTGTGGGCTTTTTGCTTGTTGGCATCGCCATCCGGGCTGCGGGCAGCCATTGGCAGTTGCTGGCTCCAGGAACCGGGGAAATCCTCGGTTTTCTCTCCAAGGTCGGCCTGATCACACTGCTGTTCCGGGTCGGCCTGGAGAGCGATCTAACCGGATTGTTGAGGCAGCTCCGGAGTGCAAGCCTGGTTTGGCTTGGAGATGTCGCCCTGACGATTCTAATCGGATTTTCGGCGGCCGCCTATCTGCTAGGCCTGCACTGGATCACGGCATTGATCGTCGGCACCGCCTTGACGGCCACCAGCGTCGGCATATCCGTCGCCATATGGGACGATGCCAACGCCCTTCAATCCCCGAACGGGGAACTGCTCCTGGATGTTGCCGAACTGGACGACGTCTCCGCCATCGTTCTCATGGCAGTGCTCTTCGCGGTACTGCCGCAGCTCAAGGCGGGCCCTGCAGAGGGGGGGGATCTGCCCGCCGTGATCGCGGGGACTGCGGCGGTATTTCTGGCGAAGCTGGCCGGATTCGGTTTCTTTTGCCTTCTCTTTTCGAAATTCGCGGAACAGCCGATAACCTCGTATTTCCGCAACCTGGACCCACCTCCGGATTTTATCCTGGTGGTCATCTCAATTGGATTCGTCATTGCCGCCCTGGCGGACCTGGCCGGGTTTTCTACTGCAATCGGCGCGTTTTTTGCAGGAATTGTTTTCAGCAGGGATCCGATGGCGGTCAAACGGGAGGGATCGTTTATCCCGCTGCATGAATTCTTCAGCCCATTCTTTTTTATCGGTATCGGGTTGGGCGTCGATCCGTCCACCCTGGGGTCGGCCGTAGAACTGGGGATCGTTCTGGTCGGAGTCGCCTTGGCCACGAAAATGATCGCAGACGGCCTTCCGGTTTGGCTGCTGCGAGGCGGAGAAAGCGCGGTTCTCATCGGCGTAAGCATGATGCCGAGGGCAGAAATCGCCATGGTCATCATGGGGCGGGGAACGTCACTGGGAGACTGGGCGGTTCCGGCCGAAGTGTTCAGCGCCATGGTTCTGGTATCGATCGCCACCTGCATCATATCTCCGATCACGGTGCGGGGGCTGTTGAAAAAATGGCCGCAAGAGGGGGAAGAAAAATGACTGTGGACCCGGCAGGAATCGTTTTTGCCGTCTTTGCCGGTGCCGGCATCGGGCTTTTTTACTTTGTTGGTCTGTGGTGGACCATCAAGCAGCTGCCGTTTCGAAAAACACCCGCACTTTGGGTGTTCGGCAGTCTTTTTGTCCGGTTGGCCGTGGCGCTCCCGGGCGTTTACTTCGCCGCCGGCGGAGACTGGATGCGTTTTGCAGCCTGTCTGGCCGGATGTATCGCCGCACGGATGGTGTTGGTCCGGCGGATACAGCCGGCATGAAAAAGAAAAATTCAAGGCTTTAGATTGATTTCATCAGGTTGGCTATTTGTAATTTGGTGCTTGGGATTTGGAAATTTTCCCCACTAACGCATTTGGCTTCGGGCGAAATTTCGTAAGAGCACCTTACTGAAATTATGCCATCGAGCACTAAGGAAGTCACCAGTGGAACTCAAAGACATCAGCCCGGATCAGGTCGTTTATTGGCAGTGGGGACCGGTATCTCTCAATGCCACGATCGTGTTTACCTGGGGGGTGATGGCCCTAATGGTGATCGGAGCGCTTCTGATCACCCGAAATCTGTCTTCGGAGGTCCGGATGTCCCGATGGCAGAACCTGATCGAAATTCTGGTCGACGGGATGCGAAGCCAGATCCGCCAAATCAGCCGGCAGGTGCCCGAGCGATATCTTCCTTTTGTGGGAAGCCTGTTTTTGTACATCTTTGTATTCAACCTGCTGACTATCGTACCGTTTTACACCCCGCCTACCGCCTCGCTTTCCACCACGGCGGCCTTGGCCATCTGTGTGTTTGTTGCCGTGCCGATATACGGGATTCGAGACAGGGGGCTGGGCGGATATTTCAAACAGTATATCCGTCCTACGGTGTTCATGCTTCCGTTCAACATCATGGGCGAGTTGTCCCGCACGCTGGCGCTGGCGGTCCGGCTCTTCGGCAACATCATGAGCGGCATGAAAATCGCCGCCATTTTGCTGGCCATCGCACCGCTTCTTTTTCCGGTGCTCATGCATGCCCTCGGACTGTTGACCGGTGTCATCCAGGCATACATTTTTGCAGTCCTGGCCATGGTCTACATTGCATCGGCAACCCAGGTGCAAAAGAAAGAGCAGGACCGGCAGCAGGACAACGGAGAAGGAAAGGAGGAAAGCTCGAATGGATAACATCACTTTGATCGGCATGGCGTCCATCATCTCAGCCGGCTTGACCATCGCCATCGGTGCGGTCGGACCCGCGCTGGGGGAAGGCAGGGCCGTGGCCCAGGCGCTGACCGCCATCGCCCAGCAGCCCGACGAGACCAACACCATTACCCGAACCTTGTTTGTGGGCCTGGCCATGATCGAATCGACAGCCATTTATTGCTTTGTCGTGTCGATGATTTTGATCTTCGCCAACCCCTTCTGGGACTACATTATTCAAAACGCCGGAGGTTGATCCGTGATGATCGACTGGTTTACGGTTGCCGCACAAATTTTCAACTTTCTGGTGCTGGTCGCGCTTCTGAAGTACTTTCTCTACGACCGGATCATCTCCGCGATGGACGAACGAGAGCGGAAAATCAAAGAGCGTCTCGAGGACGCGGACCGGAAAAAGCAGGAAGCCGGAAGGGAGGCCGAGGAGTATCGGCACCAGAAAGAAAAACTGGAAGAGCAGCAAAAGGAACTTTTCGAAAAAGCCAAACAGGAGGCGGAAGAAAAGCGCAAAGAGTTGATCGCTGAAGCCAGAAATGAGGTCCGTGAAAAGCGGCGGGGCTGGGAAAAGGGGCTGCAAAAGGAGAAGAACGAATTCCTTCATGAATTGGGCCGGATGGCGACCGAGGAGGTGTATGCTGCGGCCCGGCGAACATTGAAAGATCTGGCAGACGCCGATCTCGAGGAAAAAAGCGTGGACGCCTTTTTACACGTACTGGAAAAATCCAAAAAGGAGGTCCGCGAAGAGCTGACCCGCTTTGCATCGGGCAAAGACCGGCCGTTGGTGGTGCGCAGCAGCTTCGACATTAGCGGCACGCTGCGCCAGAAAATCACCCGGAAAATCCACCAGCTTTTTTCCAAAGAAATCGACGTCGACTACCAGACAGAGCCGGAACTTCTGCTGGGCATCGAGATCAAGGGACCGAGCCGGAAGATCGCCTGGCACGCGGACGATTTTCTCGAAAGGCTCCAGCAGGAATCCCAAAAGATGTTCGAAGAAATCATGCAGGAAGAAAGCGGGGAACAGAAATCCAAAAAGGAAGAAGAGGGCACGAATTCAGGAAAGGCAACATGAAACTCTGCCCGTGGCTTGCGGATTCAAGATCCAACCCCCGCTTTTTCCTGCGCGTCGCAGAAACGGGCGGGCCCTTCAAGAACTCGACATTTTCTCTGCTGCCGCAGAGAAAATTAGGCGCCCTGCGGGCGCAAAAAACAATATCAAATGGCACCTTTACATAACCCGGTAGTTGTGAATGACAGTGGCGTCACCTCTTCGGTTTACGGTGAACAGATCGGAGCTGTTTTTTTATCGGCGGCGAAGCCGCCGCTAATAAATACGCCAAAGCGGATTTATCCTCAGACAGCTTGAAGGGCTGATCCGCCTGTTTCTGCGATGCTTGGGGCTTCGCTCTTCCCCCTTCGTTCTTCGAACTACGGAGGACAGGTCGAGCTACGACCCCACACGGCGGCGCGGGACGATGGGCTTCCCTGAGGGTATTCAAGGGCTCATCTTTGGGGCTATTTTCATATGAGCCCCACCGCTGGCCAGCGGAGCCGATCAGCGCGTAGGTTGGGCTGAGAGAAGCGAAGTCCAACGACGATTCTGTGGATTGTAGGCCGGCTTCGAGATGGAGGCAGGTGAATTTGCGGCAGCGTATTTACGTTGAACCCTGAAACCCCGAACCCCGGAACCCTTGAACCTCCGAACCCCTGCTTGCCGCGGCGTAGCTCCGGAGGAGCGAAGTCGGGAACCCCGAACCTGGAACCCAGCTCGTTTCAGCCAAAGGAAATCTGTATGACAACCGAACCCCGTCATCCGGCCGAATACATGAAGCAGATATTCCGCTCCATGGAGCGTGCCCGGGAAAAAGCCGCCCCGAGACCCGAGGTCCAGCAGGTGGGAGATGTGACCTACGTGGGCCCCGGCGTTGTCCGCGCCAGGGGGCTTTCTGGGGTCAGATCCGAAGAACTGCTGCGTTTTTCCGGCAACCGGGTGGGGATGGCCTTCAATGTGTCCCGGGGAGAAACCGGGATCGTGCTCTTGGATGAGAGCAGCGGCATCGGAGCGGGAAGCGAGGTGCGCCGCACAGAGCGGGTGCTGGAGGTACCGGTTGGCGAGGAGCTGCTCGGCAGGGTGGTCGACGCCCTGGGACGGCCCCTGGACAAAGGCGGGCGCCTACTGCAGATTCGCAAAAAGCTGCCCATGGAAAGGCCCGCTGCGGGAATCATGGACCGCCTTCCGGTGACCGTCCCCCTGCAGACCGGGTTGAAGGTGGTCGATGCGCTGATTCCCATCGGCAGGGGACAGCGGGAGCTGATTATCGGCGACCGGCAGACCGGAAAGACCGCCGTTGGCGTAGACACCATCATCAACCAGAAATCCGATGACGTGGTGTGCATCTATTGCGCCATTGGCAAACGGTCATCTGCCGTCGCCAAGGTCGTTTCGGATTTGAGGCAGTACGAAGCGCTTGCCTATACCATCGTTGTCATGGCCACCGAGAACGATCCGCCCGGGCTTCAGTTCGTCACACCATACGCGGCCGCGTCCATGGGGGAGTATTTCATGGAAAAGGGAAGGGATGTCCTGATCGTATTCGACGATCTTACCCGCCATGCCAGGGCCTACCGGGAGCTGTCCCTTTTGCTCCGAAGACCGCCGGGAAGAGAGGCATACCCCGGGGATATTTTTTATATTCACTCCAGGCTGCTGGAGCGCTCCACCCATTTGAACGAAGAGCTCGGGGGCGGGTCGCTGACGGCGCTTCCGGTGGTCGAAACCGAGGCCCAAAACATTTCCGCCTATATTCCCACCAACCTGATCTCCATTACGGACGGCCAGATCTATCTGGATCCGGACCTGTTCCAGAAGGGAATCCTGCCGGCAGTGGATGTCGGAATGTCTGTTTCGCGGGTGGGCGGAAAGACCCAGCTCCCGGCCTACCGGGCGGTGACCGGCGATCTTCGGCTTTCCTATTCCCAGTTCGAGGAACTGGAGGCCTTCTCGAGATTCGGGACCCAGCTGGACGAAGAGACCCGAAAACAGCTTCAAAGGGGACAGCGCATCCGGGAGATTTTCAAGCAGCCCCAGTATTCCCCGCTTCCCGTGGAAGAGCAGACGGCGGTCCTGGTGGCCGCAAACCAGGGCCTCTTCGATGAGATTCCCCTCGAGGATGTGGCAGAGGCCGCAACCAAGGTCAGAGCGGCGGTTACCGATCGGCTGCCCGAGGTGTGCAAACGAATCCGAGGGGGGGAATCGCTTTCCGACGAAGACCTGGCGGCCATCGGGGAGACTGCCGAATCGGCGATAAAATAACGGAATTATAACCCAAACGAAGGAACTGAATCGGGCCGCTGGAAATTTCCCCTACAACCGGAAAAAACTCGGAGCCAAGCGGCCGTAAAACCGAACAGGGCCTTGATGTTGAAAAACAGGCGGGGGGTTCGGCTGACGATCCGATTTTGCGGCGCACTCATCGCTGTTCGGTTCAACGGCCGCTAACCTCCTCATACAGTTTCCCGGTTGTAGGGAAAACCTCCAGCGGCCCTCCGGTCAGCCTCTTTTTTGGGTCATAGTTCCGTAAAATAAAATCGGGCCGGCGCGATTTTATTTTAAACAGGCAGTATTCCATAATTTTAGGCATTTAAGCTCATTTTAGGCATTTTAGGCATTTACAATCTCCGCGCCTCGTATGTTGGAAGTTAACGGATAGCCAAGCCGGCAGGAACAAGGCGCCCGGCTCGGACTTCCGGGTGAACTAAGGAACCGGCTATTGGAAACCATCGAAGAGCTCAAAAGACGGATTCAGAGCACCGAAGATCTGCAGTCGGTGGTCAAGACCATGAAGTCTCTTGCGGCCGTCAAGATCCGCCAGTTTCAGCGAGCGGTGGAGTCTCTCGAGGATTTCAACGACACCATCAAGATGGCCCTTCGCATCGTCCTCAGGTCCGGACCCGGCCTTTTTATCCGTGAACGGGATTCAGCGGAAAAAGACCGGATCGGGTGCGTGGTGTTCGGGTCGGATCAGGGCATGTGCGGCCAGCTCAACGACCAGGTGGTTTCAGAAGCCATGGATCTTGTGGCGCGGCTCGGAATCCAACCCGACAACCTTTTGCTGGCGGCGGCGGGCTATCGCGCTGCAGCCAGGCTTCATGCACAAGGACAGAAAGTGGCCGCATCGTTTTCCATGCCCGGTTCGGTAGAGGCCATCACGGATAAGGTGGAAGAGATTCTTTTCAAGATCGAAGAGTTAAACGATGAACACGGGATCGAAACGATCTACCTGTTTCATGCCCGGCCAGCGGAGGGGGCATCGTATCGGCCCGTAACCCAAAGGCTGCTTCCGGTGGATCGCAACTGGCTCCAGGAGTTGAAAAAAGATCCATGGCCGACGCGGATGCTCCCCATTTTTACCATGGACCGGGAGGTCCTTTTTTCGGAGTTGATCCAACAGTATCTGTTTGCCGCCCTGTTCCGGGCTTTTGCCGAGTCGCTGGCCAGCGAAAACGCCAGCCGCCTTGCCTCCATGCAGGGAGCGGAGCGAAACATCCGCGATCGGCTCGGCGAACTGAACAACCGGTATCACCAGCAGCGGCAGATGAGCATCACCGCGGAGCTTCTGGACATCGTGTCCGGCTTCGAAGCGCTGGAGGGGGAAGAGGGCGATTCGCATGGGACATAAAGACCAAAGGGCAGATGACAGACGACAGACGACAGATGACGGAAAGGACCAGAGATCAGATGTCCGATGTCGGATGTCAGCAAAACAACAGAGCCCGCAGGTTGGGCTTCACCAGTTCAGCCCAACCTACTCCCAGATCAAACTGATCGCTTTGCGGTCAGAGGCAGGGCTGAATTCCGACATCGGACCTCTGACATCGAGTTCCAGCCCCTATGCCCTATGCTCTAAGCCCTCTGCGCTTTTTGCTTCACGCACTCTGCATCATCTTGACAGGTTCGGCCAGGGAAGGCTGCTTTTCGGGGAGAAGGGACCGTCCCAGGGCCGTTTCGTAGAGGCGGACCATTTGATAAAAGGGGGTGAACCGCCGGGCGGCGGAATTGTCCCCGGCTTCTGCCAGGCTCGGTGCTGTGAACGGGGGAATCGCAGCCACACGCCGGATGTGGATCTTGTCTGCGAGCTCTTGGCGAAGCGCCGGGCCTGCGGCCGGATGGCGGCCTTCCAATAGTGATCCTAACAAGCAGGCCGAATAGAAATGGACCCATGACGCACAAAAGACCCCGCTGGTCATCAAATCCACAGGATTGTCGTTTCGGCACTGTTCGTAGGTGCCGGGGTAATGGAAAAAATAAAGCTTTTTCCAGAAATCGCCCGGATCGATGCCCCGGTTTTCCATTTCCGCCAGTGTGCAGGGCGCCGTGTCGATGCCGTCCAGGGTAAAAATACTCGCAATTCCCAGACTTCGGGCCACGGCAGGGATGAGGCCGGTCATCGCCCCGACGCAATGCACCAGGTCGGGACGGACCCGGGGCAGAAATTCGTGAATAACTTCCCGCTGGAAGGCGACGGCGCGCTTTTTGTTTTCGTCAGGATCGATCGAGCAGACCCCTCCTGCATGATAAAAAATCCGGTCCTGGGCCCGGTGAAGCCTTTGGCTGATTTGGATCCGGGAGGACCCGCATCCCTGGATAAATTCGGGATCGATTCGCCGGCGAAGAACGGCGCAGTAGTCCGGAAACGCCAGATGCACATCCACGTTTTCCTGATACAGACGGGAAACGATGCCCGCCATCGCTTCGCCGGTGCCGCCGCCGCTGGAAAAAGGATGAGCACAGGTTCTGCCCATGGCAACAGGCAGGCTTGCACATTCGGGGGTGACCACGAGAATCCGCGGTTTTTTTCTATATGCATGGAATACGCTCATGAGCTGCTCTGCTACCGGCAGTATTGGACGCCGATTTCGTACCGGGGGGATTCTCCTTCTTCCATCCGACGGGACCATTTGACCCAGGCGACGGCGGCCGTTCGAATTTCTTCGCCAAGTGCACCACTTGCGCACATACCGCTTCCGTTCTTCAAGCGAATGTAGACCGGAGTGTCTTTTGAAAAGTGCCTGTCGGCGATGAAATGAATCCTGTTGGAACTGGCCCCGTTCATCTTTGCCGTGCAGCGGCTGTTGTCGAACGGGTCCGAGTTGAAGTGGGATATCTCGACGATCGTTTCATGGCTTTCCGGTGCTGCTGTTTTCATCTTGCACCTCTTTGATTCAACGGCGTCCGATCGACAGGGGGTTAATGGAAACAGGCAATGAGGGCGCCAGGGACAATCTTTTCGGTCGCAATTCCGCGGACCGGGCGGGCGGATAGCATGGCTGTTGTCATCCATGGGCGGATCCTGTTTGCCCCGCGGCGATCGCTCGCCCAGGCTCGGGAATTCGGGTTCACGGTTCGAAGATGGTAACTTTTATCTCTCAGAGGATTCATTCGAGGTCGATACCGAAGGCAGTGTATTCGTTTTTGGCGGGCCGGGATTTTTTCCCGAATCGGACGCTACTTATCCCACTTGGAGGGATCGACGACTCTCATGCGGCAGGCATATCGAACCAGGTCGGTGTAGCCCTTGAGGGAGAGCTTTTTCATGAGATTGGTGCGGTGGTTGCACACGGTTTTGGTTTGGAGGCTCAGGTGCCGGGCCACCTCCTCGTTGCTGAAGCCTTCTGCCAGGAGGCGGAATATTTCCCGCTCCCGTTCGGTCAGCGAATCATAGACGGGATCGTCGGTGTCGACCCGCTCGGAAGGCAACTCGATCAGGCGTTCCACCACGCTGCGGGTGGCGTAGCCGTCCAGGTAATATTCGCCCTCCAGGATCCGCTCGATACCCTCCAGCAGCCTGTCTGCGGTGCTTTCTTTCACCGCGTAGCCCATGGCTCCGGCCCAGAGTGCATCGCGGATCTGCTCGATGTCTGGGTGCATGTTGACGATCATGATCCGAACCTGAGGTCTATGGGCCAGAATCTGCCGGGTCAGCGCAATCCCATCGGTTCCCGGAAGCTGAACGGCAATCAGGATCAGGTCCGGATCGGTGCGATCGACCAATTGGTGCGCCTTTTCCGGACTGCCGGTGTCAGCCGCCACCACGAAACGAGCGTCGCGGTTGACCACGGATTTTAATCCTTCCCTCATGACGGGATTGGCTTCAACGATGAGGATGTGCTTTTCCTTGCCGGTCATGACGATTCTTTCCCGACGACAGATACCCTGCAGCTTGCTGCGGTGAATTCCATGGATAGGGATGGTATATTTCTTAATTCAATAATCGGAAATGCGGGCGAGATATATGGGGTCGGACACCTATATTCGAGGGAATGTTGAAGGTATTTTACAAAAGGTCGTCTGGAAACCGGACGAAACGGACAACAGGGGCAAAATGGTTCCCCTCCTGTCCTGGCGGGGCGCTGTACCCCACGGTTTAGGTATCTCATGACCTTAAAATAAGGGAATTACCCTATTTCTGCAATGATCCGCCCTTTCTATCCTATTTAAAATAGCCGAACCAATTTTACATTGAACACGAAGTCATGTCTTTTGGCACCGTCGAAAGCCGTGGCCCAGGAAAAGGGAATTGCCATCGTGAAAGAATCCGACTGCATCGACATTACTCCGGATGCCTTCAGTGCAGTGATCTTCGATCTGGACGGCGTGGTTACCGATACCGCTGCCCTTCACGCACGGGCCTGGAAGCGGATGTTCGACGCCTACCTTGCCGACACAAATCGGGAAGAAGACGCTTCCTATGAGCCGTTCGACGAGCAGGACGAATACCTGCAGTATGTCGATGGAAAGCCCCGCTACAACGGCGTCGCCGATTTTCTTAAAGCTCGGGGCATCGAGCTGGAGCGGGGAGATCCGAAAGATCCACCGGAAAAAGAGACCGTGTGCGGCCTCGGAAACCGCAAAAACCAGATCTTTCAGGACCTGCTTTCCCAGGGAGAAGTCGATGTCTACGAGTCCACCGTTGCCTTGATTCGCCGGCTGCGCATCGATCAGGTCAAGACCGCCATTGTCTCCTCGAGCAAAAACTGTCGGAATGTCCTGGAGTCGGCCGGAATCTCGGATCTGTTCGATGAGCGGGTGGACGGCGTCGACTCGGAAGAACTTTCGCTTCCGGGCAAACCGGCGCCGGACATCTTTCTCCAGGCGGCAAAGCAGCTTTCGGTAGAGCCGAAAAATGCAGTGGTCGTGGAAGATGCCCAGGCCGGGGTGGAGGCCGGGAAAAACGGGGCCTTCGGCTGCGTGATCGGGGTGGATCGCACCGGCCAGGCCGCCGCGCTCCGCAGCAAGGGGGCAGACGTCGTCGTTTCGGATCTGGCGGAAGTTACCGTTAGCGGTGAACCCGTATTCGGCGACGGCGGAACGCCGCCGCTTCCAGGGGCCTTAAAGAATATCGATGAGATCCTTGAGCAGGTGAACGGCCGCTTTCCGGTATTCTTTCTCGATTATGACGGCACCCTGACCCCCATTGTCCGAAGGCCGGAGGACGCCGATTTGCCCATCCACGCCCGCCGGATCATCCGGGATCTTGCCCATGAAATGCCGGTGGCCGTCATCAGCGGCCGGGATCTCGATGATGTGAAACAGCGGGTGGCAGTGGACCGCCTATACTATGCCGGAAGCCACGGCTTCGACATCGCCGGCCCAGGAGACCGGCAGATCTCCCACGAGGCTGGGTCGGAATTTCTGGATGCGGTGGATGCTGCCGAAAAGGAGCTCCGACAGCGGCTGGAAAATATCGAAGGCGCCTTTTTGGAGCGGAAGAAATTTTCCATTGCGGTGCACTACCGGGAGGTGGCCGAAGAAGACGTCGATACCGTGGCTTCGGTGGTGAAAGAGGTTCAACAAAAGGTGCCGAACCTGAAAAAATCCGCCGGCAAGAAGGTGTTCGAGATTCAACCGGACTTGGACTGGGACAAGGGAAAGGCGGTTCGGTGGCTCATGGAAAACGCTCTGGACATGGACGCCGAAGACATACTTCCCATTTACATCGGCGACGATGTCACCGACGAAGACGCCTTCCGGGAGCTGAAGCAGGACGGGATCGGCATCCGGGTCGATGACGTCGACATCGGAGCGAGCGAGGCCCGATACCGGCTGCAGGACCCGGACGAGGTCTACCGATTTTTGGAAGCGTTGTTTTCATCGGTACACGAGCACCGAACCCAACGGGACTGGCGGCTGGTCTACGAAGGATTCGACCCGGAAAACGAGGGGCTGCGGGAGGCCCTGTGCACCCTTGGAAACGGTTACTTCTGCACCCGAGGGGCATCGCCCGAATCCGTCACGGACGACGTCCACTATCCGGGCACCTATCTGGCCGGAGGATACAACCGTCTGAAGACCGAGATCGCCGGCCGGATCATCGAGAACGAAGACCTGGTGAACATGCCCAACTGGCTGGCCCTGAGTTTTCGGATCGACGGTGAAGACTGGTTCTCCCTTTCCGATGTCGAGGTCCTCGAATACCGCCAGGAACTCGACATTCGACACGGGATTCTCTACCGCCGGATTCGCTTCCAGGATAAACAGGATCGCATCACCCGGCTGACCGAACGGCGAATGGTGAGCATGGACGACGTCCACCTGGCGGGTCTGGAAACCACCCTCACTTCCGAGAACTGGTCCGGCACCGTGGAATTTCGAACGGCGATCGACGGCCGGGTGGTCAACAACGGCGTGGAGCGCTACAAGGGGTTAAACAACCGGCATCTCCACCCCCTGGAAGCCGAAGAATCTGGAGGAGACACCATTTTTCTCAAGGTGGAGACGAACCAGTCCAAGCTTCAGGTGTCGATATGCGCCCGGACCCGGGTGTTCAAAAACGGACGCCGCTGCTTTGTCAAGCGCAGGACCCTGGCCCAGAACAGCTATGCGGCCAGTATGTTTTCGGTTGACATCGAATCCGGCAGTCCGGTCCGGATCGAAAAGATCGTAAGCCTGTACAGCTCGAAGGACACCGCCATTTCCGAATGCAGTCTGGAAGCCTTGAACGCGGTTCGCAGGGCCGATCCCATCGACAGCCTTTTAAGTAAGCATCGCAGGGCCTGGTACCACAGCTGGCGGCGGTTCGAAATTACCTTGGAGGCGGAAAATTCCCTGGAAAATGTGGGACACGTCGGCATGGTCGTACACCTGTATGTCTTTCACGTTCTGCAGACGACCTCCACCAACACCATGAGTATGGCGCTGGATGCCGGAACCCCGGCCAGGGGATGGCATGGCGAGGCCTACCGGGGGCACATCTTCTGGGACGAGTTGTTCGTTTTTCCCATGATCAACCTTCGCCTCCCGGAAATCACCAAAGCCATGCTCATGTACCGGTACCGGCGGCTGGACGCCGCCCGGCGGCTGGCCAGAAGAGCCGGATACCGGGGTGCCATGTATCCTTGGCAAAGCGGAAGCAACGGCCGGGAGGAAAGCCAGCAGCTCCATCTCAATCCCCGCTCGGGCCGATGGATACCGGATCGCTCGCACCGACAGCGGCACGTCAACGCCGCCATCGCCTACAACTTGTATAATTACTACCAGGTTTCCCGGGACACCGAGTTTCTCAGCTTCTACGGCGCGGAGATGATGCTGGAGATCGCCCGCTTCTGGGCCAGCATCGCCACCTACAATTCCCGACGGGAGCGTTACGAGATCCTCGGGGTCATGGGGCCGGATGAATACCACGACGGGTACCCGGACGCAGAAGAAGGCGGTCTGGACAACAACGCCTACACCAACGTCATGGCCGTGTGGGTGCTGAAACGGGCCCGGGAACTGCTCGACTGCCTGCCCCAGGACGTGCGCGAAGAGCTGAGAGACAAGCTCGATCTCACCGACCAGGAACTCGAGCTCTGGGAGGAGATTGGAAAGCGAATGCGGGTGGTGTTTCATGGGGACGGCATCATCAGCCAGTTCGAGGGCTACGATGAACTGGAGGAGTTCGACTGGGAAGGATACAAGGAAAAGCACCGCGACATCCAGCGTCTGGACCGGATCCTGGAGGCCGAAAACGATACGCCCAACCGCTACAAAGCATCCAAGCAGGCCGATGTGCTGATGCTCTTTTATCTTCTTTCAGCAGAAGAGTTAAAAGAGATCTTTGAAAATCTCGGCTACGACTTCCAATACGACACGATTCCAAAGAACATCGGCTACTACATCGAGCGAACGTCCCACGGCTCGACCCTCAGCCGGGTCGTCCACTCCTGGGTGCTGGCCAGGAGCGACAGGACAGGTTCCTGGCGCCTTTTTTCCGAGGCCCTGAAAAGCGATGTGTCCGACATCCAGGGCGGCACGACGCCGGAAGGAATCCATCTGGGCGCCATGGCCGGCACCGTGGACCAGCTCCAGCGGGGCTACACCGGCATCGTCACCCGGGAGGACGTCCTCTGGCTCAACCCCTGCCTGCCCCGGGAAGTGCAGTGCCTGCGGCTCAGGATCCGCTACCGGCAGCGTTTTCTGGAGATCGAGATCGATTCCGATGCCCTGAAGGTGATGGGACCGGTCGAGTTGGATAAGCCGATCCGTATCGGATTCAACGAAGAGATCTACGAGCTGTCCTCCGGAGAGACGCTGTATTTCGATTTGCCGCCGGGGGATCGGACGGATTGAGTGCGCATGGGGCATGGGGCATGGAGCATAGGGTTTAGGGCATGGGGCATGGGGAAAAGAATAGATGACCCGTCTTCGCCTTCGGCTTCGCCGCGGCAAGCAGAGGACAGCCACGACTGGGCGACCAGATTGATCAACTATGAAACTGATGTCGAAGCCCCTGACTGTGGAGGGACGCGCTCTGTCGCGTCCGAGTTGCCAGCAATGACCCAATGCCGGCCACGACGGAGCGTGGCCCTCCAGCCGCCAAAACCCAAAGCGGGACAGGTCGATTATTGCCGCCGGCCTCGGTCGAAGTTTCACATAAGCCCCGCCGCTGACCGCCGGGGCGGTCAGTTTGATCAAGAGGGAAACTTTCAATTCCGTCATCCCGGCCGACCTGTCCGGCGTAGCCGAAGGCGAAGACGGAAGCGAAGCGGAGAGCCGCGGTTCGACAGGCTCACCGTCCTGAGCGAAGTCGATGGAGGATCCACAAAAACCTGGATTCCGGGTCAAGCCCGGAATGACGGACCGGGAACATGAAGTTTTATACGAGAGGACGGAAAATCCGACTGGCGACATTGTTCGGTTTTGCTGTTGTTGACATCCGATATCTGACATCTGACATCTGGTTTTTACCGACATCCGACATCTGGTTTTTACGGAGGATCCAGCGGCGGTTTACGAGCTTTTACCCGAAGGCGGTTGACACGCTCGAAAACCGGCTTTCGGCCGAGAATCCCTCGAATGATGCGTCGCTTTCCGGGAATGTCGCCAAGCACCAGGCCGGCAAAAATTGTCAGCAGGCCCTGTCCGGGCAAAACGAGCATCGCCAGACCCGCCAGAATCATCAATCCGCCGAGCACGTTTTTTACGATCCGGTAGGCCCATCGCAGCGGCAACGGCCATGTCTTGCTTCTCGGAGGAGCGGTGCCCGCCAGGTAGTCGCGGGGAAGGGCGACGAGAAACACCGGCACCCCTGCAATGGTGCCGAAAAAGGTCAGCACCGAAAGCCCGCCGAGCCATGCGATCAGTTCAGGATGCTGCTGGAGGAATTGGAAAATCTGGGTCATCGAGGTTCAGGGTTCGGGATTCAAGGGTTTACGTCTTCGCGCTGCGCGCTTCCCGCCTCGCCTTTGGCTGCGCCGGACAGGTCGTCGCACAGGCAGGGTTCTGAGGGTCGGGGGTCAAGGTTGATGAAATTATAAAAAGTCTGAAGTCCTCTTTCTCTCTATCCCGGACATTTCACGCCCCCGAGGTGTCCATTGGAAAATTAATCCTAGAAGAAAAGATTCATGAAATATTTGGGATAGCCGGATCAGGTGGGAAGATATAGCAGTTGTCCTGATTATGCAAACCTCACTGTTCTTCCTGTATCAACTCCAGCCCCTTGGCGGGACGGCAGGGCTCATGTGAAAATTCGCCTGAAGGCACATGCCTCGCTATACGCGGTTCAAGGCAAAAAATTCCTATAGAATTCCTTCCGGCAAACCCTGAACCCTGAACCCAGAACCCCGGAACCCCAGGGCTTGTCACCCTTCTGTGGAATAAGATGTCAGCAACTGGTGCAGAAAAGTGCGAAACGCCTTGGGGGAAGGGGAACGGAACATGGCACCGGTTTCGCCGCTGTCGATTTTTGCAGACAGGATCCTTTCGTCGGACAGCCGAAACATGGCTTCGTCGGTTTCGTCGTCGCCGGCGCAAAGCGCCGCCTCGTAACGGCGTTGGGTCATGAAAAGCGAGACTGCGACCCCTTTGTTGGCATGAACCGAAGCGATTTCCACGATTTTTTTCCCGTGGTGAATTTGCACCGGCAGGTTGGAGAGCATTTCCTGCAGCGATGAAACGAGCTGGTGGGCCTTCCAGGCGCCGAATTCCGGGTCTGCCCCGGCATAGTGCCAGACCACAGAGGCGGTTTTCTCCTCCAGGAAGCTCCCCGGTGTCATTTCGGCATACAGCTCCAGCGCATCAATGATTTGCCCTTTCCAGGAAAGGTCTGTTTCCGGGGTAAGAACCACCCAATCGTCGGCATTTTTTTCTTTAAAGCAGTAACCGTGCTCGGCCACGAGATGAAACCGGTATTTTGAAAACCACCGGTCCATATCCTCCCGGGTGCGCCCCCCGACCAGGTACATATCCAGGTCTTTCTGCCGGTCGAGCCTGGAGAGGATCTCTTTCACCTCTCCGGCCGGCACGGCATCTGCCGGTCTTTTTCTCAACTCGGCCAGCGTGCCGTCGTAGTCCAGGAAAAGAGCGGCGTTGCGGCCGGCCAGAAACGGTTAGAGGGCATCTGCGGAAAGAGGGCGGGTTTCCACCGCTTCGGGAGCTTCCCGGGGAAGGCGGTTCAGTGAATCCAGAAACGACTCGGCCCAGAAGCGGGCGTCATATTTGGCGACCCGTTGTTTCATCGGCGCCAGCCGCTGCCGTCTTTCTTCCTTTAAAGCATCCAAGGCCTCCTGGAGCGCATTGGATATCTCTTTGACGATGTCGTCGGCCAGGGCCATGTCGCGAGTTTCGGCTGAAATGACGTTTCGCGAAAACAGTTCCCGTCGGCGTTTGTAAAATCGCCGCGCCCTTTCGGCTTCGGCCTCGGCGCCGTCAAGCTGCGCCTGCACGCGTTGCAGGCGGCGCCGAATCTCGTCGCTTTCCAGGGCGAACAGCAGCTTTCCGGTGGAAACCTGCGCGTCTTGCCGGAAATGAATCTTTTCGACGATGCCGTCGATTTCCGGTCGGATCCCGACGGTCTCCACGGCTTCCACGGTTCCCACAGTGTTGACCACTTCCTGAATTTGACCGGTTTCCGCTGAAAAGGTGGCCACGAAAACGCTTCTTTTCCCGGGGGTCGAATCCGCTTCCTTCTGCTTTTCAGATCCACAACCGGTCGCAAGAATTCCGGCGGCAGCAAACAGGAGACCGGCGATCAACAACCGTATTCGAAGACGATGCATATGGATATTCCAAAAGCCTGATAAACTGCGACGGGCATTCAACCGCTTCATTTCAGTGAATCTATTCAATTAGTTGCTTCAGGAAAATGGGGCATTGAATGTGGGAAGGAAAAAAAAGAAGCGTATTTTCCGAGAATGGAAACGATGCAGAACTTACATGGAAGGATCTATTTCTTCCTGCCTGAATACGCTGCCTCTAAAGGAGGGGTTTTTCTGTTTCGCGGGACGCGAAACCTGATCGAAGCGCGGCAGCGCTTCGATTTCGATTTTGATCATTCTTCGCTCACCAGACCCTTGCGCGTGGCATAGGCCGCCAGGGCGGCGGCGTTGTGAAGGTCCAGCTTTTTCATGATATTGGCCCGGTGCTTTTCAACGGTCTTGATGCTGATGCTCAAAAAGTCGGAAATTTCCTTGTTCTGGTACCCTTCGGCGAGCAGCTTGAGTACTTCCCGTTCTCTTCGGGTGACGGTGTCCCAGGCGGACTGGGCCTTGAGCTGTTTTCTCCGGTCCAGGTATCCCTCCAGTACATTGTCGGCAATCCCGGCGCTGATATAGCGTTTTCCGGAAAGAACGCTGTCGATGGCCACCTCCAGTTCGTGGCGGCTCGCATCCTTGATGCAGTATCCATCCGCGCCGGCCTCGAAGGCTTCCAGCACATGCTCGTCCGATTCGTGGATGGTCAAAACCAGGATGATCGTCTCGGGGCGCAGGCTCTTGACGTCTTTGATGACGCCAAATCCGTTCATCCTCGGCATGGAAAGGTCCAGTAGAAGAAAATCGGGCTGGCTGCGCTGGACTGCGCGGTAGGCCTCGATTCCGTCGCTGGCTTCGGCCACCACCTCCAGGTCTTTGCGGGAGCTCAACATGGCTTTGAGTCCTTCGCGAAACAGCTGGTTGTCCTCGGCGATCACGACCTTCAGTTTATCTTCCATTGATTTTGATCCGCTTAAAGAGTTTGACCGGGGGAATTCAGCGCATAGACCAAGAGATAATCAGCCCATTTTATATGGGAAAAACGGACTTATGTAAAGCCCGTCTTGTTTCCCGCAAACAATGGGTTCGAAATTCATTGAATCGATACCCGCTGCTTTCTCTCCAGACCGATAGAACTACGGCGGCGAAGCCTCCACCAATAAATGCGCGCCAGCGCATTTATCCGGGGTAGATCCGGCGCGAAGCGATAAACAATTCGGGGACCAACCGGTCAAGGGAGCGGGTAGTGTCCGCACGAAGGCGAGAGGACGGCGGGATTTCCTCCGGAGGCTCGTAGTTTTTGCGAAAATCCTCCAGCAGGGACAGCCGGGCGTCCGAGATCGATCCTTGCTTTTCCCGTTCTTTGAGCCGGCTGCGAAGGACCTCGTCAGGACAGGTGCATTCGATAAAAACGATCGCGGCACCGTTTTCGTCGGCCAGCCGAAGGACTTCGGAACGCTGCTTTTGCCGGCTGTAGGTAGCGTCGAGGATCACCGAACGATGGTCTTTGAGCCGCTCCTGGGCCGACAACAACATTTTTGCATACACCCTGGCCCGGGCCTCCCGCCGGTAGATGCCCTGTCCGAAGTCTCCGCCGGGCGCCGTCTTCTCGAAGAGGTCCTTTCGAACCCGGTCCGAGGAGAGCAGCTCTGCGCCGAAAGCGTCTGCCAACGCCCGGGCGACGGTGCTCTTGCCGGCGGCGATCATGCCCATCACCATGTAGACCGTGGGCCGGACAAACCGTTTTGCGTACCGGCAGGCCAGGGCCGCGAAGGTTCGGGTTCGTTCGAGGAGAAAACGGCGCTGGTCTGTGTCAAGACTTTCCTGCTGGAGCCGGAAGCAGGTGACTTTCAGCCGAACGCAGGCGCGGTAGCATAGGTAAAAATCGATCAGGGAAAAAATTCGGAAGTCGTCGAATCGGGCAACAAAGGCGCCAATCATCTCTTCGGATATGCGAAACGCTCCTTGGTAGTCGAGATCCATGGCCAGAAAAGCGATGTCCGAAGCCACGTCGTTGTATCTCATCCTTTCGTTGAATTCGATGCAGTCTATAATCTGAATGCCGTCGGCAGTGAAATACACGTGCTCGGAGCGAAGGTCGCCGTGGCCTTCCCGAACGCTTCCTTCCTGCAGACGTTCTTCGAACAGCAGACGACGTCGCTCCAAAAAGCCGGTCGTCGCCGTCCGGATCAGCTCGAAGCGGGAAGGGTCGATGATTCTGCCGACAAAGGGCTTCATCTGGACAAAGTTTTCTTCGCAGTTTTGATACACTGTTTCCCAGCCGCCGATTTTCTCTGCCCGGGGTGCGGTCCGGTAAAATTCGGCGAGTGTTGAAGCCAGCCGCTGGACATCTGAGGCGCCCAGCGCGTTTTTGGCAAGCAGTCGAACCATGGTGCACCGGTCGGGCAGCCGACGCATCCTTACGGCATACTCCACCGGATTTCCCTCTCCGTTCAGGGTCAGGCGCCCGTTGGATTCGGTGACGGCAATCACCCCTTCGTAGATGTCCTCGGCAAGACGTCGGTTCAGCCGGACCTCCTCTTGGCAGAAGAAACGGCGCTGATCGAGAGTGCTGAAGTCGAGAAAACCCAGAAAGATCGGTTTTTTGATTTTGTAGACGCTCTCGCCGGCAAGAAAAACGATCGATATGTGGGTTTCGACGCGCTCGACCCGGTCTACCGGATGGGGATAGAACTCCGGCTGCATCATGACGCGCTCGAGGTCCGGATGCTGATGTTCAACCATGTATCCTCTTTATGCGAAACCAGGTTCAGAGTTAAAATGTTCCCGGTTGAAGACTCCGGTTTCATTCGCGGGTGAATTTCATGTAAACCGAACGATTCTATAGAGAAATAGGCTGTATAGAGTATATCCTTATTGCTGAAGATTCGCCATAGTTTAAAAAGAGAATTCCAACGGAGAACCGGAAAATGAAAAAAGAAAAAATTCACATCGGAACTTCCGGCTGGCATTACGACCATTGGGTCGGCCCCTTCTATCCGGACAAGACGGCCAAAAGCGAATTTTTCAGCCATTATCAACGCCATTTCGATGCGGTGGAGATCAACAACTCCTTTTACCGGCTGCCGTCGGAAAAAACCCTGAAACACTGGCGGGAAGCCGCCGAACCGCAATTTACCTTTACGGCCAAGGCCAGCCGCTACATTACCCACATGAAAAAGCTCAAAGATCCGGAGGACGCAGTTTCCACCTTTTTCGGGCGGATCGATGTTCTTTCGCCGAAGCTCGGGCCGATCCTGTTTCAACTTCCGCCGAACTGGCGGTTCGACCCGCAACGGCTGGAACGCTTTTTGACGACGTTGCCCCCCGGACACAAATATACGTTCGAGTTCCGCGATCCGAGCTGGTTCGTCGACCCGTGCCTGGAGATCCTTGCCCGGCATGGGGCGGCCTTCTGTATCTACCACCTGGCCGGAGAGATGTCCCCCCGGGCGGTGACCGCCGACTTTGTCTACGTGCGCCTGCACGGCCCGGGGGATGCCTACCAGGGGCGATATGAAAAATCGGCGCTGGCCGCCTGGGCCGGTGCTTTTTCCACCTGGTCCGACCAGGGAAAGGAAATCTACTGCTTCTTCGACAACGACCAGGAGGGGTTTGCCGCCGTCAATGCAATGGAGTTGAAGGAGATGGTCGAGGGAAACAGCGCATAGGGCATGGCGCATAAAATATAGAGGTCAGATGTCAGATGTCGGATGTCGGAGGTCGGGTCCTGTCTTCGCCGCGGCAAGCAGGTGACAGATGACAGAGGACACGGCTTGAAGGTTTGTACAAGAATAAATCGAGCCTTTTGTTTCGAGTCTAATTATGACATATAATTGAGTCTCAATAGGAGGCCATCATGAAATTTCTCAGTGTCGGAGATTTGAAAACAAAGTCGGCGCAGGTTTGGAAAGAGCTGCCGGACCAGAAAGATATGGTCATTACCAGCAACGGTCGACCGATCGCCATTCTGTCATCGATCACCGAGAACAACTTGGATCAGGTTTTGTCGGCTTATCGGCAGGCGAGGGCCATGAGAGCGGTCGCTTCCATCCAGGAGGAATCTGTGCGCAAAGGAGCGGATCGTATCAGCCGGGAAGAGATCGACCGGGAAATCAAAGCAGTTCGCGCCAAATGGAGTAAAAATCGTATCTCCATCTGAGTTCATCGATCTATACCGAAATCTCGAATAATTGACTCTATTCAGGGGATCAGGTTAATGCAGTCTGGAAGTCCTGGTCCTCAGGGCCAGGTCAAAGGCATCTGGCTTTGCCATAGCTGATGAAGAATGAAAAATTCGAAGCACGAAATATTCGAATTTCGGATTTAAGTTTTATATGCCCTCTGGGCTTAGCTCAAAGCCGGGTCCTCTGGGCCCGGATCTTTACTGACATCTGACATCCGACATCTGGTATTTCTATATAATATCCAATGAGTTGAAATAAAACTTCACGAGCCCCCATACAACTCCTCCACGTATCGCTTTGCCGTGTCCGCCCAGGAAAATCGGGCTTTCGCTGCGCGGCGGCGGATGTCCATGAACCGCTCGGGTTTCTCCCGTCGCAGGGCAAGCGCACCGATGGTGGTGTCTGCAAAGGCGTCGACCTGCTCTGCGACCGTTCCCCCGGAAAAGGAAAACCCGTCGATACCGTCATGGACCGTGTCCTTCAACCCTCCGACGGAATGGACTACACAGGGCTGGCAGGCCCTCATGGCCATCATCTGGCTGATGCCGCACGGTTCGTAAGAGCTTGGCATCAGGAACAGATCGCCGGAAGCGTAAAGGGCACGGGCGCAAGCGTCCGAGTAACCGTTGAGGAAAATGAAATTGTCCCACCGGGCGGCGATGTCCAGCAATTTTCGCTCCCAGACAGGATCTCCCGTGCCAAGCAGCATCAATTTCCCGTGGCTGCCGATGTCTTCCAGAATGCGGTCCAGCGCCGACCTCCCGTCTGAACCGGGGGCGCACATCAGCAGCATTTTCTGTTCCGCCACCCGCCCGACACAGGTGAGCAGCACCTCGGGCGGATTCGAAGAAAAGATCTCCTCGGTCAGGCGGCTGTGTGCCAGAAAATGCGCCGACGGCACACGGGCGTATGGGGCCGCCCAACGAGCCACCCGGTTCCGGCACAACGCCACAAGATCGGTAAACGAGGTTGTCGGCGGCTTTCCGTCTTCCGGATATTCGCAGCCGTTGAGAATCCCGATCAGGCGTCCCTTGGTTTCGGCATCCTGGAGGACCGATTCGAGTCCCTCTGCGCCGTAAAACCGCGGCGGATCGCTGGGCTGCAAGATTTCCCGGCTGTAGGACGGTGAAACCGTATGGACCATGTCGGCCAGACGGATGCCGGCGGCCATCAGGTTGACGCAGTCGTGCCATCGCGGATCCGACACGGCGAGCCAATCGTAGGAAAGTCCCGGAAACCAGGCCTCCAAAGATGAATCGCTTCCCCGAAGGGGTCGGATTCCCTGCAGACCTAAATTGTGGATCGAGAACACGGTCCGCACGCCTTCCAGGCCGGTTCCGCTCGTCGAATGACGCTGCAGTATGGCCGCAGCTCCCGCGTGCCAGTCGTGAAGATGCGCGACATCGACCCGGCCGAACGCACCCTGGCCGGCAGCGGCGGCTGCGGCGGCGCAAAACAGGGCGAATCTGGAAGCGTCCGAGGAAAACGGCCGGTCCGGATCGTCGTGAACATAGATTCTGGGGGTGCCGTGAATCGGGTCGACTGCATGGAGCAGGGGGTGATCGATGACGATATGGCGCACCCCGGCGGTGGGATTCCGGCCGGGTATCTCGTAAAGGTCCGCCCAGTGCACATAGCCCCGGAAGCGGCACTGGAAAGGAGAAAGCTTCTTTGCTCCCGGTCCCTTGTGGAGGAAACCATGGGATGGGGTGACCACCGTGACGGTGCAGCCGAAGTCGGCCAGCGCCGGCGGAAGCTGGCCGACCACATCGCCGATTCCCCCGACCTTTCCGCCTTGCAGGGCGCCGTTTTCCGCTGCCAGAAACAGGATGTGCATATATTTCTCTTTTAGGTGAACAGAATGCCGACTCAACAAAACGAACTTTAGGTCGATTCAGGGAATTTTGAAATACATGGTTAACCCTATTTCTGAATAGCGGAGTGGGTGGATATAGTTTTTCTATCTTGGGGCCACAGTTTTCACAGCTTTTAGTGTTTCGATTTTTTTGCCCCTCGACGTTGTTTTGGTTATTGGGCTCGGATCTTTCAACCCCTTCAACGAAAGGCGCTTTACATGGTTGAATCTTTTGCCGTTACCGATTGCGCCCTGGTTGCCATCGCTACCGGAGAAAAGGCGGAAAGTCTTCGAGAGCTGCATGATCGTCTCAGGAGAATCGACGACCCGGGCATCATGTACTTTCATTTCTGGGGAGGGCTTTTGAGACCTCATTTCGTCGATCCCGAATATCAGAACGATTTCGCCTCCTGGGCGTATCACAGCCTGCATGATCGGCGGCTGGCCGAACGGCTGTCAGTCATCAACCCGACGCGGTTCGAGCGGATGGACCGGCTGAGGCACCGGCTGATCGAAGTGGTGGAAGACCGCATGGATGAGCCGGATTTCGATCCGCGGATCGACGGAGAGGCGCCGTTTTTCTTTCTTCGCGCCCAGATCGTCGTGTTCGACACCCGGATTCGCATTGAACAACCCGAGGGGATGGCCCGGCATATTCGGAGCATGACACCCGGAAGCCTTTTTTATCACTTCATCGACGCCCGAAGGCGAACCGAGTCCAGAAGGGACGACTTTTCCGAATGGCTTCGGACATTCGGAGACGGCTACATCGCCCTGGCCGATCGGATTCGGGCCGTCGACCCCTATTTCACCAGTTTGCTGGAACTACGGGCGGAGCTGGCCTCCGTTTTTGAAAGGCACCTACCGAAGGGAGAAGACGAATGAGCGGAATGCTGCAAAGATACGCCGAGATCGTTGGAGAAACTGCCATCGACCATATCAGACAGCTTGCCCGACCCCTGGAAGGAAAGAAAGTCGTTCACGTCAACTCCACCCGTGAAGGCGGCGGGGTGGCCGAGATCCTTCACCGGCTGATTCCCATGAAAAAAGAGCTGGGCATCGACGCGGGCTGGGAAGTCATCACCGGCGATGCGGATTTTTTCCGCTGTACCAAGGAGATGCACAACACACTCCAGGGAGACCGGAAGGAGATTTCTTCCTCCCTGCTGGATCACTACCGAAGTGTGAACACCCGGAACTTCGAACGTCTCGGGCAGGCCCTGTCCGACGCCGATATCGTGTTCATCCACGATCCTCAGCCGGCCGCCCTTCTTGCCGAGGCCGGCCGGCGCCGGGGAAAATGGATCTGGCGGTGCCACATCGACGTGAGTCGGCCCTATCGCCGAGTCTGGAATTATCTCAAACAGTTCGTCGAAGGCTACGATGCGAGCATCTATTCACTGCCGGCCTTTGCCCAGCGGCTGGCGCATCCGTTGTACATCATTCCACCGAGCATCGATCCGCTCAGCGACAAAAACCTCGAACTGGAAGACGATGATCTTGAGTCGATTTACACGACCTACGATATCGACCCGGAGCGGCCCGTGATCTGCCAGGTTTCCAGGTTCGACCGGTTCAAGGACCCTGTCGGCGTGATAAGCGCCTATCGAATGGTCAAGGAGTTCGGCCCCCAGCCGCAGCTGATTTTGGCCGGCGGGACCGCTACCGACGATCCGGAAGGAGAGGAGGTGCTCGAAGAGGTGTACACGGCTGCCGAAAAGGATCCGGACATTCACATTCTGCTGCTCCCGCCGGACGCGCATCGGACAATCAACGGTCTTCAGCGCATTTCCGACATTGTCCTGCAAAAGTCTCTGAAGGAGGGGTTCGGACTGACCGTCACCGAGGCGATGTGGAAAGGAAAGCCCGTGATCGGGGGAAACGTCGGAGGGATTCGAATCCAGGTGGTCAACCACCAGACCGGATTTTTGGTCAACACGCCGGAAGGGGCCGCCATGCGGATGCGCTATCTTCTCCAGCACCGCTCCAGGCTGGAGGAAATCGGGTTTCGAGCCAGGGAATTTGTGCTGGAAAATTACCTTCTCACCCGCCATTTGAGGGAGTACTTGGCCCTGATGGTGGCGCTGGTTACCGGAAGCCGGGACAGGATCGTTCTCAATGAAAAAATGGCTGCCTGACGACGGAGAGAAGAAAACCGACGATGATGAAGGTTTTTTCCAAGGTGCAACTTGGCGCTGAACCTCTGGAAGAAAGCCGGGTGCGCTTTACGGTTTGGGCACCGTTTGCTGAAGCGGTGACGGTGGAGATCGTATCCCCTCACGAGCAGATGGTTTCTCTGGCGCCGAGCGGCAGTGGTTACCATCAGGGAGTGGCAGACTCCATCGATCCGGGTGCCCGATACTTCTACCGGCTTTACACGAGGGACCGCGAAGGGGAACGCCGAATCGAGCGGCGACCGGACCCCGCATCCCGGTTTCAGCCCCAGGGGGTCCACGGCCCTTCCCAGGTGGTGAACAAAGCGTTTGACTGGCAGGACGGGAAGTGGGCCGGTATTGCCCTCTCCCGGTACATCATCGCTGAAATCCATGTCGGGACGTTTACGCCGGCGGGCAGCTTCGATGGGGTCATCGACGAGCTGGATCGGTTGAAAGCGGCAGGCTTCACGGCGCTGGAACTGATGCCGGTTGCCCAATTTCCGGGAAACCGAAACTGGGGTTACGACGGCGTCTATCCCTTTGCGGTGCAGGGTTCCTACGGAGGGCCCGAGGGACTCAAACGCCTGGTGGATGCCTCTCACCGGGCCGGTCTGGCCGTTATCCTGGACGTGGTCTACAATCACCTGGGCCCGGAAGGCAACTACCTGAGGGATTTCGGACCGTATTTTACCGATGCCTATAAGACCCCTTGGGGCGATGCGGTCAATTTCGACGGGCCGGAAAGCGATCATGTCCGTCGGTTTTTCATCGAAAACGCCCTTCAATGGGTCTGCGAATATCAAATCGATGCACTGAGGCTCGACGCGGTGCATGCCATCTACGATTTTTCCGCCATACCTTTTCTCCAGGAATTGGGCCTGGCCGTCTGTAAAGCGGCAGAAGCAGAAAACCGCCGGATTTACTGCATTGCCGAAAGCGCGCTCAACGATGCGAAGATCGTCCGCAGCAGGAATCTCGGTGGAGTCGGACTGGATGCCCAGTGGAACGATGACTTCCACCACAGCCTACATGCGCTTCTTACCGGGGAAAAGGACGGCTACTACCGAGACTATGGCAGAATCGAAGACCTGGCAAAGGCCTGGCGGGAAGGGTTCGTCTATTCGGGCCGGTATTCCGGCTTTCGGCGGCGGAGGTTTGGAAATTCTTCCCGAAACATTTCGGCCGGCCGCTTTGTCGTATGCGCCCAAAACCATGATCAGATCGGCAACCGGGTGCATGGAGACCGACTCTCCACGCTGATTTCCTTCGAACAGCAGAAGCTGGCCGCAGCCGTTGTTCTGCTGTCTCCGTTCATCCCGCTGCTGTTCATGGGAGAAGAGTACGGGGAGACTGCCCCTTTTCCCTATTTTGTCAGCCACTCCGATCCTGATCTGGTCGCAGCCGTCCGGAAAGGACGGCTAGAGGAGTTCGAATCCTTTGGCTGGAACCAGGAGCCCCCCGATCCTCAGGGCGAGGCCACCTTTTTCCAGGCACGGCCGGATCCGTCCAAAGCCGAATCCGGAGAGCATCGCCACCTGCTGGCATTTCACCGAGAGCTGATCCGGCTGCGAACCGAGATCCTGAGCCTCTCAAACCTGAGCAAAAAGTCCATGAAGGTGGATTTTACGGAAAGCAGCAGGATGTTGCGGGTACACCGCTGGAGTTTGCGGGACGAAGTCATGACCGTGTTTTGCTTCGGCGCCGAAGATCGAATTGAAGAGGTTCATCTGCCGCCTGGCCGCTGGGAAAAAGTCATCGAGTCGAGCGACGTTCGCTGGGGCGGACCGGGCGGCAACGTGCCCGATGCCGTGGAATCCAAAGAGGGGACAGGCGCAAGGATTTTGCCTGCCCCGACCAGCGCGGTGTTGCTTTACCGGGCAAAAGGACCCTTTGAATGTTGGTTTTAAATTTTTCGATATTCGTGCTTTGGCTTTCGGATTGATGATCTTTTTGGTTGGCGCATATCCATAATTTTCTAGCGTTGGACCGCCGGTGGACGATGGGTATCAGCTCTGACACCCATCGGCCACCGGCTTAGGCTTCCTGAAATCCCCCGTGATTAAAGGAAACTGCTCACGTAAAAGGACATGACAATGGAAGAAAAATACATTTGCATCCACGGGCATTTTTATCAGCCCCCTCGGGAAAACGCATGGCTCGAAACCGTGGAGGTGCAGGATTCGGCCCATCCCTACCACGACTGGAACCGCCGGATTACTGCCGAATGCTATTCGGCCAACGCGTATTCGCGCATCCTGGATGGAAGCGGGCGGATCGAAGACATCGTCAACAATTATGAAAAAATCTCTTTCAACTTCGGTCCAACGCTTCTTGCCTGGATGGAGCGAAACGCCCCGGATGTGTACGCGACCATTATAGAAGCAGACAAAAAAAGCGCTGACCGGTATTCCGGTCACGGCTCTGCCCTGGCCCAGGCATACAACCACATGATCATGCCGCTGGCCAATCGCCGAGACAAGCAAACCCAGGTCTTGTGGGGCATTCGCGACTTTTCCAGGCGGTTCGGCCGCGAGCCGGAAGGAATGTGGCTTCCGGAAACGGCCGTAGACATCGAAACCCTGGAAGTTTTATCAGAACTGGGCCTTTCATTTACGATTTTGAGCCCATATCAAGCGGCGCGAACCCGGGCCGAAGGCGATACGGATTGGCAGGATGTGTCCGACGGCACTATCGATCCGAAAGAACCCTATCGGCAAAATCTGCCCGGCGGCAAAAGCATCGACATCTTCTTCTACGACGGACCGATTTCCCGGGCAGTTGCCTTCGAAGATCTGCTCAAAGACGGAGAGGCTTTTGCCGAGCGGCTTGTCAGCGGCTTCGTCGAGCGAATGGCGCCCCAGCTTCTTCACATCGCTACGGACGGAGAAAGCTATGGTCACCACAGTCCGCACGGGGACATGGCCCTGGCCTATGCGCTGCACTTCATCGAGTCTGAAAAACTGGCCCGACTGACCAATTACGGCGAGTTTCTCGAGAACCACCCGCCGACCCGGGGGGTCGAAATCAAGGAAAACTCCTCTTGGAGCTGTAGTCATGGTGTGGAGCGCTGGCGCAGCGACTGCGGATGTCACTCCGGTGCGAACCCGCAATGGCATCAACGCTGGAGGGCCCCTTTGCGGGATGCCCTTGATTTTCTGCGCGACGAGCTGGCCCAAATCTATGAAAGCAAGATTGGAGAATTTTTTAAAGACCCATGGAAGGTTAGAGACGATTACATCCACGTAGTGCTCGACCGGTCGGCAGAGTCGATCGAAGGCTTCATGGACCGGCATTGCAAAGGCGCTCGAAGACCGTCAGACAACATACGGATTCTGAAACTGTTGGAGATCCAGCGCCACGCCCTTCTGATGTACACGAGCTGCGGTTGGTTTTTCGACGAAATTTCCGGGATTGAAACGGTTCAAATTATTCAGTACGCCGGCCGCGCAATCCAGCTCCACGAAGATTTGTACGGCGGAGATCTGGAATCCCGCTTTCTTGAGAAGCTGTCTGAGGTGGAGAGCAACATTTCCGAGCACGGCAACGGCCGGAAAATTTACCAGAAGTTCGTCCAGCCGGCCATGGTCGATCTGAAGCGGGTGGCGGCCCATTATGCCATCAGCTCTTTGTTCGAAGATTATGCCGAGCGTGTTTCCGTGTTTTGCTGCTCTGTATCGCAGAAGAAATATCGAAGCTCAGAGGCGGGCAGGGCCCGCCTGGCAGTCGGACAGGTGGAAATTGCTTCCGACATTACCCAGGAGTCGGAAAATATCCGCTTCGTCGTGTTTTACACGGGAGATCATCAGCTTACCTGCGGACTTTCCAAGGATATCTTGGAGGGGGTTTTCAGTGATCTTATGGCGCAGCTCTTCGATACCTTCGATCGAGCCGATTTTACCGAGGTCCTGCAGTTGACCGGCGAAGCATTCGAAGGATCGCTATACTCTTTGAAATCCCTTTTCAAAGACGGGCAGCGCAAGATATTGAATGTCATTCTCGAAAAAAAGATCGCCGACGCCCTTTCGGTATACCGGCATGTCTACGAACCGAACGTCCCCCTCATTCGGTTTCTCAAAGGTTCGGCCACGCCGATTCCCCCTCCTCTTTATGCATCGGGGCAGTTCGTTCTCAACAGCGAATTGAACACGGAGCTTGGCCGCCGGGACATCAACTACGAAAGGATCACCGATCAGCTTCGAGAAGCCGAACTGGCAGGGATTTCTCTGGATGCCAAAACGCTGGAATACACCCTCCGAAAGAACCTGGAGAAAAAGGCCGACGCCTTTCACGAGAATCCGAAGAGCCAAGTTGTGTTACAAGATATCGCCAACGGGGTCGAACTCGTATACGCGTTTCCCTTCGATGTGAACCTGCGCAAACTTCAGAATATCGGCCACGAAATAAAGATCAGCAACTATGAGGACATGCAGCGCAAGAAAACGCAGGGAGACAAAGAGGCAGCAGCCTGGGTGGAGCTTTTCGAGAATTTGTGCGGGCAGCTGAATCTCCGGATCTAATGAAAATCCCCAACGCGACATACCGCATTCAATTCACCCCGGACTTTGGGTTTCGAGAGGCGCTGGCCATTGTCGATTACCTGGCCGAGCTGGGTGGATTCTGGGTATATGCCTCTCCCATTTTTGAAGCCCGCCCGGGGAGCCTTCACGGCTACGATGCCGTGGATCCGAATCGGCTCAATCCGGAACTCGGTTCCGAGGCCGACTTTGACGAGCTGGTCGCAGCACTGCGCCAGCACGAAATGGGATGGCTGCAGGATGTTGTTCCAAATCACCTGGCCTACACCGGCGAAAACCCGATGATGGCCGATTTATTCGCCCTGGGGGAGAACTCCGCGTTTGCCGACTTTTTCGATATCATCTGGGACCATCCATCCGAACAACTTTCAGGAAAGGTTTCGGCCCCCTTTCTCGGGGACCCCTTGACGGATTGCCTCGAAAGAGGAGAGATTCGTCCGGACCTTCGAGAGGGGACGCTCGGCGCGGCTTACTACGAACATTTTTTTCCGCTCCGGCTTTTTTCCTATGGGATTTTGGACCCGGAGATTCCAGACGCCGGTGTTCGTCTTCCCGAGGAGGTCGGCACCGAATTTTCAGATGCGCTTCGCAAACTGGTTCTCAACGCCGCAGAGCCGTCCTCTCCGGATAGAGACGGTCTCATCCTGGAGCAAAAGCAGACGATCCGGGGGTTGGTCGACCGCCATCCGGAGCTGCGTCGGTTTATCGACCGCCGGCTTCAAAGCTTGGATCCGAAAAAAGCCGGTCCGGAAGCCGCCGCATCGCTGAAACGGCTTCTTTCCGACCAGGTTTTCCGGCTCCGCCACTGGCGGTCCGCAACACAGGAGATCAACTACCGGCGGTTTTTCGATATCAACGAATTGATCTGTCTTCGGCAGGAGGCATCGGCGGTTTTCCACCACACCCACCGGCTTCTTCGTCGCCTTACGGGCGAAGAAAAAATCGACGGGGTCCGGATCGATCACATCGACGGCCTTCGCAATCCGGCTGGATATCTGGGGCGGCTGCGGGAGGCCTGCCCAGATGTCTACATCGCAGTCGAGAAGATCCTCGGGCCGGAAGAGCCGCTTCCCTCATCCTGGCCTGTGCAGGGGGCTACGGGCTACGAGTTTGCCGACAAGGTGACCCGGCTTTTTTGCCCCTGGGACCGTCAGGAGCAAATCAGCGTCGTTTACCAGGATTTTTCCGGAAGAAAGGAGCTGTTTGCCGACGTCTGCCGGTCCGCCAAGAAACAGATGCTTCAAGAAGTGTTTGCCGGAGACCTTGCCAACCTCGTCGATCGGCTTTGTGCGGCTGGAAAAGAGGCGAGCAAGAAGGCGTCTTTGGCGCCGGATATCTTGAGCGCCGCCGCCGCTGAGCTGCTGGCCCGCTTTCCGGTCTACAGGACATACGCCGGCGAGGCGGGAGCCGCTGGAGACGATGCCGGCTTGATCCGGCAAATCACTGAAGAAGCCGCCGCAGAGCGTCCTGCCCTCGCTCCGGCGCTGCGCATCGCCGGCGGCATTCTTTTGGCCGAAGACGAGACTGGCAGCTTGCCGGGGGTCAGCGACTTTGCCCGAGGCGAGGCCGCCGCCCGGTTCCAGCAGCTTTGTGCACCCCTGGCGGCAAAGGGGGTGGAGGACACGGCCCTGTACCGGTATCACCGGCTCGTTTCCTTGAACGAGGTGGGCGGAGACCCCTTTCGAATCGGAATTTCGCGGTCTTCGTTTTATGCATTTCTCGCCGATCGTTCAGAAAACTGGCCTCATGCCATCAACGCGCTTTCCACCCACGACACGAAACGCTCCGAAGACGTGCGCTCCAGAATCAATGTTCTTTCCGAAATTCCGGATGATTGGCGGCTTCGATGCGAAACCTGGAGGAAGATCAACCGCACGAAAAAGGAGTCGAGCAACGGTATCGATGTGCCGGGTCCCAACACGGAGTATCTGCTGTATCAGACCCTCGTGGGGTCGTTTTCCTTCGACCCGGAGGACCTGGAAGAATATGGGAACCGTATCCGCAACTACATGGTCAAGGCGGTGCGGGAGGCCAAGGAGCACACCTCTTGGCTGTCGCCGGACACCGGCTATGAAGAGGCCCTGGGCCGGTTTGTCGATCGCCTGCTCTTTTCCTCCGAAAAAGACGATCCTTTCATGGCCGATTTTCTCCCCTTTGCCAAAATGGTCTCCCGTTTCGGCGTCTACAATTCGCTTTCCCAAACCCTGATCAAATTCACTGCACCGGGCGTTCCCGACGTCTACCAGGGCACGGAATTGTTCGATTTTTCCCTGGTGGACCCGGACAACCGCCGGGAGGTTGATTTTGTGCGTCGCAAAAAGCTGTTGAAAGAAATCGGCGGCCGGCAGCAGCCCGGTCCACTGGAAACACCACAAAGGGCCGGGAAAAATGAAGACGACGATCGCAAGAAATTTTACCTGGTTTACGCTGCCTTGCAGACCCGCAAACATCGTCCGGCCCTCTTTCGGCATGGAAGATTTCAGCCGGTTTACGCCGCCGGGCGGCTTGCCGCCCATGTGGTGGCATTTGCGCGGATCCACGGCGGGCAGTATAGCCTGACGGCGGTTCCCCGCTGGCTGACAACAGTGGTGCCGAATGGCCGGGAGCCGCTGGGCGATGTGTGGGAAGACACGGCGTTGATGCTTGGCCACGGCTTTCCAACGACCTGGACGAACGAAGTTTCCGGGGAAAGATACAGTTCCGGAGAAACCCTGCCGCTGGAACAGATTTTCGGGCAATTTCCGGCGGCGCTGCTGACCGCGGAGGTGGAACCATGAGCATTCGAACCAGCGGCATTCTGCTTCACCCGACCAGCTTGCCGAGCCGGTTCGGCATCGGAGACATGGGGCCCGGCGCCTACCGCTTTGCCGACCTGCTCGCGGCAACCGGCCAGCAGTACTGGCAGATATTGCCGGTGACGCCCACCGATCCGGCCCACGATCACTCTCCTTACCACGGCGTTTCCGCCTTTGCCGGAGACCCACTGTGGATCAGCCCGGAACTGCTGGTAAAAAATGAATGGCTGAAGACCTCTGATATTGCAGAAGCACCGGACGTTCCAACCGACCGGGTCGAATTTACAAAAGTCCGGAACGTGAAAAACCCGATGCTGGAAAAGGCGTTTAACCGATTCGAAAACGGCTGGAACAGGGATGCGGTCGCAAACTTTGCCCGGCAAACCCGGTGGCTTTCCGATGCGGCCCTTTTCCGGGTGCTGACCCGGCAATACGGGGAGCCCTGGTCCGAGTGGCCGCAGCCGCTCCGGGACCGTCGCAAGGATGCCTTGAAAGAGGCCAGCCGCCGGTTTAGCGGGACGCTTCGCCGGGAAGTCTTCTTGCAGTATCTTTTTTTCGAGCAGTGGCAGGCACTGAAACGACACTGCAACCGTCGAGGCGTCCAGTTGATCGGCGATATGCCGATCTATTTGCCGTTTCACAGTGCAGACGTCTGGAGCAGTCCGCATCTATACAAACTGGCCCCCGACCGGACGCCGGCAGCCGTCTCCGGTGTTCCCCCCGACTATTTCAGCCGGACCGGACAGTTGTGGGGGCACCCAGTGTATGACTGGGATGCCCTGTTGCAATCCGGGTTTGATTGGTGGCTCCGGCGAACCGCGCATTATCTGGATTTGTTTGACCGGGTGAGAATCGATCATTTCCGGGGTTGGGTCGCCTACTGGGAGGTGCCGGCCGATGAGAAGACGGCGGTGAACGGCAAATGGGTATCGGCTCCCGGAGACCGCCTGCTCGATGCCCTGTCCCGCCGGTTTTCCTGTCTGGCCCTGATTGCCGAGGATCTGGGCACGATCACGGCCGATGTTCGGGAAACCATGTCCCGGTTCAACCTTCCCGGTATGCGGGTCCTTCAGTTCGCTTTTGGCGAGGACTTTCCCCACAATGCGTTTTTGCCCCACAATCATGTCCGCAACTGCGTGGCCTACACCGGAACCCACGACAACAACACCACCTGCGGCTGGTTCGCCTCCGAAGCTGGACAGCGCGAGCGGAAAAACCTTGTTCGATACCTGGGACGGGAGCCGGCGCCTGAAGAGCTTCATTGGGAGATGATCCGGCTGGCCATGGGTTCAGTCGCGGACACCGCGGTCATTCCGCTCCAGGATCTGCTGGGGCTGGGAGAAAACGCCCGGATGAACCGGCCTGCCGGGAAAGGCGGAAACTGGCGCTGGCGCGCCCCCCAAGAAATTCTCCCCCAGGAGGCCGCAGACCGGTTTGCCCAGATGACACGGACCTATGGGAGGGCGCCGGCGGGAAACAGCGAATAGAGGGTTAAAAAAGACGACAGATGACAGAGGACAGATGACAGACGACAGACGGCAGAGAACGTAGGATCGTTGCTCTGTTCTGTTTTGCTTTTGCGGTCCTCTGTCGTCTGTCGTCTGCTTTTTCCGACATCTGACATCTGGAACACCTAATGACCAATGACGCAAACATAGCCACCGACTCTCCCCACAGCCGTTCCTTCGAGGATGTGCTCGATGCCATGGAAGTCTCGCCGGAGCAGGGGCTTTCCGAAGATGAGGTCCGCCGCCGGTTCCAACGGCATGGGCGCAACAAGCTGCGCGAGGAAAAGGGACGAAGCGCTTGGCTCATTATGCTGGACCAGTTCAAAAGCGTGGTCATTCTCGTGCTGGTGGCCGCCGGCACCGTGGCCGTCATCTTCGGACAGTGGCCGGAAGGGATCGCCATCGCCGCCGTGATTTTTGTCAACGCAGCCCTGGGGTTTGTGACGGAATGGAAGGCCTTGCGTTCCATGGAGGCCCTGCGGCAAATGGAGGGCGATGTTATTCGGGTGCGGCGCGGCGGTCAGGAAAGGCAAATCGATGCTGAAAAGCTGGTGCCGGGAGATATTGCCATCGTGGAGGCCGGAGACATCGTCCCGGCCGACATGAGGCTCATTGAGTCGAATAACTTGCGAGTGAGCGAGGCGGCCCTGACCGGTGAATCCGTGCCTGTCCGGAAAATCACCGAACCGGTGCAAGAAGAAGCCCCGCTGGCCGAAAGAACCTGTCTCCTTTACAAGGGAACCACCATTGCCGAAGGCTCCGGCCAAGGGGTGGTGTTCGCTACGGGCATGGAAACCGAATTGGGGCGGATTTCAGAGCTGGCCGAAAGCGCTGAAAAGGAGGCCACCCCTCTCCAGAAGCGTCTGGACCGTCTGGGCCGCCGCCTGGCCTGGATCACGCTGGCCTTCGCGGTGGTCATCGCCGGGGTGGGGCTTTTGGCCGGCCAGGAACCGCTCAAAATGATTGAAACCGCCATTGCGCTGGGGGTTGCAGCGATCCCTGAGGGTCTTCCCATCGTGGCGACCATCGCCCTGGCCCGGGGAATGCATCTGATGGCAAGACGAAACGTGCTCATCAAGCGGCTGCCGGCGGTGGAAACCCTTGGCGCCACCCAGACCATCTTCACCGACAAAACCGGCACCCTGACACTGAATCGGATGACCCTGCAACGGGCGGTAACCCCTGCCGGCGACTTTATCTTGGACGAGAAGGGGCAAAAAGACGGTGATACAGACGGAAACGACCACCCACTGCTGCGGCGCATCATCGAAGTCGGCGTGCTGTGTAACAACGCCTACCTTTTGGATGAAGACAACGACCGAATTCCGGAAGAAGAACAGGGGGACCCCACCGAAATCGCCTTGCTGCGGGCCGGTTTTTTGTTCGACATCGACCGCAGAAAGCTGCTCGAAGAAAAACCCGAGGAACGGGAAGTGGCCTTCGACGCCGATCTCATGATGATGGCCACTTACCACCGACAAGAAAAAGGGGTTGAAATCGCCGTAAAGGGAGCTCCGGAATCGGTGCTCAAGGCATGCAGCCGGGTTGCAGGAGAGGAACCCGAAAAAGACCGCCCCCTGGACGACAGCCAACGCCGCCAGTGGATCGACCGCACTGAAAATCTTGCCGCAGAAGGTCTGCGGTTGCTGGCCGTTGCAGACCGGTTTGTCGAAAATACCGAAGTAGAGCCATACGAGGATCTGCGTTTTCTCGGCCTGGTGGGGCTGGAGGATCCGCCCCGGGAAAAGGTGCGAAACGCCGTCAGCGAATGCCGGGCCGCCGGTATCCGGGTGGTCATGGTCACCGGCGACAAGCCGGCCACCGCGGCGGCCATTTCGCAAAAAACGGGCGTTGCAGACGAAAAAGATCCGAGGGTCATTCATGGCAGCGAACTGACCGACCCCGACGAAATGTCGGACGAACAGCGGCAAGCAGTGGCTGAAACCCTGGTTTTCGCCCGGGTCAGTCCGGAGCAGAAGCTTCACCTGATCAAGCTGATGCAGGAAAAAGACCAGACGGTAGCCATGACCGGAGACGCGTCAACGACGCGCCGGCGCTCAAAAAGGCCGACATCGGTGTGGCAATGGGGCGGCGCGGTACGGACGTGGCCCGCCAGGCAGCCGACATGGTGCTCAGAGACGACGCTTTTTCCTCCATCGTGGCCGCCGTCCGCCAGGGCCGGATTATTTTCGGAAATATCCGCCAATCGGTGATGTTCATGCTGTGCACCAACGTGGCCGAGGTCGTTGCCGTGGCTGTCGCCGCTGCGGCCGGCGGGTTTTCAAAATTGCCGATTCCCCTGCTGCCCCTCCAGATCCTCTATCTGAACGTGATCACCGATGTTTTTCCGGCCCTGGCCCTGGGGATGGGAAAAGGCGAAGCAGACATCATGGAGCGGCCACCGAGGCCCCGGCGTGAGCCGGTGCTCACAAGAGCCCATTGGTCCGCCATCGGAGGATGGGCGACTCTTATGGCAGCGTGCGTTCTGACGAGCCTTGCCATTGCCTTTTACGGGCTCGGTTTTGACCAAAGACACGCTGTGACGATTTCTTTTCTGACCCTTGCCTTCGGAAAACTTTGGTTCGTCTTCAACCTTCGAAGCCCCGGAAGTGCGTTTTTCGACAACGCAGTCATCAAAAATCCTTACGTGGCAGGATCGATCCTTTTATGTGGTTTTTTGTTGCTGGCGGCGGTCTATCTGCCCGGTCTTTCCCATCTGCTCAAGACCGCTTATCCGACACCGGCGGGCTGGCTGGTGATTCTCTGCTCGAGCCTGATACCGTTTTTCGTGGGTCAGATACTGCGGGCATTCCAGAAAAATACAGGATCGCACCGATAGCGCAAATAAAATCGCTGTGCGATTTTATGAGAAGCGGCTGTACCGGTTGTGCGGATAAATTGGAAACGATCGAGTTTGTTTGGCGGAATCGTTCGGTATGAATACAACCGAAGGCGTGTTGGTTGCAGACGTTGCAGAAGAGAGTCCGGCGGACGAGGCCGGGCTCCACCGGGGAGACGTCATTGTCGAACTGGATGGCACACCGGTAGACAGCGCCCAGGAGCATTCCCGAAAGGTAGCAGGCCGCGGACCGGGTGAGAGCATCGATCTGCGCATCAGTCGGGACGGAAAAAAACAGACCGTGGAGGTGCGCATCGGCGAGATGCCTGACAGCGGAATTTCCAGGCAAGGAAACTTGGAGAAAGACCTCCCCGACGAGCGATGGGGCCTGACCGTTCAGCCGCTGACGCCCGATCTGGCCCGCCGGCTCGGGCTGAAGGAAAACGAAGCCGGGGTGGTCGTCACCGGGGTCGAGCCCGACAGTCCTGCAGGCAAAGCCGGCCTGACTCCCGGCGATCTAATCCAGGAAATCAATCGCAAACCGATCAAAACCCGGGAGGACCTGACCCAGGCAATCCGCGAGGTAGAAGGCAAAGGAAGCCTTCTGCTCCTGGTGAACCGAGGCCGGAATACCTTCTATGTCGTGCTTGAAGCAGAAGATGGAAAACGAAAATCCGAAAGGTAATCGAAGGAGATTGTCGTGTTCGGAAGGAAATTTACCCTCTTTCGTCTGTTTGGATTCGAGGTCGGGATCGATCCGACCTGGATTATCCTCGCCATTCTGGTGGCATGGTCGCTGTCCACCGGATATTTTCCGTTTTACTATCGGAATCTGTCCACTGAAGCATACTGGATCATGGGCATCATCGGTGCTGTGGGGCTCTTTTTGTCGATCATTTTCCACGAATTTTCCCATTCTCTGGTGGCACGGCGCAGCGGCATGCCGATGAAAGGCATTACCCTGTTTATTTTCGGCGGCGTGGCGGAAATGAACGAAGAGCCCCCCGGTGCCAAGGAAGAATTCTGGATGGCGCTGGCAGGGCCGGTTTCCAGCTTCGTCGCTGCCGGGGTTTTCTATGCTCTGGAGGGGCTTGGAAACGCCGTCGGCTGGCCGATTTATATCACGGCGGTGGTGGGATACCTAACGCTTATCAATTTCATTTTGGCCGTGTTCAACTTGATACCGGCGTATCCTCTGGACGGAGGGCGCATCCTTCGCTCCATCCTCTGGGGCTGGAAGAAAAACATCCGATGGGCCACCCGGGTGTCTTCCCAAATCGGTGAGGCCTTCGGTATCGCCCTGGTCATTTTAGGCGTGTTCCGGGTGCTCACCGGATACTTTATCGGCGGCATGTGGCTGTTTCTCATCGGCATGTTCATCCGGGGGGCTGCCAGGGCGAGCTACCAGCAGCTTCTGACTCGGCGAGCCCTGGAAGGAGAACCGGTGAGCCGTTTTATGAACGAAAATCCAATTACGGTACCGCCTTCCATTTCCCTGGACAAACTGGTTGAGGAGTACATTTATCGGTATCATCACAAACTATATCCGGTGGTCGACGGGGATACACTTGTTGGCTGCATTACCACTCGGCAGGTCAAGGCAATTTCCCGGGAAGAATGGTCCAGTACTACCACCGGTCAGCTCGCTGTGGACTGCTCTTCGGAAAATACCGTCTCGCCGGAAACCGACGCCGTCGAGGCCCTTGCCGCTATGCAGAAAAACAGTGCCAGCCGGATGATGGTCGTGAGCGACGGCCGTTTGAAAGGAATCATTTCGTTGAAAGACCTGCTTGATTTTCTATCCATGAAGGTCGAGTTCGAGCAATAAAATTGTTTGCGCAATTTTCTTGTTTGGTTCGCGTTCCGCGACAGAAAGGGGTTCTGAATAAATTTTCGGGCCTATGCACGATTATAAGTTTGGTATGTGGGCTGTGGGGGGGGTCTTCCCGGAAGCCGTGAAAAACTCGGAGCCAAGTGGCCATAGTGCATAATTCCGTAAATTTTTTAGCATCAAAAAGGAGGAATTGATGCTGCCCATCAAAAAAATCGTCACAACCACCGATTTCAGCGACCCTTCGCGCGAGGGGGTCAAAACCGCCGTGGAGATGGCCGAAAAATTCGGCGCCGAGCTGATTTTGGTTCACGCGCTGCCGCCGCTGCGAAGCACCTCCGGAGCCACCACCGTCGCCGGCTATTACCTGCCTACCGTCGAAGAGGAAATGGCCGTGGAGGCCGCCGGGTTGGCGGAGGACTTCCTCAAAGAGACGGTCCCGGAAACCATCACCTCCGGATTTCGCGTCCTCAACGGCAGACCCGCCGAGCAGATTGCCGAACTCGCGGAAAAGGAAAACGCAGACCTGATCGTGATCGCCACCCACGGAGAATCGAACTGGAAGGAGTTTTTCACCGGATCGGTGACCGAGCGGGTGATCCGCCGCGCAAAATGCCCCGTGCTGGCGGTGACCCGGCCGGAATAATGGAAAGCGCTTATCCCGAATCCTCCAGCGTTGAACCGCCGGAGGCCGATGGGAGTCAGCTCTCCAGCCGGCCAAAACTCGCCGGCAAGGCCGCGTAAAGACTGCCGCTGATCGGGGTGCAGAAAAATGTCGGCGGCACATGGGGATCGCTGCAGAAATCCAAGTGTTTGCATTACGGCCGTCTTAACGCGGCCGAACCAGCTCAAACAGTTGCCCGGCTTCCGATCTGACCCCCATCGGCCTCCGGCTCAGTCTTAGTGGAGTTTTATGGAGAACCGCTTAATGGAATTGTATTCTTCAGGAAAACGGGAATGATGGGCAAGAGGAAAATCAATGGCATCCAAAAATCATGAGGTAAGCCCCGAAGAAATCGAGTTCGAAAACCGGGAATGGCGCGAATCCCTGGATTATGTCTTTCAAAGCCAGGGACCGGAACGGGTGGAAGCGCTTCTGGAGCACCTTCAACGCAGGGCTGTAAACTACGGGGTCAGACCCTGCTATGCCGCCCGCACACCATACGTGAACACCATTGCCGTCGGAGAGCAGGCGGTGTTTCCGGGCAGCCGGGAGATCGAGCGCCGGATCAAAAGCATCGTGCGCTGGAACGCCATGGCCATGGTGGTGAGGGCCAACCGGGAGAAGTCCGGCATCGGCGGCCATATATCGACCTATGCCTCCTGTGCGACCCTGTTTGAAATCGGGTTCAACCATTTTTTCCGCGCCCCGAACGCGGGTCATCCCGGAGACATCGTCTATTTTCAGGGACATGCCGCGCCAGGCGTCTACGCCCGGGCCTTTTTGGAGGGGCGGCTCGAAGAAAAGGACCTGGCGAACTTCCGGCAGGAGCTTCAGCCGGGCGGTGGTTTGCCCTCCTATCCTCATCCGCATCTCATGCCCGAGTTCTGGCAGTTGCCGACCGTCTCCATGGGCTTGTCTCCCATCATGGCCATATACCAGGCAAGATTCAATCACTACCTGGAAGACCGGGGCATCAAGGAGCCCGACGACCAGAAGGTCTGGGCCTTTCTCGGAGACGGCGAGCTGGACGAACCCGAGTCTTTGGGGGCGATCACCCTGGCTTCCCGGGAGCAGCTCGACAACCTCATTTTTGTCGTCAACTGCAACCTGCAGCGGCTCGACGGGCCTGTGCGCGGAAACGGCAAAATCATCCAGGAGCTGGAGGCCGCCTTCCGAGGTGCCGGCTGGAACGTCATCAAGGTGATCTGGGGGGAGGACTGGGACCCGCTCCTGGCAAAGGACGAAAACGGACTTTTAGTCCGCCGCATGGAGGAAGTGCTGGACGGACAGTTCCAACTCTATTCGGTCGCCGGCGGAGACTTCATTCGGAAAGACTTTTTCGGAAAATACCCGGAGCTTGAGCAGATGGTGAGCCACTACACCGACGAGCAGCTCTACAAGCTGCGCAGGGGCGGGCACGACCCCCAGAAGGTGTACGCCGCCTATCATGCGGCTGTGAACCACGAGGGATCGCCGACGGTCATTTTGGCCAAGACGATCAAGGGCTATGGTCTGGGCGAGGCGGGGGAGGGAAGAAACGTCACCCACCAGCAAAAGAAGCTCAACGAGCAGGAATTGAGACAGTTCCGGAGTCGATTCGGGATTCCCATTTCCGATGAAGATGTTAAGGAAATGCCCTTTTACAGGCCGGCCGGGGACAGCGAGGAGATGAAGTACCTTCAGGAGCGGCGGAAGGCCCTCGGCGGTTATGTTCCGTCCCGCAGCGTGTCGGTTCCTGTTTTTCGGCCCCCGGAAAGGCAGCTATACCAGGAGCTCGAAAAAGGTTCGGGCAGCCGCGAGGTGGCCACCACCATGGCCGCCGTGCACCTGCTGAGCAAGCTGCTGGCGGATAAGAAGATCGGGCCTTATATCGTCCCGATCGTTCCGGACGAAGCCCGGACCTTCGGCATGGAATCGCTCTTTCGCAAAGTCGGAATCTATTCCCATGTGGGCCAGAACTATGAACCCGTCGACAAGGAAAGTCTCCTCTACTACAAAGAGGCCAAAGACGGCCAGATCCTGGAAGAGGGCATTAGCGAAGCGGGATCCATGTCGTTTTTTATTGCGGCGGGCACCGCCTATTCCTCCTTCGGCATCAACATGGTCCCCTTCTTTTTCTTCTACTCGATGTTCGGGTTCCAACGCATCGGCGACCTGATATGGGCGGCACAAGACGCCCAGGCGCGGGGGTTTCTCATCGGGGCGACATCCGGGAGAACCACTCTTGCCGGCGAGGGGCTGCAGCACCAGGATGGACACAGCCACATGCTGGCCTACGGCTGTCCGACCATCCAGGCATAGGACCCGGCATTCGGCTACGAGATCGCGGTCATCGTTCGGGAGGGACTGCGGCGGATGCTGGAAGAAGGCGATCCGGTCATGTACTATCTGACCGTCACCAACGAGTTTTACAAGATGCCGGCCATGCCCGAAAACGTGGAAGAAGGGATCCTCAAGGGAATGTACAAATTTCGTCCCTCGGCAAACTCACGCGCCAAAGTGAAAGCCCATCTCATGGGCAGCGGAGCGATCCTCAACGAAGCCCTCGAAGCCCAGAAAATCTTGGAGGAAGAATATGATGTACCGGCCGATGTCTGGAGTGTGACCAGCTACAAAAACCTTTACTGGGACGGCATCGAGACCGAACGCGATCACATCCGCCACCCCGGGGAAGACCGTCGGCCTTGTTTTGTTGCGCAGCAGTTTGCCGAAGAAAAAGGCGTCTATGTGGCCGCATCCGACTACCTGAAGGCGCTTCCGGCATCCATCGCCAAGTGGGTTCCAGGACCGATGGTCGTGCTCGGCACCGACGGCTTCGGCCGAAGCGATACCCGGAAAGCCCTGCGGGACTTTTTCGAGGTCGATGCCCGGCACATCGCCTTTGCCGCCTTGAGCGAAATGGCCCGGCAAAAACGGGTCAAGGCTTCGGTGGTGAAAAAAGCCGTCAAGAAACTGGAGATCGACCCGGAAAAAATAAACCCGTTGATTGGTTAATGGGTCGATTGGTCAAGTGGGAAAAGAAGGAAAAAAACCGCTTGCCACCGGCACCCTCGACTGCAACGGTGTAGAAATCGCTATGTCCCCAAATTAACGATTCAACCAATCAACCATTCAACCAATCAACCGAAGCGGAAAACAGCAACCAACCATCCCAAAAGGGGACGGAACCATGGTCAAAGATATCAAGATTCCCGAAATCAGCGAAAACGTCGAATCCGGCACCGTCATAAGCATCCTGGTCAACGTCGGCGACAGGGTCGAAGCCGACGACCCGGTCATCGAGTTCGAAACCGACAAGGCCGTGGTGGAGATTCCCTCTCCGGTTTCCGGCAAGATCACCGAGATCCTGGTCGAAGAAGGTGAAGAAAAAAATGTGGGAGACGTGATCGCCAAGGTCGACACCGAAGGGAAAGCAGAAGAGGCGGAAAAGAAGCCGGAAGAGGAAGAAGGACCTCAGGCTGAAAAAGAAGCCCCGGAAGAAGAAGAAAAAAAGACGGAGGAAAGGAAAGAAGCACCCGAGAGGGCGGAATCGGAAAAAGAAGAAGAGGAGCCCTCCGAAAAAGCAGAGCAGGAAAAAGAGGCAGCGGGAACCGAGGCCGAACCGGCCGGGAAAACGACGGCACCGGAGGCTGAGGAAAAAGCCGGAAAAGAGCCCGAAAAGAAAGAAAAGGAGGAAAAAATGGCGGCTTCCGCTCCGGCTGGGCCTTCGGTGCGCCGGCTGGCCCGTGAGCTCGGGGTCGAGGTCGGACAAGTGCAAGGCACCGGGCCCGGAGGCCGCATCACCGAAGCCGACGTCAAGGGCTTTGTCAAAGAGGGTCGTGGGAAGCAGCAGCCCCGGGAAAAAAGACCGCCGCAGCGGGCGGCTGAATCGCCGTCTCTTCCGGACTTCAGCCGCTGGGGAGAGGTGGAAACCGAAAAGCTCGACAACGTGCGCCGACTGACTGCGGAGGGAACGGCCGTTTCCTGGGATGCCATTCCCCACGTGACCCAGTTCGACGAGGCGGACATCACATCGCTTCAGCCGTTTCTCGATAAAAACGCTGGCAGGGTCGAGAAGGCCGGCGGCAAGCTTACCGTCACCGCCGTGATCCTGAAAGTTTGCGCAGCGGCGCTTCGGCAATTTCCCAGGTTCAACGCGAGCATCGATCTGGGCGAAAAAACGCTCATCTATAAGAAATACATCCACATCGGTGTCATGGTGGACACCCCCCGCGGATTGCTTGTACCGGTGGTGCGGGATGCCGACAGCAAGACCATCACCGAGCTGGCCGTTGAGGTCGTGGATTTGGCAGAACGCGCCCGAAACAAGAAAATCAAGCCCGATGAAATGGAAGGCGGCACCTTCAGCATCTCCAACCAGGGCAGCATCGGCGGAAGCGGCTTTACGCCGGTGGTTTTGTGGCCCCAGGCCGCGATTTTGGGGATCAGCCGGGCGGCCACCGTTGCCAAGCACCGAAACGGGGGGTTCGAGCCGCGGTTGATGTTGCCGATGTCGTTGTCCTACGACCACCGCATCGTGGACGGTGCAGACGCCGCCCGCTTCATGCGATGGATCTGCGAATGCCTCGAACAGCCGTTTACGATGAACCTGTAAATGCGCATAGGGCATAAGGCATGGAGCATAGGGCAGAGGGCATAGGGCAGAGGGCATGGGGCAGAGGGCATGGGGCAGAGGGCATGGGGCATAGGGCATCCGTCTTCGCCTTCGCCGGACAAGTGGGGCATGGGGCATAGAGTATATAGATCGGCGCAACTCTGCCTATGTGCCCTGCAATGTTCTGCGGGACGTTTCGTTTGCTGATCTTCGTGATAGCATGCTCTGAACTGCATGCTGCGAAAATTCGCAAAGGTAAAATTGAAATCTTCTCTTTTGAAAGAGAAGCATAGCGTGTATGATTTGTCTCATGCTATGCTCCATGCTCCATGCATCATGCTCTATGCTCCATGCCTTTTTAACCAAGGAGGATTCAATGGCGGAAGACAAAACCCAGTTGGCCGTGGTCGGCGGCGGTCCGGGGGGATATGCGGCGGCCTTCATGGCCGCTGACCTCGGGCTGGAAGTCGCTCTTATCGATCCGGAGGAAAATCCAGGCGGCGTTTGCCTGTACCGGGGATGCATCCCCTCCAAGGCCCTGCTTCACGCTGCCAGGGTGATTACCGAATCCCGCGAGGCGGAAAATTTCGGCATCACCTTCGGCAAGCCGAAGGTCCGGATCGAAAAGCTTCGCGAATGGAAAAACGGTGTCGTCTCCCAGCTGACCGGAGGCCTGGGCCAACTCGTATCCCGCCGAAAAATTCGGCATATCCGGGCAACGGCCGCCTTTGCAGACGAGCATGCCCTGACTGTCGAAGATACGGATGGAAAAGAAAGCCGGCTTTCCTTCGAACATGCGATCGTAGCCACCGGATCGCGTCCCACGCTGCTGCCCGGCATCGATGCAGACTCGAAACGGTTCATGACCTCCTCCGGGGCTCTCGATCTTCACGATGTTCCCAAGAAGCTGCTGGTGATCGGCGGCGGATACATCGGCCTTGAAATCGGAACGGTGTACGCCGCGCTCGGATCGGCAGTCACCGTGGTGGAGATGACCGGCGGGCTGCTGCCGGGGGTGGACAAAGACCTGGTCCGCATCCTGAAAAAACGGCTTACGGAAAATTTTTCGGAGATTTTGCTCGAAACCAAGGTCGTCGAGTTCAAGGAGCAGAAAAACGGTATTCTCGCCACCCTCGAAGACGCCGAGGGCAGCCGTCAGAGCCGTTTATTCGACAAGGTGCTGGCGGCCGTCGGCCGTCGTCCGAATTCGGAAGGTCTCGGACTGGAGAACATCGGAGTGAAACTGGACGACCGTGGCTTTGTCAAGGTGGACAATCAGCAGCGGACCGGTGTGTCTTCGGTATTCGCCATCGGGGACTTGGCCGGCGAGCCGATGCTGGCCCACAAGGCATCCTATGAGGGAAGACTGGCCGCTGAAGTGATCAACGGTCGAAACATCGTGCGGGATTATGCAGCCATTCCGGCGGTGGTCTTTACGGATCCCGAGATTGCCTGGGCGGGATTGTCCGAAGCCGAGGCGAAAAAGCAGGGCCGCGAAGTCGAAGTGGCCCGCTTTCCCTGGGCCGCATCGGGGCGCGCCCTGACACTGGGCCGCACCGATGGTTTGACCAAGCTGCTGATCGACAAGAAGTCTGAACGGATTTTAGGCATCGGTATCGCCGGTGTCGGGGCAGGGGAACTGATCGCCGAAGGGGTCGTGGCCATCGAAATGGGAGCGGCGGCCCAAGACCTCGGCCTGACGATCCATCCCCATCCGACCTTGACCGAAACCCTGATGGAGGCCGCGGATGCCTTCGAAGGCACCGCCACCCACATCTACCGACCGAAGAAGAACAAATAATTGGTCATTGGTCAGTTCCATTAAATCCGAAATTCGAATATCGAAACTCGAAACAAATCCTAATGACCAAAATTCGAATGATCAAAACAACTGCAGCTTTTCAGAGATTTCATTCGCCCTTGTTTGGGTCATTCGGTCATTCGAATTTCGGACTTGTTTCGTATTTCGGATTTCGTGCTTCGGATTTTTCATTCTTCATCAGTTATGGCAGAGCCAGATGCCTCTGACCTGGCCCTGAAGATCAGGATTTGCAGACAGCATTAAATTTCGTTCATCTGGTTGAGCGCCGCCTCGATCTTGTCTTTCTTGTTGCCGATGATCACCTTGTCGCCGACGACCGTGGTCGGAAACGTTACGCGGGAGTTGTACTGCCTTACCTGCTCGATCACGCGCTTTCGTTCATCGCCTTCGAGCAGATCAACCTCGACGCTTTCATATTCGATATTGCGGCCGTCTAGAAATTTTTTGACATCCTTGCAATGGCTGCAGGTGCTCAACGCATAGAGCTGGACTTTGGGCGAAGATTCGGATTGATTTTCAGCGGCCATGGCAAACTCTCTTTCCGATCGGGAAAATTGCATTCTCGCTGCTGTCAAGATTACATCGCGATACCGATTGTCTATGCCTTATGCCGCAGCCGGTGAAAAAGCAAGGGGGGCATTTTGCCCCCCTTTTTTTACCATATCCGATCCGCTCATTGGAGTTCCGGGCGGACCAGTTCCGT
>Ga0272443_10000351_pt1 | contig 87925 bp, 158 predicted proteins | sample SSMAcet12_FD_193581 | JGI IMG/M metagenome (GOLD analysis project Ga0272443, IMG submission 193581) | Marine sediment archaeal communities from Little Sippewissett salt marsh, Falmouth, MA, United States - SSM-Acet-12 | ecosystem: Environmental > Aquatic > Marine > Wetlands > Sediment ...
TGCACAGGCGGTGAACGCCATGCGTGTCTTGTTGAGCATCCATGCTCAGTATTTATCAATCCGTGGTGAGCTCAATTACGAGCTTAGGGTTGAAGTCAGGATTCAGCTCATGACCGTAGTATCCACGCGGATTACAAATCACAGCCGTATTGCCGATTTCATATGCAAAGCTGTCGTGAGTGTGTCCATGAATCCACAGATCCGGATCAGACTCGATTATATCGTCGTCCAAATCGGAAACGTAAGCTCCATTCAGAGAAGCATATTGTCCAGTTCTGAAACGATCTGGTACAGACTGCCAAGATGGGCCGTGATGAGTTACCACGACAACCTTCTGACCGTTCGCTTTCTCTTCATCAATCGCAGGAAAGATGAAATTGATAGCTGTGAGGAACTCATGGTATGCGTCTTGAGGAAGAAACTTCCTCTTATGCGGATCACCTTTTGTTCCTGTACGGATCTTCTTATGGTCGTTCATCCACAGACCAGCATCGTACATGCATTCTGGATGTTGCTTGTTGTATGAAGCCCACATAGTGGAGCACACGAACGAGATCTCACCAATACGAACGACCTCATTGTTCACAACGTGAACGTTTGGCAACCCACCAACGAAGGCAATGTCCTCGCCAATCTTATCACGTCCACGGAGAATAGACGTTCCGTAGAACTCATGGTTGCCTAAGATGTAGATCACATCTTGGAAACGCTCAGACCATTCCTCAAGGAAAGGCATGTATGTCCACGATTTGCCTGCGAGTCCCATGTCACCAGCAATGACAAGTATCTGTTCACTCTCATCACCCTTGATGGGGAGGTCAAGTGCACCAAACTCACAGTGAATATCACTGATTACTCGTATTTTGTTCATAGTAGAGGAATATACCTCTATATCAACTCAATGTCCAGCGTCACTTAAACCTGATTACCGAATTTGCGGTAGGTTCCGATGTGCCAAAGTTGGTGTCGACCCATGTTAACCCATCAGTTGATGATTTCCATAACCCTCCGTTGACATACAACCAACCATGAACTGCATCATATGCCAACACTTGGCTGTCTGCACCGTCTAATGGCCACGTTCCGGGAACTGCTGTAAAGGTCTCACCATCAGTGCTTCTCATTAAGTTCTGCGATGGGTTTCCTGTTGAGTATGATGTTAACAACCAAACCCCGTTACCGTATTCTATGAATGACGGACCGTCAAAACCACCGTAATTTATTCTACCTGTCCACGTAACAGCTGCAGCGGTTTCTGATGTATACAATCCAGGATGAGTACCAGCATCACTGACAAACAAATAGTATTTTCCGCCCTTATAATACAACTGTTGATGATTGTAACCAGCAGAATCAACGGGAGTGTTTATATAAGAACTCCATGTCGTTCCGCCATCCACTGACCTAGCTATCTTTTCATTCGCTGGCGATATTGAGGTAGCACACATTACCAGGTCGGTGCCGTCAGAAACCAACGAATGACCACCAACTGGTTGAATTGACGTATCTGTTGTCGAAAACAGTGTCGTCCATGTTACCATATCTGACGATTCGGCACATATAAATCCACCACCGGCTCGTCGGCCGACAACTTTCCACTTGTTATCTCCTGTGTGCCAGATAGCACCACGAGCAGAATCCATACCAGGAACTTGAAACTCCGTCCAATTCAAACCGTCCGTTGATCGTGCCCAGTGGTTGAAAGTACCATTCCCCGTTCTCCACGCCAACACCTGTCCGTTGTTGTTGGTTTCATAATGATCAGGATCCCACGAAGTTAGTGATCCTGAATCCAGTGCTATATTTGTAGGCGACCCTGGAGTTGACCATACAAATGACGGTGGTGCATAAATGAAAGCTGTTGCTGGTGTCGCACCAGCTTTGTATTGGATGATAAGCATTAATTCTCTCCTAATTACCTTACTTTTGCAGCCTGGACATGCATCCAGTCATAATCTCTTGCTCGGCCAAGGCTGACCCAACCTTCTTCTTCCCACAACTTCCACCACACGTCATATACTGGCTTTGCAAAATTAGCTCTTGTGTGGTTTGCTCGGAGTGGATTGCGGGCACTATCCCAATCAATAGCAATCCCCCAGCTGTGTGTTGACCATTTACTACCACCGCGCATCTTACGGACGTTTAAACAACCACCCCAGAGGTCAAGGCCTAACGTGCTTATCTGATCGTCATAGTGGTCAGCGACTCGTTCCATTACACGGACGATGCTATCAGCAACACTCTCATGACATGAGAATTTAGTAATGATCTTATCCGTATTCCAAGCAATCTTTAGAGGATATGGAACAACAACGGATGTTTGGTTTGTTCCTACAGGACCGTAGTAACGCTCAAGTTCACTCTGTGTCTGAACAGGCCATGTGTTTGGTTGTGGTGTCGCACCGATACCTTCATCATCACGCCACGGATCAGGTTTTCTTCCATTAGCCATTGCGGCCTTTAGGATTTCAAATCCATAGTCTGTCTGAGGACCCCAGTATCCGTCGACTGGGCCTGCGTCGATATCCTCCAGAGCACAAACGTGTTGGATATATCCAACTAATTTTCTCGTCTGTTCCCAGTGAGTAGGAATTGCACTGACCTGCATTAATGCGGCCATAGTCTTTTTGCCTGCATCGCCATCAACTTTTAAGTTGTGACCGTAATGACGGTTCAGCGAATCTTGAACAATCTTTATCACTGCTGGTGTTACATTCATGTTATTTTCTCCCGTTCCGGCCGATTCGTAGTATTTCTACCCTACGAGGGTCTATGAAGTCCTGCCTGAACTCTTCGACACTCTCTTCGTCTGGAAACCAAAATGCGCGTTGTATGTGTTGTGTCCACATAATAGGATGTGGATGTGTTGTTGTTTGCATATCATAAAAGTACCAGAAGTCTTCTGTTAGCAAACGAATGATATATGCATACTTGTTGCGCATATTCATCTGCGATATCAGATCATCCAGGTACGGTCCGCTCACGCGTGTGTACTCCGCGTCCCTATCAACTCAATGTCTTTTCTATTTTTCAAATATGTGTGAACAAAGTGTTGAGTTCCCGTTTCGGTGTGAAACACCATTGCGTTGTGTCGAACAGATGTCCACACGATCGCGTTCGTGTTCCTATCGACTTTGTGTACGTAGTAAGACTTGTTGTTTTGATGTGTTTTAATTAGATAAACAATCCCTTCGCTAGCGGTTTTCCGCTGAAGTTGTTGTTTTTTGCGGTTTAACAGGTTAATTCTGGGCACGCGGTACCTCCATCATATATGATAGAGATATTTATGTGCTTTCGGGGCTTTATCCGCCGACGTGAAGGCGGCCGGGATATACTTGATCTATCTCACGGATAGCAAAGAATTGAGCTATACACTCATGGACTTCATCTAAAGTGTGGAATATTAATGCTTTTTCGGGTTTTTTAGTCCAGGTGCGGGGGTTTACAGCAGCCAACATCCACTCACTGCGATCATGCACACGATTTATCGTGTGCACAAAATCACGTCCTGTTCCTAATGGAAGGTTTAGTTGGTGCTGGAGCGGTTGTGCCATACTCCCTATTTACTGAGGGTTTCCATCAGCATTTGCTGAGCGCTTGCAGCAACTGCTACGGCAGCTTCCATATAGTTGGACATTTCTTCGCGAAGTTCTTCAACTGTCAGGCTGCGCAACTTAACCATTGGCTGCCGTATTGCACCATCAAAGGTGACTGCGGATCCATGAGGTTCCCACCCATCGCCGCTGTTGATCAGCGCAGCGACTTCATCCACGGTGACCACTTTATAGTCTTCGATTGTTTTGGGGAGAGTTTGAAGTTTTATTTCGCTCATTGTTTTGTCCTTAGCCGTATTCTTTTACAACTTTTGATTCGCTGATTTCGAGATTGAGTTCTGTAGACAGAAACCCCTCAAGAGCTGCTCGTGCATCGTCAAGCGCACGGTACCCTCGAATGCCTTTTTCAATTTCGAACAGCTTCCACCCAAGTGGAGTGCGTTTCATTGGGTAGAAAATTTCGGTTCCGTCGTGGTACGTGTACTGTTCAATGCGGTACAGTGGTTGACGCTTTCGTGGATATGCTACCAATGCAATGAGTAGTGCCAACACAGCAATCCCGAGAAGAATCAATGAATACGTTTCGATTACGAGAGTCATCCTAACGTACCTGCAAAGTATCCGACGATAAGAGAGAACGCTCCAATAATAATTGCAACGACAATCAGAGCTCTCCACAATGATTTTGATATACCAGTATCCATCATTTGATTATCTCATTAACACTCATGTTCGTCAACAACTTCAGAAGCAATTACTTCTTGGTCATGTTGGGCTTGGCGTTTAGCTTGCTTCTCGGCACACTGGGTTTCTATCCACGCCCGAGCTTCCTCAGCAGAACCCCACCACGCTACCCCCCAGTGGTTTCTAACTAACCGTAGGGGAACCCACCCAAGAAAGTATGGACGGACGGTATAGTGTACTTTGTGGTTTCGTTTGATATTCTTGATAATCTTGTATGTCATTGAGCCATCCAACTGAACGCAATGAATCCTAACATTCCTGCACATGCAAAAATAATAGCATATGACCAGAAGAAGCACCACTTATTGGAGCATACCTTAATCATCTAAAAATCCTTTCTTCAGATCGGCGTACAAATCATTTTCCGGCCGCTCCTCGTTTGGTTTTTTGTCATCGATGATGTCACGTGTAGGGTCTTTGCGTTTCGATACAGTCTGTACAGCAAGGCCTCGTTCGCCGATTTTGACCCACTCGTCATGGAACTCGTAGTTCTTTTTCTTAGGACGTTCCCACCACCGAACGAGGATAGCGGTAAAGAACATCATGATCGGAGTACCGATCGGATGCCACGCTTCTGGTTTGTCTGCCACATAGATCCAGAATACCCACACAAAAAACGTTCCAACAACCCACGTGAATAGGTTACCAACCCACCACTCAATACGGTCCTTATGAAATTGGCTTTTCATTTGACGACTGCCCCGAGGCCATGATGTTAACCTACCCATTGCGAACTGTCGCCTGGGTGCTCTGGGTCGGAAGTATAGTTAAACCCAATGCACGGATCGCCAGTGAAGATGTACTTCATAGGTTTTCCGTGCTTCTCTTCGTATTCTTCTCGACGACGTTTAATCTCATCGAGAGCTTCCTGAAGTTTGTTACTCACAACGTGCCTCCGTTGATCTCCAACTGGGTTGCGTATTCGTCCGTTTGTCCTGTAACGTACCCAGCTTGGTATGCATCATTAAGATGATCGCGGATCAGATGAGCGATTACCTCATTTTCTACACGAGTCCCCTTGCTAAACTCAGTTACGAAAAACTCACCATCTGGCGTTTGATAGTAAACTTCGAACTTATTGTTCTCCGTTGGACGTACATGGTACTCACGATCCATGATGTTACCGTTCGATTACGACATGAAAGGAAGTCGGGTCGATCAGCATACCGATTGAGTATGCGGCGATGATTGCTGCTATGAATGCCATGACGAGTTCGAACTTCGACACTCCATCGAGCATATACCTAACAGCAGTCCAGCCAGCGAACCCGCCGAAGAAAATTGATAAAATCCACATAGTGGTTGTCATAATGATTACCTCAAGCCGTGACGGCGAACAGAGTGATTGATGATATAAAGACCATACCACCAATCACCCTAAAAATCAACTAGTGAATAACTTCAGGAGCAGGTAGTTCCTCATCAGGTTCCGACTCATGAAACTCAGTTTCGATCGTTCCGTCATCATTGAACCAGACAGAGCCATCTTCATTGCACCGACCATCCTCGTGGCAGTCGGCAACGTACTCATTCCACCAGTCCTCACCGTAGAACTTTCTTGCGTAGAACTTCCACTGCTGCTGACTGAGATCCGCTTCAACTTCCTGGTTAGGAACGTAGTGAATATAACCAGCAAAGAACCCACCCTCTTCCACACACTCGAGGTGCATTTCCAGTTCAGGGTAGAGGTCAACGATTTCGTTGAGGATTTTTTCAGGAAGGCTCCATGCTGTCGAGAACTCGATGATCAGCTCCGATACTGGCTTAGCGAGATCATTTCCCTTACCGACACCATCAACGGTTGGATCGCTCAGTTTGACCTTACCGTCGTACGAGTTCCACTTAGTTCCCCAGTTATCAATACTCCACTGGTACCACGATGCATAACCATACTTCATACGGTTTTCTCGCATCTCATCCGTTTCGGGATACTGTTCGGGAGCATTCGCCAAGATGACCGGCATCGGAATCAGAGTCATGAAGTCGAGGAAAGGAACCATCTCATCGTTCCAGTTCTTCTCTTCTCTGATATGCGACTCAAAGAACTCACGAACGACAGAAGGATCGCCCTTCAGTGTCATTTTGGACATCACGTGATTAGGCATAGCGTTACTCCAACGTTATTTTAATTGGGTTAGGGACAAACTTTCTCGTTTCGAATGAGGGATCAACTCGCTTATTATGAGCAAGCTGGTCCTCCTCGGACATCTCGAGGTTCTCATTATACTCCCATATAAGCCAAATGCCATCAGTTAATGGGATCATTCGTATGGAACCGAACATATTATGCGTCCAGCCAAGGATTGAAGTCATCACCCTTCTTAGCATCTTCTTTTTTCAACTCCTCAAGTTTCTTCTGACGAGTTTCAGATACTTGTCCGAGGATGCGCCGGAAGATAGAAGGCCGCTGAGCTTTCTCTTTCGCTTCAGCTTCTTTCTTCTTTTCTTCTCGGCGTTTAGTTAGGTCAACAATATTGTCAGTCATGAGGCTACTTTACTGAGAACCCTCTGTTTTATCAACAGGCAATAAAAAAGGGTCCGAAGACCCTTTTTATTAGAGTACCTATCTTAATTACCCATCAAAAACGATAGGCGTCAAGTCGGTCGCCGTCAGTGATGGTGTGCCGGTGTTTGCTACAGTAGTTGTAGACAGTATTGATCCTGTAAATCCACTAACGGTAGCACTTGGTGACTGTGATACTGGTGTGGAAGAGATGATCTCATATTTAACTGACTGACCAGTTGTTGGAGTCTTATCTGTGACCCACCAGAAGTAATACCCACCGGAAATACCGGACTGACCAGTCATAACGAGCTTGCCACCATCACCTGTTAGTGTGATCAACCCGTTGCGTTCATGCGAGTTAATATCGCCACCATCATTCCAACGAAGAACATGATACTCTTGAAGAACAACAGAGCTGTTGTATTTCGCAAGAACAATGTCATTACGAGCACTAATACCAAAGTCGTAGTACCCGATAGCATAAACATCATTATTAGAGTCAACCACAACATCAGTGAACGTCTCACCAACAGTAGTAGTTGGCGTATAGATGCCGCTCTGCCCAAGTAACGTTGTTCCATCGCTACTTACCTTCATGATGCCTGGTTGCGAACCTTGTCCTGAACGCGATCCGACAATATAAATGTTGTCACTAGAGTCGAAGTCCATTGAGTAAGGCGAAACGCCTGTGATCTCACTATCACCGAGGATCGATGTCATTGTGGAGTTGAAGATATACAGAGCCTGTGGAGCTCCACTATTGCCAGTCTGTCCAGCAACAACAATATTACCTGCGTTGTTAACACGCATAACGGTAGGAACTGCTCCACCAGTTCCTGTTGTGCTGATTCGATGAGTTGTTGTGTATGCAATTGAGCCTGCAGATACGTCAACTTCATGGAATCGCCACACGCCATTTTCTGATCCATTGTATCCGCCGATGAACACAGTGTCGCCGATCATTACAGCCTCTGTTGGAGCATCATAACCAGCTTCTCCTAGACTGTACACTGCAATCGTGCTGAGATCAGTTGAACTTAAACGGAAAACTAATGAATCACCTCCGTTGAGATCGGAATGGAATCCAACGGCAATAATATCACCAGAACTGTGTTGTCCGGCCCAGATTATTTGTGTTTGTGCTGTGCTTTCTGGATTAGGACGGAATAACTTTGTAGCGACTATCGAACTGTCGTTCTTGTTAATGATCTGAGCATATCCACCCACTTTTGTAGTACCTGCATCGCGGAGATGTGTCCATCCGATGTTCAGGTAGTTTCCATTGCTTAGTGGAGAGATGGACGTCGGTGTAGTGTTGTTGCTCCCGAATTCCGTCTCCGACTCCATGTCGATGTATTTTAGTAGAGATGGAGCGCCTGCTCCCTGACCGGTCATAAGCGCTAAAACTAGATGTGGCATTGATTTTCCCCTCAATGTGAAATTTGAGGGTATTTATGTCACAAATCGTTTGATTCCCGTTATTGAATCCTTGTTGTGTTGCCGGAACCAAACTTTCCGTGATTCCAACCGGCGGTACTGATATCACCAACATCTCTGATGTGGATCACACATTCCCCTGTGCTAGTTCCATAGAAGTTATCCCACGTTGCGTCACACTCATACCACATATGATCTTCCGCATCCAACACAATGCGAACCGGTGCACGGCCAGCGCGAGCGGGTTTGATTTGGATCTCATCGCCGATTCGCAACGCAACGGAATAGTTTCCTCGCTCATGAAAGTACACAGCTTCGACCTTCGTTGGCGGAATCTTATATTCATTGACGTTGCTGCACCCAGCGACAAATAGGGATAACAACAGTATTGCAGTGGATCTGATCATAAATTTGATATCCCAAATGCCGCAACCGCAAACGATGCTGTGAACCAGAACACAGAGAGCAGCGAATAGAACTTTACATCGAAGTTCATCTTATCAATTCTCACTTGATCGGGATTTATACTATCCTTATGTCGAATAGCTCGTTCCTTGTTGATAGCTGCAAGAACGCCCGTGTACACACCAGCGAAAAAGAACACTGCAACAACCGAACCGAGAGCAAAAAAAGGAAGGAACACTACTTTACCCCCAATTCTTCGAGATGCTTCTTACCTTCACGAATTGCGCGTTTGATCTTGTTGACGATGTAACGATCGATTGATTGCTGATCTTCCAAGGGAAGTTCCTCTACCATGTTCTTTGCGTCGAAGTGGCGACTATCACCGAACAGACGGACACCATACCTTTTTCCATCCATTCCCTTATTTGAATAGCTAGCAAGATGCTCTGACAGATACTCGACTCGGTTCTGCGTGTCAACTATCTCCTGAGCTTTTTCAATAGTAAGTTTTTGTGTCATTGTTCCTCCATATCCATTTTATGAAAAGTAGTTTGTGTGGCCCAGTTTTCGATCCTGTAATCACCATATTCACCATCAGGATATCGATTTTCCAGGAACTGCATTACAACCAATGCACGTCCCAGTGTTGGAAACTGTCTTGCATGCATCTCATTAACAGACCACATATCGTTCAGATAATCCATTCGATCCTGAGGGAAGAACTCCACAAAATACTGAGTTCCGTAATTCGGATTGTTCCTGACGACACAGTAGCCCATCACTCTTTTTCCTTAATCAGTGCCTGAGCGTACACATTGCCGTTGTGCGTCAATCCACCGGTCGGGCGGTACCCTTGACGAATCCACTGATTGACAACATGGTTCAGGGACTGGATGTCATTTGCCGTCACAGCCAAGTATACAATCATGCAGCCTCCGCTTTTTCAGCAACAGAATTTCCTTCATCGTCGACGATATCATACATGATCGCGGACTCAGGAATATCTTTGTACTCAGCAGCCAGACGCTTCCCACGAGCAACGAGTTGATCAATATCATTCTGCGAATGAACGGAAAATGCTGATTGACCAATAAGCTCACCATGATGGAAGAACCTGATTGTGTGCCTCACTCGTTTGCTCATTCTCTCTCCTCGCAGAACTTCTTGCCGTTGATTTCCATACATTCACGTTCCGGTGTTGTTGCAGCTGCCCACGGATCTTGATACGTGCTTTTGACAGACATCTTGCTGTTCAATTTTTGCTGTTTATATGAACCAACAGCAACGGTAGCCAGAATAGCAATGATCGCCACAACGATTATTATCTCAATCAGCGTAAACCCTTTCACCTTATCCATCGTTCCTCCAGCATTTCTCCATACACAGTAACGTCGTAATCGTAATGTTCTGAATCCGACATTGAGTAGCATTTAAAATCGTGCCCTAATTTGGCACACTGCTGATGCAGGATCAGATAGAACCTCTCACCGAGGCGATCATCAACAGGACGCTCACACTCGAACTCATCGAGATATATGAACTGCAGTGGTGGTTCCGTTACGGCAGGATCATACTTCTGAACGCGGCATCGAACCGTTACCGTTTCTTCTCTGATACCCACTTGATACCCCTTATCGTGAAACCTATCGTGTATGCCAACGCTAGTGCTGGTGGGAACAGGATATAATCGTACCACTTATCCTTTCTGAACTTATCACCAATACTGCTGATGAAATGCCACACACTGATAATCGTCCATATTAGGATGCCAACAGCAATCCAACCCCCAATACTCATAATCTTCTCCAAATCAATATTCGCAAACCATACCCTATCAGAGACTAACAGTCAACAAAGAGGGAGACCTCCCGCGATTTACGATTGGAGTTACCAATCCTCATACCCTAATTACTGTAAGAAAACTTCCCATCTTTGAAAGTAATTACAACATACTTGTCACTGGCATTAGCTGTTATAACAACATCAACGAAATTATTCGAAACATTAACCTCATGAGGAACATTAACCTCTTTTAAAACCTCAATTAACTTTTCTGCATCATTCATATGTCTGGACCAACCTCATACTTGCGTGCCTCGATCATATCACCAATATCTCCATCTATCACAACTTCCTTATATGTCTTGCGCAATCCACTAGCATGATCAATCACCTCATTACGCTCTGCATGATACGTTCGAATCCGTTCATCAGATATCTCTGGAATAGGACCCCTATGTCGTTCGCCATACCATTCTTCTAGTAATGGGATCATTCTCTTATATGCCCGTGCCTTATTCTCCTCACGAGAACGCGACTCAGTTCCCTGCGTAATGATACCAGATTCGATATGTGTCACACGACAACAGTTCTGATGCTTGTTACGGTGTTGACCTCCAGCACCCTGTCCGCTATACCAATCTATGCTAAAGTCTTTGTCAGTTAAATGTATCTTCATTTCTCGAATTTCTCCGCACCCTTTTTGTTTCAAGTGCATCAAGGACCACAGTTATTCCTACCCCAAATAGTCCGTACCAGAATGCTGGGAATATAGGTTGATCAATCAGCAGGAGGATCACAGTTAATACAGACATCGTGAAGGCAACAACCCCCGCCTCACGCAATATGAATTTAATAGTCATAGCGGTATTCCAAGATAGTTTGACGGTAATATAGACGACTTGCCAATCAATGGCAAGTTAAATCGCTAACTCAAACAACCACTCTTGTGTACAGTGCACAAATCATTCCGCCCCACGAACCCACTTGCACCGTTTGAGAATTCCAGTTTGTTGTTGACGATGCCACGGTAGTTCCCGATGCAAAACAGAATTCATTATTTCGTGGATCAAATCCCATGCTGTATGGACCGCTACTGTAGAATGATACTCTATCACTCCACGCACCCCATGTTCCAGGTCCTGTTTTTGCAGCAACAGACAAGAAGTTTGACCCAGAATCATTCTCTGTTTTAAAAATTTCACCATTGCCATAGACCAACTGCAATGCTTCATCAAACTGTCCACCGCCCTGATGGACCAATGACCAAGTCCCAGCTGGCGTTTCACCAGTACTCTGCCATATTCTACTGTACTGACCCCACGCCCACCATGTCCCTTCGATAAATCCCATATGTTCAATTCGTTGGGCCAGTGTTGTGCTAAACGTAAATGCTGAACTCTGCCATGTTGTCCCGCCATCGATTGAATACATTACGGGGTTCGCTGGTGTTGCAAACGTATAATGCGTAAATGCCATAACACCATTATCATCAACCGCTAGTCGATCAGGATCGCCATAATCGAACCCTGAAACCTTTCCGGTGAATACAGTTGTCCACGTTACCCCATCTTCTGATGAGGATAAGTGCATTATCTCTTGCCCGGATGTGTGTGCTGACATCCAGAACCACTTGTTGTGGAATTCACTCCAGCATATGATATAAGGTTTTGTTGTTGAATGTCCGTTTGCTAGTCCATCAACTTCCGTAAAGTTTTCAAGGTCAGTTGTCACGTACAAACTAGAGCTAGAACGAACAATCGTCGTTCCTTTTAAGTTCGTAAACATTCCCGATGAAGCGCTCCATGGGGTATCGACAGAGCTTCCAGCCGGATCCGCAAATATTGACGACCAATTGTCATTAACCCACAAACCGCCTGAACTTGCTAATAGAGTCCGTCCTTCTGTTACGATTGGCGTTCCCGTTCCGTTTTTGTACTGTAATACTAACATGTATAGTTTCTCCCCGAATAGTGTCTATATTTAGCATTATCCATGTTTCACCACAGGAATACACGTGAGATTACATATAGGAATCAATACTATTCGGGCCCCCAGTAATCGATTATAGGTGAACGATGCCAGATAGTTATAGTAAGATGCGGAAAATCCGTACGGAGGCGTAGCGCTGGGGCTCCAAATGATTATATGTGTAAATAATCGTAATACGGGCCCCCTGAACTATGCGGAGCTAACTAATATCCCTCGAGAGTGTGATGTCAACATCAAAAAACTGATATGCCGCGAAACAAATCCAAAAACTTTTTATCGTACGCAGATGCCCGCGAGTACATGCAAAAGCACAAGCACATCACAACTAGAGCACAATATCTAGCGTGGCACAAAGAGCACAAGCCTGGGTTCCTTCCCGCCTGGCCGCATCGTGTATGGAAAGACTTCTCATGGAATGAATTCCTCGGCACAACTAATTCATTTGATAAGACTGCTCTAGCCCGCAAAGGACAATCCCGCACGTACCGTCCTATGTGGGAAGCTGTCCGCTATGCGCAAGCACAAGCTAAAACGTTTGAACTGTCTACACGAGAACAGTGGGAACGTTTTTGTGATGAGTATGAAGTGCCGGATGATATTCCTAAGCGTCCGCATCAAGCGTATGATCAATTCCCTGGGTTTCCTGTCTGGCTAGGGCTGGATGCTAGAGCTAAATTGAAGACAGAGAAAGAGGGTGTTGTGGCGATTGTGGCATTGCACCATGTTGACGGTGAGGCGGCTAATGTCGTCGAATTGAGAGTATGGAAAGGCGGTTACAGTAGTATGCGTGACGCTATGCTAGGGAATGATGATAGTGGGGTGAAAGTGGGACGCGTCTATCAAATGTGGGTGTGGGATGAAAGTGGGATGATTGTGGGATTGAGGAAAATGGAACAACATGGCCACAAGAGGGATAGAGGGTACGTTGTTCCGAACATCCACGCATTGATGTGGGATCTGAATGATTGTATGGATATCTTCAAGAAGCCGGATTAGCGCTGACAGATTACGCGCTGAGTGTCCCAAGCCATTTTGAATGCTTTGTTTGTTGCTCTCTGTAGAAGTGGGCAATGGATCCTCATTGCTTTAAGGGCGGCACCCGCATAAGGAAACTCTGTCGTCAGTTCCTTTGGCTCAGGGCTACCCTGGTGAAGGATTAGTATCTTCCACACGCCATTGACCTCCACCTCGGTGAAGATTCCTCTGCGATTGATTTCTTCTAATGTACTCATGCCCCTATTTACTTTTGGGATGAAAGTGGGATGAGGGTGATGATTGTGGGATGTTAGTGGGATGCGTGTGATGAAAGTGGGATGATTGTGGGACGCACCAGATGAAAGTGGGATGACCAGATCAACCGGATGCAAAAAATGCCCCGCCACAAGGGACGGGGCCAATCACACAATGCCACGGGTTGCCCGCGGCGGGGAGAGAATCGAGCCCTGGCACACTTGCGATAAGGTCGGCCAGGGGGTGAGGAGCATGCTGCGGCGACATCGTAGATCTGGTCTACATGCCCACGGGCAGTTGCCCTCAACTGAGTATATAATACCCCTTCGCGGGCTGAGAGTCAACGGCTAGATCAACTATAGATACTACAGATGCCTGCCCCAGGCAACCCCGCCGGCCGCCCAACTAAACGAAAGAAGCCGCACGGGCTGCCCCGGGGCGTAACTTCGATATACTTCGATAACTTCCGTATACCTCATTTGAATGAGCAAACTGCTCAGCATCGCATATCAAGATGACCACGTCAAGATGAACTAAATTATTTTGACCAGATCAACAGGCCAAATATTTTTGACCAGGTCAACGGGGCAACAGCACAGCGGTCTTTTGACCAGATCAACTTTTTATGTCTGAAGGGGCTGCCCCGGGAGCCCTTGCTCGGCCGGCCAACTATTGATGAGGGAGTGGTAGGGGTACCCCGGGGGATAACTTCTGATCTTTTTCTGAGCTTTTGCGGGAAGGAGTTAGCCCCCGCGGCCGCCGCCCAACTAAGAGCGAGAGCTCTCTGGGGAGCCCCAGGGGGGGGGCTCTAGTCAGGGATGAGGCTCGCAGCTGCGGCTATGAAGATGTACGCGAACACCATGACGAATGCGGCGCCGGCGGTTGCACCGAACCCCCAGGTGAGCCATACCTCCGTGTTCCAAGCTTCTGCCACACTGTCTGCCACGTATGATGCCCATACAACCTGGAACGCTATGAATACCGTCCACAGGGCCAGCCTGGCAAAGATAGTGGCCCAGGGCCAGCCCTTACTCCGTACCTCGGGCTCTGGCTGGGGCACCCGTGGTGGGAGCTTCGGCCGGTAGTTAAGATCCTTCCGGGGGCCGGGAGCCCCCACAGGGGCAGCTTCAGGTTTGCTGGGCGCTACAACCTCGGCCCCGGGGCTGGCCGGGCCTTCTTCAGGATCGTCTAGGAGCTCGGCCAGCCCGACGGTTTCCGCCTTGGGGGCTGCGCCGGCAGCTTTGCTAGCCTTCAGCCAGGCCTTGAGCTCTTCTTCAGATTTGAATTGTAGTGCCAAATGTGGCTCCTTTGTCCTTTGGTTGACCTACCAATGTGCCCAGGTCAACTCAGTGTTAGTTTAAAAGGGGGCCTCGGCCCCCCCTTGGGTCTTACTGTAGGCCGCCCTCGGTGGCCCGGGCTTCCGTCCGGCGGAACTCCACCAGGGGGCAGCCCTCGTAGTTGATGAGCAGGACGTGTTCGTCACCGTCGACGTCGTAGTCCATCTCGTTATCGTCGTCGACCCGGTAGCCGGCGTCGCGCAGCGTGGCCAGGACGGCGATGTCCTGCTCCCACTCATCGATCTCGTACACCCGCCCGGTGGCGAACATATCGTTGACGCTGTAGCCCCCATCATCCGCGATGAGATCGTACGTGATCAATTCCCAATTGCAGCTTTCTTCAGACATTTCGGTTCTCCCGTCCTAACATGAAGCCGTCGAGCATCGCCCGGACGTACGTGCAGACCTCGGGGGCCGTACCACTGAACACCGTGCTCTGTCCGGAGCCCTCACTCGAGTTGCGGCATACCTGGTAGATACGTCGCGTGCCCGGCTGATAGCTCTCCAGCATGAATGCCCGTGGAGTGTTCCACTCAACGTCGACCTTGTCGCCGAGCGTCAGTGCGTTCAGCCGGCGGATCAACAACTCTGCGCGTTCTCTGTTGTTCATGCTGCTTCCTCTTCAGGGGGCCATACGATGCCGAATTCTTCAGCAGCGCTCTTGATGTAGCCGTAGCTGTCGCTTGAGCCAAAGCCCTCACCTTCAGGCCAGGACTCCAGGTCGCAGCAGATCCAGTAGAGCTGGTCGGCAACCTCGTCGTCGTGAATGTCCAGCCCCAGTCGCTCAGCGCACCGGTGCATGATGTTGAGAGTCAGCTGCGTCGTATGCCAGCCGTTCCAGTTGAACTTACTCATGAGCCAGCTCCTGTTCGATCCGGCGGACGAGAGCTTCGTACCCAGCAAGGCTCCGCCGGTTCTCTTCTACGTTCTCGCCATCTTCGATTTCGCCCTCGATTGCGAGGATCTCATCCTCTACGAGGTCAGCGAGAACGTGCAGGTCGTCGTGGCTAAGGCTCATGATCTCTCCTTCTTGATCTTTGCGTAGTAGGTGGCGGCACCTGCTTTGGTGCAGCCGGCATCTCGAACGAACTTTGCGATATTATCCGCCCGACTCGCGTTAGGGTCAAATAAGCAGCTGCAGTGGCTGAGCTTGCTCGTCCAGCGCCCCACGGGGGGAGTAGTAGTCCGGGCTGGCTTTGCCTTGGGACGAATGTGGGATGTCGCAGCTTTAGGCTTGGCCGGAGTCTGCGCTGCCCCCTGGGCACTGGCGTATGCGGCCACTTTCATCTGATGCTCCCGGCGATGCTGCTCCGGAGTAATTACCCGGGTGAAGTGAGCTGCAGTGATCGGCAGGCCGGACTTGCGAGCCCGGTACGTGGCACCCATCCTGATCTTTTTATGCACCTTGGGGCCGACGCGATGCTCTTCGCCATTGTCCAGCGTGTAGACGTACTGGGACTTGTAGCGGGCCTTCGTCAGCTCCTGGGTATGCGTACGGTTCCCGGTACCACCAAGGCCGATGCAGACACGCTGCCAGCCCGCGTCGTGGTTCCGACCCAGGGAAGGATCCGCGAAGCATACCAGGTGCGCAACCTCATGCGGCACGGTGTCGTTCAGCATCTCATTGATGTCCAGGTTCGCAGACTCCAGGCTGAAGTTCAGACCGTACTTGAGGCTGGTACCATGACGAGTTCTCTTGGCCCAGGCCTGCCCCGCGGCGCGGCCGTGCGGCTTGAACTTGATCTCCAGGTCCTCGTACTTGATCGTGCAGCCGTACTTCGTAGCCGCAAGAGCCAGCACGTCCATGACTTTCGATTTGATCTGCTTGGTAATCATAACTCTCTCCTCTCAGACTATGAACTCATTATCTTAGGTCAACCCGCCCACGTCAACAATGGGGTTTGGTTTTATTTTGGTTGACCAGATCAACAAACCTTCCCAAAAAGGGGGCCGCGATGGCCCCAAGGGAGGAGAGTTATTCGATTCGGTCGTGGATGGGGACGATACTGGCATGCACGCCACACATCGCCTCTACGGCCCTACTGAAGCGGCTATCGCTGGTGCCAGCGTAGTTGCCACCCATCATCACCCAGTGCCCCTCATCCTCTTCAGGGACGAGCTTGGGCAAAGCCTTGGGGATGTTACCAGGCTTCAGGACTACCGCAGGGCAGTCGTCGGAGGGCTCAAAGGGGCCGTCCACATTGACGACGCAGAGACGATCGTGGGATGAGCTGATTCCATTCAGAGTGCAGTCACCCAGAGTGTCCCGGTATACGTATACGATCATGCCCATCACGCCACCTCCATATCATGTTCGCGTTCGCTCAGCCCGGTGACGGAGTACGTTGCGATGTCGACCGGTACGCCTTGTTGGGCAGTATGATCCAGAGCTTCCATCAGGATGTCGATCACTGTATCCATGTCGTCACAATCTTCCATTGTGACATTCACTTCGATCGTCACGGTTTTCATCACGCCACCTCCAGAAGGTTAAGTGCCTGCTCCGCCATCGCAGCTTCGATGATCTCATCCATCTTTGCTTCCACCTGAGCGTACAGATGATCGCTGAACCGACTGTACGGGCCACCGAGGCGGTAGTGCGAGCTGGCGATGCCGAACACGCCGTAGAACTCACGAGCTCGGTTGCACAGGCCGTTGTTGTACAGATCGTAGTAGCAGTTGGAGGCCTTGCGGAACTTCTCCAGTGCAGGGTTCTTGCGAGGGTTGGCAACAGAACCTTCCAGGGGGATCAGCTTGCGCAGCTCATCAGCGAGGTGTTCGTGTTTGCCAGAATGGTTCCAGTAAGTGTCTTTCATTTCTCTCTCCCAGTTCTTCTCTCAGTATGGATATTATAGGGTTATGTGCTGACCTAGTCAACGGACAGAATAACTTTGACCAGATCAACTTCCCGCTGGGGGAGCCCCAGGGGAACTCTTGAGTCTTAGTTGGGCGGCAAAAAAGAACCCGGCACGGGGCCGGGTTAAGGGGGAGAGATGTCTGGGCATGAGTTGCGGAGCTCATGCTCTCGATGGTATGCGTAGCCTCCGTCGGCCGACTACCTTCGCCGTACCATGCGACGCCCACTGCTTATTGCGTGGACCGCACCAGGATACTTTCTCTAAAGAGGCGTCCTGGTATCCCCTATGCCTTTGCTCCTAGCGCCACCGCCAGGATAGTGAATGCCAACCCTGCCCAGGTCAGAAGAACTCCTGGACCGAATATGTTCCAGTTGATCCGCTTGCCATCGCTCCCATGAACGACTGACGTGATGCCCAGGCTGAGACACAGTGCTGCGATTAGCAAGATGAAGAGCGCTGCTAATAACATGATCAGCTCCCAGTCAGCGCGCGGTAGACGGTGACTTCCTCACCATCGATGTTCATGCGACTGCCCAGGCGTTCGATCCTTTCCAGGAATACGTGGTGATGATCCTGGGATTTCTCCAGTGCCTCACTGAAGAGGCGGAACATGTCCCACTTGGTAGGGTTGCTGTAGATGGAGCTGTACACCGGCTCTTCATCGCCCCAGCCGTCAGCGATGACGAGGGCGCACGGGCCTTCCTCTACGAGCTCGTCCAGCTGGTCGGGGGATCCGTACAGATCGTCCATTGAGTAGCAACCGATCTTCAGGCCATCACGTTCCATTCGTTTGTCGACTTCGGCATGGAAAGCATCCCATCTGGCTTCCTTCTCCGCATTGTCGGCAGCAAACCTTGCCTGCTCTTCCTCGTTGAGGATGATGTCATGATGTGGGCCGAAGTTCGGATCGAACTGTTCGCTGCGTCCGAGGGTCACTTGCATCTCGACGCCGTTCACCATGACGACGGGCAGCGCATTTGCTACCTGCTCGGCAACGGCGTCGCGGATGTCCTGGCGGAGCTGCTTGCCGGTTTTGCCATGATAATGTTCGTTCCAGGCCTCACTGCCCATGCATTCGAAGTCCGGCGTTTCAACGGTGACGCCGACGTTCACGTATACGATTTGCTTTGCCATATCTCTCTCCAGATGTTTGCTCTAGTATGGTTATTATAGGGTCTTGTGTCAGACCTAGTCAACGGCGAAGGGGGTCCGAAGACCCCCTTGATCTGGTTAGCCGTGAGCTGCCTTGGTCAGCAGATCGTTGACGTTCATCACCTCACCTGTTGCAGTGAGAACCGGAACTTCCTCTGCCAGGTACTTCTCGAGGGCAGGAACTGCTTTGATCACTGCCGTATCGGTACGAGCGTTGCGAGTTGCTTCAGTCAGGCTGTTGAACAGGGCCTGAGCATCAGAACCGATCGCTTTGGCACGTTTCTTGAACTCACGCTGAGTCCTGCAGTCCTGAGGAACGTGCTGGTGGATGTCGTACTTGAGAACAGTGTCATCGTACTCATCCGGATCCACGAGCGAACACATATGAGGAGTGTCTTTCGGCGGACGCTCAGTCGTCAGAACCAGGATGGGCTCCGGCAATTCGATGCCGACCAGCGGAGCAGCTTCCTTCCAGATGTCTACGATGACGTCGCCGACAGTGCCGCCGCGGAGATCGTACCGAAGGTTGAGAGGATCGGTACCGTCATCTTCGTCGCCGATCTTCACGATTTCACGCACACGGAGGTCCTTGTCGTTCAGCCATTCCAGGGCAACATCATTGCCCCAGTCGTCGAGGTCAGTCTGGAACTTCAGGGCTTCACGGTTCTCCATCAGAGAACGAACCATTTCGTTGTTGCGAGCAATTTCTCGCTCATCGATCACCTCTTTGGCGATGTCAGTCCAGTGCTGATCAGTTTCCCGGCGAAGCGCGACGACGCGATCGCGAAGCGTGTCGACGATCAGAGCCTTGATTGCTGCCTGTTTCATTTTTGCGTTTACGTTAGCCATTCTGTTTCTCTCCAGTTGGTTGTGTGTTTGACGATAATGGGATTTTAGGGTCTTGCTGTGACCTAGTCAACTATTGTGTGATGATAGGGGGATGATAGTGTCATCCCCCATGATGCCTTAGTGAGGCAGGTTGAAGGTCAGGTCGTCGTAGTGAACCTTGTCGATCGTAATACCTTTGATCGAATCAGCCTTGTACGTACGGATGACGACCTTGTCGGACAGTCCGCCCTGAACCGCTTCCTCTTTCTCAGCAGGCATGCCAGTGATCTGAGTCTTCGGAGTGACGTTGCCATCAACCAGGTACTCAGTTGCACCAGGATGCAGGAAGATCACTTCGACGTAGTACGCACCTTTGTGCTCTACGAAAGGAGCTCCGCTCAGGCGAGTGCCCCATGCGCGAGGCTTCAGCTCGAACGTGTCAGGGTTCTTGCCTTCCTTCTCCAGGCGACGACGAACCATGTTCTCGTAGCCGTTGGAGTTCTTGTTCTGGAACACCATGACGTTGCTGCCAGTCACACGCTTGGTGACGCGACCTTGGAAAGGATTCTTCTTCCCACCAGTCAGCTTGACATCGGTGACGGTGTCGATCGTGATGAAGGTGGCGCCGTTGACTTTGTCAGTCAGAAGGGTTGCTAAGTTGGTCATTGCTCTTCTCCAGTTGCTCTCTCAGTATGGTTATTATAGGGTCTTGTGATGACCTAGTCAACACTAATTACCAGACCAGATTATTTTGACCAGATCAACTTTACCGTGGGGAAGAGAGGGGGCACCAGGCCCCCTCCCGCTCCCTTAGCTGGCCGCCCTCAGGGCCTCGACCTCGTCCTGGGTCAGCTCTTTGACCACCTTCAGCCACTTGCTGATCAGCCACTCACCGCCCTGGTGCTTCGGACGCTTGAACGTGTAGTAGTCCTTGATACGGACTTCCACCCAGACGCGATCCTTCTCGCTCAGGTGATCTGCCTGGGGCAGTACGCCAGCGTGCCAGCCAGGGCGATGCGCATACCCCTTGGTGGGGATGTCTTCAGCTTCCAGCCAGACGCCCTCTTCGATCCGTTGGCGTGCGCCAATGAACAGTGGGCCGAGCGTTCCGTCCTTGCGTTTGCGGAACAGCTTGTATGCGGTAATCTCTTTCATGCATCTCTCTCCTGTCATTTGTCAGTATGGCTATTATATGACCCTGAAGTGACCAGCACAACATCAAGTCTGAGTGAAGCGGACCATTACCTTGTCGCAGGGCGGCCAGCAACTCCCAGGATGAGCCGTGCCGTTGGTGATCTTGATGAACCGATCAGGATGCAGAGCATCGAGAGCTGCTGATGCTATGTTGATCTGGTCAGCCGTCAGGTGTGTGATCTCCATCTTGATGCTGACATACTTCTCGGTTTTGTTCACCCAGTGGATCGGCTCGTGCTTACGGCCTGTCACCCTTGTGATCACCCTAGCAGCATCACGTCCCAGTTGTGCCATTGAAATAGTCATTGCTAGTCCTCTCTTTGATACTGCAGGAGGGGGCCGAAGCCCCCTGCCGGTGGATGAGCTGTTGCTCAGTGAGCCCACTTGCCGCTGTGGATCATGTGGTAGTAGGTCGCGGCCTGGCGAACGGTCATGCCCAGCTCGCTGACGTAGCGGGACTTCACTTCAGCCGGCTTCGGTGCCTTGGCACGCAGCTTGCCTTTCTTGGTCAGCATCATGTCCTTGTAGATGGACTCGGCCTGTGCACGCTTGGAACCTTCACGGGCGGCGGATGCGATGATAACGTTGTTGCTCATAGTAGTATCTCCAGATTGTGTGTTTGAAAAGCTGCTCTCTCAGCAGTGTGTTAATGATAACCTAACTCTGTGTTAGGGTCAAGGTCTTTTACAGAACCTTGACGGCCCACCGATCACCTTTCACGGACGGATTGTCCTTGCAGTCGACGACGACGTAGTTATCGTCCTTGGCTGCGAACTCACGTGCGAGGGTACGGGTACGGAAGTACAGCATGGTAGCTTGCTCCTTGAGGGTGTCGCCAAGGCCCATACCGATAGTACGGGCACGGTTGCGGCGGGAAAGTTGTTTGCGAATCGAGGCCATGTTTCTCTCCAGTGGTTGCTCTCTTACGGTAGGGTCATCTTCTCATATGACCCAGCACACGTCAACGGTTGATGTGCGACCAGTTGCTTGCGATCGTCTTCATGATCCATGCGGCATCCTGATCTTCCACCTTCTCCGTTGCACCATCGCGATGCAGCACTTCTGGCAGTCCATAGTTGTCGGGATCGTTCAGCATGTCGTCGATCGTCGCTTCCAGCTCGTGTTGGATCGCTGCGAGCAGATCCTTCGGGTACATGACGTCGCTCATCAGATGCTCCCCTTGACTGCTTGACGCAGATCGTCGTATCGGCGCTGAGTTGCTGCGCCACTGCCCTGCCAGTGAGCGGCGTAGATCGTACCGCTCTGCTTGTTGATACCGACGAAGCGGCTCGGATGGTCCTTGCGGCCTGCATAGACCCACTGACCGCTCTGCAGCTTCAGATTGCCCTGACGCAGAGCATCGTTCGTTGCAGGATCCCACAGGTCTGGTGTTTTGATGTATTTCATATCGCTCTCCCTTAATGTGTGCACATTATCACAAACCCTAAAGCCCAGGACAACAACTATTTTGGGTTTTGACCAGATCAAATTTACCAGGCAAAAAGAAGGGGGCCGAAGCCCCCAGGAGAGAGTTGGTTATGGGTTGGGCGGGCCGTCTTCTTCCTCTTGACGGATCAACTGAGCAATCTTCCTCTCGATTTCATCCTCGTCAGTGGTACCGAAGAGCTCCATCATCATGGCGTCGTCTTCAGCTTTACGTTCTTCGTCAGTCATTGCAGCTCGACGTTCCATTTGCTGCTGCATCTCTGCGATAGCCATCATAGCCATCCCGACGTGAAACTTGATCTCTTGGTATTTGCCTACCGCCCACTTCAGGTAGACGATACCGGTAGCTCCAGCCAGAGCAGACGCGACTGGAAAGTCGATGTACAGTCCGTAATACCAGACAGCAACTGCTGCGCTGATCCAGCATACGAAGTCCAGCGTCAGACGCTTACGAACGTTTGACAGAGTGTTTTCGTTGATACGAATAACTTGCATGATATCTCTCCTTAAAATCCAGCTTTGCGTATTGCGTCCAGAGAACTCACTTCGTCCTCGTAAGTCCAGTCATCAACTTCCATGTCGAGACGATCACGCTCAGCGTACAGCTCTTCGAGCTCAGCGCTTGCATGCTCCCATTCCCACTCCGTCATGGCTTCGCGCTGACGGGATTCGGCGTTTTCGATCAAGCCCAGTAGTTCGGTGTAGCGATCCATATCTTCTCTCCACGTTCTGATGATTGTGTGATTATATAGTAGCGCATCCTTGCGCACAGGTCAACCTCTGTGATGAAAGTGGGATGAAAGTGGGATGCACCTGTTACCCGATCTTCTTCTTGGCATTGGAGAAGTAGGTGCTAGCCCCAGCTTCAGTCATACCGATGTCCGCCACGATCTTCTTGATAGCGGCCTTGCGATCACTCACCAGGGCTGGGGTTGCCCTCAGGAGAGCTACCACCTCATCGAGCTTAGTGGGGCTGCTAGAGCCCTTGCGGCGCACCGGTGCCTTCTTGGGCGCTGGAGTGACGACGCTGTCCGCTACAGCCTTCTTCCAGCCCTTAGGCTTCTTAATAGACTCCCAGGATCCCTCATCCTTAGGAATGCCATACTCGGAGCCGTTGGAGTCCTCAAAGACTACCATCTCGTCGCTGACGGATTTGATCTGGCCAGAGTAGCTGAACTTCCCTTGCGCATCTCTGTCAGTCCATTTGATAAACTTACCTTTCTCGAGCATAAAAACCTCTTCTCTCTAATTGTGATTATATTAGGCCTTAATCTATATGACCAGAACAACACGCGCTATTAGATAGGAATCCAATGACCAGATCAACACGGTTGACCAGGTCGGATGGTCGTCCTATAATATACGCATATTGAGAGGAGAGAGCTATGCAAGGCATCAACAAACTGAATATTGACTGGAGTGACGACAACCACGCTCACGTCCAGGATCCCGACAACGGCCATGAGTTCGATATCACCGTCCGGCCGAAGACGAATATGTTCGTCGCGGGGCACCCCGTGAAGCCTCGCCTGTATGTTGGCGGCGAGTTGGTGAACGCGATGCAGAAGGCTGAGAAGCACCGTGCAGTCATCGCCTGGGCGAAGGATCACTTCGGCTACACCCTCAGTAAGATCATCAATCGTCCGGTAGAGCTGAAGTTCAGTCAGAAGGCTGGCTGCAGCTGCGGATGCTCTCCTGGCTTCATCATCCAGGACGCAAGCATTCCGTTCGACATCTGGATGGACGCAGTTACTCCTAAGGAGGAAGACTAACATGGGCTACAACACCTCGATGATCATCTTGAATGATGGTCTTGACCAGATCAAGAAGGATCCCGAGTTCGGCAGCAAGGTGGCGGCTGCGGCTGCCCGGCTGGACGTTGAGCGCTGGCAGAGAAGTAAGGCCGGCCTTCCGTTCTACGGTGTCGACGTGAGCGCGGGGTGCCATGGTAACGCAGCTACCGTCCTGGAGACGCATCATGCTGATGCCACCTCCGTGGTTGCTTTCGGCGGCAACCGGGGCCTCGTACTTGCTGAGTACCTCTACGCGTACGGCGAAGAAGAGGAAGAGGTACGCATCCTGAAGGCCCTCGCGGACAAGCTCGGCTACCAGGTGCGCCGCAAGCCAACCCCACAGACCGACCTATGAACACCTACGTCATCCAATACTCAGGCGAGGGCCCCTGGATCCCTCTGTCGATCAAGGCCAGGAGCATATACGAAGCTCTCAATTGGGCACGCGCGAACCTCCCGGGTGGCCTGTGCGTCAGCCTTTTCGAAGAGTGGCCTGAAGAAACTAATGTTGACCTTTGGTAGGTCCAGACCTATAGTTCAACCAACTTTTAAATCAACAGAGAAGAGCAAAATGAAATCAGACGCGCAACTGCTTGAGCAATATAAAGACGAGAAGGCTCTCGTGATCGGTGGCATCAATGAGCGCACCGGCCTGGAAGACTTCCCGACCTTCAAGGAATGGAAGCTCGAGTACATGAAAGAATATGCTGAAACCCACGACATGGACAACCCACTGTCGATGGAAGACGCAGTGGCTGCACTCGAGGATGAGCTTGCAGCTGACGACGAACTGCTGGACGAAGCAGACCTGGCGGCCCTGGCGGCCGACGAAACTCCTGAAACCGAAGAGGAAGACCCCATGACCGATGAAGTAACCACCCCGGCCGCCGAAGCTGAAGCTACCCCGGCCGCCCCTGAAGCCACCACCGAGGCCCCGGCCAAGCCTAAGGCTGCCAAGAAGAAGGCTGCCAAGAAAGCTCCCGTGAAGAAGGTTGCGGCCAAGAAGCGGCCGCCGAGCAAAGCCGGCGAAGCGCAGAAGGTGTTCGACAAGCTGTACCCGAAAGTCCTGGACGGGAAGAAGACCCGCAAGGACATCATCGACGAGCTGGTGGGCAAGGTCGGCCTGACCGCCAATGGTGCGGCCACCTACTACCAGAAGATGAAGAAGGCTGCCGGCTAAGCGCCCAGGCCTGAAGCGAGCCCGAGAGGGGGGCCCCGGCTCCCCTCTCTTTTTCACTGACGGATTTGATCTGGTCATCTGGAACCTATGGAGTTGACTAGGTCTGTTCGACCTGATATAATATCCACAGTTGAGCAATTCTGTTCAACTCAACAAAGAGAGAGAAATTTATGAGCGAAGCAACTATCATTCAGAAATCCGAAACCGAACTGAAACAGGAAGAACTGGAGTTCGGTATCGATGAAGCTGTCGAAGTTCTGATGGCAAAGTATTCCTCCAATGTTCAGGCTGAAGTCGATGTCCGAAAGGATGCTCGCGATGAAATCGAAAGCGAGTACGACGCTGCTGTCGAACGTGTCAAGGGGTCGGTCGATACTGCTCAGTACAACACCACCTCCGAAGTTCTCGGTATCCGTTCTCGCGTTTCCGACGTCACCGTTCAACTCGGAAAGACTGTCGAAGACTCTTCGATTCGTGTCGTTCTGATGTTGACCGATCTCGACATCGTCGGTCAAAACTACACTCCTGAGTTCGGCAAGTATCGGAAGCTCGAACTGAACGGTGAAGACTACGAAACCCTCACTGCCATGAACAAGCGACTCGAAGAAGCGAACGAGAGCGTGAGTGAGATGCGCAACAAGCTGTACAACACTGCGACGGTTGAACGTCAAGTTCGTGCGAAGGTGATGGAAGTTCGCCTGAAAGAGATGGGCATGTCCGATCTGCTCGACAACGAAGAAGTCAACGCACTCATTTCCGTCTAACCACTAAGGGGGAGGATCTTCGGATCCTCTTTCCCTTGTCAACTGTTCACCTGGTCATCTTCTACGTAGAGGTTGACCAGGTCTGTTCGACCACCTATAATAACCATACTGACAGAGAGGAGAGAACAGACATGCCCCAGTTTATTGTTGATATCCCAGCCACTGATGGTTTCGTTTTTAAAAAGAAACACCTGACAGAACTAGCTCAAGCCATTCAATCTGATCTGGAAGAAGTCCTTGAGGTCACAGGACTGTGTGAGGACTGTGAATCAAGCAACCATCTAGGGTTCAAAGTGACAGTCACGCCAGTTATTGGTTGACCTGTACTGTGCGAACTGAGATAATGGTCGCACATTAAGAGAGGAGCAAACATCATGTGGATGAAAGAATACGTACGCAACTGTGACTTCACCGACCGCAAGTATGATGAGCCGGTCGAGGGCGCGTGGGCTCTGGCGCAAGGTGCCAGTGGCCGGTACTGCTGCGTCATGTGGGCAGGCCCGGAGTATGTTGCCGAGCATGGCATCCAAACCATCTCCCGCGAGGAAGCTGAAGCTCGCGTTGAGGCCCAAGAGGGCGCGTGGGTGGACTTCTGATGCACTACGTAATCCTCTCCAACAACGGGCCTTGGGATATCTCGACTGCCGGTGTCGTGGGGCTGTGTGAAGCGAGCGATACGAGAACGCTTCACAACTTCATCGTCTACTGTACGACGGACAGTGCTGAGACGTTCGACTATTACTACACCAACGGCAACGAGTTGATGCTTGCAGAACTCCTTCAGGAGGGTGGCATTGACATACTCACTCTCGGTGGTGTGGTAGCGTTCGCAGTTGAACGCGTCGAGCAAGAACTCTACCCGATCTGCTACTTCGTTGTCGACCTCAAGCAAAAAGGTTGACCTGTGCTGGCTGCTCTCCTATAATAGCCCTAACGTTAGAGAGGAGAGCAGCCATGACCAAATACGAAGAATGCAAAACCAAAACCGCTCGCATCAACCACATCCGTGAGATGGTTGGTACCAACGAGAAGTGGGCCGTCGCTGCCCTGCTTCGCATCTACGATCGTCAGACTGCTGACGAGCAAGCCACGCAAACCACCCGCAACACCAACGGCATTGGCTTCACTGGTGCTGATGCCACCATCCTGAGCTCTTTCGCTCAGCAGGTCCAGGCTGGCCGCACTCTGTCCGCCAAGCAGATGATGCTGCTGCGGAACAAGATCCGCAAGTACGCTCGTCAGTTGGACGAGATCGCTCAGGAGAAGCTGGAGGCTTCGGCGTGAGCCCGGGCCACTCATATGAAGTCTGGGTGGGCGGTGAGCGCGTGGGGTATGTTACGGCCCCCACTCGTTCCGATGCCCTGGCTAAAGCCAAAGACTGGTACGGCCAGCGCGCTACCGTTGAACCTTACATGGGATGAAAGTGGGATGAAAGTGGGATGCACCAACAAACCATTGGCCCTATGGGAGCTCCGCATCCTCCTGGGTGTCGGCGCCATCGGCATGGTGGGTTCGATCCTGGCTGGGGTGGCAATAGCCATCATGGCCATCAATATTCTGTTTAACATTGGAGGATGAGATGATCGACATCAAAGACGTGCATGATCGCCTAAGACAGGGTGACCACATCAACGATGATGAGCTTGATGAGCTGATCGACAAGTTGGAAGTGGCCCACCAGGTGCTGCATGAGCTGGCGTACCGGCCGTACCTCCTCATGCACGTGGACATCGGCTCTACCCTCAGGGCTTGCCATGGGTACCGAGAGGCCCGCCAAGAGAAATACTGACCGCCCAGGGGAGCCTCTGCGCTCCCCTTCCCCTACGTGGGCATTTGATCTGGTCAATCTAGTTGATCAATTCAGTTGATGGTTAATATTAGACATAGATTTTCATGACCACATCAACATCTTTTTATTCCTACACTATCTTCGTGACCAGATCAACCTAGTTGCACTGGGCTGAGAGAACCAGGAGAATGAACATCCTAGAGAGAGGAGATGAAGAGATGAATGAATATTTGGTGGTTGGTTTTGACAGGTATGACACACACAAGTCCTCCCATGTGAGGATCAAGGCAGACACCCCTCTGCAAGCAGCTCTGACCTTCTATGAGCTGGATGAGGATCCAGGTCTGGAGCTGGTGTATGTGGATGATACTTTCACCTGTGAACCAGGTGAAGAGTCTGACCTGCTGATCTACAAGATCGGTTGACCTGTTCCATTTGTGCCCCTATAATGGGGCACAGTTAAGAGAGGAACAACAAATGCAAGTAACTGATTTCGATACCACCACCCTGACCTTCGGTGTGATCTATGAGGATCATGACGCCGGACGTCATCCTGAAGACGGCTGCCCCTTGGTAGCTCAGGTTTACTTCGTAACTGCTACTGCCCCAGACGGTACTCGCTTCAAGCGTCATGTCGGTACCTGGTCTTGGGTGTCCGATGATGTGGATGGGTATCCCATGGCATACCGTTCAGCTTTTGCTCCCAACGGTCGTCACCTGTCAGGTATCGACGACGCCGGCCTGGCTGATGCAGCAGCTGAGATGGCCGCTCGTCTTGAGGCCTCCCCCACCCGCCGCCTGAATCCTGAAGCGTGGGAGTTTGCTGGAGCGGTGTACGGTTCTGACGCGTACCAGGCGCTGGGTATCGAGGAAGAAACTGCCCACTTCGAGCGTGAAGCGGAGCGTTGGGGATGAGCGTGGAGAAGATTTCATTCTGGGCGACGATGATCGTCTTTGGTGGGGGAGCCCTGGCAGGGGTCCTCTGGGACCTGGGGTGGGCCGGCTGGCAGATCCTGAAGTGGGGCGCCGCCGGGTGATGTTGACCTGAGCAGAACATCACCCTATAATATAACCAGAGTCAAGAGAGAGGAACAACAAATGCTAATCACCTTCGAAGTTTACAAGAAAGATGCTCGCACGAAAGAGGGCCGCCGTTTGGTGGACAAGTACGACAGCGAGCTGTACGATAACCGTGACCAGGCCGTTGAGTATGCTGAGCATATGATGGCCGAGGATCCCAAGCTGATCATCGAAGTGTTCGTCACGATGGTCGAGAAAAAGAACATCATGAACGGCGAGAAGTTCATGGAGCGGTACGACACTCCTTACTTCTGCTCGCCCTCTTCTGAAACCTACTGGAGCATGTGACATGTGGCCGACAATTTTTATCATCGCAGTATTCACCCTCATTGCCCTGACCGCCTGGAGCCTGGCCAAGATGGCTGCTCCGCAGACCGCTGAAGAGCGTCGCCTGGACGACGAGGATCAGATGGCCTACCTGAAGGCTCACGCCGCCCGGAAGGCCAGGTAAAGAGTTAGCGCCCTGGCAGCCGGCGCTCAGTAGCCTGCCCCTCTCTACTCTCATTGGCCCGGCCTAGTGCCGGGCATCTTTTTTGCTAGGTGGTAGACGTGGTCAACATAAGTTAGTAGGTTGATATGATATTCACCTTATACCATCACGGTGACCACGTCGACCGTTGCATTGGGCTGTTCGACGTGCGATAATGGACATCCTAAGAGAAGAGAGGTGAAGTATGAAATTCAAAGTTGAGTGGCAGTCGAACTACAACGGCGTCAGCGTCAATCCTGTCGGTATCGACGACTACCGCACCATTCCTGAAGACGACATCACGAAGATCGACGCAATCGGCGACGAAGCGATGATGACGCTTCCTGAGTACACGTACGAAATCGCATCGCGTTGGGACGATCTGAGCGGCGAACACATCGCCGAACTGAAGCGTCGTGCGCTGACGATCATCAACAAGCACTATCCTGACGTCACGATCGACGACGTCAGTTACGAAGAAGATAGCTTCAGCACGTGATCTGCTGAGCTGATCGGCATCAGATGCCTATCCGAACGGATAGGCATCTCGTTCGTATATGCATTTTATGCTTATTACTAAGCACTATTTTCGTGACCAGATCAAGCCGGTTGACCTGTTCCAGATCTTTTGCTATAATGACCCTACCATAGAGAGAGGAACACGCAAATGACCGCAGCAATCAAATACCTGGAAGATCTGAACATCAGCACCGCAACCGTTAACCGCGCTGTCCAGGACGCCGCTCTGTTGGATCTCGATCCGGCCGGCTACCGCGAGGTGATGAAAGACCTCACGGGGGCTGACAGCATCCCGGCTACCGACGACGAGGTTAAGTTCGCATTCCGCTACCTGGTGGCAGACATCGTTGTCGGCCAGCCCGTCGACATCGCCCTGGCGTCTGCTCTACCGAAGGCTACCAAGTTCATCGCAGCTCGTCCTTGGGTCCTGGCAAAGCCGGACTACACGACTGAGCCGAGCGGTACCGATGCCCTGGGGCAGCCGAAGAGGAAGAAGGGCGCGAAGAAGGACGCCGCGATTGCCTTCTGGAAAGCTAACCAGAGCAAGTACTCCTCCCGGAAGGACTGGATCGAAGCGTTGGCCGACAACATCGGGCTCACCAAGGCCGCAGCGTCCACGTACCACCATAACCTGAAGAAGGGCCTCTGGTAAGCACTTGACCTCAGCGCAAGGATGCGCTATCATAATCCTACGTTAACAAGAGAGACATTCGCATGGACAAACTAATCGCCAGCATTCTTATCGCCATGGCTGTAAGCGCCCTCGTCGTTGTGGCAGCAATTGCTGGAGCGCTGTTCGGAGCTATCGGCGGTGGCATCGTCGGCTGGGTGTTCGATGAGACCTCTGCGAAGGTTCTTGCGTCACTCAACATCGAGCACCTCAAGATGTGGGAGATCGGAGCAGCGCTGGGCTTCTTCGGTAGCTTCTTCAAGAGCTCGAACACGAACAACTGCAACTAAGAGGCCCACTATGCCACTCAGAACCAAAGCAGCATCCGCACTCATCATCTGGGCCGTCATCGCCCTCTGGGCGATCTCAGCGTGGCTCACCCACGTGATCGTAACGATCCAGAACGAGCAGTGGCTGCTGCTCATCGCGGGCGCCATCATGGCCCCAGTAGGAGTCATCCATGGTACCGGCCTCTGGTTCGGGGCGTGGTAACGGTAAGCTGATCCCAAAACCCAGGTCTACGGACCTGGTAACCCCCGAGGCCCGCCAGGCCGCTCTTCTCTCTCTTTAAAGCCTGGCGGGCCTCTTTTTGCCTGGCAGATTTGATCTGGGCATTATTTTCAACTCCTGTTGACTAGGTCGTCCTATAATCATATAATGACCCCATAGTCAATGAGAGAGGACATCAACATGAATCAAGCAACCGTAGAAGGCCAAACCGTTCGCGTAGGTGACTGGGTCGGCTTCAAGTGCGACATCGAACAGTACGGCCGCATCAAGAAGATCAGCCGTCCGCCTTTCGGCAATGGCGTTCAGCTCACCCTCGAGAACGAGAACGGGTTCGACGGAGAGTACATCGGCGGACAGACCATTACCACCCAGGCAGCTTCGGACTGCTGGATCGACTAACATGGACATCGACTGGGGAAGAGTGGTGCTTGGCGTCAGCTTTGCCTCACCGATCCTGGCAGTGTGCGTTGTAGCGTTTTGCAGTTGACTAGGTCAGCACAAGACCCTATAATGACCATACTGAAGCAATAACTGGAGAGAAGAGATGACCATAATGACCGCAATCGAAAACGCGATTGAAGCCCTCGACGAAGCCGTGAATGAGCTCCCTCGCGTAAGCGCAAGCAAGATCGGCCTCGATGTCCGGGCCGGCTACGTTCACGTCGACCTGGAAGGCCGCTGCATCATCAGCCAGGGCCATCACGGCAGCCTGGACTACTACGGCGGGTTCGAGTACGTTCCGTCCGAGTGCATAACCGAAATCGGCCCGTACAAAGTGTACGCCGAAGAAGGCAACGGCGAGTACTGCGAGCGTATCGCATCCGCCCTGGATCACTTCGAAGAGCAGTTGGAAGAGGAAGCAGCATGATCATCGGTACCGCCCTCATCGCAGCCCTCCTGTGGGCTGTGTACGACAAGATCGCCAACCACACAAGCTACTCGGTTGGCGTGGACTACTAACCCAAAAATCCTCGATGGAAGATGCCGGAGAGGTCAGGATCGAACCCCACCAGGGCCATATCAACGCGAGGTAGTGCTCGTGACTGGTGGGGTTGACCTGTGCTGGGGCATTTGCGATAATAGCCCTAAGTTAAGAGAGGAGAGCAATCATGTTTGAAGTTACCTTTATCGATTCCGGCAAGACCGAGTACCTCGACTACGAAGAGTGCATCGAGATGTTCGGCGAGGCCGAGTTCAAAGAGATCCGCGAAGGATACCTCCCCCACATCGTCGCCGTCGAGGTCGATGAGTACGACGGCCAGCCTGACGAAGCTCAGGAGTGGTACGACTTCGATCCGGACTGCTAACATGAAGCACGTAGCGTCCATCGCCGCAATCACCCTCCTGCTCACCAGCTTCCTCTGGTGGGTGGGGGTAACGTACAAGCCGGCCCCAGCCGCCCGCGTCATCATACAGGTGGCTGATTACGCCCCAGTCTGCTCGATACACGACGATATAGACATGGCCTGTATTGCCCGGATGGTAATGGACGACATAGACAAAGCCTGCCCAGGGGCCTGCGAGGTTCAAGTCACCCTTCTGGACGGCCGGACCGTACTAGCGTACTTCCCGTAGACCTGTGCTACCTAGCCCCCTTATAATGGGGGCACGTTAAGAGAGGAGAGTCACATGAGCACAGAACGCAACCCAATAGAAGCAACCGAGCACAGCAAGGAAGTATCAGTCACTCAGTTCTATGGCGGCCCCCGAGGCGTCTGCGTACAGCTGACCCAGAGCATGAGCGATGGTACGTTCGGGTACATTCAGATGGACATGGAACAGGCAAAGGAAGCGATCGCCCGCCTGCAGTCATTCGTATGGGAGAACTGCAACAATGTTAAGTGAGCAGGACAAGGAGATGATCAGGCTGCAGGTGAGGGCACCAGGCCTGATGGACTCTCGCAAGTGTGCCAACTGGATAGGCTTTGCCTTTGGTGCGGGCACTCTGTGGGGCATAAGCATCTCCTACCTTGTGGTGACCTTTGTCCTGTAGGTCAACTGTTGACCATACGTGACCTGTGCGCGCCCAGAGTGCGCGCCCATTGGGCCCGCACTTTCCCCCGCCCAGAAAACCAGGTCAACGAAACTGGGTGACGGTGCCCGTATGGGAGTTGATCTGGTGTATCCCGCATATGCTTAAGAATTTTGGCAAAATTTTTGTGTTCAAAAAGACGAGCCGCCAAAAAAAAAATTACACACCAAAAAACAAAACCGCCTTGCACCCCCAATAATCATTCCAAAGTATCGAAACTCACGCGCGGGGGGCGAATAATACCCGCGCGTGTTTTTGCGTGTGCGCAAAAAAATTTTAGAAAATTTTTGACCGCTTCAGCCGGTTTTCTGGAGAATTGTCTTTCTACTGTTCCCTGAACTATTTTCCATACATTGGGGCGAATACGATAATGATGATCGCAACTACCGCGAAGAACTCTATTAGAGCGGTCGGGATACTGCGCAATTCACGTATCCACCACTGTTTCCAGCCACCGTCTTCTTTTGGAGTGTGTAATCCTAACATCGGTAAATACCCTTATCCTGCCTTTGGAGAACTGTTATGCGAATATTGGGTATTATAGCATTGGTTATCATAATAAGTCTACTCGGAATCGTCTATGGTAATAAAGTGGAATTCCGCAACCATTGGAATGATGCGGAACTGCCTGTCGGGCATCCGGATATGTGCATTGAATGTCATGAGGATTGATAAATAGTGAATATGAAAACAGGTGATAAAATAGCAAATTGGATTATTGCAATTGTCTTTGCGGCGCTAATTGGCGTTGGTTGGTATCTTGCATCGAATCATGCAGAAAGTAAGCCATGCGTTGAACAATCAGACGCAGGCCCGTATTAAAGGAAAAAATCAATGCTAGTTATGCAATACAAATCAGGTGGGGGTTCTGCTCCTGCAGCATGGCAGCCAGTTTCTGTCAGCAACCTACTATACAACGAAACACTGTCCGAGCTGACTGTTGAGTTCATCAATGATGTTAAGTTTAGTTCTGATGGAACAAGAATGTACTTTGCGCAGGCGGATGGTGATGAGAATACCATGGCGCAGTATACATTGACGACACCATGGGATGTTCGCACTCGTACTGGCCGTCAAGAATTTAATCACAACGGTTTACGAAAGCATGGTTGGGGTATTGAATTCAAACCAGATGGAACAGCAGTATTCCTTTTGGATAATGACGATGATGTTATTGAGAAGTTTACACTGGGAACACCATGGGATTTGAGTACATACTCACTCAGCCAGTCTTATTCATTAACGGCAAATTCTCAGACACGCGGTTTGGCATTCTCTCCTGATGGTACGAAGATGTTTACCGTTAACAATGCTGGAGATGCGATTATTCAACACAATCTATCTGTTGGATGGGATCTAACGACTGCGTCTGCAGGAACAACTCAGTCAACAGCAGGATTTAATACTATTCCTACCGGTATTAATATTAACCCTGCAGGAACGATCATTTATTTGACGAATGATTCGACTAATAGCGTTCAGGAGATTCCGTTAAGCACACCATTTGATCTGTCAACAGCACAGATAGGAAGTATAACAACAACAGTTATTGGACAGGGTGTCCAAGGTCCAAGATGTATAACATTCAAGACATCAACTGGAGATGTTATGTACATTATTGATGCTTTGGCGCCGTACAAGATACTGGCGTTCCAGCTGTAAGGAGAAAATAAAATGCCGTATTTGGTAATGGGATTAGTGGAAGGAACGGGAGAGGTTCCAGAGTTTACACCAACGCCTGCTGGAACAGGAACCGGCGGAACGTCAATATTGTTACATTTTGATAACAATTTAACAGATAGTAGTAACAATAACATGACGTTCACTAACCAAGATGGAACGGTTCAGTTTTCTACTGACAGTAAGTTTGGAACGCACAGCATGCGAGGCGCACAGCTTGGAGCCTATCCTCAAACGGGCAGTCATCCGGATTTCAACCTAAGTGGCGTTACGAATCCAGCATTTAGCACAGATATGTGGGTTAAGTTTAACACAGTAACAACGAATAACTATTTTTGGGAAGGAACTGGAGCGCGTTTCCACCTAGTTAATGGTAATGTTAGACTGTATATCAGTGGAAACGTTATTGACTATCCATGGGCGCCAACCACTCTACAGTGGTATCATATTGCACTAGAGCGCCAAAACAATAATAATTGGAATTTCTATATTGATGGAATTAAGCGCCAGACGGTGAATGATAATCACAACACAAGTATTAATGCGTTGGCGATTGGCGGCTCAACAAGTCAGGGGCGGTTTGATGGCTGGATTGATGAGTTCCGTATGACTCGATTCGCGCCTTACGGTGGAGTGAACTTTACGCCACCGACGGCTCCGTATCAATTGGTGTAAAAGAAAAATCGAAAGAAATGAAGAACCGCCTCCACGGCGGTTTTTTATTGTGCGGAAGCTGCTGAATCCTGTCGGAAAGGAGTTTTTGGGGAAATGTGGAATAAAGCGGTGAAGTCTCTTATAGTCCCCGAAGGGATTTGTCTCCGATAAGTCTCCCCCGTCTCTGATTATTAAACTGTTGTGCTCGCGGGTGTGATAAATAATGAGAAAGCGAATTGAACCCTAATTTTGGAGAAAAATAATGCTAATTATTCAATATAAAGCTGGAACGAGTATTCCGGCATCCGGCTCCGTTGTTATTACAGGAACAGAAACTGAAGGAGAAACGCTGACTGCAGATACGTCTGGTGTGACTGATCCGGATGGTATTCAAGGAATAACATATCAATGGAAACGTGATGGTGGTATTATTCCAGGTGCAACAAGCTCAACATATTTGCTTGATGGTGATGATGTTGGAACGGTTATCACTGTTGCAATTGTTGTTACTGATAATTTCAATAACACAACGAACTTAACAAGTGCCGGAACCTCCCTAATTTCAGCAGCAACTGTTGGATGGAATTTGGCGAACCTGAATGAAGGAACATTCATCTCAGGGCCTGCACTGCCTAACTTCATTCATTTGCAACCGGACGGTTCTCGCTTCCTTGCAGCAAATATTTCCGGTGGAGATGGTTTGCGTGAATACAGCATGTCGACAAATTATGATTTAAGCACAGTAAACGGAACACCTTCTGCATCGCTTGGGGTATTCTTCCAGGTTTACGCAATCACAGTCAATCCGGCTGGAACGCGTGGTTGGACTAGCCAGTTTAACGATAAAGACAACATACGCCAGTTCGATATGACGACGCCTTTTGATATCACAACAGCGACGAATTGGGATTTGTTTAGATGTTACATTGATGGTAATGCTCCTGCGGATGCATCAATTGAGGATTTATTCTTCTCCAATGATGGTACCAAGTTGTATCTCCTTCATGCTAACACGATTCAGCAGTACACTGTTCCAACACCATTCAGCATTTCATTCGCAGATGGGTTCCCACAATACCAGCAGTCATATACATTCTCTGAATTAGCGTTTGGCATAACTGCGTGGAGTGCCGTAATGTCTACTGATGGATCTACTCTGTTTGTTCATGGTAGAAACTTAGCAAACGAACAGGACGCTCTCCTCCAATACGACTTTGGAACTGCATTCGATGTCAGTACGCTGACGTACAGTGGAGTAGAAAAGAATACCGGCGTTAATCAGGGCCGCCTAGCAGCATCTCCTGATGGAACGAAGATTTATGTTGCTAGTGGTGTTACGTCGCGTCAATTTAACATTTAACAGGGGCTGATGAGGCAATAACATGAAATTACTTAAAGAACTTACAGAACAGCAGCAAGGTCTGCCAACGATCTATTTTAATGAGTGGGATTACCAGTCCGGCTTTGGTGGCTGGAGTGGCGATGATAACGGCGATCCTGATGAAACGATTCAGGATACGATTGCTGTAGCACAGGACGAGTGGGGAGTTCAAGGTAGTGAAGTCGCTCCAGGAATTTGGGTCGGTATTAACTTCAATGATGCTGAATTCGAAGAAGATGCAGATGAAGACGGTCCGTATATGTATGAAAACATGTCTGGTGTTCTTGTGATTGTTACCGCACGGCCTATTCCAGAAAATCACCCAATCTTTGCAAAGGCGATGAAGGAATTTACCACCGCTGCCGAAGAGGAGATGAATGAGCAGCGCGAAGCACAGCGTGATGCCGCCGAATTCCGACGTGATCCTTACTCATATTATGGTGTTAAACGTTCCGACTTCTTTTGATCGCTAATAAATACCTCTAAACCCAGGTTTAGAGGAATTCGGCGTGAAGTTATACAATATTAACAATATCTTTGTTCCACTCGTTGAGGCAAACATCCTCAACGTGAAGGATCCGTACCGTGATGTCAGCCTTGTTGGATATATTGAGCAATTTGCTCAGCACCTTCCAAACGACATTACTCCACAATTCATTAAAAAGATGCAAAAGTTGCTGGCTGCCGATGAGCGATTCCATTTTGCTGTTCGTGAGTTGCCACCAGGTGCTCCCGACTGGGCAATGCAGGCAATGCAAAATCGCGATCTTGTTGCATTCGTTCCCAACCAAGAATTGACGGATAATATTGAGAACGTTGTTCACTACCTCTCTGCCGTATATCAAAACGCCAACCAAACCGAAGATAATAACGTTCGTGTTGCAGCTGAACGTGAATTGAAAGCGTTTCCTAAATTAGGAAATATCAACGATCTGTTTACCAAAGCGAACGCGTACTTTGAAGCTCAGGCTGCTGAAGAAGAAAAGAAAGGGCCGCAACCAGGTGCTGAAGCGCATGGAATGAAAGTTATCTACAATGTGGGTAATGGGTATGTGTGGTACCTCCTTCAGACGCCTGACGCGTATCGTCGTGAAGGTCAGACGATGAAGAACTGCATTGGTAGCTACTGGACGTTAGACAAAGCCAAAGCACAAGGAATGGCTATTATTATTCTTCGCAAGAATGTTAGTGGAGCCAACCAAGGGGAGAGTATTGTAGCAGCTCGTATTCATAACGAGGACAATATGATCCACGAGATGAAAGGCAAAAACAACCAGCCGCCAATCGATAGGTACATGCCGCCCGTTCTCGCTCTCGTTAAGAAATTCAAGCTAAACCTCAGCAGTAGCGCTCAGAGTGACTTCTCGCGAACTGGGTACTTTTATCTTGATGGTGAGTTTGTTGGTAAGGAAGAAGCAATTAAACGACTTCTTGAACCACCTAAACCAATCGAAAAGATGGGACAATATGACATTCGTTCGCTAACAATTCCTGCAGGCCTACCTTATGAACTGCGCTCAACAATATCGCAAGCATATGGTGGTGTTCGTGAAGGAACTCGGCTGTTATTCTTAACGCAAGGCGAAAAGACAATCATGACTGCTATGGTTGAGGGTGGATCGTTGAAGAGTATAGTTCAACGATCCGCAACGCTCGATGACATGCAGGTCAATGAGGCAGAGGAAGTTAAACCTAAGAAAGAGCCTCTCTCCGTTCAATTCATCAAGCGGTTGATGGAGCTGGGGTTGATTACATCATTGTCTACTTCCCTCAAGAAAATGATGATGTGGCAGGATGGTCTATCATATAACAGCAGAACGAATGCGTTTGATCCGATTAAAGTGTCAGAAACTAGCCGTGGGGATAGGGAAGCATACGGGTGGAATAGCTTTACAGATAAAAGAATGATCAAACAAATAGCTGGGATGACGGCATTAACGCCTCAACACCTTGCAGGAGCATCAGATTGGAATCGTGAAGAAATTGCTGCAAAAGTTGTTGATCCTGAAGAAGTGAAGGCGGTTTATATTAACGGCCCCCGACAGCGTGATGGTGGTGCTGGCGATAACCGTCTGGGGTTATCCAACGAAGTAATCGCAATGTTTGTAATGAAAGATGGAACGATGAAACTTCATCGCGTCGACATGGCAAGTGATTCTGAATCTGCACATTCAATTAGAACTTCAGATGTTGTTCGCAAAACCAGTTACCGTGCAGCTGATACCAACCGCCGCGCAAAACTAGTTAATTCGATAGCACAAATCGCTAATAAACACAACGTTAAACTCCCCGACAGCTCTGCTGTATATGCCGGTCTAGTCAAAGACGAAAACGGAAAACTAACTCCATACAAACCGAAAATTCAAGAGTTAAGTGGTCGTCCGGCTGGAAAGAAAATTGATCTTTCAAAGGTTCCGGAAGACCAGTATCTAGGTGCTCTGTTTGCTTCATTAAAATTTGCAGGTGCTCGCACATTCCATAAAGTGGAAGATGATGATGCAGCTGCCGCGATGGTATTCCCCAGTGGTTTCAACCTCGAAGATCGCCTCGTCCGTACAATGGAAAAGATGCGTAAGGAAGGCCTGAGTGCTACGGAACAAGGCCAGGAAGCCGGAATGCGAGCTTGGGAACGTCGCAATCGTCAGATAACACAAGTACCTGAAGGCAAATTCTTTGATACTGCAGCTGTTGCTCGTCAGTTATTTGGCGCCAATAGACCTGATGCCATTTACATGACGACTGTTGGGTATGGAACACAGAATAAGAACTATGAAGTGGTAATGCTTGTTCGTGATAACAAAGTACTCAAAGTTGACGGTGCAACATCGGCAGAAACATGGCAGAGTTGGAACGATTATGAAAAAGTCGCCGAACAACTGAACCAGTTTGCAGATAAAAACAATCTTCGTTTTACATATCAAGCTCTATCCCATTCTGCTTTACGGGAGTTACGTGTGGCGGGCGGACGTGTTACTACGGAAACATCAAAACAAGCAACTCGCGCTGAGAAGTTAGAACGTCAAGGTTCGATCGGCCGTGAAGGTACAGATGAGTTGCCATTCGCACAAGGTGAGCGTTGGGTACGCATGACGCCGGATGAAATTCAGCAGTGGTCACGGCGTGATAATAAGTTTGCTATTCGTGGCAGCGTATGGAAACTTGTCGTTCCCAAGGGTGGTCAAGAAATTGTTCCATTGGCAGTAGACGTTAAGGATGATAAGATTGTTGGAATGTTCCACCACGGGTGGAGAGGTTTTGACGACATAGCAAACGGCAATGACGTTTTACCAACACAAAAAGGATCAATACGAGCCAATAAGGCCGCATTGGCTTCTTACGTTAAACAAGCGATGCAAACGTTTGGTTGGGAACGTCCGAAAGCAAAAACTGCATTCGCTGATGATTCTCTCAAACGCACACTGGAACGTCGTTTCGCTCGTGAAGATGATACTTTCAACATGAAAACTAGCACACTTGAGCGTGGTTATGGTGATGGAAGTGACATCAAGAAAGCTGAGAAATTGGGCCTAATTCGTCGATCACCAGGGGTTCGTGGAATGCACAACTTCTCGCTAACACCTCGAGGGCAGCAAGTTCGCCGCACTCTGTCTGCTGGAGGAACAGTTGATTTCTTGGATCTGATGGCGGCTAGACCTGTTCAAGCTGGATGGGAAAAGCCAGAACCTGCTCCGCTACCAGAACCAGAACGTCCTGCAGCAGCGCCGGCTGGTGCTCCTGGAGAACAACCAGCACGCGTTCCTCGAGCAGTTCGTGGTGGAACTAAGTCAGAACAAGCACTACAGTGGTTTACTGATTTTACGACCGACAATGGACGCATCCCACGTCGTTCTGAATTCATTCAGCAGATGCAACAAGATCCGTTTAATATGGGAGCGGCTGGCGCACAAACATACTACTACAATACTAAGAAGAAGTATGATGCTCAGCAGGCTGGAGGTCAGCAGCAGAATGAATCAGCGAAGCCTTCTACGCTGAACCTCATCACGGAGGCCAAGATTTCCCCGTTCGGAATGTTTTTCATCAGCGGTAGGCCATGAATAGATGTACTTTCCTGCAAAGTCGCTGACTAGCAGGAAGGAACGTCCTTCTGCTTTGTACATAACAAATTCCGCATCATAGTCTGGGATTGACTGACGGAAATTCATTTCGCCGTCGGTGTGACGTTCGGCATTCTTACGAAGCCATCCTGCGACGGCATTTAGTTCCCGCGTTTCGTTTGGACCTTGACCGCCAAGGTTGGCAATTACTTCAATGTCCTCGATCGGTGTTCTCGTGAAAGTGCTGAATACTTGACGACCCATTGCACGAATGGCGTTTGCCATGTAGCCTGGGAGATGGCGGACTGCATGCCATTCAGGCTCAACACCTTGTGCAGCTGCAATTTCTCGGGAAATCACTGCTGGCATTGTCGTTGGTTGTGGAGGGGTTGGTTCTACTTCACCATGTGTTACACCAGCCCGTCTTGCCGCTTCTTCGTCGGAAATTTCGTCCTCGAGGCCTAGCTGACCGAGAAAACTTAGTTTTTCTGCTGCCTCAGGCGGCATATTCACTTGTCCAGATCGCTGGCGGGTGAGTTCAGCGGATGCGCGGCGGAGCTCTGGCATATCAGCTTTTTGACGCTGAGCTGGCGCATTTGGAGTTCGGCCCATATTATCCATATCGGCCTGGAAGGTAGACGAGAACGGATCAGCTGTCTGCGTCTTCGTTTTTGTCTTGGTGTTTTCGTTGATTGTGAATAGTAGCTTGTCCATGCAAACTATTTATAGGCGAATCGAGTTCCTTCATGTTCTCTTCGTGCTCGCGATTAATCTCTCGCCAATCAAACACAAACAAAGGAATGATGGTCACCATTAAGGCCAACCAACTAATACCTAGAATCATCTTAGGCCAGAGCGATTCAGCGTCTCCGGTAATCATTTGATATACCAACATTCCCAGAGTGCCCACTGCAAATATCCCCAAGCCCCACCACGAACGCTTCTCGTAAGGCTTGCGGCGGTTGGCCCGGTCGTGCATACGCTCTAAACGCCGCATGTGGTAATCCCACATATAGTCATCCATTACAGGATACCTACAATGTTCTGCATTTCTTCGAACGTCGGATCGTGAATGGTTTTCTCTGGAGATTCACACTCATTGGAAATGTAGAAGGTTCCATATGAAGAGCCATCTTGGAACACCACCCACAATTTACCGTTCTGAGAATGCCCGATGAAAGAAACCTGACCGCCAATATAATCAGCGAGTTCATATGCTGCCGCGTGTGCAGTCACACGCGCTTGCGCGTCAGAGTCGATAGCAAACAAGTTGTGGTGGACAGACCCTCCATCAACAGCATGGTTGTGTTTTGAAAAAGAAACGTAGTTCATGAGAATGCGTGCTCCCGAGCTTGCTCTGCTGCTTCTTTGGGCGAAGCACCATCATCGTACATATCGTAATAATACGTGTCTGGCAGTTCGCGGGAAGTGAGGCCGATCATCTCGACCAACTGGGCATCAACTTGCTCCATCCAATCATCAAACGAATCATATTTGTGCATCGCGCCACCCATTTGAATTAAAGAATTCCCGACTGGCATGTAGTCGGGAATCCATCACTAGTAAAAGTCGCGCCTCCAGCCTGGCGGCCACAAGGTTCTAGGTGTGGTCCTAGGCTCTGTATCGTAGCATCGACGGGATCGCCATTACCCTCCGCTAACAGTTAGCCAGCAATTAAACCGTCACTTGACACCAGGGCTACTCCGGTGCTAGTCGATCCCTTGTACTTCGGGAACGGTGAGTGAAAATAGTGCCATGACCTGAACATGGACTTCCCGGCAGCGATAATCCGGGCGTGCTATCCGTTAACACTACACTACCTGAGCAGTCGTTGGCTCGGTACCGAATATACCAACTACACCCGAAGGTGGTTCACCCTGCTGCTCAAAATCGGAGGAGTGATTGGGATTCGAACCCTGAGCCGCTAAGCTCCGATTATTAAAAGAAATCGCCCTGTGCCATCGATGTGCCGTTCATGACCGAACACATACGCTGTTGGGTGAAATCACTCCATATTGTTGCGGTAGGCCCCTCTTGCCCAATACGCCTTGCCGCGTGGTGGCCGGTCTAGCCACCTTACCTCTGGTGGAGCTTGCGTTCACTCCAGTATGTATATCCTACTGCCCTTTTAGGGTTTAGACAACAGTCAGGTGCGGAACGTTTGCAGGCACCAGACGAAACAGTTCAAAAGAACCTCGACCTTCTGGCGTCCGGAGATGTTCCCGGCGAATCCGACCAGCATGGATCAGATCATTCAGAGCGTCGAAATCCATGTCGGTTCCGGACAACGCCACAAAAGCGTTTACTCCATGAACACGACCTTCCAGATTCTCGATAATACGTGCGTGATTACTCATTGTCGGCTTCCTCATGTTTTGCGGGAACCAGCCGTCCACCGCTTCAGTATGTATATCTTCTCTTAGGTCACCCTAAAAGTCAACAGGCAAAAAGAAGGGCGTCCGAGGACGCCCTATGAGGAGAGAGGTCATGCCTACCTCTGTTTTACATCATTTCTACCCACACTTGCATAGGTTCACCGGTTTTTGGATGCTTGGTCATATGAGGTTTTAGACTAGAAAGTGGAGTATCCATTTCATATCCGTCTTTATTGCGGATACGAACGGCATCGCCTTTGACGCCGACTACCTTACCGGTTCCACCACCACCAGCTAGTTTGACGTACTGCCCGGCTTCAGGAACATTCTTCTGAAGGCCCAAACGTGGGTTATCCAGCCCAGAACGGGCGACCTTTTCGCGGTTCATGCGGTCGACATCGATCCCACGACCTCGCATCAGATCCATCGATGCTTGGTGTTCGCCTTTACCGAACATCTCATTGATCATCTGGCTGAGGTTGTAGACGATGTCATCGTGGTTGGGATTAATTCCCAGGTCTTCGACCTCTTCAATGTATAGTTCGAGAGGGCGGAGGCGTGATTTTTCGTCGATTTCTTTTAGTAGGCTCATGTTAATAGCTCCATTATGAGGTCTGTATGGAACTATTTATAAACCTAGTGCTGAATAGTTGACATTTCATCTTCCAGGATATCCGCCCAGAAAACCCGGTCAAGGTGGGTAGATGTGTCGGCGTAGAGCTTCTGCCATTGCTCTTCTGACAGAGGAATCATTTCATTGCCGATCGTCACTGCGGCGGCCCCAGAGTGGTCATTATCATACAGGTCCGCTGTTTCCCACCAAGCACGAACCATTTCGGTTTCTGACAATGATATGCGACGGTTTCCAATCTCAACACCAAAAGACATCTTCTTCTCCAATTGTTCATTTGATGTAGAAATATTACCCTAATTCGGGAGTAGGGTCAACGAGCTAAACTTACTGAAGCTATATCAAATTCACGATCAGGATTTTTATTCTCCTCTTCCATCCATTCAATAGCGTCTGCTATGTCCGGAAAGTTGAGCAGAACTTCATCCCTTTCGTCCGTGTCACGTTTTGTTCGTTTAATACGAAACGACGTCAATGTAGTTGGTCTGTGGATGGGAGTTCTGCTACGAATGTCCATACGTCTTTTGATACTTCGGTAGGATCGATACCAAACTCTTCTACTATGCGCGTTCCTCTAACTTCCAATGCATCCCATGCCAGATGAGTATCTTCATCATAAAACTGTTCAATGTAACTGGAAATCTCGTCGATACCCATGTCATGTTGGTCAAACAGGTCAATGTGTTCATCAATTAGTGGACCTTGAACTTCAACCGAAAGTCGTTGAACTTCTTTTGCCATCTGTTGTATTTCGTTCCAATATTGTTCAGTTTTTTCACTCACTATTAGGCACTCCACGCTTTTCCAGTCTGTAATTTTAATTTCAGTTCTTCAAGTTCGATCAGTTCGCGGTAGATATCATTAATCTCTTCTTGCATTCTGATCATCTCTTTTAGAACTTCCTCTTGACGCTTCATTTCTTCTCGGTGCAAAGATTCATCGATTTGCTCAGTCAGCTCAGAATCGACTTTAAAGGAACCTTCGTTTAAATCGGCAGGGAGAAATAAGATAGCATACAGGGCAATAGCAGTAATGATAACTGCTATTATGAAGGCTTTCATATAACACGCACCTGGTCATATGGAACGGCAATCAGATACGATGCGTTCGCATCATTACCATGTTCGCCTCCATACACTGCATACCCCCGTTCGGCAAGCCGAAGCAGTTGTTCAGGTAGGGCCAGAGAGCCTCGGTTGTTATGGTATGAAACAGGGTCGACGACAAATTCCGTAAACGACAGGTCGCGTCGGGTTACCCAGTCGATTATTTTAGTGGCATACGCGGACTGTTTTATAAGTTTTCCGGTAGTACCCTTTGGTATGTTATACTGATGCATAGCGCGTTCTCCCAAACTATTTGGTAATTATACGCATGGTCGCACCAGAGGGCAAGCGCTACCAGTTCTTATCGTGAGTTCCATCCTCATTCATCCACGGACACGCGCCATAGTACATTCGGTCGGCACGCTCTCGATCAACAGCACGCACGCCCTCAAGTACTTTGTTCAGATGGGCCGCTTGTTCTTCACCAGCTCGCCACACTCCATGATCATCTGAGTAATTATACGTCCAATCGTGGGCCTTGAGACACTTCTCGAAATGATCCCACAGTTCCTCTTCGTTAAGGGATGTTAGAGTCGTGTTCCACAAGGGGGCTAGGAAGTATGGCATTTAAAGTATTCTCCATTTCATCGAGTTTCTTATCGGCCGCATCGAGCGTTTGAATAATCACGTCAGTGCTCATTCTATTATCCGATGGTTCACCCAACCGCTCAATGGGTAACTCAAAAGACGGATCGTCGCTTCGGCATCCAAAGAGGCGTATGTGGTCGAGTTCCATCTGGAACCGATATTGCGTAACAATTTCAATTCCAACGAACTCGATGGTTAGCCAACCAACCAATTCATCACGGTCAGTGGTTTGCCGAAAAAAGTCCAACGGCTCATGATTCTTGCCAACCAATATCTTGGCTCGAAACTTATCGCCGTTGGGAAAGATTGCGGCAAGGTACTGCATTAGCTTCCACCTTTATTAAACATAGCAGCTTCACGCGAAGGCAACGTTTCCCATGGTATGGGTTGGTCGGACACTTCAATCCCTGCCACAGAGGGCACGTCGGTGCCAAGGGCAAATGTTGATTTATATCCAACGGTCATAGCACCGTTTCTCGCGGCCTTTTGGCGGAGCTCATCGAGTTCACGTTCTTGGCGTTCCAGCTCACGCTGCTTACGCGTCTTGAACCATAACCTCACGGTCGTTCTCCTAGTTCGGTTGATTTAAGGGTACTTTCCCTCAAACCAACCAAAGGGTCAACTATTTTCAAGTATAGATTTGACTGACTGATTGGTGCGAACGAAGACGTCGCATGGTTTCAGCAATCAGACCAGCTACTGAAATCTGGCGAATGTTGGATGGGACCATTTCGGGTATGTCAGTTCCCATGACGTTGTGGATTTTATCAGTTACCGGAATAGTATCCGTAACAACGACCTCGTCGATAACAGAGTTGCTAATGTTATCATACGCTTTACCGGAAAATACTGGGTGGGTAGCATATGCTCGAACGCTGCGTGCTCCAAATTTCTTGAGAGCATCAGCTGCTTTGCATAAAGTTCCGGCAGTGTCAATCATATCATCAACCATAACGCAATCCTTTCCATCAACATCACCGATGATGTTCATCACCTCCGCCACGTTAGCTTCAGGACGACGCTTATCTACGATTGCCAGCTGAGCATTGTCCAGTTGTTTGGCAATAGCTCGCGCTCGAGCCACCCCACCAGTGTCGGGGGATACAACAACCAGGTTACTCATATCAACGTTGCGCCAGATATCCGCTACAATGATTGGAGCAGCTGAGATGTTGATCACGGGGATGTTAAAGAATCCAAGTTGTTGCTCGGAGTGAATATCCACTACTATCAATTGATTGATACCAACCATCTCGAGCATGTTGGCTACGAGTCGAGAGGTTATCGGTGTTCGTGTGAAACCAGGCTTGCGGTCTTGGCGGGCATACCCGTAATAAGGAATTATTGCGGTGATATCTTTAACGTTTTGTCTACGCAATGCATCCGTCATGACCATGATTTCCATCAGATGATCATTAACCGGGCCGGATGTCGGTTGGATGATAAACGTATGGTGTTTGCGTATATGTTCGGGAATTTCACATCGAATCTCACCGTCGCTAAACTGGGTTAGTTCAATGGGTGCAAGATGCGTTCCCAGATATTCTGCTATATGGGTTGCAAGCGGAATGTTTGCGTTTCCAGCATATATTTTTGTTCTTCCGTTGAGTGCTGACATCAACTAGCCTCTGAGTGATTAGTTTGTCTGCACATTTTACCACTCAACTGGTGGTTATATCAACGGTTAATCTTTCCGCTGGTAATTTGATATTTTTTCTGACAATTTGCCTAAGTTGGTTATAGCGTTGGCGGTTTGTTCGTCGCCTTTACCTTGACGCAACTCTTTATTCAACTCAATCATCTTGCCGACGACTGAAGTTTGAATCTCTTGAATTTCTTCTTTCGTCAGGGGTACTAGATTGACATTCATTATCACTCTCCGTGTGTTCTTTATGAATATGCATTGCAATCACGTTAGCGTTTACTGCATAGCACATACCTCTAGTTCTGTAATAACGTTGGAACATTATCCATGCATATACAATAACTGCTGATTCAGCCATCGCAACTACACCTAGTATATATGCTTCTCCAGTCAATGCTATTGACCATAACGCAACAAATAAAGCTGTTTGTGCTAAAAACATCACATATTTACTGAAGGTTAGGCTCTGATCTGTCCATTCATTAATTTGCGATGTTATCTCGTTTGCATGCGTGGCTTCATGATAGAAATCCGGATAATCAATCAGCTGTTTCTGCTGATCAATCAACCATTTTTGCATAGAAATCCATTCCAAACGAACCGAACCAGTTGCGTTAGAAACTAGAATGTTAAACACCCACAGTGAGAATAAGATCCAAAAAAGCATATAGATAGGGGGCCGAAGCCCCCTTTCCTCAGTCGAACTGATCCCAGAGGTCGAAATCTTCCGTGTCGAAGTAGTTCTCGTCCTCCAGCAGCTGAGCGTTGTTGGTGCGATTTTCTGGTGGCGTGTACTGGGTGGCGATAGGAGCTTCATATCTCCAGCCATATCCGCCAGCACTATTACGAACGCCACGCGCTACTTTGCTGATCCCTGAGGAGTCGATTCCGGTCATTTTCATCGCTTCCGTTGGCGTGCCGAACCGAGCAACCGCTTCACCAGTTTCGATATTGAACTGCACCAGGACTCGTTTCGTATCATCCGCAGTAGTTCCTGATGGGCGATATGTACCTTCAAGTGCAGCTTTTGGCATCGCATAATTGTGCTTGCTTTCCAAAGCAATCTCGTTGATTACTTCATAGCGACAAGTGCGGCCTTTCGCGTTGTTGTAGTCTGCGGGGATGGCAACAACGTCACGCGGGTTGATCTTGACGATAACTACACGCCCACCATCTCTCGAACCATAGTGTGGCAAGTACTCTCGAGAACAGAAGTGCAGTCCGGTGGAGCATGTACGCTCGCTATCTTCATCGACTTCGTTGCGAGGCATCTCGACGACGACGCCAATTGCATTATCCATGCTTCCAGACCACTGATCCTTCCAGTCGGAACGAACACGTTTATATGCCAGGAAGTGACCGTCTTCGGTAATTGGCAGGTTGGACGCTTCCAGAAAACCATACAGTTCTTTGACAGCACGATAGCTAGAATTTTCCATCATGTTCTGCAAGAACAGAGCGAGAGGAGTGATGTCAATGCCTTCGCTCAGCATTTCCAGCATCCGATCGGTCAGATGGTTGTGCAGCGGTTTGTCGTCATAGTAAACGACCCCACCTTCAATACGAACTCGGTCTGCGACGCCCCCTGCGGTAATCGCCCGCTTGACTTCAACCGTAGGATCTGCCAGGTTGCGAACCGTTTCCCAGTCCTTGCTGTTCAGTGCAGTGACGATTTTGTCATAGTTTGGGTTCGATGGATAGATCGTTTCTACCTGACCGTCATCGAACACAACGGTCAAATGATCAGGGGTTCTAATGAACGAAGCCATTATTTTTTGCTCCCATCAGTGGTGTTAATATAATCAAAGAGGACCTCGAGGTTGGTGTTCCTCCATCCACCGACGCTGATTGTTTCAACGAATTCCAGCATCGGGTATTCCTTCAGAGCATCTTCCTCTATATGCCCCTTAACGTCAACTGGGTGAATTTCTTTCTTGCCATAATCGCGGTCGAAATTGCGAACCATTTCCGTATGAACCAAATGCAGGTCATTCAGTTCCCTGTGAGCCTTGCTGATCGTTTCAACCACCTTGCGGAAGGTAGAATCCGCATCCAGCTTTTCTACATATTCCATGAAACGCTTCTCGCGGAACACGTCCTTTAGACCATTCACGTTCGGCGTATGTTCCCAACGAGCCTTTGCCTCAGCAGCAGCTTGATACGATGGAATCGCTTCAGCCAGAAGGTCGAACATATTGACCCACTTATCATGGCTTTCGAACTTCTTGATGTCGAGAGCTCCAACGCCTAAAACATCCCCTGCTACGTGTTCACCATCACCAGTCAAACCCAGATGGGTATTAATGACGTCAACAGCAGCCTCCATTCGCTGGAATACCTGATGAGCAGGCCACGAGATGGTTTTATCATTCCATTTCATAGTACGGCCTCGCTCAAGCAAGAAGTACAATCCACCTTCTTCCATATCGATCTCTTCAACACGGCTCCATTCTACCGTGTCTGGTCGATACGCGTTGTTGTGGAAGTCGCGGTACTTGAAAATTGCCTTCAGACGACTTTTCGTTCCACTACGACGCGCAGTGGTTGTGTCCTGGCTTACGACATGTACTTTCGGTTTACCCAACCCATTGACGATGGCAGTAAACTCAGCTGCAACTTCTTGCTCAGTCATGTCATGTTTAACCATGTCCTTAGTTCCGTCCGCCAATTCCTTTTCTTCATAACGGACCGGATTTTTCTTCTCAGCAATAACGACCAAGTTGTCGTAATGGCTGTTGTTCCTCAACCATTCCGTCATGCGACCTACGCCACCTGTACGAAGATCGTTGACAAAAATTGCGGTGCTCCGATGTGGATTGACTGCCGTGCCACACTGGGAGCGTTTCAGATTGCGACCGTACCGGCCCCACTTGTATGTGTATACTTCATGTCCAGGATGGTCAACCAGTTTTACACGACCTTTGCTCTCAGCGTATGCCTTCAGAACAGGATGTTCAGATACAGCAACAAACTCGCGCAACTGAGAACTATCACGGAACATCGAGTTGGACAGCTGGTCTAATTCGATGATGGCTTCCCACTCACTCGCAGTGAGGCTGTCTGCCTTATCTTCGATAGATTTCAGTGCAGCCTTGTGGATGCTTTCGACCTTCTTGGCCAGTGCCTCTTTTGTACGTTTGTCGTAACGAATCTCTTCACGAGATGCTGCTACTTCCAACTCACCAATTTCAAAGAAACCAATGACATTGACTTTCTTGAGAAAGGCTTTTACGGAATCAGGAATCTCCTCGATGTGGTCAATGTCGACGCGATATTCAACATTGCCCTGAACAGCATGCATGTACCCGGTGTTGTAGCCGTGCTTGTAAATGAACCAACCATCACCTTGCATATCAGTCTGCGGAGGCTCATTGAATTCAAAATGCGCTTCGCCTACTACTTTAGGTTTGACAGGGAACCAACGCAGGGCTGATGAAGTCTTGCTGGAGAATCGGTAGAAATCGTTAGACTCGACGGTCATTTTAACCTCGAGGCCGTTATGTTCGTCGGTTGCCATCGGTTCGCCAATGCGAGCAATCGTTGGAACACCATCTTCATTGATAAAGATTGAGTACACACGGCGAACGCCATTAAAACGGGAAATGACCTCGAATGCCTTTGCGTAAGAGAACGGACTCTTCGACCCCAAACCAAGAGCACCAATAAAGTCATTGCTCTCAGTTTTCGTACTATCAAAGTACGTCGTGTACAGAGTCATGATCTGTTCATCAGAAAGACCCGTACCGAAATCCTTTACTGCGAAGAACGGCTCAAGGCGATTAGGAAGGTGAATTTCAAACGGAACATCAGCTTTCTTGGCCGCCACGTGAGCATCATATGCATTACACGACAGTTCCCGCACGATAGCCAGAATGTTATCCGTATACAAACCAGACGAAAGGATATCAAACGCCTTCGCGGTGGTCTTGATTTTGAATTCGGTTTCAGTATCAACACCAGAGCGCTGAATATCTGCGCGATCTACGTGTAGTTTCATTCGGAAATCTCCCTCAATTGATTAGCGATAGAGGAAGTATACCGGAATTGGGGTCTTAGGTCAACTAGGCAACCTTAGAAATTTTTCGGTGGAATCGCTCAAAAATAGCGGCAGGCATTAAACATACTTTACCGGAACGGTGAAGATAGTCAAGCTGGTCGTGATAGTAGTCATAGAGAAGAGGGTGAATTTCACACCCTCTCCCCATGTACAAGGTGATGTCATCGATGGTTGTGCAGTGACGTTTGAGTTTCATGATCAGTCACCATCTGATACATCTGCAGAGCTACTTTAGAACCGTTCGCTTCCGCCGAATTCGTCGTCTGGATCGAAGTCATCATTGCCAGCTTCGATGTCAGCCAACTCATCGTCGGATGGCTCGCCGAAATAATCGTCACGGCCAAGCATTGACATGACCTTCATGATGCCAGCAGAAATCTCTTCAGGAGAGTATTCCAACTGTTCCAAGTCGTCACCGATTGCATCCGCAAGATCGTCGTCGTCCATGTCGGCGCCTTCTTCTTCCCAATGATCTGCAATGCGCTGCAGTTCATCGTCGTTCAGTTCAACGGCATCGTAGTCGAACTCATCCGGATCGAAGTCGTCGTCCATGTCGTCCATGTCATCGTCATCACCAAGATCGAAATCAAGTTCCATCTCAGCTTCGGCGAGCGCTAGTTCGAACTCGTTCTTTTCACGAGTCATTTCATTTAGTTCTTTCAGTAATTTGATATCCATAGTCCACAAATTCCTTTGTTAAATTCATGTGAATCTATTTATTACAAACTGCTGGTTGGGCAACTTAACCGCCAGAATAGTCTGCTCTGGATTTTGGTGTTTCATTCAGGGTAACCCTGGTAGTCCGCACGTTTATCAGGTCCATTTTCGCCTTAACACACTCGTACATCCACTTGGTCAAATTCTCAGAAGTTGGGAGAAAATTGACCAGAAAGAACCCTTCATAATATTCTTCTTCCGGGCCGGACATGTCAGATACGTCAAGCGCATAGCCTACCAACTTTTCTGTTCCTGGAACGAAAACTTCGATTGCTTTAATTTCACGACCTTCTTTCGTGTTTAGAGGCTGCGTGGCTGATAACCTGACCAGCTTTCCGTTTTCATACACAGGTTTTGCATTGAGGATCTGAACGAACCAAGGATCATCCAAGTCGATAATGAATTTGTGGTCCAAATTATCATCGATAAAGTTTTTGAACCAGCCGAGGTGTTTGAAGTCAGTTACCATTCCACGCTCGAGCTCGTCTGCTTCGAGGAAGACGTGGATTTCACCCTGATGACCATGCATGTGTCTGCACTTGGTGCAAGCATCTCCGGTAGCACAGTAATCAGCGTTCAACTGCTGTGACCAAACGCGATGACCATAGCAGAAGTCGAACTGTTTGTCGATAACCCACTTAGGACCAGCTGGAGCCTGACCAGTCTTCAGCGCTTCTTCAGCGTCGTCGAGGTCTTTGCGGATTTTATCAATTTGTTCTTTCGATAGCATTAGTTGTTTCCCTTAATCTTTTTCATTTTGTCGTAGAATCGTTTTTTCAGAGCATTGACATTCTCTGGCGATAGTCTATTATCCTCTGTCCACCAGTCATGGTAAACATATTCGCCGTTATTGTAATGCCATTTCCACAGGCCACCAAGATAGCGAGCTTCTCTCCATGTCAAGTATCCCTTCTCTTCACCCCACTCAACCAAAAAGTTAACAAACCGGCGGGCGTTGTCATCAAGATCATAGTTGCCTGTAGCTAGTGTTTCTACCACAGTGCTGATTTCGGTACACCACGAGTATCCCGACACGGGAAGATCCTCTCGAGTATCATAAGGAATTTCATTTGCGTCCATGATAACCTCTTAGTATAAAACGTCTTCGCCAGTTTCGCCAGTGCGAATACGAATTGCATTTTCTATGGACGATATGAAGATTTTTCCATCGCCCATTTTACCTGTACGCGCGCTTTTAATAATGGCGTCAACTGCCTGATCCACATGATCATCCTTAACAACAACCTCAAGTTTGATCTTGGGTAGTAGGTCGACAACATATTCAGCACCACGATACAACTCAGTATGGCCCTTCTGTCGGCCAAAGCCTTTCACTTCAGATATCGTCATCCCGACAATGTCGAGCTCTGTTAACGACTCTTTAACATCGTCAAGTTTAAATGGCTTAATAATTGCTGTCAGTAATTTCATTCTGAACTCTCCTCATTATTCGTCTTTTTGCCTTCAATATAACGGACTGCTGCTTTAACTACCGCCTTATGTAAGTCGCGGCCTTCCTTTTGAAATTCTTCGGGAGTCATCCACTTTGTCTCTTTGGTTTCGAAGTGAGGATCCCCAAAGAAGTCCGGGTCTTTTATCTCAGCTACGAATACGGTAGTGCGTCCCAAGAACACGCCTAAGTTGTGCAGGTGTTTAATGTTACCCTTATACAACCCCAGCTCTTCATTTCCTTCACGAAGTCCAGCCTCTTCAGCCGTCTCGCCTACTTCATGTTTACCCTTGGCCATCTGGAATACATCGCCACCGTATTTCGGTTCAGATGGTCGCATGAACAGAATCTTAATCTGTCCATCATCAATGTAGTATGGCAGAACACCAGACCGTTCGATCTTTCGTCTACTCATAAGGCACCTTTTCTATTTTTCTTATCATGTGCGGTAGAATGTAGTACAACGCATCCGACCTACTGGTCCATTCCATATCCGCATTGACCCAGAATCCCTCGTTCAAATCATACAGTGCGCTAGCAGTTGTTACATAAACGATGTCATCTAGTTTGAATGTTGCTTGATATATTGCTGCCAATGTTACGTACCTATCTGGTTGCCGAAGACGTAACAGTGAACACGAGGTGCTACGTGATATCCACGCTTCATTGCCTCAACTGCAATTTCAACAACTTGGTTGGTGCTTTGTTCTTCGAGAGTTGCACCCACTGGCATAATGTACACATCCCAATCAACTCCAGCTTCTCGGAACTGTCGGGTATACGTCTCGACCTCATGCCAACTGTCTGGTGAACCATCAACAACATATTTGAGGTGCCCGTTATTAAATCGACTTGCGTACTCCCCAACAACCTCTGGACATATTGCTTTGCTTGGCATCTCGCCTGCAGTTGACCATAGTTTAGGAGATACGCTCCAGAACCATTCCGTTTCTACTGCGGGATCATTAAAATTGGTTGAATGAAAATTATCACAATCGTAGAAGTAGTCGGTTAGAACCTTTGATAGAGGTTGCGTGCCGTTGGTTTCGACTGTAATGTGTCGTGGGAAGTTGTTACGGCGCTCAAACTCTTCTAGTATAGCAACAATTGCAGGCTGATTTTGCTTCAGCATTGGTTCGCCGCCGGTAAAGGCCATGTGATGATCTTGTCCGGAGTGTGGGTGAATAAACAACCCCTCAGGGTTAGATTGATGAACAAGTGCTGCTTGGATCTTATCACATATCTCAGTAGCCGTTTCGTGGTGGGCAAGGTGCTTATATTTCTTTGCCCACGTGTATGAGCTATCACATCCATATTCCCAAACAGGAAGGTCTTCAATCCGTTTGATTGAACTTACATCATAATTCTCAAAAGGAAGCACGTATGTGGATGGGTCGGTTGGATCTTTTTGACCAAAGCCGTTACATTGAAGGTTACAAAGGAAGAAGCGGATCCATGCAGTACTGCGACCTGTATATGTTCCTTCGCCCTGGAACGAATGAAAAATTTCCGAATACCGGAACTTATTGTCTGTCATTATTCTGTATCCTATGATAGTTGTACTGTCACTATACAACAACGGTTGTATGATGGTCAAGGATTGTATTACGGTTCATAGCAATTCTAACGTTCCGTGGTAATTTAGGTTTGGATAGGTTCCAATGAACATTCTTTGCATCATCCACCCATGCTGGAAAGTCTCCCAACCAGATATGTTCGGTAGCAAATGGATTAATTAGAAAACCTCGAGAGCCGGGAGAACCATCACGATCGCGTTCCATGAACGTTAACCTGTCAGCCTCGTACTCCATAATATCAGCCGTTAGACTTATTTCATGTAACAACGATACACGAATCAGACGGAGCTTTAACCACAAAGCCCCTTTATTCCACTCAGTGGTCGCCACAACATAAAACTTGGATGTGGTCAAAGAAAGGCACGATGGTGTTGAACTACCATCTCGAAACAGCTTATCTGTTTCGATAAACATCCACGGATATTTTCTGGTCGATAACCCTATCTTGCATTTCAACTCGAAAGGTATTTCATGTTCATCAAATTCTATAGAAAAGTCGTGAGTGGGGGCATATCCTTCCGTTATCTCAGTAACATACCCCAGATGAGAGTATGCTATGTACTGAGCAATTTGTTCTTCAACAAAGTTGGCGTAATGGAGGTTATGTGGATGGCGCAACCTCGACATGGCAGCCGGTATTACATCATCACGAATGAGAAGGTCATTGAGCATCTAACTCTCCCTATTATAATTGGAGAGTTGATATTAACACCTAAAAAACACATTTACAAGGGTTATAGTACAGACATTGCCCGATCGTAGGCTTCGACCAATTTGTCTTTTTTATCTTCTTCGATTTGCGCCAACATTGCAGCAACGGCTTGTTTGACTTTCTTTTTGTTAGCCCAATCACAAGCGGATATGGACAATGGACCTGATTCAGGCTCAACATCTCCAGTTATCACTGGAATTCGAACGGTGGTCTGACGGTCAAGTTGTGCTAATGATTTCTCGAGGATTCCGTTGTCAAGGTCACAACCATGACGGAAGCCGCGGCCGGTACATGGGGTTGTTACGAACGCGTCGAGGGCAGATTTTGGCATGTTATAATTCTCCTCTGTAATATAAAAATATTTATAAAACAAAGGAGAGGCCCTTACGCCGAAGCGTAAGGGTTACTCAGCGTCCCACTCTTTCAGGTAAGCGTATGCTCTGAAATATTTCTCCAGTCGTTTGAAGTCCTTTTCACGCAAACCCTTCATCCTGTGGATGTTAGAGTTGTCTTTCAGGTCGCCCATTTTGACACGGCGCGTAACCTTGTTAAGGGCTACACGAGCAATGTAGTCGTCATACGGCTCATTGTCGATGTGTGTCATCATCTTGATCATCTCAACCGTCGGACGAGCGAATCCTTCTGCGACCAGCATCTCGACTGTCCAGTCTGTGTCTTCGATTAGGTCGTGGAGTACGGCGACGATCATTGCCTCTTCGCCGAGGTACTCAACGCTATACATTACACGGAGGCAGTGCAGGATATAGGGCTTACCGCCTTTATCGACCTTATCTTCAAACGCCTTGCCGGCGATTGCAATTGCTTTTGCTAACATGCTCATATCCCACACTCCGTCTTCACAGAAATAAACGCTACCGGAATTTGGTAGACTGTTGCGTTAGGGTACTTCTTTACCATGTATTCGGCAACAGTCTTATCCTGGTTGCATTGGGGGGAATATGAGCCATGTTTGTTGTAAAACAACACGTGGTCATCTACAACAACCCACCAACGGTTCAAATAGACGACTTGCCCCTCACGAGGAGTGACAAGTTCGTCTACGTGAACATGCTCGAAGTCGCTCAGATCATACATTAATCAGCATCACGCCAAATGCTGAGGACTTTCGTACCATCGGCTTGCGCGACCTTCTTAACGTGAACTTTGCCGCCGTCGGTAACAGTGTCGAAGCGTTTTGACTGCCGAAGAACGGTCAGAGATACGTCGTGCTGTTTGGCAAACGGTTCGGCTGGAATAGGATCGGTTGGAATGGATGAGAAGGCATTCTTGATCTTGTCGCCTTTACGGCCGCGCTTCTTCGGTTCCTTGGTCTTTTTGGTCGCAGTGATCGGTTTGTCGGTGGATGCCGTCTTGGTAGGACGCTTGGTCGACGTTGCCCCAGTTGTTGGAGTAGTAAACATAGTCGCGTATGCGTCTACGTCGATGTCGGTTGAAGGGATGAACTGCCCTGCGTTGCGTAGCTGACGAGCAGTATCAAGTTCGTTCTGCTGGATGCCAAACGCGCTGCAGATCTGCTCATCGGAAGGTTTGTGAGCGTCGATAATTGCAAAACGCTGGTTCCAGGTCATGCTTGACTTAGACATGGTAATTTCCTCAGTTGATGTTTCCATTGTAAACTTATAGGTCATATGACCCACGCTGGGCATACTACCCTAGTTCCGAGATTCAGTCAACTGATAGGGATAAGGAGGTGTTATGAGTAATTGCGAACTTCTTTTTTCCAAGCATGCTTCTGCTTGTGGCGAGGGGCCTTTTTGCCTTTCTTGTCCACATGCTGACCAGCACCGCTCATATTACGAGCATGCTTCGCGACAAAATTCCGAGTTTTGATTTCTTCTAACAACATGATTGACTCCTAAAGAGGTATTATCCCCCTATTTAGTCGTTGGGTCAACCTTTTATATTGGTTCGAATTTGCAGACGGATACCATGCATATTGGAGTGCTGGTTCTTGCGTGTGGATTATAGTTCCTGCAGCGGAGGCAGCCCGTTTCATTCCACTTGGGTTTTTTCTCTTCTTCTGAATTCGAGGATTTCTGCTTTTTCATTAGATTTGGACTCTGTCGGAACTGGATTCGGCTCACCGGTAGAGCAAGCCTGAAGAACGTGTTGAAACTCTTTGAAACCCTCCCAGAACAGTTCCACCATCTTATTCATGCGAGCTACTGGATCCTTAAAAGGACGAAGTTCTCGGTCGATGCGAAACTGGAATTGACGAGCTTTGTGTTTGCAATCTTCGTTGGGTAGACTCTCGATGAAATCTTCGATGACCTCTCGTTGTTCGCGTTCGAAACCCTCAGGATCTTCCCGATACATCCGAACCATGTCATCAAAGTCACGCATTGGTCTAACCTTAAAAATTGATACCTCTACGGTACTTATTCGAAGGTATTATGTCAACTGACCTTAATGGACCTCATTACGTCATTATAAATTCCAGCAATAGTATCGTACTGTCGCTGGGTCGGCTGGTAACGGATTGTAGATATCCCTAAGGCGACATTACATCTCGATTCGGAAATCCCTGCAATTTTCATGAGTTCTCCGTTCCTGTGAGATAGGAACTCGGTCATGTCGCGGAACGTGGGGGTAGCTGAATGATGCGTTTTGGTCTTAGCTCTTTCGGAAGCTGCAATGTTCCTTTTAATACGTTTCGCTTCATTTTTGCAGTCGGTTATGGTTTGCGATCCAAGTCTGTGGTCCCACTCCGATTCCGTGAAGTTGTGTACCTTGTTAGTTAGGCCCGTTCTCTTACCATCTGCTGGTAATTCTCCAAAATCACCTTCTACCATCTTGTGTACTACTTGAGCTTTACACAGGTTAAGTTCGTGTTCTTTTAGACGCTTTTTCATTGTTCCACCTCAAAAGGAAAAATAATCCAGGGCGATTCTTTAGGAATGTGTTGCCAGTAAAAGTCTGGTTTGATTACTGCGCCCTCTTTGTAGTAGAGGGATGCAGTCCATACACGATGACCCTGCTTTGAGTAATGATCGAATACTTCTTTCAACGTGTGACCACTATCACAAATGTCATCAACGATTAACAACTCAGGCATTTCTGGTAATTTGCCCGTTCCTGACGTTGTATGTCCGTAGATGGCTGGTAATGCGTTAGCGTGATTTCGATTGTCGCCTTTGCCCGCTACTGACGAATAATTAACTGCCACCATTGGGATGTCAAGCATATGTGACATCGATACTGCTGGAACTAAACCACCCCGTGTGAGTCCAACGATATATTCCGGTTGCGACCATCCATGTAACTTTAGCTTTGTAACAAGGGCTTCCGCGCCTTCGGCAAGTTGGTCCCATGTTGGGTGTGTTAAGATTTCAGTCATTATGCTTCTCCAATACTTCTAATAGTGTAGCAGCGGTGCGTTCCCACCTTTTCCAGTGAAGATCAGCCAGCTTTGTGGGGCTTGTATGACCATCATATGGACCATTATCTCCACGGAAGTACTCAAACGCAAGATTGCGTGCTAGGACTTCGGTTTTTGTTCGGTCACACATTGCTACTACCTCTGCATAGCATCGAAGAGTTATGCGTGTCCAACATCTTCGCGTTCGATGTCGTCGTGATTGAACTCAGCCCAGTATAACTCAAACGCGATTGTGTCCTCGACTGCTTCGAACTGGTGGTATTCACCAGGCTTAACGCGCATGAATTCTCCAGCATATAAATGGGTTGTGTCAACAAGGTCATAGTCATTTTTCCAGACCCTAATGATTAGGTGGCCGCTCTCTACAAAGAACCCATTCCACTTATACTTGTGTTTGTGCTTGGAGCATGTGCCACCTTCTTTAGCTTCAATGCGGTGAAACTCCAAGACTCCGTTAGCCATCAGGAGCTCCGTTTGGCCCCATACTTTACCTGCTTTACTCATTCATCTAATGCCTTTTGAAAGAGCACTCTCATTATACGAGCCGCTTCAACGGTCATCTTAATATCATCGAGTGCGTTATGATCTCCACGAGCCTCAAACCCAATCTGTTCAAAGAGATCGTCAGAGTTCCACGTTCCAAATGTCATGAATGCTCCTGAGTTCGTGTCGTAGTGTCGATTACCAAACTTTAGGGGAATACCGTGACGCTTGAACAGGTCACGAAGAAATGCCAAGTCGAATAGGTGAACATTATGTCCCAGCAATTTAACAGCATTCTCAGGACCCCAATATTTTAAGATCAGTTCCCCAATTTTAAGAACTGCTTCCTCTTCGGAAACTCCGTTCTCTTCGAGATGTTGTAATGTTAACCCATGAACACCTTCAGCGGCTTTTCCAAATGATGGATCGTTTAACCTTTGTTCGAGGCTGCGTTCATTCCACTGAACTTCAAGGTACAATTCATCAATCACCGTGAAATCACTAACACGAACAACCAAAAAGCCCCACGACAGAGCTTGATGACGTTCTCCCGTCGATGGGTTGTATACTGGGTTCTCGTCGTTATCGTAGTTCTTGAAACAAAGACCTGTCGTTTCGCTATCTAATGCAAGAACGTACTCAAAGTAGCCTCTTGGTTTTCCTTTGGGCGTTGTCATTACTCTTTCTCAGAGTGGTGGGTACCTTCTTCGTGGTTCCATCCACCAGCATAGGTTGTAGCATTATCGCTGTGAACAAAAATGATTTGACCGACACGAGTTCCAACGCCAATACGAGCTTCGCCACTTCTGTTATGTAGAGCGAATCCGATATGTCCTTCAAAGCCGCTGTCATATAAGCCAGACGTAAGGAAGAGGCCATTGCGGTTGAATGTAGAGCGAATGATCAACTGAACTGCAACACCTTCCGGAACTTTGACGAACATATTCGACATACCATCATATACGCCATGATCGAGTTTCCAGAATTCATTGCCAGTAGCACGATCGATGATTGGGTTGTGTTCGATACCACCCCTCATCTGTTTGCCTTCTTCGCTGATGACAAATGTGTTTTGGTGATTAATTGTGAACAGCCGATCTAATGTGAAATCGATTGCATTCGGTTGTACTTGTTTTTCTTCTGAAACAATTCCAGAAATCCAGCCATTTTCGATGGCTACTTTTGGGTTTATAAACATTTGTTATTCTCGTTATTAGAATGTCGTTGGTTGTGCGATCCCACGGATGACTGACATAAAGCCTTTCTGCAGATCGGTTTTTCCCACAGCGATCCAGTTTTGGTCTAGCCCATCAGAATATTGAAGTTTTGCGACATACTCACCAACTTGTTCGGCCAATGCTTTGCCTTCATTCATCAGCGCGATTTCTTCTTCCGTTAAATCGCGATATCCTTTTATGTGTTTGTGTTGGTTATCCATAGTTTGATTTTCTCCCAAACGGTTTTTTGTTTTTGTTTTATTGTAACTTTACCTTCCTCGTAAAGGTGGTAAAATTCAACACGCTTATCTAAAATTTTCTGACGCAGTTCTTCATCAACCTTCTCTTCAAAGTTCTGCGCGAACCACTCAGTCATCAAGTCGCCACAGAACTCCGATTCTGCTTGAACATATCCTGGGACGACGGTAACCCAATCATCCCCGACTTTTACATTCTTCACTATCGAACTTCCTGTGGTTCGATACGCGAACGGAGAACCATTTCGATCTGCTTTAACCGAATCCAGATTTCATTTCCGGCATCTGATGATAGCTCGTACTGCAGAAGTTCAGCTTCAACATCGTCAAGCATAGCCATCACAGGAAGACGGAAATTATCTTCATTCATGGAGAAGGCCCAACGTCAGATCAATGTTGGTTTGGATAGCAGAATGCACAAATTCACTCTTTGTCATCGGATAGTTAAAGTCGACGTGTTTGTCGATCTTACGAGTCATCAAAAAGCTATCACATGCTGGTGAGTACATCTGCCCACAGATACCAGCCCACACTGGATTCGAGCTATCGCAGCTATCCAGAGCATTCATAGCAATCAGTGGTGGGATCTCTAGGTTAGGACCAGCATTCAATCCAAGGTAATGATGATATTTGTTAAAGTTGAAAATGCCACGATCTATCAACAGCTGTGTCATCACAACTCGGGCATACGCACGAGGAATGTGTGGTAGTGCATTTGGAATTGCTAGGATCGACATGCCGATGATGTCAATGTCATCATTCTCCGAGGCCCAGCGGTACGATTCAATCCATCCGTCGAGGTTGCCAACTTCAGCCTGCGGGGCGAAAAACGTATAGAACCCAGCTTCTCTTACTTGTGGGCCAAGTTCCTTAGCTGCATTGATTGTCCTCTCAGGCGCCTGGAATGGGTAGTCAGGAAGAACAATCGCATCCGCTCCACATACTCCTCCAAGACGAATCAGGCTATCGGGGTCGTAACTTTCGCCGAGCTCAAACGCTCCATTGTCCATGATCTTGAATTCGTCTCGGCCTGCATAGAAATCAGCGTATGTATTGTCCGTATCAACAAGATGCGCCAATACGAGATGCATCGAGGATTGTGATGCATACCGATCGAGATAGGCAGTTGGTGTGATGATACAAAATTGTGGGTTGTTATTCCGTTCTAGCATTTTCTTCCTCTATTCTCATTTGATCCATTAGCGCTAACACTGCCGCATCATTAACCACGGCATCATATAGTGCTTGTTGGATTTCTTTAGTTGCCAATCCATCTTCAAATACTGATTGTGATTCTGGCAACAGGCGTTGATTGACGTATGATTGAACGAGGAGGGTTTTCTCGTCGTCCGTTAATGTAACCGCGATGTCGATCATGGTTCGATAACCTTTACAGTAAGTATGGCTCCATTTTCACCATCTTCACTGACCTCACAACGGCAGAGGTCGAATTGGTTGATTAGTTCTTCGGCAATCATCTCACACGACATTGCACCAAACTCACATAACCCCTTTGCTGTGCGGCCAGCGGTATGATTCTCCCACCCACTCCAGTACCTACCAATCAGATATCGCTGGATTTGATGTTTGAGCATGATGAACTCAACGTCACGATCGCTATGAGTAACGAGTTTGTGGGCTTTGATGTGGAACATATGGCGATGAGGGACGCGTAGATAGTCAACCTCTTCGAACGGGCATCCGGGCCAGTTGTGGGTTCCTTCTATTTGAAGCGTGCAATAAACTTCGGAAGTTATTTGTATTGTTGTCATTGATTACTCCGCATAATTGTGTTCTGGAGTATAACAACAAACAACTTTGTTGTCAAGCGTTAAATGATTTTAGCTTTCTTTGCGGCCACTACAGCGGCGTCACGTGATGGGAATATTTCAAGGTCGGGATATTTCTGAAAGATGTTACCCTTAGTAAATCCACTAAAGCTGTTGCCGCCGTCGTGGAAATCTTTTTCACTCATCCACCATCCAAGGTCAGGGGTGAAAAACTTTTGTCCGTTATCGATATAGTTTTTCTTTCGCAGGCGGAACATCTCTTCGCGTTTGAAATCTTTTTTGTCGTGAGCATCTTTAATTTGAGCATCGAACTTAGGTTCGATAGGTTCAATGAACGCAAGGCGAACGCCACTAACATTTTCAGGACCTGCTGATGGCTCAAACCACGCAAACCGGGGCTCAATATTATACATCTCAAACAATTTCATTTAATCGAATCCTCAAACCATGCAACTTGGTTCCGTCCAAGTCGTTTTGCTTTGTACATTGCGGCATCTGCATTGCGTAAAACCTCTTGTTCGTCTTTCCCATGAACGCCCAAAATTGCAGCTCCAATGCTTCCGGTGACCGCTAGTTCTGGGTTGCCGTCAACGCCCATTGGTAAATTAAGCGCATGACTTATACGATTCGCAATGCTGTCAATGATTCCTTGGTCTTCGTCATCAACCAGAATAATAAACTCATCACCGGCGTAGCGACACACAACATCGCCATCACGAACACAACGCTGTAGGCGCCTGCTGATATTTATAAGAACTTCATCTCCCACATGATGTCCATAATGGTCATTGAACTGCTTGAATCCGTCAAGATCGAGGAACAGAACGCCAACTCGCGACTTGTTCTTTACCGCTGCAGATAACCAGTTAAGAGCAGCTTCTCTATTACACAACCCCGTTAACGAATCGCGCATAGATTTTGTTTCGGCTCTTTTGGCACGTTCAGTCAAGCGAGCGGTAACTGCTGCTGCTTGCTCAAGGTTTCTTAACAATTTGTACGAGAACATTGAGATTAGAGCATACCCAATAGCTATTTGCAGTGTAGTCATTGACTGGTTCTGCCACTCGGGCGCAAATAGAGCAGCTCCAAAAAACCCAATAAGTGAAATAAAAAATGCGAATATCGTGTGGCCTGAACCGAACCTGTATCCATTACCAATGTTGATCCAGAAATATAACATGAATAGTACAGTTGAATGATGCGGGCCTGCAATTCCAATCATTACGCTTGTTAATGATTGGTCAAAAACGATGGCAGCCCACCGTCGATGCTTATTAACCGGAACGTACCGCGTCCAAATAGCCCACCCAGCTGCTAGTACAATACAAGCACTACCAAGCTGCACCAATGCCCAAGTTTCTTGTAAGAAGAAAAAGAAAGTGAGGATACTAACAATAAGCAACCGTGCGCTGGCTTGCGAGAATTCAGTTTTCTCAGTAATAATATCACTGAACCCTTTTATGCCACCGAGTAATGTCATTTAACTACCATATTCTTTCTTGCATGAACAATAGTAAGTGTTTGCGCCTGCCTTACTCGTTCCTGTTTTCTTTACTATTTCAGATATTATTTCGTCTTTTGGACGACCTTTTAGAGCAGTATATATTTGACGAGCCTGCTCAGCTTTTGTGGGACTTTTGTCCTTTTTCGGCTTTTTCTCCACAGGGGTCGGTCCTGTCTTCACTGCTCGTTTCTTCTTTTCAGCTTTCGGGCCACTAAACCCAAATTGTTTCTTCAGGTTATGGAAGTATGTTGTTGCGCCAGGCTTCGACATCCCAACTTCATTTATTAAAGCATCGATAATCGCGGTACGATCATTCGTTCCGTCGTTCAGCCGCCTGTATAGCGCCTCAGCTTCGTCCTTCTTCGCTCCTTTGCGCTTCTTCGGATTGCCGGTGGCGTCGAGTTTGGGCTCTCCATCATCTTCCGTAAAGTAATCTTTAATCGCCCATGGTTGATTCTCAATCATTTTCTTGGCGCGGATCTGAGCATTCTCCCACACCTCAGCCATGTCTGGAATAACACCAGTCCCATAGGCGCGAATGGTTTCCTGAACTACGTACAGGAAATAAATCTTCGCTTCCTTTTCGTTTGAATATGAAGGTGGATGATCGCCGCCGATAATATCGGCGATTCCCTGCTCATATTGAGCCTTCCTTAATACGATTGGACGTTCTAAGTCGTTGAATTCCTGGATTGCGCGGATATATGAGGTAGTTGATACCCCATATCCGGCAATGATTTCCAAAGGCGTCTGCATAGAAATAACCCCATGATAATTAAAGAGCTATCTTAGAGGGTTCCCAGTAGAATGTCAACGATTATTCAGGTTCACCCTGCCACAGCATTTCGTACCCAATTTCAAATGTATCTTCACACATTTCGAGGAGCGCAGAAAACTTTTCGTTGAATGTGGGGTCAGCGTGAGATGTTTCGTGCTGTTCGAAAGAGTTCCAGTACGTTAATATGATAATATGATCATCCGTTAACGCACCAGCAGCTGGTCCGTGTTTTTCGATGTCAGATCCTCCGAGCGATCCTTCGTCGCTGACAAACCCAGAATACTTAAACACCTGACCTGCAATAAAACCACCCTCGTCGCGGTAAGTGTTCTTGACCACATTGCACATCTCACCCATAGCGAGTTCTGCGTCGTCGATTGTGTACTCCGGCTTTAGTTTAACGACGTTAAACAGCATCTTTGCGCCAAACGGAATTGTTAGTGGATTAAACATAAAATTTCTCCTCAAAATCCAAACATTGACGGATTGAACCATGCGATGAGCACAGTCAATCCAAATACCAAAGCCATAGGACCAAAAGCGACCCACAGTGTGACTTTGTTGTAAAATCGTTCACGCTCATTTGTTTGTTCCATGATAATCTCCTAATACTCGAGGCACTGCATGTAATGAATTACTCCGCCAATATTCTTAGCGTCGTATCCCCATTGACTCAATACGCCTGCTGCTTGGCCACTACGAGCGCCAGTTCGGCAGTATACAAGAATCTCAGTACCAGCATCTATTTGATCCTGAACTTTGTGAAGATCATTCAAAGGAATGAGCGAAGCGCCTGGTAGCCGCACCTGGTTATATTCAGCAACCGTTCGGACGTCCAACAACACAGCTCCATTGGATACCCGGTCCTCTATTTGTTCGCAAGTTAAAATTCCCATATTCGTATTTCCTGATATAGTAAAAGAATTATATATACGGATGACTGTCAAGTCAACAAATTACAGGTTAAATCGGTCAGTTACCCACAGATACATTATCAATACAAACGCTGTGAGTGAAATTAGAATACCCATACAAGCCTCCTTTCATTCCGAAGTCTCCTTCTTCTTGCTTTTCAAGTCTTGTATTGCCGCCTTGATGGCGTCTTCGGCCAATACAGAACAGTGTATCTTAACTGGTGGTAATGCCAGTTCTTCTGCTATATCTGTATTTTTGATTTCTTGTGCTTGGGTTAAAGTTTTGCCCTTAACCCACTCAGTTAGGAGGGATGATGATGCTATGGCAGAGCCACATCCATACGTCTTAAATTTTGCGTCAGTGATCACATCACCATCGACTTGTATTTGAAGACGCATTACGTCACCACACGCAGGTGCTCCAACCATACCGGTTCCCACATTCTCCGCGTCTTTATCAAGAGTCCCTACGTTCCGGGGGTTCTCGTAGTGATCAACGACTTTGTCTGAGTATGCCATTGCTTCTCCTATTACCTTACCATTTTGCTAGGTTATTTATACCTTACCTGAGCGTCAGTGAGATAACAACAGACAAAAAGTAGGGATATTAGTAAGTTATGCGCTGAAACTGCTACCGCAACCACACGTAGTTTGTGCGTTCGGATTCCGTATCGAAAATTGTTCACCGGCTAGTGATTTGACGTAATCAATTGTTGCACCATCTAGGTACATCATGCTCATCGGATCGATGACAACTTTGATCCCCTCTTCGCTTTCGATCACAGTATCATCTTCGTTGATTTCTTCAACGAACTGAAAACCATATTGAAAACCAGAGCATCCCCCGCCCTGAATAAAAATACGAAGCCCCAGAATGTTTTCATCATTCTCTTCAATAATCAATTCGGCTAGTTTGTCGTATACTGCTTCTGTTACTGTTAGGTTATTCATAACAATCATCTTCTCCGTAATTTTCATGCATCCACTGTCTGAGGTCCTCGAATGACATAGGTTTGCCGATATAATACCCCTGAATTTGGTCAACACCCAACTTCGTTAATATCTTCAACTGTTCCTGCGTTTCGACGCCTTCGGCGCACGTAACTAAATCTAAAGAGTGCGCGAGGTTATTAATGCCGCGAATAATTTCCACAGCAGTAGGATCATCCTCTATATCACGAATAAATTCCATATCTATTTTTAGCTTATCGGCTGGTAGGTGACGTAGGTATGTCATTGACGAATACCCCTTACCAAAATCATCAATGAAGATATGAACGCCAATATTTTGCATTAATGATAACTTTTGTATAACATCAAGGCTCTCTTTCATTACCAACGACTCTGTCACTTCAATAGCAACGTTTTTAGGCTCTACCCCAGCTAACCTCATAGTTGTACAACACATCTCCACGAAGTCATGGTCTTCCAACTGGCGCACGGAAACGTTGATGGATATCACTCTATCTTCCCCCATTAGGGCACACGAGGCGCATTTCTCACACGCCCTTTTGAATATAGCTGCGCCTAAGGGAACTATTAAACCAGTTTCTTCTGCCACCTCAATTAGGAAACCTAAATCCAGTGGTCCAAACCTGTCAGTGTTCGCCCTAAACAACGCTTCTGTTCCGATTGGACGTTTTTTTCTAATGTCATATATTGGTTGGAAGTGAATATCAAAATCTTCCGTTTCAATAAAGTACTCAATTATGTGCTCATACTTGTAAAACTCTTCGAATCGGGTAGTGATAGATTCTGTATGGAAAAAGTACTGGTTTTTTCCATTTTCTTTTGCAGCATATAGTGCTAAATCAGCGGCTTTGAGCAACCGAGATACTCCTGTACCATCTTGAGGGTACATGCTAACCCCAATGCACACCGACAAATTGATTCTACGGTTATCTACTTCGACAGGTCCCTGAAAGTGTTCGAGGATTTTGCTAGCTAACATATGCGCTTCCGCCTCGTCAGCTATGTTCTCTATTGTAATAATAAATTCATCACCGCCAAGTCGAGCGCAGAAGCTTCTGCCACAATCGCCAGTATCTTCACACGTGTGTCGAATACATTCCGAGAACAAGTCCGCTATGTATCGGAGAACTTTGTCGCCGAATGCATGGCCCAGGGAATCGTTAATACGTTTAAACCCATCAACATCTATAAGGAAGAAGGCACAATGGTTTTTGCGTTCCCGCGCTCCATCTACTATCGTTTTTGCCTTTTCGATAAAATGTGCTCTGTTGGGTAGGCCTGTTAATGAATCGTAGTATGCTAATTGGAATACAGCGTCTTCTGCTTCTTTTCTGCGAGATATGTCTTGTACAACTGACCATATAGCATTCTTTCCGCCACTATCCTTGACCACCACACCAGTAAGAAGAACAGGTGTCATTCCATCCGTCTTCGTGATGTACTCTTTTTCGTATGGACCGTAGGTACTCCCTAACGACATTGACTTGATTAACTTATGTTCCTCACGAACATACTTCGGAGGAGTTAGATCCCAGTAAGTCATTTCTAACAGTTCTTCTTCTGAGAACCCAACGATATCACAAAACGCTGGATTAACACGAATGAACTGGCCAGTTTCGAAATCATTGATAGCAAAACCAACGGCGGCATTGTCGTACAACGAACGGAAGTTGCCTTCTATGCGCCAGTCATAATTTATTGTTCTGCCCTTAACGCAGTCAAAAATGTTTCGAATCCTTTCGAACACAGCAATTCATCCTTGTTTATTTGCTTGGTACGATCAGCATTACCTGCTTGATCTGTTCTTCCAACTCTTTATACTCAGCTTCGCGAGTATCATCCCATTCATCTATTTCTTGCAGGATCTGTCGCATCAGAGCGAGATTTCCTTGTTGTTGGTACATGAATGCTTGTTCGCGTTTGTACTCGATAATTTCCTCGAGTGCTTCCTGCTCAGTACACAAAAACTGACGTTGCATTACGCCCAACCATTCTTTTTCGGCGATGTTTAGATGTATATTTTTTCCTATAACTCTTAATTTTGTCATATTACCACTCAATTGGGTTTTTTTCGTGTTGTATGAGATATTTATTCGCAGTCGAAAAAGGACGCGAACCGAAAAATCCCCGATGAGCGGATAATGGGGAGGGGTGCGGTGATTGGATAATTAGATGTTTGGACTGGTCGATAAACATCGCCTTTCTTTGTGCGTGTTTACCCCAAAGGATGAATACTATGTGTTCATATTGGTCGGACAGAAATCGGATAGTTTCTGTGGAAAGTATTTCCCATCCAATTCCACTATGACTTCCTGGTCGTCCTTCAACAACCGTGAGCGACGTATTGAGAAGGAGAACTCCCCGATCTGCCCAGCAAGTGAGGTCACCATCCGTTCGATCGATTCCTGTGTCATCTCGGAGCTCACGAAAAATGTTAGCGAGGGATTTAGGAAGCGGTTGAACGTGGGGGTTGGTACTAAAGGCGAGTCCATTGGCGTGTCCTTTGGTTGGGTACGGGTCTTGTCCTAGAATTACGACTTTTACTTCATCAGGAGGCGTACGCGCGAACGCGCGCAAAATATCAGCACGTGGGGGGAAGATTACCTTCCCCGCCTCGCGCTCCTCCCTAATGAAGTTGGATATCTGCTTGAATTTATCCGATTCGAAAAACGGAATCGCTTCAAGCCAATCCATCTTATCGGGTAACGGTGATCGAATCGCCGACTGGGTAGTTTGTAGCTTCGACCCAGACGTTACCCACATAACCACCACCATTGTCAATGCGACGGGTGATTGTGCTACGCAGGCTATCGGAACCGTCACCGCTCAGGGCACGTGACGCAGCGCGAAGCGAACCGTATACCTTCATACCCCGATTGGGGCCGATTGTTAATACGTTCATGTTATTACTCCTCTATATGTTATATTTTTATTAGCGCTTTGTTGGAGCGCAATCTTTATGTTTACTCACAACCGCAATAGCATCCCAGGGATGTAACGATTCTTGGTGTGCCGTACTGATTGTAAAGTTGAAAATACGACCTTCGTCGTACCATTCATCCAACGCAGCATACATCAATCGTACTGCGTCTTCACTGAACAGTAGGTTACTACCATTCAATTCAGCAAATGCCTGCTCATCTCTCCGCTTAACCACAACCTGAACTTCGGTCGGGATATGTTGGCGATGTAGCTCGACAAGGTCTTCAATCCAAACGAGTTGATCTGGATCGAATTCAACTGTGGTAGTCATGATACTGCGCTGACTATGAGCGTTAGCGGCAGCATCACGCAATTCGGTAGCATTGTGTGCTAATTCGAATGAGCAAGGACAGGTAGAACTGTACACGTAATTGACAGTCAGGTAGAATTGATATTCCCGTTCATGTCCTTTGTGGTACTGACCTTCAAGAACTGTTTCGTACGCGATATGACCTTCCAGCTTGCGCATACTGATCTTCTCGCCATTGTCTAGTTCTTCAAAAAGGCCATTCTCCAATTCGTACTCTTCAAGAGGTTTACGTGAACGGAGGGCTTTCTGCGTCCATGGGTATGTAAAACGTAGCTTGCAGAAAGCGTTATTAGCTCCCTGTTTCTCTGCCATTTCTTTCAAGGCAGAACGGATACCATCCAAAGATAGGTGATCTTTAATCGTTTCGTGCATTAGAAGGTATAGGCGGCTAAGGTTCAGACCCTTTGCATCAGGATCATCAAGTGAACAATACAGAGACGCTTTTGATTGTAGTTCCTGTTCGCCTCCATCCCGGCGATAAACTCGAATAGGAAGATCAACAGGCGCAATACCTACTTTATCCAGAGCAACTTTCTTGCCTGGAATAATTGGATCGACCTGAGGATCAGGTAATGTTTCATCCATCGGATAGAAATCCTGGTCATAGCGAAAGATCAGATCATCCATCTTTTCCGCGTAATCAGTGTAGTTGTATTCTCCCGTTGGCGCCTGGTGCTCGTGGCAGCCACAAGTATCGTCTTTGCAGTGTCCTGACATAGTTCCCTCGTTCTTATAGGTTATTCATGTAGCTTGTAAATTGCATCGGTGTGGATAACCCACCAACCGATTGCATGGTTATAATGTTCACGCGCTGCTCAAGGTCAGGCGTTTCGATAATAGTTAGTTTTGAAGTATGCACCATCTGTTGTGTTATGTCAAGCATAGTCAAGTCAACCATTCGAGAATAGTGTACATTTGACCCTCTGGTGCCATCGTGTTCGATATTGAAATGTCCCGCGCGGAGGTAAAAGGACGCAGCATACCACTGATTGTACTTCATGCATTGATGGTAATACTTATTCAGCCATTCACTATGCTGATTGTCTTTACCTAAGGAAACGAGTGCGTATGTGAACAGGTCAGCGTGGGTACGTTCGGTAAACCACAAATCTTTAGAAACGATCGCATCGCGTTCGTCTTGAAATTTGCGATCAGAAATTTCTTCTTGGAACCGTAACGTTAGTTCAGAGTCGTTATTAACTTCCTGCAGGGTGACGCCCCAGTCAGCAAGAATCGAGCGTGATGTCTTTCGCTCTATAATGTTGTAGCCTAGCTCTTTCAATTTGTGCAGAATTGTAGACTTACCAGAACCCTGGCTTCCGCTAACGGTTACTAACATATCGTTCTTATCTCCTATGAATCACTATGTATTATAATATCATTATTGTGTTTTGGCTACATGAGAGTATTCATCCGGAACTATCAGCCGATACCCGGGATATTTTTCATGAATTTTCGGAAGATGGTCCGACAATGCGTATTGCACTTGCTGGTCACTCAAATCTTCTCCGACCAGCGTGATTGTTTTGTTCATAGAATCCGACATAAAGTCAGATGTGAAGTGAACGCGCGACCCATCGCAATATGCTTTACATAACCCAAAATCAAAACGTCTGTTAACATAATCTATTGGGTTCACCGAAGTGAATATGATCTGGTACATATTGAACCCCTTGAATATATCCCACACCGCAAGAATCTCATTATTACGATTCGTGTCGTTAGGGGCTTCATATTGTGAATAACTCCACCTAACCTGATCGTTGTTAAAAGACCTAGCCTGAGGTGATCTCAGTTTCGTTATTTTTGACCAATAATCATACCATTCATGATGTTGGAATGGTTGGATTGGAGTACAGTCAGCTTTAACTTCATCTGACATAATACAGCTCGGGTGTTGAATGTAAATGTCAATGTCACTTACCAGCGTATCGTGGTAGGTATCACGAATAGCTCCACCAGCTATTATAGCGGTTGTGTGACCTGCATTCTGTATTAGTTTCAACGTTTGGATCATATGATCCGTTGGTTTAATGTTCAGCCCCATAAATTTGTTTCACCTCACCAAAAGTAACAACCTGTTGTTTTGTTATGTCGTCTACTTGAATAAGGAGAGCGAGGGCTTGATCAACCACACCATCGGTAACCTGCAGTGCGTTGACCCCAACCGTAATGCGTCCATGTTTATCGATCTCGACAAATTCTTTCGAATGTGAAAATTCTGTGTTCAATAACTGCTCAACACGCTCGTTAATAGAGTCAATACTTTCAGGTCTCATTTCCCAAGCCTTACTCATAGCCCTATCACGTAAGTGTTGTTTGAGGGTCACTATCTCAATATCGCGAGTATCATTCGTTTCTGCATTGAATACAATCTCTTGCAATAGCTCACGTTGATGTGCTCGGCGTTTAAGCTCCCCTCTAGGGAAACGCAATATGTTGTTCATATTAGATGCGTCTCCTCGTTGGCATTACGCTCCTGTAGAATTGCGTCAAGGTAGTTTAGCCCGCGTTGCATGGCAGGAACCATCTGCAGTTGTCCCATGGATTGTGCCAGAGTTATACGATTATACAGAGCATTTCGTTGTCCGACAAGCTCTGCAGTCGTCATATTCTCCCACTCGGATGCGTCTAACTGGTCAATTGGTCTTCGTGTGATGGGGGTTATATCGCCGTTAACGGGAACTGACCCCTCTAGGTCTTTATATTTGTCAGACATTATTATTCCTCCAATAAACTTGGAGTATAATGGTTTGACGGGTTTGTATCAACGTTATTAGTTGGACAACCCTGTGATGTGGAGCATTTGAGCGTTACCCATTGTGTTCAATGAGTAAGATTGTTGTCCATCTTCGGAACGAGTATGGCCTCGAGGAATATCCGTCCCAGCTAGAATTGCACGGCGAATCGTTAGTGCGTCATCGAGCTTATCGCCAATGTTGTAAACCCACAACTCTTCAAAACCACCATCTTCCATCTGTCGTTTGTATACCAAATGCGCGTTGTCCACCTGACGAATGATACCTTGACGATCGGGTGGCTGTTGGTCGATCTCTTCTTGTGATATTTCTGGGCCTAGTTCCTCATCCCCCATCATACCAGTATCCATCTCATCATCCATACCGAAGCCGCCTTGTTCGATTTCAGGCTGCTCATCATCACCACCAGTCAGCCCAGCTTCTTTAGCGAGACGTTCGTAGTAAGAAACGGCTGTTGACTCTGTTACACCTAGCTGAGCGATAAACTCGTTGATAATATCTCGACGCTCGAGGTCAGGATTATTGATTAGCTGTTGGAAAAGAACGCGTGCTCGATGAATCTTGGTTCCCGTTCCGGCGCCACCTTTGCCGCCAGGGCCAATAGTTTTAGTTTCTGGACCAACTGCTTGCCCAGGAACAAACCCGCCAGGGCCAACTGCTTCCTGTTCTTCTTCAAAATCGTCTTCAAAATCGTCTTCAAAATCATCCGATTCATCGTCCATGCGGTAGAAATCAGCAAACGTACCGGTTAATGGAGCAATGCTGTCACCGCCGTCATCATCGATGTCGCTATCAAGCTCGTAGCGCTCGTCGTCAAAATCTAATTCCTTTTCAGGATCAAGGTCGTCAAAATCGAACTCATCTTCAAGGTCGTCATCTTCAAGGTCGTCATCTTCAAGGTCGTCATCTTCAAGGTCGTCATCTTCAAGGTCGTCATCGAAGGTGAAATCATCATCTTCAAGGTCGTCATCGTCGAAGTCTTCTTCTTCCTCAGGATACTGATCATAACGAGCACTCATGAAATCTTCAATCTCGTCGCCACGCTCTTTATTGCGTTCAAATCGATCAAAGTCGTTCATTGGTTCTTCATCATCAAACGCAGCATCCCAATCGCTCATATCTTCTTCGCCTTCCGTGCCATTGAGGAAACCTTCCTCTTCTTCAGCACGTTGTCGAAATGCTAGAAATTCTGCAAATGAACGCTTGCGAGGAGCGTTGCGACGATTTTCCTTTTTCATATCATCATTCCCACCGGTTGAACCATCAGGCATGCGGCTAATAACATTGGGCGTGAATGATCCGGGAATCACGCCATTATTCATTCCTCCGCCTGCGCCAGACGTAGCTTCACTAATACCACCTTCACCTGGTGTATATCCATGATCAAGGCCATAGTGACGCCCTTTGTGCGACTTTTTGTTCATCTTCGCACGTGTTTTAGACAACATTTTATCATCCTTGCATGTTAGATAATCTTTAAGACAGAGTTTTTTATCAGCCATAAGTCCAATCCTTAATTTTCAGTATTTATAGCTAAATCATTCCGTTCAGCGGATTTTTAAGTCACTAAATAGGTACATAACAACATAACCCTGAGAAGATGATTTATGAAAAAGAGAACTCGAGGAAATCCAATGCCGCTGATCGTTGAGGAACATCCTGACGATTATGAGGGCTATCCTTTTATCACCTTAATTCAATACCGAGACGAGCACTACTTGGCTATCATTGATAATGCTGACGATAAAGCGATTCATGCTTACGTGTTAGATTACTGTGGGCCTGAGCAAGTTAGCGAAAATAGCATAGTCGATATTGCTGCCGATTGGTGGGAAGAACGACGCGATCGTTTTCCGATCTCTTTTGAATTTTCGCGCTTGGGTCTCACCAACGAGGTTAGTCGAATTCACAAATCGTTTAACATTGAATATGTTAAGCGGATAATCGGCCCATTACCTAAGTTTGAAATGTCGGAGGTATCAAGCGTAAAACGCAGGAAACGTAAGGCAGTTCCAACAGGAATGGAAGTTCATAACAACGTGCACCACTTGCGTCGTTAATCACTCAGAAATTTGGATTGATCATGTATAAATCGGAACAACTCGAGAGACTCGAATGGGTTTGGTTCCTCCATACCCATTTCATCCCCCATACCCATCTCAGCTTGCTGGGCTTCGGCCTCGTCGTTGCCGCTTGCGTCGTCTAAGAATTTACGTGCTTCGTCAGTAAGTTCGCCCATCTCATCGACGAGATATTCGTCCTGCATGACTTTTTCGCCGGCGGGCGTGATCGTTAATGCATCTTGCGTAACTTCAATCATACCCAACTTCTGCAACATATCACGCGCGCCGATGATGTTGTTACGTTCTTCTGGTGGCTGATTCTGTAGTTCTTCCTGCGCAACTTGAGGCGTAGGCGCTGATTTGATAATGGTCAGCACTTTCTTTTGAAAGTCAGATAAATGTACAGTTTGCAATACGCGCATTATAATTCTCCTGGATACAGGTGTATTTATAATGCTCCAGCTTTAATGAGGTGTAGTTGCAATACTATTGTGAGTGCATATGCAATCGCATGAGGTTTCTTGAACCAAGCTCTGCCATCGTCAGGTTTCGTGTATAGCTCCTTACGTAACGCATTTCGATCTTTCAAATACGCATTGAGAAGGTACCGTTTGCCTGGGCGTATTAGCGCTATACAATCCGCTAATTCTTGTACAGATTGTGGTCTGACCTTTGATACTAATTCGAAGTGGTTATGCAGCTGAAACAGTTTGCTAACAGCATCAGGACTCTGTAATAACAGCCAGTCCGGGTCATGCTTCAGTAGGGTACGAATTTCGTCTTTATTCTCGAAGTTATCGAGGAATGATAGATGAAGAAAGTCGATCTTGAAGTACCCTAATTCTTCTGCTTCTTCGTATGGAATAGCGGCGAGACCTGTCAATTTGTCTTTCGCCATTGCTTGGAAGTAAGCTCCAGCAGTGTGTGGTTTAAGCACATCATCTTGAACTCGGGATGCACGAACAGCTTCCGGAAAATGATCCAGGGGGTCAAAATCTGTTCGGAAATCTATATCAACATCCATAAGGACGATGATATCACAGTTATGACATTACGTCAAGATACTATTGCACCCTCGAATGCAATAATCCTCCAGTCTGAACCATCGCTACGAACAATAACACGCCCGCCAGGAGAACCAGATGCGTCAGTGACTAATGCCCAATGATTGGGGTAAGAGGATGCTGACGGTAGCCCGGATACGGTGTATTCTCCCAGATCGTTGTTTCGGGGGTGACTTTCCCACCGGCTTTGCCCATCATCCCATGTTAACGCATCTCCATCAGACGGTGAAGGGGCGCTAACGTCTCGTAGATCAGTCAAATCAATTTTCGTTGCTGCTTGACTTCCGAGGTCCAAATCTACCTGAAAATCATCAATAGGTGGTTGTGCCATTTATTAACTCCAACTATAAATCATGATGTCAAAATTCGCACCAGGAGGATTAATTAAAGTAATCTGATTGGTTCCAGTTACTGTGAATCCACGGAACGATCCCGTCGGGGTACCTTCCATAACAAAGTCATTGTTGACAAACACCTGTAGGTATGATTTGCCGCCGCTCGATGCAGTGGTATTTACTGTTGTGTTTATCACCGTGGTTCCCGAGGTGACGTTCGTTTGTCTTTCGTAGTTTGGAACAGCCCTATCGTCAACATACTTTTTATTTGGAATATCATCATCAGTAGTGACCAACGTTTCATAGTTTGGCGTATTGCCGATTGACAACGTTCCGTCAGTTTCTATCTTGAAACGGATAATAGGACCACTTCCAGTGTTGCCGTTACTGAACGTCAGTTCATCGTCCATGTATAGAGCACTTTGGAGAGTATTGCCAACATTATCACCAGCGGAGCCGGTGTTGAGAGGATACGTAGTTAGAAGGATTTCCCCCTTTGTTGCACCGGTTGACAATTCCGAATTCATTGTGATGCAAGCGCCGCCATCAGTTGCTGTTGCATAGTTAAGGGTTGTTCCCGTGGAATATATGCCGCAGCGAATATTAAAGTTACCGAACCCATCGTTCCACGTCATACGTTTTGCGTCGTTGTTATCGATAACTATTTCCCCAGCGGGGGTAGACAACTCAAGAGGTGTAGCCCCACTTAACACCAACGTTCCCGAACCGTTTAGTTGAGGAATTTGATTCGCGCCGGAACCTATCGTAGCTCCACCAACAGTGTCTGCGTTGTTGTTACCAGAACCATCACGCTGAACAATTTGTGTTGCACCAGCGCCTACTGTAAATCCGCTAACAGAATCAGCATCAATATTGCCAGAACCGTCACGCTGAACAATTTGGTTAGCGCCTGATCCGATCGTCTGTCCTTGTAAACTCTGAGCATTAATTGTCGCATCGAGTTGTGATTGATCTATTGGTTGTTGTGCCATTTTATAATCCCTTAATCATACTTCTGCCAGTACACGGTTTTAGCGCCACCGCCCGTATTAGCAATGCGCACGTTTACACCATCACATATAATAGTTCCAGCGATGCCTGTTGCTGACGATGGAGCTACCCAAGCTCCAGGTGAACCTATGAATAATTGCAGTTCGAAATCTGGAGTTTGTTCGGACAACATAGTATACACGCCAGCAGGCGGAACCCAGTTCCCACCACCCGCTATTGATTGCGATCCATTGCTTAATATTGTCGTTCCTACACTGGTTATTTGGCTCCATGCTCCATTATTGCGAGCATACGAATTACCATCACTTGGAGCGTCTGTTAGGTACGAACCGAGATTGGTGATATCTGCTTCCACGTGAGTATGCGCAAAATCGGTAATATCCGACTTGGTGTGGGAGTGTCCGACCACTGAGTAATTACCAAGGTCTGAAATTTGGCCCTCTGTAATTGACAGAGCTCCTTCGTGTTGGGTTACACTGCTCTGAGATACCCGAGCATCAGCCAACGTTCCTGACGTTATGTTGCTGGCGTCTATATCAGAAATGCCGCTACCGTCCAGACCTGTGAGGTCGAGAACTCCCAATTGTTCTTGTCTAATCTTAGTGGTCATGTACTATTCCCTTACGGTGTGATTGCATCCAATGCTGCAATTGCATTATTCATTGCCGCGTTTATACCTGCCTCACCCAACTGCTGATCAATAACAATTTTTCCAGCTCGTCGTTCACGCTCGATATTCGCACCCGCTGCAACCCATATAGCAGCCTGAGCTAAAATTGCATCTGCTGCTTGCTGTCCTGTATCGTCTGTAGCAACTGCTTCAGCTTCTACTAAAGGGTAATCAGCGATGTTCGCTTCTGGATATCCAGCATCTTTAAAAGCCTGTGCCTCTTGCTCTTTACGGAGGTAAATCATTTCCTGTCCAGCGCCAGATGAGATGAACCGCTTACGAACTTCCGTTGCTTTATCATCCACTACAACTTTAGCGTGTTGCCTGGCAGCGTCCAAATCCAGTACAGCCGGTGCAGCAATAAACCCATCTTGATACCCTATAAATTTTTGTCCGTTTAGAAACTCTGGGAAGTCAGCAAATTCAGGATCAGATGTGTTGATAATTTGATCGATTAAGTGTTCATATGCCATTACGCTAATTTCCTATAGAATATCGTGCAGTTGCCGCTCGCTGATTCCTGAACTCGTACGTTGGTTCCATCCGTCATGAAAAAGTTACCCGACGCATTTTGCCAACCACCACCGCCGCCGTTAACTTGCACGGTGGCGACGCCACCGTCAACGGATACGGACGCGAATATGTATAGACCATTAGCAGGCGTCCATGTAGTACCAGAATTGAGCACAAAGCTCGACGCTCCGGATAGTGTCCAATCAATCTCAGCATCACCTACTGAGTTAGCTGGTGGAGTTGTATCGATTGTCTGCCATGTATTATCGCCTCGCAGAAAGTTGGATCCTGTTGCTCCTGATCCTAATCTAGCGACGTTTATAGTTCCTGTAGTAATATCGGCGGCATCATGAACGTGAGCGCTTGGGGTAAACGTTCCTGGTTTGTTCTGGACATCTGCCCATTCGACGCTATCAGCGCTCAATGCTGTCGAAGCATTAGTTGCATTTAATACTGTTCCGGTTACATCACTACCATCTATCGTAGCATTTGGAATTGTTCCAGTGATTTTCGTTCCGTCTATTGTTCCAGTGATATCACTGCCATCTATCGTAGCTTGTGATAGAGGGCCTACAACTTCCGCAGCATCTAAGTCGCGAAGCAAAGAACCATCTGCATCTGGTAGACGATCAGATGCATCGAGTGTTACAACCTTATTAGGCGTATCCCCGTAATCTAAAGCTCCTTTTTTAATTGGTGGTTGTGCCATTTCTTAATCCCTTACAATTGATAGATCGTCACATCAGCGTTAGCAACTACTGGTGCGTTAAATGTAATCTGTGATGGTCCCGTTACAGTATAAGCAAATGCTGCGCCTTCTTTCTGAAGAACGCCATTGACAAATACCTGCTGGTAAGCCGTTGAACCTGTTTTGGTTGTTGTTGATACATTTACCGTATTGAACACCGTTTGTGTTCCAGCTCCATTAGCAATCAGTTCATCGAAGTTAACACCATCTTCCACACCTGGTTGAGTTGATGGTTCCCACAAACCAGACGTGCTGTTGTATATCAGCACGTCGCCATCATTTGGTGGTGTTGGTGCAACATCGTCAATGTCGGTCAATAACGTTCCGGCGACTACTGGAACGCCAGATAGTAATTCTAGCACATCAGTAGCGACCAGAGGGGTACCGATCCAGTTAAACGTGTTGGACGTGGCTTCTGTGTAATCAATCCCTAAGATAGCTTTCTGGCCGTTAAAGAACACCATTAGCTCATCAGCACCAACAACATACGATATTGATGTCAATGTTATTAGTGGGTTGCCAGTCAATCCTGTCTGCTGCTCGCGTTTCAGGCTTGCGTTAGAGGTCGTTTCTGTTAAACTGTAGAACTCAACCAACTCACCGCCGACGAACGGAACTGGTGGAGATAATGTAACCGTTGTTGCGTCTGTTTCCGCATACCCAGAACCGTATATGTACTTTACACCATCCACGTACACCAACAGACGAGATCCATCCGGCGTCAGTTTGTATCCGTTGGCAAGACTGAATACTATTTGGCCTGGAGCGGCAGTAAACTGCTCACGTAGGAAGAATGTTCCACCACCAGACCCTGTGATGATTGCCCATTCGTCGTCCTTATTGAAGGCATACGCCTTTCCAGCGTTAGACCCATCTTGAACATACGTAGCATCGCCAATGTTACGCGTATTGAGTGTATCAGCATCCCAACCAGCACCGTTCCAAATCCAAATATCCCGATCAGCAACATTAGTAACATCACTGAACAGAACCCGGTCGCCGACAGAAAGTGTAACACCGTCAATTACTCCACCCGTAGGGAAAGCTGCTTGGTTAGCACGAGAACTCTGATCCCGGACAACGACTGGCTCTCTCCATGAGATTGCCCCAACTGCTGCTGTGATTGCATCATCAACATACCGTTTGTTTGGAATGTCATCGTCATCGGTAACTAAAGTTTCATAGTCTGTAGTTCCCGTAACTGACAACGTTCCATCTGCTTCAACACGAAGACGTTCCACGCCATTCGTGGATACGCCAACAACATCTGGATTAACAAAAAAGATACCAGTGTTTGAGTCTAAGGCGTGTGATATAGATGGGGATGCTGCACTACCAGTCGAAAACAGATGCTGAACTCGAGATGATAGGTATGCATTTGTAATATCAAAGCGGAGCGAACCGCTAGTCACAGCATGAAATGATCCAGGCGCACTTAGGTAAAAACCAGTGTCAGTGTCAGTCGTCCAGGAGTATGTCGGTTCCGAAGATGCCCCATTAGATCCTAAAAACTGACTGTTTGCTTGGATGTCACCAGTTACAGCAAGCCAGATGTCGGTTCCTACTGGGACGTTAGTTACTGGAGGTGCTTGGTTAATACCAACACGGCCGGCGATGTGGGTGTTACCAACAACATCTAAAGGATAAGCAGGAACAATGTTAATGCCAACGCGGTCATTGACCGCATCAACATAAAGAGTGTCTGTGTCTACGAAGAAGTCATATAAGCGAACTTCTGTTCCGGTATTCTCATCAACCAGGAATGTTGGGTTGCCAGCAAAATCATTTGCTACAAAACTCGCGGCTGTTCCAGCAGCAGGAGTTGTTTGCCATGTTCCGCCACCGCCTCCAGTTTTTAGTTGAGCACCTGCAACAGACTCAAGCCCGTATCCATTGTTGAAGATTTCATCTGAGTTGATAACATACACGTCACCGTTAAATTCAGATTCGCCAACAACATCAAGACGACGACTTGGGGCAACTTGGTTGATACCAACGTTACCACCCCCAGTAACCAGGACAACGTCATTTGCTACCGCTGAGTTCAGCTCAAGAGGATCACCAGCTATTGCATCGTTTACAGTAATATTGCCCTTCAATACCCCACCATGCGAGAAGTCGACATGAGATGTCATACCAACTGGAGAATTGAGGACTAGGGTTGCGTTGTTAGCTGTATCGCTATTGACCTGTATACCATCACCCTCGACGGTTAGTGTTTTATCAACCGTTCCGTCAAATGTTCCACCGCCGATGCCAAGATTGCCATCAAAGATGTTATTGTCGCCGTAAGACGTGATGTTTTTGACGTAAAGTGCACCATCTGTTTCAACACGACCGTCATGTTCAACGCGCAGCTGTTCAGCTCCGCCAGATGATAGAACGCGGAACAGTGGTTCTTCCACAGCAGGATTAACCTGCGACCAGATAACAAAACCAGGTTGATTGTTTGCACCACCAGCCCATGGGGCGGGAAGATTAGTTTCCGAGGCGGTGATGTATATGTCTTTGTTGCTATCTTCAACGTCGCGGAAAATTAGAGCCCCATCATCGATATCAAGATTGCTTGTCCATTGGGTTCCATCATAATATTTGAAACCTTCCTGACCAGCAAGTGTCTTGTACCACCATTGACCTGTTAGCGGTTCGCCAAATGGAGATGATCCGATATTGGTGTTAGCATCAGGTTCGACATCTGCAGCAAAGTTCTCGAGTAGGTGAACAAAGTTATCGATGAGGTACTCGCCGTAGTTGAGAGTTCCTCGGCCGGGTAGCGTTAGAGTCGTCCGAGAATCCAACACGGAGTATTGAATCTCGCCTAGCGGCAATGCAGCACTGGTAACAGCCGTTGTTACAGGAATTGTTGTTTGACCAGCTGCGAATGTTGAGCCTGCTGGGGCTACTGTGTACGTCCCATCGTTAAGCCCACCTGCTGAACCTTGAACAACGAATTGGAACCCAGCAACGAATCGGCTTGTGAGGTCGTCATTCAAGGTGAACGTATTCAGACTTGTATTAACCCCCTGAATAAAACGAGGAGTTGATAGGTTATCTGGCCCGTTAACCTCCAGTGGGTATAACGTTGCTAGGATTGAACCATTCGATAGATTAATGTCGTATTCGCCTGCCATTTATATGTCCCTTATGACTGCTCTACAAACAGATCTGGATCGATGAGTATTTCTACTACCGCGCCTGCTGGTGGAGGAGTTCCCAAGAATGTAAAAATTTGTGATTCTGTTCCCGGACGACCAGATTCGTTATAACCATAATCCGCTGGCGGATATCCGTTCGTTTCGCCGTTGCTTAGTGGAAGGTCAATTGTGAAAGATCCTGTTCCGGATACATTACCTATCATGTTAGCAAACAATGGGTTGGTTGAACCATCAGTAAGGTTGATGGAAGATCCCGCTCCAGGAAGCGCCGATACAAAGAAAATAGAGCCGTCATGTATTTCAACGCCAAACGCATACCGTGAATCTGGCGAACCAGAACTGAAGTAGTTCGTGTCCGTTATTGCGTTTATTGCATCGGCTAGGTTACCTACGCGAAGAGCGTCACTACCCAAAACGCTGATAGTAACGGCCGCTTGTCCGTTTACAGATATATCAAACGTGTATGTTGTTGCTGGGTTCAGACCAGTTTCCGTTCCGTGCCACAGACCAAAGTCTGGTGGTGTCGCAGCAGCTGCTTCTCGGTAACCGTGTTCGGATCCAATATACTTAACGCCATTGACGAACACATTCAGTCGGTTTGATCCGACTGCATATACCGGTCCACCGTTTGGTAATACTGGGTTACATTGTCCTGCAACCGATCCTGGACCTAGATTAACGACAGAGTTACCATTCGATGTGAATACAACTTTACCTCTCGGAGCGCCTAGCTTACCAAGAGCAACGTTCAAATCTACAAAAAGATCCTCAGTCGGAACTGTTGGGTATGAAACGTTGTCATACTCATAACGCTCCCACGCCAGAGCAACTGGCTCTTCAGGAACTACTGCGGTGTTGTTCGGGTCTGCGATTGTATGCGTAATATCAACAGTTGTTCCGCCAGAACCAGCAAGACTAACTGTCAATGGACCTAATCCCGCTGTACGAGTCAGTGTTAAATCTTTTGTTAATAGATCGAATGTCACGGAATCGACAACACCATCGCCTGATGCTGAAATAGCGGCCGCAATTTGCGCATCAACATAACCTTTCGGTGCTGCTTCGTTTGAAATTGTTGGCGTGATTGTGTGTAGATATAACGGCCCCGTCATTGTAGCACCTGATACAGTGACAATGTTGTTATTGGTAATGAACGTTGCTGCTGTTTGGTCGATCCACTGCGATCCTTGGAATATCAGAACACTACCAACACCAGGAGTCGTAAGTGTTACATCGGATAGATCATCAAGCGATGCTGGAATGGATCCACTCAACGAAGCAACCAACGCATCCACGTAGCCTTTGTTTGCTGCATCATCTGACGACAATGGTGTTGCGACATTGAGGATGAAGTTTCCTGTCATATCAACAGCACCGGTCATCGTTCCTCCCGTTACAGGAAGGAATACGCTTGCACCGCTGTCGTTTCTCCAGCCGCCAGAACCACCATTCAATGATGAATCGTATACAAGAACATGGTCGTCTGCTGGAGCGGTGATATACACATCAGCCAACTCACCTATGGTATCGATTGTTGAAATTGCGCTAGCAATTGTTGTATCAACGTAATATTTTGTTGCAGCGTGCTGGTTGGCTGCAGGATTAGCCAAATTGACAATGTTGAACGAGCCGGCGTCCAGATTTTCAGACAGCGGTGCGTTGTTTTGAACGACAGATTCCCAACCACCAATATACCAACTGCCGGTTGTTAGAGCGATGCTTGGGGTTGGAGAAATCTTAAACGCAACTTGGCCGCCGCCACGAACGGCCGCTGAAGTAGCAACGAGAAACTCAAATTGCTGACCTGTTGTTCCATTTACAACACGAACTCGCGCACCGCCAACATAGCGGGCTAGCAGCTCCGACTCTTCGGTTGCATTGGGTGGATTGATAGCGATCCAGTGAACATCACCAGAATTATCTGGATCCGCTACGATACCGTACCGAAGCGCATCATATACGCGCAGTTGGGCTGGAGTGCGCGAGCGATCAAACCACATCTGACCTGGGATAGGGTATACGGGCTCAATCTCACCTGCAAAGTTTTCAAGCAGGTGGAGCATGTTCTCTTGGATGCGTTCTCCATAATTAGGAGAGCCTTTGCCATACAAGAGCAATGTGGTCGACGCTGTCGTCGCTTTAGAATCTAGGGTACCATTCTGTGGGCTTACCGGGCCATTAGTAGTGTACTCGCGCAATTCGAATGATCGAAGCGCGTTTTGGTCGGTAAAATCAATTTCGTAGCCGGTTGCCATGAACTGTCCTCTTCACAATATCGTCTGTGTTACAGTGTATTTACGATATTTATGAGAGGTCAGTGTTGTCAAAGTACGGATTGGGGGTTAAATAAAATTCACGTTTAAACGAGTCGATTGTTGTCCTGACTTGTGGGAGTTCGGCGTTGAATGGAGGGAATTCGTCAAGTACAGCATCGTAAATGTGCTTGGTCGTATCTGTATACGGCCGGAAGAACCGATCGTTTCCATATAAAAGGTCAGGATCTTTTAACGCTTCGAGTCGGTCAACACCAAAATATTCTTCCAACAGCGCAGAATATACAAGAGCAACCGCATACGATTTTGCTGGATATACTAGATGGGAAACTGGCTCAGTAAAATAACGGCGAATGTGTCTGATGATCTCCGATGATGTCGCACCCGTTCGTACGGAGTAGCTGTGCTTTCCGCCAATCCAGTCGTCGGGATGCTCAAGCTCGTTGAACATTTGCTGTCGCAATTTATGATCTTTTAGCATACCAATCTAATAAGTTCACGAATCCGTTGCATGATTCATCGAGTGATTTTACGTCACGTAAGTGTTCAGACAGACAGTGTCCGAAGTATCTGCATTCGCTGCAATATTTGTTTTGTCCGATCTTGTTCTTTTCCCCATCCGCCCAATCTACGTATTGGTCGAAATAGTCAAGCTCTGTAAAGAATTCATTGTCGTCTGTGTCAAATTCCAGCACGCCTAGCTTTCCATTTGGCGTAATATACACATGATCGTCTGACCACGCATTGCGTTTCCCGGAGATGGCATCGCGCATCAAATTCGTATTAACAAACTCGTATGAACGATCGGTTATTACTGACCATCTCTGCACGAAGCGTTCAAAATCAGCGAACGAAACAGGATCTGCATTCGCTTGATTTGTGGAATATGGTTTGATTTCGACACTAACAACATGGCTGAGTTGGTTAAGCATTGTGTTAGCCATGATGATGTCTTCGTCCGACCAGTTGACCATCTTATGACTGGCCAACATCAGCACGTGCATATCTTTATGCAAGCCGACCATGTGACTGTATACTTTCATGTAATCCTGGCGAGCGTTATAATCCCAACTTACGGAAAGTTGGATATCTTTGTCGGACTCTAAGAACCAAACAGGAACACGGCTGAGGTTTGTGATGACATTGATCGGACCTTCGTAATAATGACGAATGACGTTGATCATCACTCTGGCGTAGTCGGAAGGAAGGAGGGCAACCTCGCCTCCGTACAAATCAATGTGTTCAATTGTTCGCTGATTAGCAATTTCAGCTAGTCGCATGTTTAAATCCGCAATGCTGATTCGGTTTTTGTCAGCTAACTGTTCTTCTGTTAGGTAACAAAAATCACATCTGAAATTACAGAGGTAGGTCGGATTAATCGAAACAGTTATTGGGGTCATTGTTGATCTCTAGTATCTTGGGTGCTAGTTGTTTCATCAACGAACAGTGCTCTTCGACCATGTTATGTTCTTTCATATCGCGTATAGTCTTATGGCATCCGTTACAGATGGTAAACATTGGACACGTCAAACATTCGTCCTTCATGCTCAATAGATTGTAATCATCCGATAGTGGCGTGAATACCTTATCGCCAAACACTTCTGCGTTAAAGTCGATTGAATGAGAGGCATCGTCCGCAAACGCAGCACATGAATAATAATCACCACCAGGGTTTAGTGCGCGTATGTAACTATCACAGCTGCGTGATTGAGGGCATACAGTATTTCCGAGTTGTAGGCGACGAACCATCTGTTTTGTATTGAATTCCCATTCTGTCAAACCCAAATCGTAAATCTGCAGATATGTTTCATATATCTTTGACAGTTGGTATGGTTTGGATTGATCGCCCGACGCCATTGCATAGTTCAGCTTACATTCAACGTCCATCTTTTGAGCTAGGTACACATTATCGATTGCAGTGTCTTCATTTTCTTCTGTTATGACAGAAATGAAGTCGGGGCGATAACCCACATGCTCTAACATCGCATCGGACACTTTCCAAAAGTCTTCCTCTGTGAATACTGAGAGGTCACCTTTTAGACGTGTGTCGCCATAGTGAAAAGAAGTTGTAATTCCCATCCGTTCGTGGTGGAATAACTCGGTCCAGATATCGGGTCTCTTATAAAAAGGCCAAAGGTTAGAAGTGAACGATATTGTCGTCGCCATGTCATGCTCATCGAGAAAAGCTATCAGCTTCCAGTAATATTCCGGCTTGACCATTAACGGGTCGCCGCCATTGACAATGATTGTCGACGTGTTAGGGAATTTCTTTAAAAAAGCAAACACTCGCTCGAGATCCATCACCATCGAATGGTCGTCTGATATTTGCGTTGAACTGCAAAAAGTACATTTGAAATTACACGCTTCTGTTGGACGAATGATTAGCTCCATCGGACGCTGTGATGGATCTATATCTTGGTCAATAGGAACGATTGGAATTGTTCGCTTCATGTATTTGTCTGGTATGCCATGGCTTTTCTGGGCAGGAAACATTTGCGTATGTTATGTGCTTCCATATAAGTTAACACATTCTTCCCAACACATGAGGGAAGATGAATGCAATTGGAGCATTCTGTCGTTTCTGCAAACTTATATTGGGTATCAATATTTGTTCGTTCCCACTCAAACAGACGCTCGATATTATAGTATCCCGTATCTTCATGCGGAATGGCAAATGCTTCTGTGGGGTCAAAAACAAAATCATATATGAAAGGATTTGCGTATAACTGACCTTTCTTGAACGTGTACGTCAGATAAGTGTACCCACCAAAGTACCAATCCGACATATTGTTGAGAATAGTATCCGCCGTCTTCTCAGTAATAGCATC
>Ga0272443_10000352_pt1 | contig 87918 bp, 77 predicted proteins | sample SSMAcet12_FD_193581 | JGI IMG/M metagenome (GOLD analysis project Ga0272443, IMG submission 193581) | Marine sediment archaeal communities from Little Sippewissett salt marsh, Falmouth, MA, United States - SSM-Acet-12 | ecosystem: Environmental > Aquatic > Marine > Wetlands > Sediment ...
CGAGATCTATTACAATCGGAAACGCAAACATTCTACATTGGGGTATAAAACGCCAGTCCAATTCGAACAGGCCATGAAATCAGCGGTTTGCTTTTAACCGTGTCTACTTTTTTGGGGAAAGCCCAGGGGACTGACCGAGTAACCATAACGCTTTAGCACCCATCCTCCCAACAGGCGATAGAGGTGTTTAAAAACAGGGGGTAGATGATCGCACCATTGAATATCGGGGCTGAAAACCACCTTGTTTTGCATTCTCATACTGTTACCAGCAACCAAATGCCCAACATCCAGGGCGCGCCCTGATCTTATTGCCATATATTGCCCGTTCATAGATTGTCCTACCAATTTTTCAATACAGCGAAAAAATAGTTTTGGATCCATGGTCAGATCTTCGTAATGGACCATAGTATATCGATTTTTATTGATTTTTCTTCCAACAAATTCAGCTTGAATATTGACAATAATCCAACCAATCATGGCCTTAAAGAATACCATTGACTGTTGTTTTTTGGATAGAGGCGTCTTGCTTTGGCGTGCCTTTTTTTTCAGCATGGACCATCCCACTGCGCGTCCATCACGAACGAGGTGAATAAAACAGAAATCGATTTCGGCGTCCATTTTTGCAATTGTAGCTGCGCGGCATGGATTCTTCGAAGAATCAACTATAATATGACTGCCGCTTGCACGGAATACGGCTTGGTACATTGTTTCCAGATAGCTTTGATAGCGAAGATATCGCGATGATGCCGCGCCTGAACCTCGAATAATAGTATTCCAGCACTTGATGCTGTGCCATGAATCATATCTGTGTTTCAGGTTTTCCAGCACAGCAGAATTTGACCAAGGGGCCGAGTATTTGAAATATTTAGCCACTTGTCGCCAGAATGAACAATGTGAGTGAGGCAACCCGCATGAACATTGATTATTACTCTCGCGCGAAAAGGGGTCAAATTGGAACAGTTCGCCTGCACTGGCAATATTTTTCTGGTTGCCCAGAATTATATCGAGTAGCGTCGAACCGCTGTGGCCATACCCCATTATAAAAATGACTTTGGGTCTATCTATCATTTCTTCCTTCGCTTACACGCTTTGACCTTCACTTGCTCGAACCGGATTTATCCCTGAAACATTGCCACAAATATACATTTTTGCACCAGTAGTAAAGGTTCGCTTGAAAAACAAGCCCCAACTTAGCAGCCCTGAGGTTGCCAGCAAATCAAGCGGCCGCACAATATGCTATCTTATACAGGAACCAGCGCATGTCCATAGCATTTACTGTGGTTGCTTAAATGGAAAGGGTGCGGTATGTACCGGCCCAAATATAACGAATGACGACTCATTGCATCAATGACACTGATTCGCCCGACAACGGCGTTTGGAGGCAACAATGAGAGTACTGATAACAGGCGGAGCCGGTTTCATCGGATCGCACTTGGCTGAAAGCCATCTTTTAAATGGAAACGAAGTATATATCATCGACGATCTTTCCACCGGATCAATAGACAACATCCGCTTTCTTCAGGAGGATCTCGCCTATAAAAACAGGTTGTTCGTTCACATCAACACGATCCTCAATCATGACATGATGCTGGAGTTGACCGGCATCTGCGATGTGGTTTATCATCTTGCAGCGGCGGTCGGAGTCCAGACCATTCTGGACAAGCCGTTGGAATCCATCGTCACCAATATCCAGGGCACCGAAAAAGTCCTCGAGATGTGCAACAAATTCAAGAAACGGGTGCTGATCGCCTCCACGTCGGAGGTATACGGCAAGCACATGCACGCACCTTTGGTGGAAACCGACAACATCATCTACGGTCCGTCCAGCAAGTTTCGTTGGAGCTATGCTGCATCCAAGTTGATGGATGAATTCACCGCCCTGGCTCACCACCGTACAAACGGCCTCGAAGTGGTCATCACCCGCCTGTTCAACACCGTCGGCCCAAGACAGACAGGGGCTTATGGGATGGTTATTCCCCGGTTCGTGGCTCAAGCCCTGAAAAACGAACCCATCACTGTTTTTGGCGACGGCACCCAGACCCGGACATTCACCTACGTGAAAGATGTGGTGGCCGCACTGATGGCGCTGATGGCATCCGAAGAGGCGGTTGGCGAAGTGACCAACGTAGGCGGTGTAGAAGAGATTTCAATCCTGGATCTGGCCAAAAGAATCATCGGGATGACCGACTCGACTTCAAAAATCCAACGCATCCCTTATGAAAAAGCGTTCGGAAAGGATTTCGAGGATATGCAGCGCCGAGTGCCCAGCACAGAAAAACTGATGGCACTAACCGGCCGGGCACCGGATAAAAGCCTCGACTTTATTTTATCGCAGGTCATCGAGTATATAAAAGGAAAATGATTTCCCCACAAACCCTGGTTTTAGCTGTTAGCGCGTTCGGCATCTGCTTGACCGTGACGCCGGTGGTACGTCTTCTGGCTATTAAGAGAGGCTGGGTGGCGCGACCAAGGGAAGATCGTTGGCATAAAAAGGTCACCGCCCTGATGGGCGGCATTGCCATTTTCTTGGGCATCGCCATTCCGCTTGTTTTCATCGGGGACTTTGTAAGCCTCTGGATGAAATTGTTTGGCGATGGCAACGCCCCTCTTACGCTCTCGATTGCCGCTGTCATTTTTTGCGGCGCGGCGGCTCTTTTTGCCATCGGACTGGTGGATGATTTCATCAACATAAAGCCCCACAATAAGTTGATTGGTCAGATCATCGTGGCCAGCATGGTAGTGTTCGTCGGTTTCCGGCTCAACTGGTTCACTTCATTAACCTTAGACACCATGGTCACCCTTATTTGGATTGTGGGCATCACCAACGCTTTCAACCTGCTGGACAACATGGACGGGTTGTGCGCCGGCGTGGCTATGGTAGCGGCGCTGGCCTTGGCAGCATTGTATTCCAGGTACGACGTGTCGGCATTGTCCATCGCCCTGATCATTGCCGGTTCCTGCGGGGCGTTTTTGATCTACAATTTCAATCCAGCCTCCATCTTCATGGGAGACTGCGGCAGTCTGGTCATCGGGTTCGCCATTGCCGTCTTGAGCCTGTATCACGGTGAATTTTCAACCGGCAGTCGCCTCGCAACCGTAACGGTCCCCATTTTGATTATGATGGTTCCCCTGCTGGACACCACCCTGGTAACCATCATTCGCTTGTTGAGCGGTCGCAAAGCATCCACCGGTGGCAGGGACCACACATCCCATCGTCTGGTGCTGATGGGATTCAGCGAAAAAAGTGCTGTTCTCTTTTTATTCGCCATCGGTGCCGTGTCCGGCATCGGAGGTGTTTTTGTCAGCCATAGTGATACGCTGACTTCGCCGGCCGTTATTATCCCTATTTTTTCTGCCATTGTTCTTATGGGAATTTACCTTTCCCAACTACGCGTCTATCCGGAAAAGGAATTCTCTGTTCTTCGGGGGAAGAAGTTTACTCCTGTTTTGATTGAGCTGACTTATAAAAAACAAATCCTCCTGGTCATTTTGGACTTGGGAATCGTAGCCTTTTCGTATTATCTGGCCTATCGACTGCGATTCGATGGACCTGAATTCAGAATATTTTTCAAAAGTTTTCTCAAGTCCCTTCCGGTGATTATCGCGGTCAAATTGCTGGTTTTTTATTTCACCGGCATATACCGGGGGTTTTGGCAATATATCAGCACGCCGGACATCTTTCTGTTCATCCGCAGTTCCTTTTTTGCCACGATTCTCTCGATTACCAGCGTTACCATCTTATACCGGTTCAACAGTTTTTCTAAAGGCGTCTTTATTATCGACCTGATTTTGACCACGTTTTTCCTGCTGGGTACGAGGGGGTCATTCCGTCTGTTCAAGGAAACCATCAAACGCAAGACTTTGAAAGGGAAACGGGTCGTCATTTACGGTGCCGGACGGGGCGGCGAACTCTTGATTCGCGAAATCCTGAACAACAAAAAAATTTCGATGGAGCCGGTCGGATTGCTCGATGACAATCCCATTAAAATCGGCAAACGGATTCAAGGCTTTCCGATCCTGGGAAGATTCGATCAATTGTCGCAGCTGATTGACAAATATGAAATCGAAGGCGTGTTGATTTCCTTTAACGGCAATACCGACAACCAAAAAGCCTATCAAGAAGCCATGCGCGTTTGCAGGGAAAAGAAATTATTTCTCAAAGCGTTTTCAATCGATCTGAAGGATGTCGACCTTGAGCAACAGACCATTTCCCTGGTGCCTTCGAAGAGCGAGCGAGTCAGGTTCAAGGAATCATGATGATCAACCACTTGATTCAAAAAGGGGTAACCATTCCCACCCCGGAAAGCGTGCAGATTGGGAGCGGTGTCGATCATGATCGCATTGCCGCCAAAGGGGTCGCTGTCCATGCCGGATGCAGACTCTTCGGCAGCCAAACCCTGATTTGCGACGGCGTCGAACTGGGCGCCGAGGCGCCCGTCACCCTGAAGAACTGCTTTGTCGGCCCCAACGTCAACCTCAAGGGCGGTTATTTCGAAAATTGCGTTTTCCTGGAAGGCGCCGAGGCCGGCAGCGGTGCCCACGTGCGCGCCGGAACCATTTTCGAAGAGCAGGCCAGCATCGCCCATACGGTGGGGCTCAAGCAGACCATCCTGTTTCCCTTTGTCACTCTGGGCAGCCTGATCAATTTTTGCGACTGCCTGATGGCCGGAGGGACCAGCCGCAAGAATCATAGCGAAGTGGGCAGCTCCTACATCCATTTCAACTATACGCCCAATCAGGATAAGGCCACGGCATCGTTGATCGGCGACGTTCCCAACGGGGTGATGCTCAACCAGAATCCCATTTTCCTGGGAGGACAGGGCGGTCTGGTGGGACCTTGCCGCATCGCTTACGGCACCGTGATCGCTGCCGGTTCGATCTACCGCAAGGATGTAATCAAACCGGATCACCTGGTATTCGAGGGCGGGGGCAGGGGAGGGAGCGTACCCTACACCACCGGAATATATCGGGCGGTCAAACGACAGGCGACGAACAACATCGTCTATATGGCCAACCTGTTCGCGTTGATGGTCTGGTACACCCACGTCCGTCGCCTTTTTGTCGGTGAACGCTTCCCACAGGCTCTTTACCAGGGATTGGTCGATACGCTGCAAACGGCCATTGACGAGCGCATCAAGCGTTTTTCCGCCTTTTGCGAAAAGCTTCAACATTCCCGAAAGCTGTACGAGGAACAGATGGGCGACAGTGCTTCCATAAAACTCGTCCAACAGAAAAAAGAATTGATTGCCAATCGCAACCTTGTCGCCGAGCATATCGGAAAGAATATCGAACAAATCGAAACAGATACCAACCCGACTTTTTTATCCCTGATCGAAAAAAAAATCGACGTGTGTGGCCCTGTCTACATTGATGTAATCAAAAGTCTGGATAGCGCGGAGACCCAGCACGGAACCCAATGGCTTCAGCAGGTTGTCGATGGGATGGTCGGGCAGATGCTGGATCTGTTTCCTTCGTTACGTTAAAACCATTCCTATTTCAGAACCAAAAACCCAAATTGGATTAAAGGAAGAGGGCATTGAACCGACTGTTCGGTACCGACGGCATTCGAGGCGTCGCCAACCGCTTTCCGCTGGATTGTGAAACGGCGCTGGTTGCAGGGCGCGCCATCGCCGCGTATTTCAGCCAGGATAAAAACGCATCGAGCCGGTTTCTGATCGGACAGGATACGCGCATATCCGGCAGCATGCTGGCCGGTGCCCTGGCTGCGGGTATCTGCTCCATGGGAAACGATGTCTATCTGGCCGGCGTCATCCCTACACCGGGTGTGGCCTACCTGACGGCAGCCGATGGATTCGATGCCGGTATCGTGATTTCGGCCTCTCACAATCCGTTCTACGACAACGGAATCAAACTGTTCGGAAGCGATGGATTTAAATTGTCGGATGCAGCCGAGGGCTCCATCGAGGCCTTGATCGGCGATCCATCAGCTCTGGCCAAGCAAAGCCAGGCCGTTCAAAAGGTTGGCCGGATAAACGCTTTCGATGGTGCCGGCTCCCGATACCGCCAATTTCTGGAAAATGTCATCTCTGACAGCAGTGCCAAGCCATTTGACGGAATAACTCTGGTCATTGACGGTTCCAATGGCGCCGCCAGCGAGATCGCTCCTGCGCTTTTCCGATCCCTTGGCGCAACCGTAAAATCGATTTCATGCACGCCGGACGGCATCAACATCAATGACAATTGCGGCTCCCAGCATCCCCGGGCGTTGGCCCGGGCCGTGGTCGCAGAAAAAGCTGACGCCGGTTTGGCCTTCGATGGCGATGCCGACAGATTGATTGCGGTGGACGAAACCGGAACCGTTTTGTCCGGCGATCAGGTAATGGCCATCTGTGCCCGGGACATGTTTTCCAAAGGGGAACTGAACAGTGCCAAGGTGGTCACTACGGTAATGAGCAATATCGGATTCGGGCTTGCGCTGAAAGCCATGGGCGTCGAGCACCTCAAGACCCAAGTCGGGGACCGCTACGTCATGGAGGAGATGCGCAAGACCGGTGCGGTTCTGGGCGGCGAGGATTCCGGTCACATGATTTTTTTGAATCACCACACCACCGGTGACGGCATGCTGGCAGCCATCAAACTCCTGGCGGCCGTGCGCGCTGCAGGCAAGCCCCTGTCCGAGCTTGCAACCGTCATGACGGTCTTTCCCCAGTGCCTGATCAACGTAGACGTTACCGCCAAACCCGCCATCGAAACAGTCGATGCCATCGTAACAGCCATCGCCGATGTAGAAGCGAAACTGGGCGATAGGGGCCGAGTACTGGCGCGCTACTCAGGGACGCAACCTCAGTTCCGGGTGATGGTTGAAGGACCAACCGAGGTTGAAACGCAGTCGCTTTGCAAACAGATCGCTGACGTGGTTGCCAGGGAGTTGGGGTTGAAGGTCTGAAAAGCAGACGATAGAAGAGGGATGATGGATGAGAGGAAGAAAGTTCTAAGAATTAAATAGGATAAAAAACGGTAACACACTAAAAACCCCTGATTCGGATCGGTACCCGAATCAGGGGTTTTTTCGTTAATCGCGGCTGCCGCCAAAAATCATCAGCAGGTACTGAAACATCAGGATAAAATCCAGATAAAGTGTCAAGGCACCGATAATCGCGCCTTTGCGAACAACGGCGGCATCGAGTCCGGCGGGCTGGGCCATGGCCATGTGTTTGAGCTTCTGGGTGTCATAAGCCGTCAGCCCGGTGAACACGATCACACCGATGTAGCTGATAATCATCTGCATACCCGGGCTTTTCAGAAAAATATTGACTACCGAGGCGATGAGGATTCCGATCAGCCCCATGAACATGAAATTGCCAACTCCGGTCAGATCCTTTTTGGTCACCCATCCAAAAATGCTGCAGGCTGCAAAGGTGCCGGCGCAAATGAAGAAGGTCGAGGCAATGGATGACATGGTGTAGACCAGAAAAATGAACGCCATCGTCGCCCCGTTTAAGGCAGCGTAAAACATGAACATGCCGGTAGCGGTTGAGGCTTTCATTTTCCCCACGCGTGCGGCAAGCATAAAAACCAGCGCCAGTTCGCCGATGAAAAAGATCCACCGTGCCTGGTAGACGAACCGAAGAACCGGCTCATTGTTGGCGACAAACCAGGCAACGCCTCCCGTCAGGGCCAAACCCACAGCCATCCAGTTGTAGACACTGCGCACAAACGCGTTTACACGTACTTGCGCCTGGCTTCTTTCCATTGGTATCGACTGCATCTAAAACCTCCGAATGTTGACGTTTAAATCTATTTTTCTTTCATATCAAATGATAATGGGAATATAACACAGGTTGCTTTATTTTCAAGGACAAAGCTGTTATACAGATTTGCGTTCAACATGCGTGATTGACGGCTCCGTAAAAAGTAAAAAATTCCTTACACGTCATTCCGGTGAAAACGGGAATCCATTATTTTCAGTATGTTCTGGGTCTCGGATCAAATCCGGCATGACGCGTCAGCGATTTTTCGCGAGCCTGTCAATTTTCGGATAAAAACTTCGGTCATCCGCTTTACGACCCCCGTCAATCGATATGAAACCGGAACAACTCTATCAGGACCTGAAAGACCTGGCGGAAAAACTGGATCTCACCGTGTCCGAACAAAGCTTTCGCTCCAGCGGCATTCCGGTGAAAAGCGGATTTTGTATTATAAAAGGAAAGATGCACTGCATCATCGATAAAAATATCTCCCTGCATAAAAAAACGAAGGTGCTGGCGGAAGCGCTGTTCGATTTGCCGCACGAAAATCTTTACGTCGTGCCTGCCGTCAGGGATACTATTAAAAAATACGGCAAACCGAAAGGGGACTCCGAAAAAATCAATTCTTCGGATTCATAATTTTACATAATATATCTTATCAGACGTTATATATTGAGCGCTAATTTTTTAAAATCGTTGCCCCAAAACAAACCGCTGCCCTTGCAATGAAACCAACTACAGTCACGGACAATCTGCCTCAACAGCATATCTATTCCATTAGCGAACTGAACAACAACATTAAGCAACTGCTTGAGGATAAATATCCTTTCCTATGGATATCAGGAGAAATATCTAATTACAGGGTTCCTTCTTCAGGCCATTGCTATTTTACATTGAAGGATTCGCGGTCCCAGATCAGCGCCGTCCTGTTCCGCAGCCAGGCGGCAAACCTGGCATTCCGACCCAAGGATGGCTTGGCCGTCGTCGGTTTCGGCAGAGTCGCCGTTTATGAACCGCGCGGATCATATCAGATTGTTTTTGAGTACCTGGAGCCCAAAGGAATCGGCAACCTTCAAATCGCTTTTGAAAAGCTCAAACGCCAGCTTGCCACCGAAGGCCTTTTCGATTCCCAATTTAAAAAGCCATTGCCGGCCTTGCCAAAAGCCATCGCTGTCGTTACATCGCCCACCGGCGCTGCTGTGAGGGATTTCATCCACGTCGCCCAAAGGCGGTTTGCCAATTTGCCGCTCCAGGTGGTTCCGGTTCGGGTTCAGGGTGATATGGCGCCGCTTGAAATCATCCAGGCCTTAACGCTTCTCAACGAAATCGAATCCTGCGATGTCATCGTTCTGGCCCGTGGGGGTGGATCCATCGAAGATCTTTGGGCGTTCAACGACGAACGGGTGGCCCGGGCCATTTTTGCATCCCGCATTCCGGTGGTTTCGGCCATTGGTCACGAAACGGACTTCACCATTTCCGATTTCGTTGCCGACCTTCGGGCTCCGACACCATCGGCGGCAGCGGAAATCGTTGTTCCCTTAAAAACAGAGTTGCAAAGCAGACTCTATGAAATGAAACAGAAGCTTTATGTTTCTACGGCTTCAAGCCTAAAATTGTTAGATAAACAACTTGTCGGACTCCACAATCGGATCGTTCACCCCAAACGCAGGATTCAGGACTGGCGCATGCGGCAGGATGATTTGGCGACTCGGTTAACGGCAACGATCAAGGATATCGTCGCACGCAAAAAAGAACGCATTGTTTTTCGCCGGGAAATGCTGATGCAGGGTTCACCGGTTAAAAACATCGAAACGTTGCGGATGCGTCTCGATAGTTTTCAGCAGGGATTGAACGGGGAAATGTTCCACCAATTACAGGACCGACGGACCTTTCTTTCTAAAAACAGCGCCATGCTCGATGCATTCAACCCACTGGCAATCCTGCAGCGCGGATACAGCATTACCCGCAGCCTTCCGGATCGAACCATTGTTCGTGATGCCAGCGCAGTCAAGACCGACCAGCAGTTGGAGGTGGTGCTGGCCAGCGGAAAATTGCGTGTTACAGTTACCGACAAACAGGCCCAATAACATGATTTATCGTTACCATTTTAAATAGTTACAAAAATGAACCACGGCAATAAGGATGATTGATACCATGGCCAGAAAGGCGCAACCCAGTTTTGAAAAAGCAATCGGCGATCTGGAAAAAATCGTCAAGTCCCTCGAATCCGGTGATCTCCCCCTGGAAAAAGCCTTGGAAAAATTCGAGGCCGGCATCAAACTGTCCCGCTATTGCAGCGAAAAACTGGACGATGCCGAAAAGCGCGTCACCATGCTGATGGCCGATGAAAACGGTGAAGCCCTGGAAAAACCATTTGACGTCGAATCCGAATAACCAAAAGGCGCGCATGTTCGATCTGAAATCCTACCTGGAAATTCAAAGGCAGCGAGTGGATGCGTCCTTGCAACGCTACCTGGGCACTGACGATGCATCTTCTTCACGAGTGAACCAGGCCATGGCCTATTCCGTCATGGCCGGGGGCAAGCGTCTGAGGCCGGTGCTTTGCATTGCCGGTGCCCAAGCGATTGACGGAGACCATGAAGCGGTGACCGCCCTGGCTTGCGCGCTGGAGATGATCCATTCCTACTCGTTGATTCATGACGATCTGCCGGCCATGGACGACGACGAAAAAAGGCGGGGTAAGTTCACTTGCCACGTTCAATTTGACGAAGCCACGGCCATTCTGGCCGGCGATGCCCTGCTGACCCTGGCTTTCGAAATCGTGGCGACCACCGCCAGCCAATGTCCGGCCGCCGAGCATCCCAAGTGGCTGTGTGCAATCGGCAAAATCGCATCCGCTGCTGGTTGCAACGGCATGATCGAAGGCCAGATGCGCGATATCGCCTTCGAGGGCACGGTCATATCCATCGAACAACTCGAAGCCCTGCACAGACTGAAAACTGGCAAACTGATTCAGGCATCCGTGGTTTCCGGGAGCATGATCGCCGGAGCTTCGGAAATTCAGCTTCAGGCATTGGGTACCTATGCCGCCCACATCGGCCTGGCGTTTCAGGTTGCCGACGACATTCTCAACGTAACGGGGGACCCTGCGCGGCTGGGAAAGGCCACCGGAACGGATCAGGCGCGCGGCAAAAACACCTACCCTTTACTGATCGGTCTCGATTCCGCCCAACGTCTGGCCGGCCAACTGGTGGACAAAGCCTTGAATGCCCTGAACGCTTTTGATAAAAAAGCAGACCCTTTACGTGCGATTGCGCGCTATGTTGTTGAAAGGAAAAGATAATTTATAACGACAGCATGCCTTATTCGAAGTTCGAGGTTGAACGTTCGATGTTCGACGTTCATTGATTTTGCAACGCCTTTGAACGGCGGTAGACAAATAGCACTGGAGCTTACGCCTTGCATCCATCTTCGCATCTGCTCGATACCATCGATTCTCCTGAAGATTTAAAGAAACTGAGCCGCAGCGCACTGCCTGAACTGGCCCAAGAAATCCGCAGGACCATTGTCGATGTGGTTTCCTGTTCCGGCGGGCACCTGGCTTCCAGTCTCGGCGCCGTGGAACTGGGGATCGCCCTTCACTACGTTTTCGAAACCCCCGGGGATAAAATTCTGTGGGATGTAGGCCATCAGGCCTATGCCCACAAGCTGCTTACCGGACGAAGGGAGCAATTTGCCACCTTGCGCCGGCACGGCGGCCTTTCCGGATTTACCAAAAGCAGCGAAAGCCCCTACGATGCATTCACTACCGGGCACAGCAGCACATCCATTTCCGCCGGACTGGGCATCGCCTGCGCCAAACACTTGAAGAAAGATACCGCCAAAGTGGTCGCGGTGATCGGGGATGGATCCCTGACGGCGGGGTTGGCCTATGAAGGGTTGAACCAGACCGGCGACACCCACAAGGACAAGGATCTGATCGTCATCCTGAACGACAACGAAATGTCCATTTCGCAGAATGTCGGCGCCCTCTCCTCCCTGCTGAGCCGTACGTTTTCGGCCTCCCGGCTGCAATCGCTTCGAAAGGAATTCGGCGAATTTTTAAAATCCCTGCCCCGCATCGGCGAAAACGTCTATCAACTGGCCAAACGAAGTGAAGAATCCTTCAAAACTTTCGTTACGCCCGGGATGCTCTTCGAAGCCTTCAACTTCGAGTATTTCGGGCCCATCGACGGACACAATCTCAACCACCTGATCGATATTCTCAAAAATATCAAAACGATCAACGAGCCGGTACTGCTGCACGTCATTACGAAAAAAGGCAAGGGATATTCCCGGGCTGAGCAAAACCCGGTCTATTTTCACGGTGTCGGCTCCTTTGATATCGATACGGGCGTCTGCCGTCCGAAAAAGACCAGTGCACCCAGCTACACCGATGTGTTCGGCCAGACCATGGTGGAACTGGCCAGGAAAAACGACAAAATCATCGCCGTTACCGCGGCCATGCCCGAAGGTACGGGGCTGGTTCCCTTTTCCAAGGCCTACCCCGACCGGTTTTTCGATGTGGGCATCGCCGAACAGCATGGGGTTACCTTCGCCGCCGGGATGGCCACCGAAGGCTACTGCCCGGTTGTGGCCATCTACTCTACTTTTTTGCAGCGCGCTTTCGACCAGATCATCCACGATGTCTGCATCGAAAACCTGCCGGTGGTCTTTGCGCTGGATCGCGGCGGGATTGTCGGAGAAGACGGCCCGACCCATCACGGTCTGTTCGACATCTCGTTTTTAAGAACCATTGTCAACATGGTCGTCATGGCTCCCAAGGATGAAAACGAACTGCGCCGGATGCTGGCCACCGCAGTCGCCCACAATGGCCCCATCGCCTTGCGGTATCCGCGTGGACAGGCCGTCGGGGTGGATCTGGACGAATCCATCGAACCGATCCCCATTGGCTCGGCCGAGATTCTGGAGCGTGGAGACGACATTCTGATTCTCGCCATCGGCAGCATGGTGGGCGAAGCCCAGTGCGCCGTCGAACAACTGGCCGGAAGCCATGCCATTCAGGCCACCGTGGTGAACGCACGCTTTGTCAAACCGCTGGACCGCGATCTGATTCTGCCGTTGGCGCAAAATATCGGTCGCGTGATTACTGTGGAGGAAAATGTCATTCAGGGTGGATTCGGCAGCGCAATCCTCGAATTGCTGAACGACAATGGTATCTGCAACGTCGAGGTCAAGCGTTTGGGAATCGATGACGTCTTTGTCGAGCACGGCCCGCAGCGCGCACTGCGCAGCAAGTATCATGTGGATGCGGCGGCCATTGTCGAGAACGCCCGAGCGATGATGGAAAAATCGTAAACACACCCATGAACGTCAAACATTGAATATCGCAACCCTATGTCCGCCAAAAAGCGTATCGATACCCTGCTGGTCGAAAAAAACATTTGCTCCAGCCGACAGCGGGCCAAAGCCATGATCATGAGCGGACGGGTGCTGGTCAACCGGCAACGCTGCGACAAACCGGGCACCCGCTATCCCGAAGATGCCGTCGTCAGCCTCAAAGGCGAGGATCTGCCTTACGTGAGCCGGGGCGGATTGAAACTGGAGGCGGCCCTGAAGGCCAATCACATCGACTGCACCGGCATGGCCTGCATGGATGTGGGGGCATCCACCGGCGGTTTTACCGACTGCCTTCTGCAAAACGGTGCCGAGTTGGTTTTCGCCATAGACGTGGGCTACGGTCAACTGGCATGGAAGCTGCGCCAGGACAGCCGCGTTGTCGTCATCGAACGCACCAATATCCGAACCATGGACCCCGCTGCGATCATCCGGCCCGTCGATCTGGTGACCATCGATACCTCTTTTATCTCCCTTAAGATCGTTGTGCCGGCGGCCCTGCCCTTTTTAAAGCCCGACGGCATCGTTTTGGCGCTGATCAAACCCCAGTTCGAAGCCGGCAAGGGCAGGGTCGGAAAAGGTGGGGTGGTCAAAGACCCTGCCCTGCATACCGAAATTATCGAATCGCTGCGTGATTTTTTTTCCGATCTGGCGCTTATTTGCGGTCCGGTCGTCCCCTCCCCTGTCCTGGGCCCCAAGGGCAACCAGGAATTCGTTATCCTGCTGCGACGAACACCTTCGGAAGTGTAACTGCCCGATTTTTTAAACTTGATTTTTTTCCGCCGTCGATCTAATAATGCTTGTTTTAACGAAAATCTAACCGATGTGAAGAAATTTCAATGAAGAGAGGAGCTTGAGTGGGTCAAATGAATGAAACCTTAAGAAACGTTGCCCTGGTTGCCCATGGCGGGGCGGGGAAAACCTCCCTTGCTGAAATTATGATTAACAAGGCCGGCATGACGACCCGCGTCGGACGCGTGGAAGACGGCAACACGGTAATGGATTTCGAACCGGAAGAACTCAAGCGGCAATCCAGCCTTTCCAGCGGTTTCTTTCAGCTTCCCTGGAAAAAACATACCATCAGTCTGATCGACACCCCCGGCGATCAGAATTTCATCTCCGATGCCAAATTGTGCATGCAGGCCGCCGATACGGCCCTGATCCTTGTGGATGCCGTGGACGGCGTCAAGGTCCAGACCGAGCAGGTCGCCGATTTCGCATCCGAATACGAACAGCCCTGCGCAATTTTCATCAACAAACTGGATCGTGAACGCGCCGATTTCAGCCGCACGGTGGAAGACGCCGTACAGTGCCTGACACCCAAACCCATCATCCTGCAGTTGCCCATCGGCGCCGAGGCGGAATTCAACGGGATTGTCGATCTGATCGGCATGAAGGCCTATACGTACGACGACAGCGGCAACGCCTCTGAAATCGATATTCCCGCCGACATGCAGGATGCGGTGGAAAGCGAGCGGGAAACGCTGATCGAAAACGTGGCCGAAGCCGATGACGAACTCATCGAGCGCTATCTCGAAGGAGAGGAAATTACCAATCAGGAGCTTCGCGAAACCCTTAAGAAAGGCATCCTCAACCGCACATTCGCTCCGGTGCTGTGCGGATCTGCAACATCCGATATCGGGATGGACCTGCTCATGGATTTCATGGTCAACTGCCTGTCCTCTCCTTTGGAAAACGCCCCGAAAAAAGGCGTCAACCCGGCCAACGACGAGGAGATCGAACGGGCTCCGGACCCCGATGCTCCTTTTTCCGCCTTTGTTTTTAAAACCGTGGCCGATCCTTATGCCGGCCGGCTGACCCTTTTCCGAGTGGTTTCCGGAAAGCTGGGCGGCGACGGGACCTTTTACAATACCAACAAAGAAACCAAGGAGCGGTTCAACCAGTTGCTCACCATTGCCGGCAAGGAGCAGAAACCGGCAAAAGAAGCCGGTCCCGGATCCATCGTGGCGGTGGCCAAGCTCAAGGAGACCAAAACCGGAGACACCTTGTGCGACGACGGCGCCAAGATCCGCTACACCTGCGCCGAGCCCATGCCAAAGCTGATCTCCTTCGCCCTGGAATCCAAGGCCACCGGCGACGAAGACAAGATCTACATTTCACTGACCAAACTTCTGGAAGAAGACACGGCTCTGATTCTGGAGCGCAACGCGGAAACAAAAGAGATTCTGCTTTCCGGGCTGGGGCAGGTTCATATTGAAAGCACCATCGAAAAACTAAAAAGAAAATTCAATGTGGAAGTCCTGCTGAAAACTCCCAAAATCCCCTATCGCGAAACCATCAAGAAAAAGGTCCGCGTCCAGGGAAAACACAAGAAACAATCCGGTGGGCATGGCCAGTACGGAGATTGCTGGATCGTCATGGAACCCCTCCCCCGGGGTGCCGGATTCGAATTTGTCGATGCCATTGTTGGCGGTGTGATTCCCAGACAGTACATTCCGGCCGTGGAAAAGGGTATCGTCGAAGCCTGCCAGAAAGGTCCGCTGATCGGCGCTCCCTGCGTGGATTTCCGTGCGACGGTGGATTTCGGAAGTTACCACGCGGTCGACTCGTCGGAAATGGCCTTCAAGGTGGCCGGCTCCCTGGCGTATAAAAAGGCCTGCGAAGAGGCCAAACCGGTTCTGCTGGAACCGATCATGAAGGTGACCGTGATTACCCCGGACGAATACATGGGGGACATCATGGGAGACATGAACAGCCGGCGCGGACGCGTCCTGGGAATGGATTCCGCCGGCAAGAATCAGGTCATCAACGCGGAAGTACCGCTGGCCGAATTTCAGACCTATGCACCCGATCTGAGATCCATGACCGGCGGACGCGGAATGTACACCATGGAATTTCTGCGTTACGACGAGGTTCCGGCCCAGATCGCCATCAAAGTGATCGAGCAGATCAAGGCCGAGCAGGAAGAATAAAACCCTCTTTTCGTTTTGAAAAAAAAGGAGAGCCTCGGCTCTCCTTTTTTATTGCATTTTCAGGTTCTTCTGAACGGCCTCGTAACAAGCCCGAGATCAAGGCTTGCGGGCCGCGATAGCGAGCGTGAGCGAGCGAACAGCAAATCGGTCATCATCCGTACGGCGAACATTTATGTTCCATCCTAAGGAACGGAGGCGTATTTTTCATACTCCGCAGTGACGAAGGATACGCGTAACGAAGATATCGGGCTTGCTACGAGGCCGTTATTCCGTTGGAAAAACGATGCACCCCTTCGCCGGCGCGTACCCCTCCCAAAAAGCCGCCCACTGATTTTTTAACCAGACCCGGTTTTTTGCCGACATGCGATTGCCCTGAAGACAGTCGTAAACGTGAAACCGTTTTGAACGGCGGTTTCCCAGATAGGCATGAACCGGATGTTCGTTTTTGTTTATTCGCCGCCAGATTCCCCTGCCCTGCTTCATGGCCTCCCGCTGGACGTCCAGCAACTCGCCGGCTCGTGCGCTATTGGGAAACCGATACAGCACATGGGCGAATCCGTTGCGCAACAATTCGGCATTTACGAAAAGCCCGTCTTCCCGATACACATACGCCAGTATCCGGCCGTAGCGATCCTTTTCTTCGCGGTCCTTCTCCAGTCGGATGCGCCGTCCCGATACAAGCTCGCTGTTGAACGCCTTTGCCGCCTGCCCCATGGGTTCGGCTCGACGATTTTCATGGGCGACCTCGGGAGTGTCGATTCCGATGTAACGCACACGCCTGCCGTCTTTCAGGATAATCGTATCTCCATCGGCGACCCAGCGGACCGCGACCCAGTTTTGGGCACTTGTTTCGCTCCAGGCAGCAAAAACGACAAACAGGAAAATCCCAGTCAGCAAGCATCTTTTTGCATATTTCATCGTCATCGAAAACACTCTTCCCCAGATATCAGGCTCTGACCGACCCATCCGCAAAGGTTCGGGTCGATCTGGAGCATGATCAATCTGTAGAGGATTTTTCGAACATCGAACATTGAACATTGTTTTTTTTGAGGACGGCCAAAGACAAGCGTTTTACCCACCCGTCACGTTAGGGTCTCAGGTTGCAGACCCTTACGGCGCTCTGATCCAGCATCCGTGCGATTCCGCCCTCCGGCTGCGGAACCATACCCATGGTTTTTTCCCACACCTCTTCATCCTCCATGCAATAATAGACGGTTACGTCCGGTGCCGACTCACGGATCCAGTTCACCATTTTGCGATAAAGTTCAATGCGCAAGGGCTTGAAGTACCGCATTTTGTTGTCCAGTCCGGTGATAAATTCGCCGTACGCGATGGTAGAGTCCGGAAAGCGCCTGGAAATGACGGATTTAAGTGCCGGCATGAATCGAAAGGTGCCAATGCTGATCCAGACGATGTTTCGCGGGTCGATCCTCTGAAATAACTGCTGGACGACCTTGCGGTAATCGGTTTCGCAGTCCGGGTAAATCACCATGGGATCGAAATGAAACGCCAGGGGATAACCCCACTTCTGGCAGCGGACCGCCGCCGAAAGTCGGCCGTCCAAAGAGGCCGTGCGCCGCTCTTCGGATTTCATGACAACCGGTGTGTTCAAGGACCAGGAGAGAATCGTTTTCCTGCGATGGTCCAATCCCTTGAGGCGGTCGATGGCCACGGTCTTGGTCTTCAACTCGAGGACGGATTTTTCCTGTCGGGAAAAACGGACCACCAAATATTCGGTAAGATCGGTCCACTTTTCCCAGATCAGGCTGTCGGTGAACTCACCGGTTCCCAACCGACCGACGGCGCCTGTTCGGAAAAATGCGGTCAGTTCGTCGTCCAGATCTTCGCGGTTGACAAAAAACTGCAGTAACGGTGGGTGAAAATAGCTCTGCAGGATGCAATAGGAGCAATCCATGGTGCAAAAGGAGGCCACATGCAGAATCTGGTAATCGCAGCACATGTACTCCCGCGTACCCGGGCAGGGTTTCAAAAAGCCGCCTTTATTGCGGGTCAGATACAGGACCTGCTTGCCGCGCTGGACAGGATCCTTGGCGGCGTTGATCCATCGGTACAGGGTCAGTGGGTCGCTTACAAGTTCGGCGGGAAGATCGATCTGGCTGCAAAAGCGCCGGGTTTCAGGGTGATCGGCAACTTCGGCATCGATAAAGAGCTTGTTAATCATCAGTATTTAAGCCGGGTATAATAGGTTCTTTGGGAGGCGACCAACGCATCTTTGAGCGTATAGATCCCCTTTTCATTGAGCAGCGGAATGATTTTTAAAAACACTTCACCAGTAGCAATGGCGTCTCCCAGGGCGTCATGGCGCTTGGTCAGGCTCACCCCCAGCCGCTGGGCGATGGTATCCAGGGAATGGTCTTCATGGGCCGGATGAACGATGGCGGAAAGGTGCATCGTGTCCAGAACCGGATTGGTAAAGCGAATTCCCGTTGTTTTCTCCTTCATTTCCAGCATGCGCATGTCAAAGGCTGCATTGTGAGCGACCAGAACCGTATCCAGGGCAAAGTGATACAAAAAGGGAAGCGCCTTGTCGATGGTTGGCATGCCTTCGATCATCCGATCGGTAATCCCGTGATACTTGATCGATTCGCCGGGTATGGGACGACAAGGGTCCACCAACTGGTGGATGGTTTCCGCGTGCAACAGCCGGCCGTTGACGACACGAATGGCGCCGATGGAAATAATCTCGTCCCCGCCGCGCGGGTCCAATCCAGTGGTTTCCGTATCGAACACGGTATACGTCAGTTCGCCCAACAGACGCTTTTCCAATTCCGGTGACTGGCCGGTTCGGCTGAAAAGGTCGAAATCGTAAAACTCCGGTCGTTTCTTGAGCAGTTGCGCGACCTGGCGGACATCCTCGGACGGTCTTTCGGATTGGACCATGGGAATGAACAACCGCAGACAGCCGGCGCCCGGCTCCTGGCTATCGGTGTGAGGCCATATTTCGGCATGGTGGTGTTCCAACACCTCTTTCAAGGTCAGCGGGAGCCCCTCCTGTGGAGCGGTCAGCGGCAGACTGCTCCACTGGCGCAAGGTTTCGATCTTCAGTGGCGGTCCATCCCAGATCAGATCGACCTGTACCAGGTTGCCCGGCGCAGTCAACCGAATTCGACTGCAATCCTGGTTGAACTCTTTTTTCAGGCGTTCTAGAACAAACCGGATGGCCAGTACCAAGGCATAGTTGTCCACCCGAATCATACAACGTGCATCGCATTCGGTCACCTCCAGGTCGATATCCGTCAGGAAAAGGGCTTCATCCTGAAGGGTTGCGATGAAATCGGTCACCAGAATGGGAGCCAGCGGCCAGCGGGATTTGGCATAAAGGCTCGTCTCGGTCAGTTCGTTTCGCAACATGCGGCTCAATGCTTCGGCCTGCTCGGAGACAATTTCCAGAAAATCGTTTTTCTGCTCCGCAGCCATGTCGGGAAACTGAATCATCAAATCCACGGTGGAACGAATCGCAGCGATGGAAGAACGCAGGGATTTGGCCATGTTTTTCAAATGTTCGTTCAACTGGCCGGTATGTTTCAGTTGATGGGTGATGTCCGAAAAGATCAGGGAAAAACCGGCAAAACGCTTGTCTTCATCCAAAATTGGCAGCGTCTCGACCAGAAGCTGTCGTCTTTTTTGGGTGATCACCACAAAATGGGAAGATACGTTTTTTTTGCTCCGGTCCAGCTTGCGCTGAATTTCTTTGAGGGCATACTGGATCAGGTTCCTGTCGATCAATGAATAGACCGAACGGTGCAGCCCGACGAAACCTTCGGGTAAAGCGGACTCTTCTTTTTTTTCTGCTTCCAGGTCCTCTTCCGGCCGCTGGGCTTTGTCCAGTACCCGCTGGGCCTGGCGGTTATACAGAAGGATGCGTCCCACGGTGTCGCAGATCAGCACTCCCTGGGTGAGTTCGGCCATGATGGTGGCCAGTATGTTTTTTTCCGCCTCGGTCTTGGCCTTTGCAGACTCCACGGTCTGATCGATAATATGTTTGGCCGTTTCAACTTGGTCGCCGCAGGCGTTGATCAGTTCGGCCAGTTCCTTGATTTCCCGGCTGCCGTCGATTTTGAGACGATGCGCCGGGTTGACGGTATTCATCATGCGGGTTTCTTCCACCATTTGAATCAATGGCAGAATGTAAAAACGGAAGAACCAATCCAGGGTGAAACCGAAAGCGGCGAACAGGAAAACCCCGGTGGCAAAGAAATACCAGAATTGCTCGCTGAACAGCCGGATCAGCATCTGTCGTTCAAAGGGGCTGATCTGGCGCCAGAACAAAACGGCCAGGATCACCGCAATGGCGTTGGTAAAGGCGATGCAGACGGCTGCGAACAGCCAGAATTTATTGTTCAGTTTCATCCGGAAAGAAGGTCTTTGACCTGCCTGACCACCTCGGCATTGGAAAATGGTTTGGTGATGTAGGCATCAGCGCCGAGCGTATTTCCCTTGGCAATATCCAGGTCCCGGGTCATGGCCGATAAAAAAACGATCTTGAGGTTCTTTCGCAAGGGATTTTCCCTGAGGCGCTGGCAAACCTGAAATCCGTCAACGGCGGGCAGCATCACATCCAGCAGAACCAGGTCCGGTTCGAACACGTCGATAGCCGTCAGGGCGTCTTCCCCACTGTGAACGACCATCACGTCGAAACGATTTTGTTCCATTAAAAATTTCAACGGCACCGTGATGCTGGGTTCGTCATCGACGATGAGAATTTTCTTGGCCATAGTTATCAATACCCCCGATTTTATGGGATTTCAAGATTACAAATGGCGCACGTTGGATTTTGTGGAGCTGTAGAAACGCTCCATCGGTGAATGACGAAGTCAAAAACGACCATCGAAGCGCCCGATGCGGCTCGGGCTTTCGACAATTGGGTGAGCGGTGCGCAACCGGATCGATCGGCACCGTTTTTTGAATCCCGCCCGAATCAGGCGGAGAGCAATGGTGAAGCGATGAGTTCCATGAAGACGTAAGTCAAAAATGTGATCACGGCGATGATGACGCCTACGATATACATGCTGTTGTTGCGATGCCGGTTTTTGTCTTTTTCTTGATAATAGACAGCATCGCAGCATTTTTCGCACCAACTGCGTTCCCGATCGGTAATGAAAGAATGACCGCAGCGACAGGTGACTTCTTTGGGTGCCAGTGACATGATGCGTATCCCTGTTCGGTAGTTGTCGGCGATGGGTACGGGCTTGCCATCTTCCGTACCCAACGCCTCGTGTTTATGCCGAGTGGATCCGGCGGACTGCGGTCTTGCTTGCAGCCCACCGGAATCGGTCCTATCCGAAGAGTCCCCACCCGAAGGATGCCGTCCACAGGATGGAAAAGGCAACCAGAACGATCATCCAAATATCTTCTTTTTTCATGGTGAATTCCTCCTTTGGTGTTTCGGCGATTAGGCCTCTTTAATGACGATGTTGGTTTCCTTCTCGGCCCGATCGATTTGCACTTCGTTGGTGGTGGCCATTTCAGCCTTGAAGCACAGGGCCCACATCATCACGATGCCCAGGATCCACCAGGCGATCTGCCAGGACCACAACGGGGTAAATCCTGCGAAGGAGAAGGCCTTGTTGCCCAGGATACAGGCCGGACCGATGGCGAAGAAATACCACAGCGGCGTAGCGATTTTCATCACGCTGCGCCACTGTTTGCCCGATGCGCTGGGCTCGTCGATGTCATCCAGAAAGGTGCGTACCTCGGCCTGGCGTTTGATGGTTTCTTCGTCGTCTTTGATGCCCAGTCCTTTGCAGATGTAGGCGACAACAAGACCGCTGGCAGTCCCCCAGAAAGCACAGTGCATGGAAAGGGGATTCGGCCAGATCTTATAGGTCAGAAACACGGCGACCATACCGGTGAGCACGCCCAGCACGGCACCGACTCTCGGGAACTTGAAGCCCCAGATGACGCCCACCAGCAGCACGTACATGACGAATCCGAAGGCCGTGGCCAGGGCCCCCAGAATAACCAGGGCCGCTTTGGATGTCATACCCACGACCAATGCCAGGATGGTCAGCACGGTGGCAAAAACACGGTTCATCCAGATTTGCTCGGCGTGGGAGGCTTCCTGTTTGCGGATATAGCGCCAGTAGATGTCGCGTAGCAAAATGGAGCCGCCGGTTCCGATGTACGGTGCCGCGGTGGAGTGAATGGCTGCGATGGCACCCATGAAGACGACACCCAGCATGAACGGCGGCAGGAACTCGTTCATCAGGGTCGGCACGACGGTCGCGTTGTTAATTCCTTGAAAAGCGGCAATGCCTTTCAGTTCCAGGATTTTAGCACCCATGCCCTGGAAGGCGGTGAAAAAGAACAGGGCGAAGCCGACCACGAAGGTGGACATGAAAGCCTGCTGCCAGGCCAACGGCTTGGGGGATTTGATGCCGAAGGTCCACATGGTGAAGGCCGGCGAACTCTGAATCCCCATCAGGGCGAACATGTAGGTGAGCACCATGACAGCCGTCCAGGCGGATTCGCCCGGCGCGCCGCCCAGGTAGTCGACCGTGTTGATCACCCGCGGAACTTCAATGAATTTGGCATCCAGATTGTGAACGGCTGCGGAAAATCCAGACCAGCCGCCGAACTGGGGCGCGGTGATAACGAAGAAACCCAGGATGATAATACCGCCCACCAGCAGGATGAACTGGATGACGCCGACCCAGGTGGAGGCCTTCAACCCGCCGGTACATACGTAGAACCAGACGATGAACGCCATGAAAATGGCGCCGAAGGTCACCGGCACGCCGGCGATGATGTTGAACAGGGCCGCGGAGGCCATCAACTGAACCGCGGAATAGAAGATGGAGTACAGTACCGCAGTGAGCACGACCAGGAATCGTATCGCCTCACTGTTGAAGTAGTAGGCGTACATGTCGCCGGGAGTGACGAAGCCGTACCGTTTGCCCAACAACCAGGTCCGTTTGGAAAAGAAGGTGCCGGTGATGGGAATGGTCAGTACGTAGAACGATGCAAATGCATAGGCCAGACCGTCGCGCCAGATCAAGCCCGGATGGCCGATAAAGGTCCACCCTGAAAAGGATGCCGCCGTAGCGGCCAAAAGGAAGGCAAAAAAGGGAATAGACCGTCCGGCAATGGAGTAGCCGGAGGAGGTCTTTTCCGTAAAGTACCCTTTAAGCCCCCAATAAAAGCAATAGATGATGTAAAGGCCCAACATGATATAAACCCACGTGGTTCCACCCATAATGTTTCCTCCTGTGCCTTTTTGTCAATGGAATTGACCGGCCGCCAAAAAGGTTATCGAATCGCCTGATCGCTCAGGGTTGACTATCACCTCCTTTCGTAGCGCTTTGGGACCGGATCGGAAATGATCCCGATCCGGTCCGTAACATTCGAATTATTTCTGAACCATGTCCCGGATTTCTTCGACGATCTCGGGATTGGCCAGGGTCATGACATCGCCGACGTCGCGCTTGTTGGACAGCGCACCCAAAACGCGCCGCATGATTTTTCCGGAACGGGTCTTGGGCATGTCCTTGACGATCCAGACCTTGCGCGGTTTGGCAATTTTCCCGATCTCTTCGCAGATTGTATCGGAGATTTTCTTGGCCAACTCGTCGCTGGCTTCGAAACCGGGTTTGAGAGCGATGTACAAATCCGGCTCCTTGCCCTTGATTTCGTGGTTCACAGGAACCACCGCAGCTTCAGCCACTTCCTGAACCACCAAGGCCGCGGATTCAATCTCCTTGGTCCCCAGCCGATGGCCGGATACGTTGATCACGTCGTCGATACGGCCAAGGATTCGGAAATAGCCGTCCTCGGCTTCCACGGCGGCATCGCCGGTCAGGTAGGGCCAGTCACGCCAATCCTTACTGTTGGGGTCCTTGCAGTAACGGGCGAAATAGGTGTCCACAAATCGATCCCGATCACCCCAGATTGTCTGGAACATGCCCGGCCAGGGATTCTGGATGCAGATGTTGCCTGCCTTGCCGGCGCCCTGGGGAAGCACATTACCCTCGTCATCGTAAATGATGGGGTGGATGCCCGGCATGCCCGGCCCGGCGCTGCCCGGTTTCATGGGGGTGATCGCCGGCAGGGTACTACACAGGAATCCGCCGGTTTCCGTCTGCCACCAGGTGTCCACGATGATGGCCTCGCCTTTGCCGACTTCTTTGTGGTACCACTTCCAGACTTCCGGCTCGATGGGTTCTCCCACCGTGGTCATGTGTTTGAAGTGGTAGTTGTATTTGGCCGGTTCGTCGGGGCCGAGTTTGCGCAGGGCGCGTATGGCCGTGGGCGCCGTGTGGAAGATGTTGACTCCCAGGTCCTGGGCGATGCGCCAGGAGCGTCCGGCATCCGGATAGGTGGGGACACCCTCGTAGATAACACTGGAGGCGCAGATGGCCAGCGGACCGTAAACGATATAGGAATGTCCGGTGATCCAGCCGATATCGGCCATGCACCAGTAGACGTCTTCGGGATGGATATCCTGGACGTATTTGGAGGTGCCGGCCGTATAGGCGAGGAACCCGCCGGTGCCGTGCTGGCAACCCTTGGGTTTGCCGGTGGTGCCGCTGGTGTACATGAGAAACAGCGGATCTTCGGCGTTCATTTTTTCCGGTTCCACCCGGGCGCCGTAGTAGTTCTTGAGCAGGTCGTTGACGAAAAAGTCGCGCCCCTCCACCATGGGTTTCTTGGCGGAGTACTTGCCGGGGTAACGCTGCCAGACCAGCACCTTGTCGACTTTCTGGCCGTCTTTGGCGGCATGTTCCACCGCGATGTCGGCATTTTGCCGGTGGTCGATCAGGTTGCCGCTGCGGTAGTAGGCATCCATGGTGATCAGGACGTTGCTGCCCGAGTCGACGATCCGGTCGGCACAGGCGGTGCCGGAAAAACCGCCGAAGACCTGGGAGTGAATCACGCCCAGGCGGGCGCAAGCCAGCATGGTGACGGGCAGTTCCGGTACCATGGGCATATGCAGGGTGACGCGGTCGCCTCGCTTCAGGCCGGCAAAATCCTTGAGCAGGGCGGCGAATTCATTCACCCGCACGAAGAGCTCCTGATAGGTGATATGCTGGTAGCCCTCTTCCAACGGTTCGGGAACGAAGTGAATGGCGGTCTTGTTCTTGTTGTCTTTTAAATGACGGTCGATACAGTTGTAGCTGGCGTTGATCTTGCCGCCTTTGAACCACTTAAAGCAAGGTGCATCGCTGGTATCCAGGATTTCGTCCCAGTATTCGTACCAGTCCAGAAGGTCGGCGTATTCCTTGTAACAATTGGGAAAATTGTCCAGGCTGAATCGTTCGTAAATCCCCTTATCCGTCATGTTGGCCTGGGCAATGAATTCGGCGGACGGATAGTAGTAGCCTTCCTCCTGCCAGTGCACGGCGATTTGCGCCTCTGATGTTTCGACAACTTCTTTGTCTGCCATAGGTCACTCTCCTCCGATTAAAGTTTGTATTTTTGTCGGACCGATCGTTTTCGGATGCGTTTCGTCACAACTGTGATTGGAAAGAGCACCCTTTAATTTATCCCCCCCTTTCCTTTTTGCTGGTTCATCGTTATCCTTGGTTGAAGCGAGCAAAGCTGCCCGTACCGGTTAGTGGCGCAGGATCCCATGAGAAAAAATATCGAAAGCGGTATCGAAGGTTTCCTTCAAAAAATTCTTTTCGTCGTTGATGATTTTTTTGCTGGTTTCCCAAAGAACGATGCCTGAAAAAAGAGACCATAGAATATCGGCAACTGCCGTTGGATGCTTGTCCACAAACATTTTGCGCTCGATTCCCTCTTCGAAAATACCGGCCATCACCTGCAATGAATTGCGGCTGAGGGTTTCGATCTCCTTGAGCAACTGGGGCGACAAATTTTTCAGGGTTTCGCTGGACTGCATGTGGAACATATTGATCAGGATCAGTGGATCGAACTCGTATACATCGAACATCGCCTCCTTGAGCGCGGTAAGTCGCTGATGGGCATCTTCGAGGGGCTCTGCGTTGACATGCTCCAGTCGGATCGTCAGGTATTGCAGGATCCGCAGGGAAAGTGAGGCGTATAGTTCGTCTTTGTTCTTGAAATACAAATAGAGGGTGCCGGGGCTCAACTCCGCTTCTTTGGCGATGTCTTCCATGGTCGCCTTGCCGAATCCTTTTTCGGTAAAAACCCGTTTGGCGGCAACCATGATTTGTTGTCTGCGTCGTTCGCGTTCTCTTTCTTTTCTTTCCCGAATCCCCATATTTTCTGAATTCCATTTATTTCTTTGATGAGCATATATATCCTACCTATTATTTGTCAAGTTTAATTTATTCATATTTTAGGTTTTTGGCCATATTTCTAGATTGGTTTTAGCAACCATCTTCGGGTGGGCGCCACTGTCATGCCAAAAAGGGGTTTCCCGGATGGAAAAATAGAAACTCAATATTATGCTATTGCATTTATATTTAATAGGATATCAATGGCATCAGGTAGGCTTCATGAGGTGAAATGCCACAGGCAATACCGTCGGCAATGGCAAATTCGTTTGATCGGAAGGGAATCGAATTTGGGTTGGAAAAATCAGTCAGGCAAAAAATGGGGATGTTGGATCAGTTTGTCCAGTTCCGTCTGAAGCAGACGAAGTTGTTCGCAAGAATCAAAGGAGAGAGTTGCACGGTAGGTCTTCCCTTCGAAAAAACGCGGCGGCTGGAGTTGAACTCGGGAATTCAGTTTCAACGATTTCAGCGTGTCGCAAAACGATTTTTCGGCCTGGCTCAATGACGGATACCGAATCTTTTTCAGCAGCAACCGAAGTTTTTGGACCTGCTGGGGAATGGAAATCTCCGAGTCATTCAAGATCGCATCGATCTTCCCGTTTCCGATCAGTTCAGCGACGGTGCATCGATCCCGCTTGCTGATGTCGAGGATCGCCTCCAGCAATTCCCGCTGAACGTTCAATCCGGCGGAGATCTTGCCGAACAGGTTGCCGAGGACAAGAGCGTCCGTATCGGTTAAACGGTTGATCTGCAATGCGACAGGCAGGGCGATGCTTCCCGACAGCAACCCGGCCTGCAGGGTCGCGGGCATATCGGCCACCGGCAAAATCCGGTCAATGGCCGCCTGACTGGCCGGCAATCCCGAAGCCGCCGCGATTTCCACCCGGGCTTCCGGCCGATTTTCAACCCTGCGGATCAAGGCATAGGCCCGGGCCTGTTCGACCACATTCAACGACCGCTGGCAGGCGTTGTCGGATACGGCCATTCGGGCGCATTGCGCCAGCGAAATCCCATCGACCACAAAGGCTGGGATCTCCTTCATGTTCATTGCTCTTGACGCCGAGATGCGACGGAACCCGCAGATGACGCACCATGCCTTTTCCTTTTCGATCAGTACGGGAGGCTGAAGAACCCCAACGCAGCGGATCGAGGGGGTCAGGTCGGATTTATCGATTGTAGTCGTGACCTTAAAGGCACGGTCGGACGTATCGATCCGGTCCAGGGGAACGGGTTGGATGTCATAATCCATGGTTTTTGCCGGAAAGCCGAGTCAAAGCTTCCACATAGCGGGCACGCGTGTTGTCGATGACTTCCTGCGGCAGAACCGGTCCGGGAGCGGTCTTGTCCCAATCCAGCGTTAACAGATAGTCCCGCAAATATTGTTTGTCGAAACTCTTCTGCGGTCCGCCGGGGGCATAGGTGGCCTCCGGCCAGAAGCGAGAGGAATCCGGTGTCAGGACTTCATCGATAAGGATCACTTCGTCGTCCATCAGACCGAATTCAAACTTGGTGTCTGCGATGATGATCCCTTTTTCCGATGCGATCCGGGCACCTTTTTTATAGATGTCCAAAGAAAGTTCTTTCACTTTTTTTGCCAGCGGTGCTCCGATTCGCCGCACCATTTCGTCAAAATCGATATTGATATCGTGTTTGCCCAGTTCTTCCTTGGTAGAAGGCGTGAAGATCGGTTCAGGGAGTTTCTGGGACTCCACTAAATCATCGGGCAGGCGGATACCGCACACGGTACCGTCTTTTTGGTAGGATTTCCATCCCGATCCAGTGATGTATCCGCGAACGACACATTCCACCGGCAGGGGCCGGGCTTTTTTCACGAGAATACTGCGGCCTTCCAACTCGGCCGCGTATGGCCGGCAGGATTCGGGATAGCTGGAAACGTCGGCGGTAATGACATGGTTGTTGACCAAAGAGGCCATGATATCGAACCAATACATGGAGATCTGGGTAAGAACGACGCCTTTGTCCGGTATGGGATCCGGCAAAACGACATCGAAGGCCGACATGCGGTCGGTCGCTACCATGAGGTAAGCGTCTCCCAGATCGTACATATCCCGGACTTTGCCTCGTTGCAGGAGCGTCAGCGCGGGAAAATCGGTTTCACGAACTGTGCGGGCCATGTATTTTCATTTCCTTTGATATATAATAAGGAAGCGCGATTGCGACGCAACCAATGGGTATCAAATGTGGGGTTACCCCTTGTCGGAAAGGGCGTTGAAGGCTTCAATGTAGCGACGAAGGGTCACCAGAGATTCGTCTTCGATGGAGAGAAATTGAATACCCGACTGGTAGCGGCCGGATTCCGCAGTGCGGGTAAAAACAACCTTTCCACGGATCGTAACCATATCCTCTTTCAAACCGACGACCACATCCACCGTGTCGTTTTCGTTAAAGGACACGTGGGTTTCCAGCATGATGCCCGATTCGGAGACGTTGATGGTCCGTCCCATGCCTTGCATCAGCTGTTTGTCATTTTCATCCAGATTTACGTAGTTGAGCAGATAAATGGAATCCACCCGGCTATGTTTTCTCTTTTCGTTCATTGGAGGCCACCTTCGTTTCGGAATTTTTCGAAATCACGGAACTGCAAACCAGATCCGCAGTAACCGATATACTTGTTGCCATATTATCGACGATGTTCTTAAATGTCGTAGAGAGTCGATTGTATTCTTTTTGCAGCGAAACCGCCTCGATCTTGGCGATTTTTATATTCTCCGATCCATAGATGGAAGCACCTTCCGGCTCATGGCCCAGATGCAAAAACGGCACGCTACCGAAAAAATCGCCTTTATAAAGGTGGCACAATAAAACCGGTCCGCTTTTTGTCTCGCGGACAACGGCCGCCCTGCCCTGCTTGACCACGTAAAGCTGCTTCTCTTCGCTGCTGGACTGCCGGATCAGTACTTTCGTGTCTTTGAGAATTTCATCCGTGTGGATTTTGCCCTCATGGTACTCCACAATCCGATCGGTCAACTGCTTCATCCGCTTATCCAGACTGGTCAGAAATGTTCTGAAATCCAGTGAAAGGGCCGCATATTCCTGGGCCAAACGCTGAGAATCCAGAACGCCCAACTGCACATTGCCCACCGCAATGGCGGTTGCCGTGCGGATGTGCCCCTGCAAGAGAAACGAAGCCATGCTGCCGATAAAAGAGCCGTCACCGACGCGGATAATGGGTATGGGAACCGAATCCACTTCCTTGACGATATCGACGACCCCCTCAAGGATTACCCAGATCCAACTGCCGTGCTTGCCTTCTTCGACAATACGCTCGCCGTCGAAAAAATCTTCTTCATCGACGACATACATGTAATCCACCAGAGGCCCCTTGACAATGGCGGTTTTGGAAAGGGTCTGCTTCAGTTCCGCAGTGCTGTCGTGACCGCTGGCCGGCCCGATTTTCTTGATCAGGCCGTCGTCTAAAAGTTTCATGCCCTCCAGGATGATTCCCATCCGACTTTTGGTAATCCGCTTGTCGGACATGATGGCTTCACGGGTGAATTCAAATGATCCGTTTACCCACCCGAAAAGGGAGTAAAGGGCATCGAGTCCTTCCAGATCGCCATTTTGGGCATTGATCGGATTTCCTTCGATGAAATAAATAAACCCGGGTTCGGGCGCATAGCGGTTGATCAGACGAAGCACCCCCGTGCTGCCGCTTGAACCGAGGAGTTGAACGATGTCCCCAAGCGACAGAAATCCCAGGCTTCCGGATAGAACCATTCTCTCATTCATTGCCAGAACCGGTCCTTACTTGGCCCACTTGAATTCTCTTTGCAACGATTTCAGGGTCTCCATCAGGCAGGCTTTCAACGCTACCCCCACGCCGGTCCCTTTTACTGCGCTTCCGGGAAAAGACGGCACTTTCAACTGCCGGTTCAAGTCCCTCTCCATCTGCTCCACCGACATCAGCGGAATCCCCTCATCGGCAAGATCTCTTTTGTTGTATTGGATAATGAGAGGAACTTTGAAAATGCTTTTTCCGTATTCTTTGAGGTTGGACTGAAGGTCCTTTAACGATATCATGTTTTTCTCACGGCGGACTTCGAGGGAGTCCGCCACGAAAACAATGCCGTCCACACCCCGTAAAACCAGTTTGCGCGTCGAGCTGTATTTCACCTGCCCTGGAACGGTGTAGAGTTGCACGCGGACATCGCAACCTTTGATTTTGCCCAATCCCATGGGCAGAAAATCGAAGAAAAGGGTCCGGTCTCCCTCGGTGTTGATGGAGACCATCTCCCCGGTAACCTGTTTTTTGTAGGACTTGAAAATATATTCGAGGTTGGTTGTTTTTCCGCAACGGCCCGGGCCGTAATACACGACTTTGCACTCGATTTCCCTTTTCTTCAGGTTGAAAATGGCCATAAAGAATTTCCTTAACGGTTTGTATAATGAATGCGCTGGCGCTTCGGTTAAACAGCGATGCCGTGCCCGCTGTGTTCGCATATCGGCTATGTACTGGCAACTTTTACATCAAGGCAGAAATCGCCCTGTTTCGGTCCGGCCTTGATTTCGGTTTTATTGGATATCATTGCCGTTCCCTTGAACATGGCGATGGGTGAGTAATATTGAACGTCGTCCAATTGATCTCCCACCTGCAATTCTTCGATCAATCCGCGATCGCTTTTGGAAATGATCAGGCTCAACATGCCGCCTGACTGAAAATTGACGTCGAATTCGACCATTTTTCCTTTTTGCGCTCCGCTGGTAAAGGTAATGCCGATGGAGGTAATATCCAGTATATCCTCTTCGGGTTCGGGCATGTTGAATTCGATACCGCCGCTTGCCGGCGCCTCGGCTTCGGTTTCAACCGGAATATCCGGAGCGGGCAGGGTTTTGTCGATTCCTTTTCTGTCGACAATCGGCTGCAGGTAGGTTCGGATCGACTCCATTTGTCCGGCAGTAAACAGATCGCCGGAAAACCACTGGTTGTACTGGTCGATAGCGTCGTCTACCGAGGCGATGGCAATTTTGCATCGCATGATGTTCTTCCCGGCCTCGACCCGGTAGACATCGTCCTTCAGCAGGGCCTCCAATTCGACGATAGCCCGTTCGAACTGCCCGAACTTGGCCAGTGCAACGGCTTTTTCGAGGTCGTTTTCGCCGAAGAGGTTTTTGATAAGGTTTTGGCCCTTTTCGGAAAGCTCGGGAGAGGAAGGCCCGGTCTCTACTTTTTCGGTCTTTTTTTCAAGCTGTTCGATCTTTCCTGAAATCATCTTCAGGAGGTTGTCCTTGTTTTTGAGCTTGTCGATCTTGTGGATCATGTCCGAGGCCGCATTGTACTTTTCTCTTGCTTCGGTAAAGAGCCCCTGAGTGCGGTATAGTTCCGCCTGACTCAGAAGGGATTTGATTTGCAGGCTGATATCCATTCACGATCCTGTTTGATTAACTGACCATCGAGCCGAGTCTTGTCCGACCCGGCGGATAGGGTTGAGTTTGGACCGGGTAGCCGGTTAATCGGCGAATCGGTCATCCGCTTGGGGACCTCGCCGGTTCGTCGCGAAACGATTCCCAATGAACCTAATGTTTTGTTTCAGCTGGTGTTTTATCCTGTTTGCCCTTTTTTTGTCAACAATTGAGAACTAACTTCTTATAAAATAAACATATTGACATTATTTGGCGGTATGCTATCAAAATTTCCTTCACGCGTTTCACCCGCACAAAAAAACGATGGATAACCCATTAACCCTTAAAGGAGCATGTTATGGACAAAAAAGTGACCGTAGTCGGTGCCGGAAACGTGGGTGCCACCGCTGCCCAGCGACTGGCCGAAAAAGAGCTGTGCGACGTCGTGTTGGTGGACATCGTCGAAGGGGTTCCCCAGGGCAAAGCCCTCGACCTGACCGAGGCCGCACCCATTGAAAAGCACGATGCCCACCTAACCGGAAGCAACGGTTACGAAGAAACCGCCGGATCGGACATCGTCATTATCACAGCCGGGATCCCCCGTAAACCGGGTATGAGCCGGGACGACCTGATCAGCACCAACGCCGGCATCATTAAAAGCGTAACCGAGCAGATCGCCAAATATTCGCCGAATGCTGTTCTGATTATCGTCAGCAATCCGCTGGATGCCATGTGCCATGTGGCCTTGGAAGCCTCCGGTTTTCCGAAGAATCGGGTGATCGGCATGGCTGGCGTTCTGGATTCGGCCCGCTTCAGGGCATTCATCGCCATGGAACTGGATGTTTCCGTCGAAAACACCCATGCTTTCGTTCTGGGCGGACACGGCGACACCATGGTTCCCCTGCCCCGCTACTCAACAGTGGCCGGAATTCCCATTACCGAGCTGATCTCCAAGGAGCGCATCGCCGAACTGGTGGATCGCACGGCCAACGGCGGCGCTGAAATCGTAAGTCTGCTGAAGACCGGCAGCGCCTACTACGCCCCGGCTTCCGCCGCTGTGGAAATGGCGGAGTCCATTCTGAAGGACAAGAAAAAAGTGCTGCCCTGCGCAGCTTATCTCCAGGGCGAATACGGGATCAACGACCTGTATATCGGCGTCCCGGTCAAACTGGGCAAGGACGGCGTGGAGCAAGTCATCGAAATCACCCTGACCGAAGAGGAAAAAACCGCGTTGACGAAATCGGCAGCCGCCGTTCAGGGGCTTAAAGACGATCTGGCAAAACTCGGCTGATATTCTTCCAGAAAGGGCATCTTGCGGTCCATATCTTCGTTCTTGCATTTTCGAAATCCTCAACGTGGTATTGCCACGCTTCCGGTTTCGAAAAAGCTGCGGCCTCGATCTGAAGCCGCAATTTACCCTTTCTGAACAAATATCGTATTACAAAGCTTTTATTATGGCCTCGGCCAGAGATCGATTAATACCGGGCAGTTCACTGATTTCATCCACGGTGGCTGCCCGGATTTTTTTGATGCTGCCGAAATGCTTCAGCAGCATCGCTTTGCGCTTGGGGCCCACACCACCCACCTGGTCCAGTGCGGATCCGACCATGTTCCGATTTCGGCGCTTGCGCTGAAACGTGATTGCAAAACGGTGGGCTTCGTCGCGGATCTGCTGCAGCAACAGCAACAGTCGCCCATCGTGGCCCAGGTTGACCGGATTGGCGCGGCCCGGAAGATAGATCTTGTCGTCGACCTCCCCTTTGCGCTCGTCTTTCTTGGCGATGCCGGCCAGATGAAACTGCCCGTCAAGTCCCAATTGCCCGATCACCGCCCTGGCGATGGATAGCTGCCCCTTGCCGCCGTCCACCAGCATCAGATCGGGCGCCGGGTTGTCCGGCCCGATCTTGCTGTAGCGTCGGGTCAGCACCTCGGCCATGCTGGCATAGTCGTCCTGCCCGCTGACCGACTTGATGGTGTAGCGGCGGTATCCCGCTTTGTATGGCCGGCCATTTTCAAAGACCACCATGGCCGAAACCGGGTTGGTACCGCCCAGGTTCGAATTGTCAAAACATTCGATGCGCAACGGCAATCGGTTCATTTGAAGATGGCGCTGCAGGCCTTCAAGCACCGCCGCTTCCCGGGAAGCCCGCTGCAGGCGCTCCCTGAGGGTGTTATCGGCATTGCTCCGGGCCATCTCCAGCAGTTTTCGTTTTTCACCGCGTATGGGCCGATGGATCCTCACGCGGCGCCCTTTCCATTCCGTCAGGGTCTCTTCCAGAAGCGTTTTTTCGCCAGGCAAATCGGGCACCAGCACCTCAACCGGGATGCCATGGGCCTGCTGGTAGAACTGGCCTAAGAACTGGCCCACCAGTTCGCCCTTTTCCAGCGCGGCCTGCACCAGTTCGAAATGGCGTACGCCCTGTAAAACCCCCCGCCGCAGGGTCATCACCGTGACCAGCCTGAAATCGCTGTTGCCGCTGATGCCAATCACGTCCCGGTCTATGAAGTCGGTGGTCACCGTCACCTGGCGTTCCAGGGTTTTCTCGAGGGCGAACATGCGGTCCCGAAGCGCCGCTGCAGTTTCAAAGTCCTCGTCGGAAGCGGCCTTTACCATCCGGCGGCGCACCCGCTGGATCAGTTCGGGGGTGCGTCCTTTCAGAAAAAGAATCACCTCTTTGACGATACCGCCGTATTTTTTGGGATCGACGGTCAGGCAGCACGGCCCCAGGCACTGTCCCATCTGATGATGAATGCAGGGACGCGTGCGGTTGGCCATGCTGCGGTCGCTGCATTTGCGCAACGGGAAGGTCTTGTTGATCAGTTTTACCGTCTGCCGGACGGCGTGGGCCGAGGAGAAGGGGCCGAAATAGACTGCGCCGTCTTTGGGCGTTTTACGCACGATTTCGATTTTCGGATAAACGGCGCGGATATCGATGCGGATGGAAGGATAACGTTTGTCATCCTTGAGCACCACGTTGAAACGCGGTCGATGGCGTTTGATCAGGTTGGATTCAAGGATCAGGGCCTCTTTTTCCGAGGCCGTCACCACCGTGTCGATGTCCGCCACCCGGCCGACCATCAGGGCCGTTTTGGGGCTGTGGGCATCGTGATGATGAAAATAGGACGCCACCCGTTTTTTCAGGTTAATAGCTTTGCCCACATACAGGATGGTCCCCTCGGCATCTTTCATCATGTAGACGCCGGGTTTATCGGAAATGCCGTCAATGACCCCCTGGAGTCGTTCGGAATCGGTCGGTTTCTCGGATGCATTCATGGGCTGGTTGCTTTATTGGCGGAATGAATCGGTCAAGGTGTCTTCGCCGCGGCGGTCAGGTTTCGAAAAGCAGTCGTTTTTTCAGAGAGCGGATGCGGTCCCGAATTTTGGCGGCCTCTTCGAAGGCCAGTTTTTTGGCCGCCGCCTGCATATCGGCCTCTAAAGACCCGATCAACGCCTCGACCTCCGTCCCACTTTCGAATTCGGCCACGGATTCTGCCACAGCCATGGGTTCCGTCTCCGGCGTTTCGTAGGCCATATCGAAAATATCGGTAATGTTTTTATGAATGGTGCGGGGCGTGATGTGGTGTTTTTCGTTGTAGGCCCGCTGTATGTCCCGCCGCCGGTCGGTCTCCTCCATGGCCTGGCGCATGGCGGCGGTAACGCGATCGGCGTAAAGGACCACGGTCCCGTTGACGTTGCGGGCCGCCCTTCCGAAAGTCTGGATCAATGAACGGGCGGATCGCAGAAAGCCCTCCTTGTCCGCATCCAAAATGGCCACCAGAGAGACTTCGGGGATGTCGAGGCCTTCGCGCAGCAGGTTGATGCCGACCAGGGCGTCAAACTTGCCCATGCGCAGGTCGCGGATGATGTCCATGCGCTCCATCGTGGAAATATCGGAATGCAGATACCGGACGGAAAGCCCGAGATCGGTGTAGTACTCGGTCAGGTCCTCGGCCATGCGTTTGGTCAGGGTGGTGACCAGAATCCGTTCGCCGCGTTGCTGGCGCGTGGTAATCTCCTGGTAAAGATCATCCACCTGATTGCGGGCTCCCCGAACGTGCACCAACGGATCGATCAGTCCGGTGGGGCGGACGATCTGCTCCACCACCTGACCGTCGGCCGCAGTCAGTTCGTACTCCGCCGGTGTGGCCGACACGTAAATGATCTGGTGGATACGTGACGACCACTCCTCGAATTTCAGCGGCCGATTGTCCAGGGCCGACGGTAGGCGGAACCCATAGTTGACCAGCGTCTCTTTCCTCGACCGGTCCCCCTTGTACATGGCCCGAATCTGCGGTACGGCGATGTGGCTCTCGTCCACGAAAATCAGAAAATCTTCTGGAAAGTAGTCCAACAGGGTCGGTGGGGGTTGCCCCTGCAACCGGCCGGTCAGATGCCGGGAGTAATTTTCGATGCCGTTGCAGTAGCCAATTTCCTGGATCATCTCCAGATCGAAAAGGGTGCGCTCTTCGATGCGCTGGGCCTCGATAAGGCGGTTTTCCTGCCGGAAGAATTCCACCCGCTGCTTCATCTCTTCGACAACGGTCTTGGTGGCCCGTTCCAGCTTGGCCTTGCCGGTGACGTAGTGACTGGCCGGAAAAAGGGTCGCTTTCGTCATGCTGCGCAGGGTGGTCCCTCGCAGCGGGTCGAACTCCTGGATGGCCTCGATTTCGTCGCCGAAATAATCGACGCGGATGGCCCGCTCTTCTTCGTAGGCCGGAAAGATCTCCACCCGATCTCCGCGCACCCGGAAGACGCCGCGGTGAAAGTCCATGTCGTTGCGTTGGTAGTGAATGGACACCAACTGGTAGAGCAGACGCTCTCTGGGCAGTTCCATGCCGGTTTCGATATCAATACGCATGGCAAGGTAGTCCTCCGGCGCCCCTAAACCGAAGATGCACGAGACGCTGGCCACGACGATGACGTCAGCCCGCGACAGCACGCTGCGCGTGGCCGAATGGCGCATCTTGTCGATCATCTCGTTGATGGACGAATCCTTCTGTATGTAGGTGTCAGTGGTGGGGATATAGGCCTCGGGCTGATAATAATCATAATAACTGACAAAATATTCCACCGCATTTTCCGGGAAAAGCTGCCGGAATTCATTGTACAACTGCGCTGCCAGGGTTTTGTTGGGCGCCAGAATCAGCGCAGGACGGTTGGCCCGGGCGATGATGTTGGCCATTGTAAAGGTCTTGCCGGAGCCAGTGACGCCCAGCAGGACCTGGCTTTTGGCGCCTTCGAGGACCTTCCGGGAAATGGCGTCGATGGCTGTGGGCTGATCGCCGCAGGGCATGAATTCGGATACGATTTTAAAGGCAGGCATAGATGTAAAAAAATGACCAAATGCCAAAGCGTCGAATTTGGCATTTGGGTTTTGTTGTTTGGAATTTATCTTTTACTGGGTGGTTGCTTTCCAGTGGGTGCCGTCAGCCTTGTCCTCGAGGACGATGCCTTCTTCCGCCAGGCTGTCCCGGATCTCGTCAGCCCGCTGCCAGTCCTTGTTTTTGCGGGCGGCCGTTCGCTCGGCCACCAGGGCGTCGATTGCTGAAGGAGAAAGGGCGATGCCCTGAAGTTGGCGGTCGGTGCGGGCGTCGAAGAATGCCTTCCAGGGCAGTTGCAGGATTCCCAGGATTCCGGCCATTTTCTTCAGATCAACGAACAGGCCCTCGAGTTGCCCTTTGGTTTCCGTTGACAGGCTCCCTTTGTCAAGAATCCGGTTGCCCTCTTTGACCAGGTTGAAGAACACCCCAACCGCTTTGGCGGTGTTGAAATCGTCGTTCATGGCTTCGCAGAAGTCCGACCAGTATTCGCCGGTAGAAGCGGTCTCGCTGACATCGGCGAACCCGGCCTCCCGATCCATCCGTTGAACAAGGCTGTAGATTTTTTCCAGGCCTTTGTCCGACTCTTTCAGATTCTGATCGGAAAAATCGATGGGGCTGCGATAGTGGTTGGAAAGCAGGAACAGGCGCACGCTCTCCGGATGGTAGGTTTTCAGAATGTCCTTGATCATCAGAAAGTTGTTCAGGGATTTGGACATCTTTTCGTTGTCGATATTCACAAACCCGTTGTGCATCCAGTAGCGCGCAAACGTGGCGTCATGTGCAGCTTCGCTCTGGGCGATTTCGTTTTCGTGGTGGGGGAAAATCAGATCCTTGCCGCCGCCGTGAATGTCCAGGGTGTCTCCCAGAAAATGGCTGCTCATGGCCGAGCATTCAATGTGCCACCCGGGCCGCCCCTTTCCCCATGGGCTGTCCCAGGAGGGTTCGCCGGGTTTGGCCGCCTTCCAGAGCGCGAAATCGAAAGGATTGCGCTTGTTTTCGTTGATTTCGATCCGGCTTCCGGCAACCATGTCCTCCAGCTTGCGGCCGGAAAGCTTGCCGTATTGATTGAACGTTTCCACGGCGTAATAGACGTCGCCATCTACGAGGTAGGCCACCTTTTTATCCATCAGTGTCTGTACAATGGAAACGATATCGTCGATGTGCTCGGTTACCTTGGGTTCGTGATCGGCCCGTTCCACGTTCAGGGCATCCATGTCCCGGTAAAATTCGTGGATATACTTTTCGGCCAATTGGATGGGGTCCATGCCCACCTCATTGGCGCGGTTGATGATTTTATCGTCCACATCGGTGAAGTTGCGGATGTAGGTGACCTGATAATCCATAGCCCGCAGGTAGCGGACCACCACATCGAACACCACCACTGAACGGGCGTGACCCACATGGCAGTAATCGTAAACCGTCGGGCCGCATACATACATCTTGACCTGTCCGGGGGTGATGGTTTCAAAGGGTTCCTTGGTCTTGGTCAGGGTGTTGTAAATCCTTATGGCCATCAGCAGATACCTCTTGGTCCAAAATTAAACATCGTTTGTCGTTGTTGCGGATCGAAGCAATGCCACGCACATGGCGCTGATGCCATCTCCGTCACCGATGGCGCCGAGCCCTTCGGTCGTGGTCGCCTTGATGTTGATCCTGCGCCGTTGTACTGCCATACAGTCGGCCATGCGACCGACCATACCTTCTTTATAGGGCATCATTTTGGGAGCTTGGGCAAAAATGGTGGCATCCAGATTGACCAGCGCCCAGCCTTCCTTTTTGATTTTGGCATAGACGGCCTTTAAAAAATCAATGCTGTCGGCGCCGCGGTAACGGGGATCGGTATCGGGAAAGTGCTCTCCGATGTCGCCCAAACCAGCCGCACCCAAGAGCGCGTCGCAGGCAGCGTGCACCAGCACGTCGGCATCGGAATGGCCCAAAAGCCCCTTATCGAAAGGGATCGTCACGCCGCCGATTATCAGTGGTCTGCCCCTTACCAGACGGTGAATATCGTATCCCAGGCCGATGCGTGTCATAATAGTCGTTTGTAATGGCTCTCCGAAGCCAATTCGCTGGTTTTTTAAAAGGATAACTTCATACCATACCTATAGATCGCCGTAAAGTGGCATGCGGGCAGTGATAAAGCGATCCGTGCTTCAACTAAACCTTGACCTTGGGCAAGCCGCTCAAGTAGAAAAGAGACCTTCTTTGCCAGGATCGTTGCATTGACTTTTGGCGCGTACATGCGGGCAGGCCATATTTCCTCGGGAGACGAGAGCGTGGATCTGAAAAAATTTGTCGCCGGTATTCTGGAATCCGGAAGAACGGCGTTGACCGAAGCGGAATCGAAAACAGTGCTGGGCACTTACGGTGTTCCGGTGGTGCTCGAAAGCGTTGCCGAAAACGCCAAAGAGGCCGCGCAAGCCGCATTGAAGATGGGTTTTCCCGTCGTGCTCAAAGGGCTTGGCGAAAAACTGCTCCACAAAACAGAAATGGGACTGGTTCACCTGAATTTGCAGGATGAGCCGTCCGTAGCGAAAGCGTCCGAGAAAATTCTTGCTGCAGCACCGGGCGCCCGGCTTCTCGTTCAGCCACAAATTTCCGGCGACCGGGAATTCGTTGTCGGCCTTTTTCGTGATCCGCATTTCGGGCCGGCCGTTCTTTTCGGGCTGGGCGGAATTTTCACCGAAGCCCTGTCGGACGTCGTTTTCCGTCTGGCGCCCCTTTCCCGCACGGATGTGGCCGACATGCTTGCATCCATCCAATCCCGCTCGCTGCTGGATGCCTTCCGCGGGCAGCAGGCGGTGGATCGCCAGACGCTGGAAAAAACGTTGATGGCACTGAGCGCCATCGCCATGGATTTTCCCGAAATTGCCGAAATCGATATCAACCCCCTCATCGCCACGTCATCCGGGACGATCAGCGCCGTAGACGCCCTGATTACGCTGGCGCCATCAGATCACGAAGAGCAGGAATGCCACCCCGTGCCGCCGCCGGCCATGCATGCGCTCTTCTATCCCCGTTCGGTTGCCTTTATCGGCGCTTCGGCCCAAATGGGCAAATGGGGCCACATGCTGATCTGCAATACCCTCGGCGGCGGCTACCAGGGCGACGTGGTTGCCGTCAATCCAAGGGGAGGCATCATCGCCGGCAAAACTGCCTATCCATCCATCGACGAGATTCCCGGGAATGTGGATCTGGCCGTGGTCACCGTTCCCGCCGCCCGCGTCAGGAATCTGATTCCCCAGTTAAAAGCCAAGGGCATCAAAAGCATGCTGCTGATCACTTCCGGCTTCGGCGAAACCGGCGAAGAAGGCAAACGGTTAGAGCGGCAGATGGTGGCCGAAGCCCGGCAGGCCGGCATCCTGGTCCTTGGCCCCAACACCATGGGCATCTGCAACCCGCACATCGATTTTTTCTGTACCGGCACGTCGGTCCGTCCCCTATCCGGTTCCACGGCCGTTGTGGCCCAGTCCGGCAATATGGGTACCCAACTGCTGGCCTTCGCCGAAGAACAGGGCATCGGCATCCGGGCTTTTTCCGGCTCGGGCAACGAGGCCATGATCACCATCGAAGACTACCTGGAAGGGTTCGAGGTCGACGATCTCACCCGCACCGTGATGTTGTATATCGAAAGCGTCAAACATGGCCGCCGCTTTTTCGAAAGCGCCCGCCGGGTGAGCCGTAAAAAACCCATTGTCCTGCTCAAAGGCGGCCAGACCCGCGCCGGGAACCGGGCGGCATCCAGCCACACCGGCGCCATGGCCACCAACACCCGGCTTTTCGATGCGGTCTGCCGCCAGGCCGGTATTGTCAAAGTGGATCAACCCATGGAACTGCTGGACCTGTCCGCGGCCTTTTCCTCGCTGCCACTACCCAAGGGCAACCGCATTGCCATTATGACCCTGGGTGGCGGATGGGGCGTGGTTACGGCCGACCTGTGCAGTCGGTTCGGTCTGGAAATTCCCGACCTGCCTTCGGACTTGATCGCCCGCATCGACGAAATCCTGCCCCCTTACTGGAGCCGATCCAATCCCATCGACCTGGTGGGCGAAAACGACACCACTCTTCCCTTGACCGTCATGGAGGAGCTCCTGAAATGGGACGGCTGCGATGCCGTCATCAACCTGGGCATTCTCGGGCGACGAATTTTTACCCGCCGCCTGGCCGATTGCGTGGTCAAGGCGGACCCTGCCTACACCAAAGCGTTTCTGGACGAAGCCGTAAAGATTTTCGCCGATTTCGAGACCGATTATGTGGCCGACATTGTACGCCTGATGGAAAGCTACGAAAAGCCAGTTCTTGGCGTGAGCCTGCTCACCGATGATCAGGACGCCACGGTGTATCGCGTGGATGGCCACGATTTGAAGGCGGTGTTCTACGAAACGCCCGAGCAGGCCGTAAAAGCGGTGGCACGCATGGTCGAATACCAGCGATTTCGTTCAAACGGGGCAGACTGAGGCAACATGCTTTTCAACCTGGACCCGTCCCTGCTGATCGGCGCCGCAGCCAGCTTTATGGCCGGACTGCTGGGCTATGTGATCGCCAGACTGTGGATCAAACCCATCGTGGGCTACAACATCGAAAAACGCAGGCTCAATCGTGAAATCACCCGCTATCTGCGAAGGTTGGAGACCGCCGAAAAAGGTCAGGCATTGGTGAATGCCCCTGAGGTTCAGGAAATATTGAAAGCGATTCGTAAATCCGTTACGAACCTCGCCGCCCGGAACAGCACGGAATTGCCTGCCTGGTATCGAATCTTTCTGGTAAGCCGGCAGGAATCTCCCGAGAAAGCGATGAAACTGCTGGCCCCGCTTGCCAAGATTAAAGATCACCATCAGATCCAGGAACGGGTTGACCAGGCACGCAAGGCCTTGAGACTGACTTGAAGATGGAAAAAGATTCAAAAAAGAGACCCAGTGGGATTTCTAAACCTGAAGGCACGGATGCGCTGCATACCTTCCTCATGGCCGATGACACCATCCGAGGTTCGGTGATCGACGGCACCCGAATGGTCCGCCGGATGCAGCGCAAGCACCAACTGGGTATCCTGGAGACCCTCATTCTTGGCCATGCCTACCTGGGTGCCTGCCTGATGAGCGCCGGCCTGAAAGGTAAAAACCGCCTGCAATTGCAGGTGGACTGTTCGGGTCCGGTCAAAGGCCTGGTCGTCGAGGCCAATGCCGCCGGAGAAGTGCGCGGTTTTTTAAAAAATGTCCCCATCCCTGTTGACAAACCCTTGGATAATTTCAACACAGCGCCCTTTTTCGGAGCGGGATTTTTGTCGGTCACCCGCACGCTGGAAGATGCCAAACAACCCTTTTCCGGACGGGTGATGCTGGCCCATGGGCGCCTGGCCAAGGATCTGGCTCACTACTACCTCACGTCCGAACAGATCCCCACGTCCTTCAACCTCAGCGTCAACTTCGACAGCCAGGGAAAAGTGGACGCCGCAGGAGGTTTGTTTTTACAGGTCATGCCCGGTGCCGACGATGGTGTCGTCGCCCAAATCGAAGCTCGGGTCGTGGACCTGCCATCCATCGGCATCGCATTTTCCCGGGAAATCCCTGCAACCCGTTTTGTCGAAGACCACCTGGGCGAATATTCGCCCCATTTCATCGACTGTCGGGATGTCGGTTTCGTCTGTCACTGCAACCGGGACCAGATCCGCAGCGTTCTCAACATGCTGCCCATGGACGAACTGCAGGACATTCAGGCCAAAGGTCCATTTCCATTGGAAATTCGATGCCATCATTGCAGCACCCGCTACCGTTTCGAGCGGGAGCATATCGATAGGATTGTGGCCGCACGATTTGCCGACAATTAAGAAATCCAAAAGGATCGCCGCAATTTGAGCAAGACCACCGAACCGTCCCAACACATCGGGATTCCCATTGCGGGCATCACCTTTTTCCGTCTGGTGCTCAATACTTCGAAACGCTTCGCCTACCCGTTCGCACCGGTATTGAGCCGCGGTCTTGACGTGTCCCTGACGGCGATCACCTCCCTGATCGCCGTCAATCAGATCACCGCCCTGCTGGGACTGCTGGTGGGCCCGCTCTCCGACCGGTGGGGATACCGCAAAATGATGGTTGCCGGCATGGCCATGCTGGGTGCCGGCATGCTGGCCGCGGCCTTTTTCCCCTTTTATGCCGTTGTCCTGGTGGCCCTGTTTCTGGCCGGACTGGGCAAGAGCGTTCTCGATCCGGCCCTGCAGGCCTGGGCGGGCAGCCATGTCCCCTTCGACAGACGGGCTTTGGTTATCGGCATCCTGGAGACCTCCTGGGCAGCCAGCACGTTGATCGGCATCCCCATGGTGGCCGTTCTCATCGACCGTTACGGATGGCGGTCCCCTTTCTGGGTGATGGGGATTTTGGGGATGGCGGGCGCCGTCACCATTTTTTTTATTATTCCCCGGGAAAATGAGATCCCCGACGCAGACCGGACAGTTTCGTGGGCGACCTACCTGGGAGCCTATGCCCAACTGGCCGGCAACAAGGCCGCCCTGGGTGCATTAGGATATGCTTTCTTCGTCAGTGCAGCCAATGACAATCTTTTTGTCATCTACGGCGCCTGGCTGGAAAAAAGCTTTGGCCTCGGCCTCGTGGCCCTGGGGATGGGAACCAGCCTTATCGGCCTGGCCGAACTGTTCGGAGAAGGGCTAACGGCGACGATATCCGACCGTCTTGGATTGAAGCGTGCGCTTTTCTGGGGACTGGGACTGACAACCCTGAGTTATTTAGCCCTGCCGCTTCTGGAAAATGCACTTTCCGCCGCCCTGGTCGGCATCGCATTGATATTCCTCACTTTTGAATTTACCATGGTGACCAGTTTTTCTCTATGCACCGAGATTCTTCCCGCTTCCAGGGCGACGATGATGGCCAGTTTTCTGGCTACAGCCGGGATGGGGCGGGTGCTGGGGGCGCTACTGGGCGGGTTTGTGTGGCAAACCGGCGGCATCTGGGCGACTTGTTGGCTATCCGGCGGGCTAACGGTCATGGGAATGGGCTGCCTGAAAATCGGGCTCTCCGATTGGCAGCGAAAAAGATAGCCCTTTTTGACCACCGGAAGCATTTCAAGGTTAACGCTAAAATAAATAGGCCAGCAAACCGGTGAAACCGGCAACGGGATGGATTGGAACCTTCATTTCAACCGACCGGCGGCCAACTGCAGCGCGCTGATGGTCTTGGCGTCCTGAATCTCCCCGGCGGCGATCATATCCAAACACTTCTGATATACGACGGGATGGACATAGAGCAGTTCGTCCGCGTCCAGGTCTTGCGTTGCCTTTTCCAGATCGGTGGCCAGGAAAAGGTGAATGCGTTCGTCCGAATAGGCCGGCAGCGGTGTGATTTCTGCCAGTTTTTCAAAATGCCGGGCCGAATAGCCGGTCTCTTCGACCAGCTCGCGCCGGGCGCAGGCCAGCGCCTCTTCTCCCGGATCCAGCGTCCCGGCGGGAATTTCCCAGATAAATCCCCCCACCGCGTGCCGGTATTGCTGGAGCAGCAGAATCCGTCGATCCGCCATTACCGGTACAATCGCGGCCGCACCGGGATGACGGATAATTTCCATCTCCAGGGTGACATCGTTGGGCAGGGTGACGTTTTCGGCGTAAATATCGAAAACGCGGCCCCTTCGGATCAGGGTGGATCGATTGCAGACCGCTGTTTTCATTTTTCGCTCCGGTGTTCCTGAACGATGTGATCGGCCAGTTCCCGCACCGGACGGCCGCCCGGCGACTGGGCATCGGGGTTGATGGCCAGCAGCGATTCCCAGGCCTTTATGGCGCCTTCTTCATCCTTGAGATCATGGAAGAGAACAATCCCTTTGTTGAACCGGGATATTTCGTGATCGGGGTCGATCTGCATGGCCCGGTCAAAGGCAGCGACCGCCTTTTCCGGTTCTCCGCTTCTTCGGTACATGACCCCGAGGTCCGTCCATACATTGGCATTTTGCGGTTGGATGGCCAGGGCCTTTTCATAGGCTTCGATGGACTGTTCCGCCTGGCCGGCGTCGAAATAAAGATGGCCCAGTTGAACCCAGGCCTCAGCGTCTTTTGGATTTTCGCTGGTGCGGGCCTTGAAAGCGTCGATATTTGCTTGCAGTTCGGCATTCATGGCCTGCGCACCCCCCATGGAAACGGGCGCAGCAAGCCTGCCGCTTTTATAAATGCCGAAGGCGACCCCACCGATAAATCCGATCAACAGGGAAACCACGACAAACCAGATCACGTTCTCCGATTTGACGGTGCCTTCTATTTTCTTTGAGCTCATGGTTCTCCTTGGTTTTCGGCCAAGCTGTCCGGTCTCCCGAACGGCCGGCATCGATTCGGCGATAAAGACTTGGTTTCGAATGGATCGGTGATACCCAATTCCGGGGCAAAAAACAAGAATGCCTTTGGCAGCGACCGTTGCGGATTATAAAGAGGCCTTTTCCCCGGCCGTTGTCCGGGAAAACTTTTGTCGATATTCGGGAATTTCGATCATCGGCGGTCGTTCGTGCTGCTCCAGAAGATGATTTTCTGGCTTCAAGCGGTTTCGGACCAATTGATATTGAATCATCTCATCGTGGATCTGCTGCTGGATCCGCATGCGCTCCAATGTCTCCATCCGGTTGAGGAAGGTCTTGATGATTACGAAGGCCATGCGTCCCAGGGCCTTGGTGTCCTGATTTTTGTGTACCCGTCGATCCAGATCCACCTGGGCCATGACATCCAGCCCCCATTTGCGATGGATGTCGATCAGCATACCGGTTTCGACGCCGTAGCCGATGTGGAAGGGAATTTTTTCGAATATGCTGCGATACCCCGCATATTCGCCGGAAAGCGGCTGAAGGAACTGGGTCATGTCCGGCATGAACATGGAGAAAAGCGGTCGGGTAACCAGCTCCGTGACCCGGCCGCCCCCCGTGGGGCGCAGTTTGTTTTGTCCGATGGCAATGGGTCGGTCGTAAAAGGCCTTGGTAAAACGGATGCGATCCCCGAGCAGCAGCGGACCCAGCAATCCGTAGGCGAAACGATGATGGATGTTTTTGATATCGGCGTCGATATAAATAATAATATCGCCCCGGGTCACATAAAGGGCCTTCCAGAGATTTTCTCCTTTGCCTTTGAATCTTTCCATCTGCGGCAGGATGTCGTCCGCCTGGTAGACCGTAACGTCATAGGAACGGGCGATCTTGCGGGTATCGTCCGTCGAACCGGAGTCGATGACAACGATTTCGTCCAGCAGCGGATAGCGTGTCATCAGCTCCGATTTCATGATGACGATCTCTTTGGCGATGGTCCTTTCCTCGTTCAGCGTCGGCAGGCAAAGGGAAATGGACAGCTTCTTTTCGTTCTTGGCGGCCACCAGACGCCCGATATCCTTGAACTCGCTGTGGTGGAAGGTGTTGGTGTCAATCCATTTCTCATTCATCGCAGGCTCCCTTGTCCATGGCCATCAAAAGGGCCGGAATTTGAGCGATGCCTTTAACCATCGGTTCGATTTCGATCATGGCGCCGTCCTGGTGGAAATTTTCTCCCTGGGTCAACCCGATGGTGATTGCGGGGATGCCGTTTTGCAGGAAAATGGACAGGGCCGTTTCGCTCGGGTCGCAGACCGCTTCCACCTCCAATCGCCGGAGAATGCGTGAAGCGCATTTGACCAGCGGGTGGTTGTGCCGCAACTGGGTGGCGTTGAGATTGCTGATGCGATCCAGCTTGATTTCGACCGCAAAGGACTTGTTGATGCCATCGACGATATCGTGGATATCGCTGTACAGTTCCCGGACCATCTCATCGGAGTCGCTCCGGATTTCGAATCCGATCATGGCGTCGTAGGCGATTTTCCCGTGGTTGAACCCGCCCGATATCTTGCCGATGACGATCTGGGTCCTGGGCTTCTGGGGCAGGCGCAGGCCGAGAATCGCGTTGATCACTTCATTGATGACCAGAATCGCATTGGGCATGTGATGGCGTCCCAACTGTTTTTCGGCGGCGATGCTGCAATTGATCACCCCCCGGATCATGGCCGAAGAGTAATAGTTCAGACGACCCAATTCCACGCTTTCCAGACAGATGGCCCCCCGGATCGGCCCCGGCCAGGCGCGCAACAACCGGCGCATTCCTCTTAAATTGCCCCTTCCCAGGCATTGCACGGGCGCCACCAAAACGATATCCGATTCGAAGACCAAATCCAGTTGCCTTAAAATTTCCGGCAGGGATGCCAGCACGCCCACGGCGGCGGAGTTGTCCGAAACGCCGACGCCGCTGATGATTTTGTCGGTCACCTCATAATGCTGGTCCGTTTCGAGTTCCGAGAAGGTATCCAGGTGGGCGACGATAAAGATCGCACCCTTTTCTTTTACGGTTCCCCGAATGACGCCCACCGGGTTGCCATGATCGTCGATGACGCATTCGTCCGTGTTGAATTCGGACAATCGCTCGACCAGACACTCGGCACGCCTTCGCTCCTGAAAAGTGGGGGCCGGAACCTGTCCCACCAGGACGATATTGCTGATGATGATTTCGCGAATCTTGCGTATCCGATCGACAAATGTCGGCAGTGCCTTGAGATAGTCTTCCATGTGGCCCTCAACTGTTCGATTTGCCGGCGGCTGCCGACAGTTGGTTGAGATGGGTTACCGTCCAATCCGGAGAAATCCCCCGACACGGTTCGTCTTCGCTGCGAAGTCGCAGCGACCGCCGGTCTCCGGCGAACAGAGCGGTCCTAAAGCCGGCTTCGGCGGCCGGCCGGATGTCGTTGCGCATGTCGTTGCCTACGTAAAGCACCGATTCGGAGGGTATTCCCAGGGATTCAAGTGCTTTTTTAGCCCGCTTGAAAAGGGTCGCCGAAGGTTTGGCACAGCCTTCCCGCCAGGAATAAAAACGCAGCCGCGAATCGAAGGCCGACTCGTACAATTCCTTTCCGAAGAACCACTTCAGCACGATGGGGGTATAAAATTGCGCGTTGGAAATGATTCCCATCGGCATTCCCTGTTCCTTGAACAACCGGACCAGCGTCCTGGCCCCGGGCATGGGGAAAACGGGGTTGGTGATCAGTTCGTAGGCCAAGGCAAACGCTTTTACCGCAGTAAGGTCCCGAATGCCTAAAATTTCCTGCCAAATTCTCACGATGTCCACTTCCGGAAAATCGATGCCCTTTACCCGTTGGCTGCGATGCTCCGCTTCGATGCCCCGGCCCAGTACCGACTGGAGCTTTCGGGGGGCGAGTTCGATTTCATGTCTCTTCAGCAGTTCCGGCAGCCGATCCATTCCGGTCGGCTGTGCTTGCACCAACCCGATCTCCCCGGCCCCGCTGGCCAGCAGGGTTCCGTAGATGTCGAAAAGGATCGCGCCACAGTCCTCCATCTTGGATAGAACCGCACGCACTCCGGTGGAAATCGGTTCCATGGGCCGCAGATAGTGCCGACAAATATCGTCAAAATCCTCCATAGGCAGCCCATTTGAGAAGGGAAAAAGTTTCGGGTCTGAAAAACGAGTGCAGCAGGATCTTTTTATCGATGCGGTGCCGGACCGGTTGATTGGCCACCCGGTCGTAGATCTGCAGGAGACGGTCACGGTAGCGGTCCATTCCGTAACGATCCAGAGCGGCCCTGCGATTTTTATCAATTACGCCCGGGACTGGCGCCCCTTTCCTGGCATCGGACAACCAGGGGTTGGATCGGACCAGTTCCTTTTTCGCGGAGGACGCAGCGATCAGCCGGGAAAGGATTTGTCGCTGGAATGCCTCGTCCAACAGGCCGAAATCGATGGTTTCCCTTCCGGTCAGCCGCTCGAAGGCCTTCGATACGTTGGCATCTGAAATCGCCAAACCGAATCGGTTGGTGGATCGGCGGACCGCTTCGTGCCAACGGTTGGAAAAATCGTTCCGGTCGATCCAGTCCAGGGGCACATCGATACGGTCGTAAAGGGCTTGCAAATCGACGCCGCTTTCTTCGTAATCGCTGCAGATATCCGGGATCCGGCGGCCCCACAGGGGTTTACCAGCGGTCCACGTCTCGAGATACGCCATACCGAAACCTTCGGAGACGCTGGTGGTGATCATCGACTGCGAGGCAGCGACAATGGATGCAAAGGGTGTTTTTCGGCCGACCTCGAAATCGACGGGCAGGCCGTGGGTCGAGGACCAGGCCACCCAATCCCGATAACTGGCTGTATCTTCAGGGCTGTTTGCCGGTTGGGTGATCGCCAGACGCTGGCCTGCTTTGAAAAACAGGGAGAGCAAGAGTGCCTCGCCCAGGTTTTTGCGCCGAATGGCCCGCACCGGGTAAAGGACCTGCTTCGTCTGCTGCCGGTTCGAATCCACGGGCATGGCCCGGACCGCGTTGGGGAGATGGTGAAGCCCCGAGTCATCCAGTCCGGCAGCCTTGAGTATAACCCCATCGCGCCGGTTGATCACCCCGTAGTGACAATCCTTCGGGTAGGGCTCATGGAAATAGACCTGAGGCCTGCCATCTTCCGCGAGGTCGTGAATCTGGAGAAAAAGAGCGATTCCGCGATGCTGCAGGTGCCCGATGACCTGAAGAAATCCCCTGTTTTTGGCCAGGGTCGGATTGTGGATGTGCAGGATATCGCATCCGTCGGACCATTTACGCTGCAACGCCCTGTACACCTGTTCGGCGACCTGTTCGGGCGGCGATGGCGGCTGCCCCGGTCGATCATAGCCCAAACCGGGGATCTCCTCCACCGCACAGGGCAATTGCATGGCCGCTCGGTCCCCCGTCAAAACCAAAAGGTCGCACGCATCGCCAAGCGCTGCGATCTGGCGCTTCAGAACGGTAGTCACCCCTCCGGTCTTGAGATGATAATGAGCAAAGGCAATCTTCATGGATACTTTAATTGTAGCCTGCGGGCGTTTTTTGTCAACTCTCCCAAAGGAGCTGCATCCTACCGTTGACATCTTGCTTGCTGCGGGCCATGCTTGGTTGGAAAGGCTTGAGGTCCAAACCAATCGCACCTTATTTTCGGGAGGATGGGGAGATGCCATTGTATGTGGTTCAACACGGAAAAAGCCTGCCAAAGGCGGATGATCCCGAAAAAGGATTGTCCGAGGAAGGAATACGGGAAACCCAACTTATTGCAAAAGTGGCCAAGGGATACGGCGTAGCGGTCTCCCGGATCGTTCACAGCGGTAAAAAACGGGCCCGCCAGACGGCCGAACGGATGGGTACCGCGCTCTGTCCGGACAAAGAAATCCAGAAGCTTAGCGGCATGAACCCTTTAGACGACGTTGCCGCATTTACCGAAAAGTTGCCCATAGATCAAAACATCATGCTGGTCGGCCATCTGCCGTTTCTTGAGAAGCTGATTGGCTTGCTGGTTTGCGGCGATGCGACGCGGACGGTGTTCAAGCTCCAAAACAGCGGCATTGTCTGCCTGGACAAGGCGTCGGATATCGAAAACGCGGTGATTCGCTGGGCGCTGATGCCCAACGTCGGTTGACAGGGCGGGGACTTATTGCGCGATCATCGGGCCCTATCGAGGCTTTTCCAGACGGATTCCGGAGAGGCGATGACCATGCTGTCCGGTTGAATGACGATCGTCTGGGCATCGGGCAGGTAGGCGTTCACGATCTTTTCGGTCTGTGAAACGAGCGCCCCGATTTTCATTCCCGAGAGCGTGTTGACAATTTTGAGGTCGTCGTCGGCCTGCTGATACAGGTAGCCGAGTCGATCGCAGGCGACCTGGTAATAATTCATTTCCCGGGCATAGCGCTTCATATAGGCTTGAATTTCGGCAATGAGCCGCAAATCGAACAGGATTCTCGGCGTTTTCAACGCTTCTTTTTCATCCTTGATCTTCGATTCGGTCGCTTTTTCACGGATTTCCGCTTTGATTTCCTCCATGCGCTTGGCCAGTTTCTCCCTTAACCGGGCCGCATCGGCCCTGCGCTGGGCCAATTGGTTGTTGAGAAGGGAGATGTCAGCCATGGTTTTTCGCAACTGCTCGGCGCCATTGGACGCGGCTGCCGCCACACCGGGGAACGCGGCCCACAGGCAGACCACGATGGAAATGATGGAAAATCCGGCAAGAATCTGTTTCAATGGTTTCACGGTTTAATCCTTTGCGGAACGGCGCTTACGGTTCATCTCTTCGGAAAGAAATAGCCGGGTTTTCGGATTTTCCCAGTGGGCCATATGCTTGACGTTGACCAGTTCGATCTGATCGCCTTGCCATTCAGACAAAATGGCCACGACTCGGGGCGACAGCCGGGAAAGGCCGTTTAGGGACAATCCTTTTCCTTTCCAGCGGGAGAGATGGGCGGCCGATTCCGGCGAGAGTTCCTCGATCCCGTTCAAACCCAACCAGTCTCCCTTCCAGGTCGCCAGTTGACGGGCCGCCTCCGGTTCCAGTTCCTTTAGCTCGTTTAAAAACAGATCCTTGCCTTTCCATTGGGCCAGACAGCGGGCCGTTTTCGGGGAAAGCACGGTCAATTTATGTTTCTGTGAATAATCGCCATTGCAGATTTGTTCTGAAATGAAATCGTTATCGACTTCTGGGCCAGCGGACGCGGCCTTTGGGGGATTCTTGGGCAATCGGCTTGTGATGTCGTTCCAGATGGCTTCCGTGGACAAGGGCGATACCGATACATCGTCGATGTTCAATTCCTCCAGGGCCCGAGAATGTTTGCCGATGAGTTCATGGGACTGCCGGATAAACCCATCGATATCGATATCGCTGGTTTTGGTGGCCATCAACGCCAGCAATTCGGCTTTTCGAGAAGAGTACAGCAGTTCTTCACTGTTCCAGGTGAGTTCGTCAACCGGACGCACCAGTTTTCGAATATACGTATCGCGTCGCTGGATGGCGGAAAGCCCCAATCCGATGCGAGGATCCGCCATGGCAGCCGAATCTTTGTTCGTCGGTTTCAAAAGATCAATGATCCCGTTGATTTCCGCATCGATGCCGGCCTGGTAATAGGCGCGCAGTTCCTCGATTTCGGCCTTTTTTGCCAGCAATTGGCTGCGCAGGCGCTCCAGGCTTTCCGCAACGGTTTTCAGGCTGGATTGGTCCGAAGCGTGCTGGTCCGGTTGGACCGGTGCCGGGGGTGGAGATGGTGGGGCGGGCTCCGGTTGGATGTTGGTTTCCGGAGCAACGGTTTCCGATGAAACCACTTTCGGTTCGACATCTTCAATGGGTTGACGACGCCAGTAGCGATACCCTGATAGAACAACAAGAATAAGGACGACAGCCGTGGCACCCAGGACGACCTTTTTCCGTTTGCTTGCTGCCGGTTTGCCGGCTTCCCGCAAGGCGGCAGCTTTCTTTTTGGGGGCATTGTCCACAAAATCCGCTCTTGGCAGCGGTTTGAATTGTATGTCCGGCTGAGGTTCAACCAAAGCGTCCGCGGGTTGTGTGCCTGTGGACTGTTCGTCCGGAACCGCTACCGTTTTTTTGACCTCGGATGTAGATCCGTCCGGTAAACGTTCCTTTTTATAACCATCCGTTGCGGTTTTCCGGTCCGGCTCTGTCGAGGTCGGTTCGGAAGCGCTCTCAACAACGGTTGGTTCCGGCGGCGATGTTTTTTCATCATCCTCTTCTTCCACCGCCACCTCTTTAAGGATCTCGTCGACGTTCGCCGAAATATCCTCTTTCGCTTTTTTGGCTTCATCCTCCGGCGGACCGGCTTCAGGTGCTTGGGTAGCTGCCGGTTCAGCTTCCGTTTCGGGCTCTACCGCTACTTCCAGCTCCCCCTCCGACGCCGGCGCCTCTTCTTCCGGTTTGCCGCCTTCGATCTGAGCCATAATGCTCTCAAAGGCTTCCTGCTGGTCCGTGTCCAGCGAATCATCGGAATCTGCGTCGTCTTTTTGTTCTTCTTTCTGTTCGGCATCTGCCGTTTCGGCGGCGTCCTCAGATGGCTCGTTCTCATCGGCGGCATCGGCCTGCCGAACGACCTTTTCCAGATCATCCGAAAAATCCGCCTCCGATACCGTACCTTCACCCTCCTCAGGCTCATCTGTCTCAGATTTTTCTGTGGCCGGATTTTCTTCGCTGTCGCCGCCCACCTCGATTTGGGACATGATACTTTCGAAGGCCTTTTGCTGATCTTCGTCCAGGTCGTCTCCCGCTTCGCTGTCGGTGTCTGAATCGACGCTTTCATCCGCGTCGGCATCGGCTTGTTGGGCGATCTTTTCCAGTTCAGCCGAAAAATCCTCCTCCGATATCGTACCGTCATCCTCCTCGGACTTGCCTGCTTCGGACTTGTCTACTGTGGCCGTATCTTCTTCGCTGTCTCCGCCGCCCTCGATTTGGGACATGATACTTTCGAAGGCCTTTTGCTGATCCTCGTCCAGGTCCTCCTCCGAATCGCCGCCAGGTTCCGCATCATCGGTTTCCTGCGTGTCGGCACCGGCCTCCTGGACCACTTTTTCCAGCTCGGCGGCAAAATCTTCTTCTGATACCGTGCCGTCATTCTCCTTGGCCTCTTCTTCCTCCGCACCCGACTCACTATCGCCGCTGCCTTCAATTTCTCCCATGATCTTGTTGAAGGCATCCTCTTCTTCGGCGCTCATCTCATCGGAGGGGCCATCGGCTTCAACGGACGGTTCTGTCCCGACATTCTCTTTTTTGGCGGACGAATTTTTCTTGTTTTCCGGCATATGGTTCAACCTGCTGATAGATTCCGCTTGACGAACGGTTGATTGCGTTTTGTCTTTTGTTTCGATCCGTTGCCGCGATTAGTCTTGTTTCTCAGTAGGGATATCGTCGAAAGCCTGCCAAACTTAAGAATTTTATCGGTTTTCGACGCCCCTTGGCATCGCCTCCCGATGTTCCAAAAAATGGCTGCGTCGCTACGCCGGATTTCACCGAATATAGCGGCTGCACCGGGAAAAGGGGCCGGATCAATCCTAACCTGATAAATTTCTTGATCATTTTGTCAACCATAGGTATATTTCGGGTTGGCTTTACGTTCGCATGAACGCTTTCAAAAAACTGGAAAAGCTGACAGGGAGGAGAAAACAGACATGAAAAAAACCATCATCAAAGGAACCGGTCGCTACCTTCCTTCACGGCTTGTCACCAACGAAGATTTATCCCGATGGATGGATACCTCCAACGAATGGATCATTCAGCGCACCGGCATTGAGCAGCGCTACTGGATCCCCGAAGAAGGAGGGGTCGGTGTCTCTGATTTGGGGCTGGAGGCTTCGAAAATCGCCATGTCGCGTGCCGGTTGGGAGCCCGGAGACATCGATCTGATCATTTTTGCAACATTGAGCCCGGACCTGTTTTTCCCCGGCTCCGGATGCCTGTTGGCCCACAAGCTGGGCCTTACCACCACGCCAGCGCTGGATATCCGCCAGCAGTGCACCGGTTTTCTGTACGGCATGGCGACCGCCGACGCCTATATTCGCAGCAGCCTGGCCAAACGCATCCTGCTGGTCGGCGCCGAAGTCCACAGCAGCGGTTTGGATATTTCAACCCAGGGCCGTGACGTGACCGTTATTTTTGGAGACGGGGCCGCGGCTGTCTGTCTGGAGCATGTGGAAACGGATAATAAGAAGGCCGGCGTGCTGGCCTCCTGCCTGCACGCGGACGGTTCACTGGCGGAAAGCTTGATGGTCTATGCCCCGGCCTCCCGTGAAAATCCGCGCATCGACGAAAAGATGCTGGAGGAACGCAAGCATTTTCCGACCATGGACGGCAGGAACATTTTCAAGCATGCCGTTCGCAGGCTTCCCGAAGTGGCCGGAGAGGCGCTGAAAAAAGCGGGAGTTCCGCTGGAATCGGTGGACCTGTTCATCCCCCATCAGGCCAATCTGCGGATCAATCAGGCGTTCGCCAAGTCTCTGGATCTACCGGAGTCCAAGGTGTACAACAATATCCAGCGCTATGGAAACACAACGGCGGCCAGCATTCCGCTGGCACTGGACGAAGCCATCGAAAAAGGGCTCGTAGGATCGGGAAGTACCGTTATGTTCCTGGGATTGGGTGCCGGGGTGACCTGGGGGTCGGTGCTTTACCGGTTTGCCGACTGACGTGTCCCGATTCATCATCAAAACGATTGGGCTGGATCAAGCCAATCGCCTTTTGAACAGCATCTGCAAATAGCGGCGGTTGATGGGGTCGACGCCGGAAAAATCGTGTCCGGCGTCGCGATTGCGAGCCGCCATTTCGGCGCGTAGCTTGCCGGCGGTCACCTTTCCCAACTCGACACCGAACTGGTCGAAAGGGTTGATTCCCCATACAAAGGCTTCAAATATCGTTCTGGCTTCGTAAAAAGCCAGCAGCCGTCCGACACTTTCCGGCTCCAAATCTTCCACGACGATGGTGGACGACGGCCGGTTTCCGGAAAAGGATCGGGCCGGGTCGCTATTTTGTTTCCCCGTTGCCAGTGCCGTGGACTGGGCCAGCATGTTGGCCCACAACTCCTGTTGGTGCCCCACCCCCTTGAATTGCCCTTCATCAAGCTTTGTCTGCGGATTCAGCACGCCGATGAAATCGATGGGAAAGGCCTTGCCCTGATGGGCCAGTTGAAAAAAGGAGTGCTGGGCGTTGGTTCCCGGTTCGCCGAAGATCATCGTTCCTGCTGCTTCGTCCAGTTTCCTGCCGGAGGAATCCACCGATTTGCCGTTGCTCTCCATGTTCAACTGCTGAATATGGGCGGCCAGTTTACGCAGCGGAAAGGCGTAGGGCACGATGCCGGTCTGGGGGTAGCCCAGAAAGCTGGTGTTCCAGACACCGATCAGGGCCGCGATGAGGGGTAGATTTTCACTTGGGGGAGCTTCTATCGCATGGCGATCCATCTCTTCGGCACCTTTGAGGAACCGTTCGAAACGCTCAACGCCCAGATAGAGACTCAGCGGGACAGCGCCGACCGCGGAAGTGACGCTATACCGTCCACCGATAAAATCAAAGATGTGAAATGCGGCCAGTTCCTGGCCTGTACCTTGATCGCCCGGACTGCCTTTGCTGGTTACCGTTACCATATGACGCGAAGGATCCAGCCCCACGGCCTCCATGTGCCGGCGAACCAGATTTTCGTTGGCCATGGTTTCCACGGTGGTGTAGCTTTTGGAGATGATCACCCAAAGGGTCTTCTCGGGAACGATGCGTGACCACACGCTGGCAAAATTGTGGATATCCACATTGGCCAGAAAATCGAGGGAGATTCCTTTGTCGGCAAAAGCTTCCAGGGCACAGGCGACAAACTCCGTTCCCAGATAGCTGCCCCCGATCCCTACCACCACCACATGACGGAAGGGTTGACCGGTGCTGCCAGCGATCTCGCCTTGATGGACGGCCGAGGAAAAACGCTGAATTTGCTCCAGGACGTCTTGAAGGTCAGCCGCGGCATCCCGTCCGTCCACCATGACCGGCGCCGATGAAAAACTCCGGGCCGCCATGTGCAGGGCTGCCCTGTTTTCGGTGACATTGACCTTCTCTCCGCTGGCCATGGAGCCAAATTGTTTTCTGACGCCGGCGGCCTCGGCCAGTTCAAGCAGCAGAGCCATGACCGATTCATCCACCCGCTGACGGCTGTAGTCGTAAAACAACCCACCGCCCGCGGCGCTGAAGGAATCCAGGCGCCGGTCCGCGGCAACGAGACATTGGAGATGATAATCCGGCCCATTCATCCGTCCGGCCTGTTCGATCAACCTTCGGTGCAGGGGATGGTGATGAAAACGGTATTGGGTCATGATGGGTGTCCTTGCAAAAAGTCACGTGGTTGACGACTTCGAAAAAACTCCGGGACTTTCACCTAAACATCGGACAGGATAATGATGCTTGCGAATCCGGAATAATGAGGTTTTTTTGGACTTAGCTGAGCAGTGACGAGGGATAAAAGTAGTTCACAGTTATATGGTATCTTTACGAATTTTTCATGATTCGTCGCGGGAGTCCTGAAAGATGGCACTGGATTCCATTGCCCTGTAGGACCGCGAGCAGGAGATGCTGTTGGCCAGCACCGAATGGATCTTGTTAAGCGGGGCGCAGCCGTCCATGCATCCGGGGAAATGGTCCCGGTCCGTGCATTCCCGGCAAGGACTTTTTACCAGGTAGCCGATGTCGAAATCGAAGCGATGTCTGTAATTGTTGGCCATTTTTACGATCATAGCAGGTGATGGTTGATTTCCCGGCAACGGTTTGCCGTGCCGGAGCGTTTAACTTGATCTGTTGATTTTTATGATTAGCATACACGCCGGGTCCGCACAAGAGGCAACCCTTGGTTTGCCGGGGCTTGACACAACGACGGGTTTATCTCTATCGTGCCGGAATCTATTTGAACCCATCTTTTCGATCAGGAAAAACAATGACCCAACAACCTTCTTTGCGCAGAGCTTTTGCCCTTCGGTCCCTAGTACAATTCCTCGTTTTCGCTTCACTGTTATCGGCCGTCGCCGTGGGCCTTCACTGGTATTTCCTGGACGCCGGAGTACGACCGAGCTTACGTAACTATTCGCTTTTGTACGCTTTTTTGATTTTTTTCGGCCTGCTGCAATGGATGTTTCTGAAAAACACGCTGTCCAAACTGCTGATCCACAGCCCGGCGCCTTCAGCCCCAAAACCCAAAAGGGCGACGACTCCCCGGGAAACCGACGTCGACCGGAAAAAACGCGAAAAAGAAAACAAACGTCTTTTTGTGCACCTTTTCGCTGTGCTCCAGCGTGAAGGAAGGCTGATGGATTTTTTGCAGGAGGACCTTGACCGGTATGAAGACGCCCAGATCGGTGCAGCCGTGCGCAGCATTCATGCAAACTGCAAGCAAACCGTAAAACGGTACCTCTCCCCGGAACCGGTCATGCAGCAGCAGGAGGGCGAGACCGTCAAGATCGAGGCCGGATTCGACCGACAGGCAATCAAGCTGACGGGCAACGTGGGTGATCAGCCCCCCTTCACCGGAATTTTGCGCCACCGGGGATGGCAACTGAAATCGGTTGCCCTTCCCAAATTGTCGGAGACGGAAAACGCCGACCTCATCGCCCCCGCGGAAGTGGAAATCCTTTAATCGCTTTTGCATTTGAAACCAACACCAGCGCCGGATTCGGCCGATACCGACCGATGCGACCTTTATGGACCGGCGGCGAGGAGTTCTCTTGATTTCAGATAGACGTTATGTTGTGGGAATCGACCTGGGAACCACCAATAATTCGGTGGCTTATGTGGATCTTGCCTCCAGCGAAAACAATCCTGGCAAAATCCGAACATTCCCGGTACACCAGTTGGTCGGCCCCGGCGAGTTCGCCCCCCTTTCCGTATTGCCCTCATTTTTATATATCCCCGGCGAATACGATATCGCCGAACAGGATATGGCCGCCCCGTGGACCGTCGACCAACGCAGCCGGGATGACCGAAATTTTGCCGGCGCCTTTGCCCGCGACCACGGCGCCGCGGTTCCCTTGCGCCTGGTCTCTTCCGCCAAAAGCTGGCTGTGCAACAAAGACGTCGACACCCGGGCCAGGATCCTTCCCTGGGGCGCCGGAGAAGATGTATTCAAGGTGTCACCGGTTCACGCTTCGGCTGCCTATCTGAAACATATCCGCAAGGCATGGAACGTTGCCATGGGCGACGAAGAAGAAAACTATTTAGAAAAACAAATGGTTATTCTTACCGTCCCTGCGTCCTTTGACGAGGTGGCCAGGGATTCGACCCTCCAGGCCGCCCGATCCGCCGGGCTTGGCGATGTGATTTTGCTCGAAGAACCCCTGGCCGCGTTTTACAGCTGGTTGATCGAACACGAAAAGGACTGGCCTGATCATGTGGCGGCCAATCAGTTGATCCTGGTATGCGATGTCGGGGGCGGCACCACGGACTTCACCCTGATCGCCCTGCGCGAGGTGGACGGAAGCCCCCGTTTCGAACGCATCGCCGTCGGCGATCATCTCATTTTAGGGGGCGACAACATGGATCTTTCCATTGCCGGTAGTGTTGCCCGAAAGCTTGGCAAAACACCGCAGGCCATGGGCCGTAATGATTGGAAAACCTTGTGTCATCAGTGCCGGCAGATCAAGGAGCGCATCCTGGAAGGGTCTACCGACAGCGGCCGAATCACGATTATGGGAGCCGGTTCCGGACTGATTGCCGGCACCATAACGGCCCGCATCGACCGATCCATGGTGGAAGCCATCGCTCTGGACCGCTTTTTCCCGCTATCCGGCACCTGCGAACAAACTGAACTGCCGGCCGGCGACGTTTCGTGGGGCCTGCCCTACGAAGCCGACACCGCCATTAGCGGGCACCTGATCCGTTTTCTGGACCGCCATCGGGAGGCTGTCCGGGCTGTCATCGGCAAGGATCAGACCGCCCCGGACCTGATTCTTTTCAACGGCGGTGCGCTCAAAGCGCCGATCCTGCGCAGCCGCATCCAGGAGGCGGTAAAGCAGCACTTTTCCCTGGAAACCACCCCCCGTTCCCTGGACAATCGGGAGATGGATCTGGCCGTATCCCTTGGAGCGGCTTACTACGGCATGGTGAAATCCGGGGTCGGCGTACGGGTGGGCAGTGGAAGCCCGCGCAGCTATTATGTGGGGGTGGGCGACGACGCCAACGGCAGCGGCAAGAAGAGCAGGCAGGCCGTTTGCCTGGTGGAACGGGGACTGGAGGAAGGCAGTACCATCTCCCTGCCGGATCGTCCGCTCAAGGTTCTGGCCAACCAACCGGTTTCCATCGATTTATTCAGCTCCAGCTACCGTTCCGGGGACCGCATCGGCGACCTGGTCGAGGTGGACGACACCCTGACCGCCCTGCCCGCCTTGAACACCGTCATTCAATTCGGCAGCAAGGGGGTCCGCGCCGAAATTCCCGTGAACCTGGAGGCCGGCTACACCGAAGTGGGCACCCTGGAGATCTGGTGCCAGTCGTTAAGCAGTACCCACCGCTGGCAATTGCGCTTCCAACTGCGTGGCGACCAGAAGCCCATCGAGGTGAGCGAGGATGACGTTTTCGAAGCCTCCCTGGTCCAAAGCGCCTGCGAAACGATTCGAGAAACCTTTACGTCGCCAACCGGAAAAGCGCGTCTGCCAAGGATCATGGCGGACATTGCCGCCGTTCTGGATCGCCCCCGGGACAAATGGCCGTTGAGTCTGCTGCGGACGTTGGCCGATACCCTGCTTGAACACGAATCGGCCCGCAAAAAATCCGCCGAGGCGGAAAGCCGCTGGATGAACCTGCTGGGATTTTGCCTGCGGCCGGGAATCGGTGAGGGGATGGATCCACATCGGGTTAAAACACTCTGGAAACACTACAAAAAAGGTCCGATGCACGCCACGGCGGCCCAAGTGCGTCTGGAGTGGTGGATTCTGTGGCGGCGGGTGGCCGCCGGGCTTACCGCCGGACAGCAGCGCCAGGTGTATCAGGATATCGGATCGTTTCTGGTGCCGAAGAAAAAATCGCGTTTTTCCCGCCAGGAGCTCACGGAAATGTGGATGGCCATCGCCAACATGGAACGTCTGCTGGTCAAAGACAAGATCGTCCTGGGACGCCAGTTGGTCCAGGGCTTTCAAATCAGAAAACCCCAACCCCAACTGCAATGGGCACTGTCCCGCATCGGCAGCCGCGACCCGCTTTACGGTTCCATCGATCGGGTGATCCCGCCCGGAGAGGTGGGCCGGTGGGTCGAAAAGCTCCTTTCCATGAGTTGGAAAAATCCCAAACCGACCGTGGAAATGCTCTCCCAACTATGCCGGAAAACCGGCGATCCCTTGCGCGACATCGACGAAGACACACGAGGCAGCGTCGTGGGCTGGATCGAATCGGCCGGAGATTTCCCCGAGGCGCTGGCCCGCATTGCAACGCAGTCGATCCGCCAGCAACAGGAGAGAAACACCGTTTTCGGCGAATCGCTGCCTGCAGGCCTGATTTTAGACAACGACCCGTTTTGACGGCCTCAATAGGCCTGTTCCTGTCGGATCGCCGGCTGGACTTTCCCCACCCCCGATGCTAAAGTGAGTCTGCCTTCCCCCATGTTCCCCAAGCTGGATGTCCGTTTACCCGTCTTTTCGAAAGGAACGGATTGATGACAGGTGACAAACTCGCTGCCGGACGACTGATCGGACTGTTTTTGCTGGGTGTGCTGCTGTTCAATTTCCCCTTGCTGTATCTTTTCAACCGTCCGGCGCTTTACCTGGGCATCCCCGTTCTCTATTTCTACCTGTTTGCCGTTTGGCTGATGATCATCTTTTTCATGCTGCTGATCAGTCGCTATAAGTCGGATAAATCGTTGCCCGATAAAAACGAATAAAGGACGCTTCAATGCTGGCTACGGAAACCGTCATTTTCGTCTCCCTTTGCTACATAGGCGCTTTGTTCGCCATCGCCTACTACGGAGACAAGCGGGCCGATTCCGGCAGCAGCATTATCAGCAACCCATACATCTACGCCCTGTCTCTGGCCGTATATTGTACAGCCTGGACGTTTTACGGCAGCGTCGGCCGGGCAGCGTCGGCCGGGCCCGCCTTTCTCACCATCTATCTGGGCCCCACGCTCATGGCCACCTTGGGATGGTTGATCCTAAAAAAAGTCGTCCGGATTTCAAAAGTTCACCGCATTACCTCCATTGCCGATTTCATCGGCTCGCGTTACGGGAAAAGCATGACGCTGGGCGGTGTGGTCACTGTCATCGCCGTATTGGGCATCATCCCTTACATCTCGCTGCAGCTCAAAGCGATCTCTTCCAGTTTTCTTCTGATTCATCAATATCCGTCCCTGGAGCCCCTCTCCTATCCGGCGGGCATCGGAATCTGGAGCGACACCACCTTTTACGTGGCCCTTTTGCTGGCGGTCTTCGCCACTCTTTTCGGTACCCGCAACCTCGAAGCCACCGAGCGCCATGAGGGCCTGGTGGCGGCCATCGCCCTGGAATCCATGGTCAAACTGGTCGCTTTTCTGGCCGTCGGGATTTTCGTCACTTTTTTTATTTGCGATGGATTGGCCGATCTGGGGGAAAGGGCCATGGCATCCGTCGAACTGCGCCAGCTTCTGACCCTGCCCGAAAACACCGGCGCCTATTCCAGTTGGGCCGCCCACATCTTTCTTTCCATGATGGCCATCGTCTTTCTGCCCCGCCAATTTCAGGTCATGGTGGTGGAAAATGTCAACGAAACCCATCTCAACAAGGCCATCTGGCTCTTCCCCCTTTACCTGGTCGCCATCAATCTCTTTGTTCTGCCGGTCGCCTTCGCCGGCATGCTCTCCTTCGGCCATAGCGGCCTGGATGCGGATATGTTCCTCCTGACGCTGCCCATGGCCAATAAGCAGGTCTTTTTGACGCTGCTGGTCTTTATCGGCGGCATGTCCGCGGCAACCGGCATGGTCATCGTCGAAACGGTGGCCCTGTCCACCATGATCTGCAACGATCTGGTCATGCCCCTGCTGTTGCACATGCCATCGCTGAAGCTGGCCCAGCGCAGCGATTTGAGCGGCATTCTGCTAACCATAAGGCGGATGGGCATCATTTTCGTCCTGCTCATGGGATATGCCTACTTCCACTATGCAGGGGAATACTACACGCTGGTTTCCATCGGCCTGGTCTCCTTTGCTGCGGTGGCCCAGTTCGCCCCTTCCCTGCTGATCGGGATTTTCTGGAAAAGGGGCACCCGCACCGGCGCCCTTCTGGGACTGCTGGCCGGATTTAGCATCTGGTTTTACACACTTTTCCTGCCATCGCTTGCCGGGGCCGGATTGATCCCCCAGGATTTTCTGGAGCACGGCCCGTTTGGTATCGCCCTGCTAAAGCCCTTCGAACTGTTCGGCCTGGATGTGTTCGACCACATCACCCATGCGGTGTTCTGGAGCATGCTGGCCAATGTGAGCTTTTATTTAGCGGGCTCCCTTTTCAGTCGACCGTCGGCCCTGGAACACACCCAGGCAGCCATGTTCGTGGACGTATATCGATATGTGGGCCGGGTTCACGATTCATCCCTCTGGCGGGGAACCGCCTACCTGCCCGACCTGGTCTCCATGCTGGAGCGCTTTTTAGGGAAAGAACGGACCGAAGCGGCGTTGGACAACTACGCCATGGCATACGGGATCAATCGGGACCAGTCCCTGACCCGCGATCCCGGCCTGGTCAACCATATTGAAAAACTGTTGGCCGGAGCGATCGGGGCGGCATCGGCAAGGGTGATGGTCGCTTCGGTTGTCAAGGAAGAGCCCCTGGGAATCGACGAGGTGATGGACATCCTCAACGAAACCCGCCAGGCAATTATCTACAGCCACGAACTGGAGCGGGCCACGGCGGAATTGCGGGCGGCCAACCAGCGTCTTCAGGAGTTGGATCGACTGAAGGACGAATTTATATCCACGGTTTCCCACGAACTGCGGACGCCACTGACGGCGATTCGTTCCCTGGCGGAGATCCTGCACGACTATCCCGAAACGACACCCGAGCGTCAGCAGGAATTTGCCGGCATCATCATTCGGGAGACCCGGCGGCTGACCCGTCTGATTACCCAGGTTCTCGATTTTCAGAAAATGGAGATGGGCCGACTGCGATGGACCATTGCATCAGTGGATCTGAAAGAGGTGCTGGAAGAGGCGGTCAGTGCCACCGGACAATTGGTAGCGGAAAAAAACATTCGGATGCGGCTGCACCTGCCCGATGCTCCGCAGCGCATTTACGGGGACCGCGATCAGCTGATCCAGGCCATGGTGAACCTGATTTCCAATGCCGTCAAATTCTGCCAACCGGAGACGGGCCGCATCGATGTTCGGTTGGCGGCTGACGAAAAGGGGGCGACGGTATCGGTGGCGGACAACGGCATCGGTATCAGCGAGGCAGACCAGCGCCACATCTTCGATCGCTTCCATCAGGTGATGGATCCGGCCCGCGGCCGTCCTGCCGGAACCGGCCTGGGCCTTTCCATTACCCGCCGCATCATTCGCCATCATAAAGGGGAACTGACGGTGAAAAGCCAGCTCGGAAAAGGTGCTACCTTTTCCTTTTTCCTCCCGTGGAAGGGGCTGCCCGCCTCAGCGACAGATGAAACATCCGGATGATACAGATTGATCTGTCAATCGGTTTCGGATCCATTTTTCCTTACCGTCAACCGCTCGCGATCCCAGGCAACATGCGCCCCGGATTGCCGACTGCGCAGATTGCACCGGTATTGGGTGCAGACGGCGCATTCCGGATCTTCGCAAGGGTCCATGTGAACCAGGACGCCGGCATTGCCTTTGAAGTGGTCGATGAGCATCCGTTCCACAATTTTGGCTTCGCTGTGGGCATTTTCAAGGAACAGATCCCGGGGAAGCACAAGGTGCAGATCAATATGCACGAAATTTCCTGAACGCCAGGCCCGCAGTTGATGGATATCGATCCAGGCCGGCTTGCGATGGCCTTCCAGCACATGGGAAATCTCGTCCAGCAGCTCGGGGTCGGAGGCGTCCATCAACCCGGAAAAGCTCTGCCGCACCAGCTGCAGGCCGGTAAGCAGAATGTGCAGCCCCACCAGGCAGGCCAGCGCGCCGTCCAACCACAGCCAGCCGCTCCAGTACACCAGGACCAGACCGACCACGACACCCGCCGAGGTGTAAACATCGGTCAGCACGTGCCTGCCATCGGCGATCAGCGTCAGGGAGTTCGTTCGTTTCCCCACCCGCACCAGGCCCAACCCCAGCAACAGATTGACGACGGAGGCTGCCAGCAAAATGAGCAGGCCCGTCTGCAGGTTGGGCAGCTCATGGGGCTTGGCGAGGTGGGAAATGCCGGTTTTAAAGATTCCGATGGCGGCAAAAATGATCAGCGCCCCTTCGAATCCCGCCGAAAAGTATTCGATCTTGCCATGTCCGTATGGGTGATCGGCATCCGGCGGCTGGGCGGCCATCCAGATGCTCGCTACGGCAAAAGTGGCGGCCACCACATTAATGATGGATTCCAGCGCATCCGAGAGAACCGCCGCGGAGTGGGTCAGGTGATAGGTGTAAAATTTAACGGCCATCAAGATGATGGCAACCAGCAGAGAGATGAGGATGGCGCCCATGCGTCCACCATAGCCTTTGCCAACGGAAAGATTTTTTATTTTTTCTGGTGTCATGGCTATAGGAAATATACGCCGGGCGGACAAAAACTTCAATACGAGGACTACGAATCTGCTGCCTTGCGCTTTTTGACAAACACCGTGACACGGTAACCGAAATCGGGTAGGGTGCATTGGTATTCATGGAAATGCGCTTTCCTATTTCCTCTCGATAATTTCTGGCAACAACGGAAGAGTAAACCTATTGGAGAACATGAATGAACGAAGCGGAACAAATTAATTTTACAGTTGATCGTGAAAACCTTTACCGGGAAGAATCCATCACGGATCTCAAAGTGGCATCCATCCGCAGAATGGTGCCTGTGACCGAAAGCGGCGAGGAAGATCCGAGCCGGACGCCGATGTTTCTGGGCCATACCCAGATCATTACCCCCCAGGGACCACTGCCGTTGCAGGCCAGGCTGCAGGCCAACAATCTGCAGGAAGCCATGGACGCTTTCCCGGGGGCCATGGAGCAGGAGATGGCAAAAATGATTGAACAAATCCGCAAAATGCAGGAAGAGGAACAGAAAAAGCAGCGCGACGATTCGCGGATTATCGTTCCCGGACGGTAAATGCAAATCCAGGTGGATTGTTATGCCGGCTATCGGGGCGAAGAGACACCCCGGCGACTGACCCTGGGAGAGAGCCGAATCGGCATCGTGGCTGTCGAAGACCGCTGGCTGGCACCGGAACACCGCTACTTCAAACTCATCGGCGATGACGACGGCCTGTATATCGTCCGTCACGACACCACCAAGGATGCTTGGGAATTGACCTTTTACGAGGCGCGGGAGGCCCGGTCGAAAGCGCCTGCTTCAACGCGTCCATAATCCCATCTTTCCCGCCGTTTGCCGCTTTTTTGCGTCCACTGGCGGGAAGGATCGTGCCGAATGCAGACTTGAATCTGCTCCCGAATTGCCATGCTTCAAATTCCCATCGGCAGTATCCGTGAAACCGGATGGATCCTGAACGAACAGGTGGAGGCGGCCGGGCTCCCTCTTCTGTCTGAATTGTCCCGCAAAGAGGAGATCCGTTTCGTCGATCCGATCCAGGTCCGCATTGTGGCGATCCTTGCCGGAGAGACCGTTTCGATCGAAGGCGAGATCCACACTGAGGTGAGCCTTCGATGCAGCCGCTGCCTGACGCCGTTCGATCTGAACGTCCGATCCGAGTTTGCCGTTACGGCCATAGCGGCGGTGGCCGAATCGTCAGCCGATGCTCCTGTCAGCGAAATCGAATTGGCTGCCGACGAGATGGACGTACTTTTTTACAGCGGCGACAGCATCGACCTGCGCGAGGAAATCGCCCAGCAGCTCGTCATGGCCCTGCCTTTCAATCCACTGTGCAAAGAGACCTGCAAAGGGCTTTGCAACCGCTGCGGGGCCAATCTCAACCGATCGACCTGCCAGTGCAAAGCCGAAGATGCGGGCAACCCCTTTGCCGTCCTGAAGAACCTTTCGCTGCCTGGAAAAAGAGAGTAGGCCGTCGATGTCCATTCGGCTCATCGCCAGGGATCTGTACCGTCTCCAGCAAACGGTGGATCGCCTGGAAAAAAAATGGGTCCAGGCACCACCTGGGGAGCAGGAGAGGCTGAAGCGTGAACTTGACCGGGCCCGATCCGAACGCGACCAGGTCAAACGCATGCTGGACGGCCGCCTTAACCGCTGACGACCTGGCCTGCCAATGGTTGACAACGGCCAGATCAACCGCTATATGCCTGCCATTGGTTCACAGTTGCACCAATCCGTCAGATAACGATTTCCTTTAGAAAAATAGCCGGTTATTCGTTTTTTTATCCGGCAATCTATCAACCTTTACCTTCTTTGGAGAGCGCATGGACTTTAAACGTCATATCGAATCCGCCTGGAATCTGACCCTCGGCAACATCGTCACGCTGATTCTCCTGACCCTGGTCATGGTGGCGGTCAGTTCCTTTACACTGGGCATTCTGGCCCCGGTTACCATGGCCGGCTACACCCAAAGTCTGCTGCTCCTCATCCGCAATGGACGCGAACCCAAAGTTCAGGACCTGTTTTCCCATATGAACCTGTTTCTTCCGCTGCTTGGTTTCGGTCTGGCCGTTGCGGTGGCCAGCTTAATTGGGTTCTCTCTCTTGGTTTTGCCGGGCATCGTTATCGTCGTGGGCGTTACCTTCTGCTGCGTTTACATGCTGCCCCTGATGACCGACAAAAACCTGGGAATCGTCGATGCAATCAAGGAAAGTTACGCCATGGGGCGACGCGGCGAACTGGTGGACCACGTGGTGGTGGTGGTCATCTTCATAGCCATTTCCGCGATAGGAAGCTCGGTATTCATCGGCGTGCTGTTCACCCAGCCGCTGGCAACGCTTTTTCTGCTTTCCACCTACGAAGAGAAACTCGCCGCAAGCGCCCCCCCTGCCCCGCCGCAGCCCTGACGAGGGCAATGCAGGGGCACGGCGCACCGTGCCCCTGCCAAAGAATCGGAATGTTTATTTGTCATTGTTTGATGGACTCGTAACTATTCGCATCTCCGACAGGCTTGTAAAAAGCCCGAGATCAAGGCTTGCGAATTCTGAGGATGGAGGCGTACTTGGACGTACGCCGCAGCGACGAAGGATGAGCGTAACGCCGATATCGGTATTTTTACGAGTTCGTCATTTTCTGGTTTTTCGCTTCAGCAACTTCTGATAGGCCGCGTTAAGCCGGATAAATCTCTCCGGGTCGCCTCCCTTGTCCGGATGATGCTTCTGGGCAACCTTTCGGTATCTGCGTGTCAACGTCCGGCAATCCATCTTTTTCAGCGTTTCGCTCGGCACGCCGAACAGCCGTGCGGATTCTTCCAGGTTTACCCGCACGCTTTTCGGGGGCTGATAGATCCGATGCCGGTTCATGAAATCCCGCAAAAAAGGGCCGAAGGGATCCCGTAGCGGAAACCCATTGTCGAAATACATGATCGCGTAACGCACCAGATGCGGTTGCAGGCGTTCGTCGGTCGCTTCCTCCATCCAGAAGGATCGGTCCCGATTCAATTCGCACAGGGTTTTGACGAAAAAACGGTCCAGTTTTCCCGGGTCGAGGGCTTCGGGATGGGTGCGGGCTAAAATTTCAGTGAAGTGGCGTTGCAGGTCGAAAATCTGGTAGGTGTAAAGGGCCAGTTCCCTGGATTTGAGCTGACGTTCGGCGCGAATGAAATCGTGTTCGATTTCGTCCCGGGATTTTCGGTCCAGCCTGGCATAGAAACGATCCGGCGTACAGCCCATCTCCCGATGGCTGACCCGACCCGTTCTTAGAAAATGGAGTCGGTAGCGATCGAAACGATGGTGGGCGGCGGCCGGCGTGCATTCCCTCGAATCGGCATGATGACGGTCTTTTCGATCGAATCCGTCGATCACCCGCCGGATGTGCGGCGCCAGAAAAGGCAGAAAAACCGGTTCCAGATCGTCCTGGGAAACGGAAACGCCCTGATCCGCGATGGCCTGTTCAATGTTCGTATCGATATAAAACCCGTTGCCACCGGGATAGACGATAAAGTGCGACGGATCGTCGCCCAGATCGAAAAGATCGCGGCTGCGGTACCCATCGCCATGGGCATAAGACTGTCGAATGATGTATCGCCAGCCCATCGTTTTATCGGGCACTCGAGCCAGGTACATGGTGGCGTCTCCCGGTTGCCGTGCACAGCGTCCGTTATATGGCCAGCGACGCCGTACGATTATTCTGAAAATCGTCTTCTGAAAGATAACCCTTCTAAGGGAAAACACAAACGCAGATAACGACGTCCGCCCCCGCAATCGATCCATGCCGCTTGAAAGCCATCATGGATATCGGACTGCGGTCAGTTGCTGCAGCGCGGCGTCGAAAAAAAGGTGCTGTGAATGGCGATCACTGCGCGCCGAAGACTGCTTTCACGCACCAGAAAATAAAGGGCGGCGCGAGATGGCCCGAAGGCGATCATGTTGACATTGATGTTGCACTCGGCAACAGCGGCGAAACAACGCGCGGCAATGCCCTTTTTTCGTGAAAGTCCGTCGCCGACAATGCTGATCAGAGCGCTGTCGGCCACTTTTTCGATGCGCCGGAACGGCCGGGGTCGCAGGGACAGGAGGGCCTGGCGGCCGGCATCCAGATCGTTGCGCGCCAGGAGCAGACTGATACAGGTCTGGGAGGTGACCACCGAGCGGATATTGATCCCGTGATCGGTCATGGCAGCGGCCACCTGGGCCAGGATGCCCATACGGGCGCCCACGCCGGAGGCGAAAATATTGAGCAGACCGATACCGGTATCATAGGCCACGCTTTTGATCACACTGGGAGGCTGCAGGCTTTTTGCACAAATTCGGGTTCCTTCGATATCGGGCCTGATCGTGTTGCGGATCGTGACGGGAATTTTTCGAAGCCGGACCGGTTCCATGGTCCGGGGATGAAGAATCTTGGCTCCGAAATAGGCCAACTCGGCAGCTTCCTCGTAAGAAAGTTCGGGAATCAGCATAGATTCCGGGACGATCTTCGGATCGGCACTCATAAACCCATCCACATCCTTCCAGATTTCCAGGCATTCGGCACCCAGCGCGCCGGCTGCCGCCGCGGCGGAGTAGTCGCTGCCACCCCTGCCGAAGGTAGTGATATCGCCTTGGGGACTCACACCGTAAAAACCGGGCATGAAAACGATGACCCCTGTTTTAAGCGGCGCCTTGAGATGCCGCCTGAAATTGGCTGCCGTTTTCCTGGGTGCCACCGTGGCGTCACCGAACTTGCCGTCGGTGATCAGCCCGATTTTCTGGGGCATGGCCGCCAGAGATTCGATGCCGCGGCTGCTCATCACCGCGGCAAGCAATTCGGCACAGGTCCGCTCGCCGAAACTGACGATGGTATCGTAAAGACGCGGGGTAATCTCGCGAGTAAAACTGAGGCCGTAAAGAAGCCGCTCCAGTTGGCTGAAGGAACCGGCGAGGGTCTCTTTGCACAATCGCCGCGATTGTTTATCCTGGATCAGATGGCGCCCCACTTCTGCATGACGCGTGCGGTAGCGGGCCATGATATCCGGGATCATGGATTCATCGACCAAGGCCTGCTGCATGGACTCGATCAGAAAATCGGTGATGCCCTTCAGGGCGCTGACAACGATCACGTTGCCCTTGCCGTGGTCGGACAGCAACTCCATAATGGTTTGAATGGTCGTTTTTCCGTTCAGACATCCGCCGCCAATTTTGATCACCCGCATGTTATTTCCCGCCCCTTCGACTCGCTGGTTCTATTAAGGTTTTTGCCATACCCTACCGCTGGACAAATGGCAACTGCGTGATGCCTGGCATTTAGTAGCATATTCCCGAAAATGATTTGACAAACGATTTCTTTTCAAATAGTGGTATGACAACAGACGTCAAACGACAGACAACCCGATTATAGCAGGGCCGAGGAAGGAGTTCTCCGATGCCAGGATATAAATCCCTGAAAAAACCACTGCTTTCGCAAGAGGTTAAGGACGCCATCCAGACTTCCATCGCAGACGAGACCTTTAAACCTGGCGAGAAGCTTCCCTCGGAACGGGAACTGGTCGATCAGTTTCAGGTAAGCCGCGTCACCATTCGTGAAGCCTTGAGGAACCTACAAAGCGCAGGATTGATCGAAATTCGAAGAGGAATCAATGCAGGGGCGTATGTTTCGGAACCGAATTCCGATCCGATCACCGAAAATTTCAGAAATCTGATCCATATGGGCCGGATCGGCTTTTCCCACCTTATCGACGCCCGCCTTTATATCGAACCCCGGGCGTCGGAGATTGCCGCCAAGTACGCAACGGACAAGGATATAGATCGCCTGCTTCAAGTTTTGGAAAAAGCCACGGATCAGGTTGCGACCTCACGGAGAAGCGCACGCCTTACCAATGTCTCTTTCCATGTCGAAGTCGCTAAAATTACCAAAAATCCAATTATCTTATTTATTACTGAATCCATCACCCAATCCTATTCGGCCACGATTATTGAACTGACACGGACTCAACTCAAACGGCGGGTCATTCAAAAGTTCATCCGCGGGCACCGGGAGATCCTGGATGCCATCGTTAAGCACAACCCTGCCGAGGCATATGAAATGACCCGCCGGCATTTGCTCGACACCTACCAGGCATACGCCGATGTCATGCCTGACGATCAAGTCCAGGAAATTGACCGCCGTATTCGACAGGAAAATCACTGCTGGTCCGATGAAACTGAATTTTAAGCGCTTTTGCGATCATAACCGTCCAACGGTTCCCCGATAACCTGCCGCTTTCGAAACTGCGGGAAAGCAGCCGACAACACCAAACCAACAGGAAAGGAGAATGTCATGCCCAAACCGAGCAGGATTGAACTTTTGGCAAGCGTCGTTCTGGCGATTGCGATTTTCGGCCTCGGAGGATGCGCTACCACGGATGCCGGCGTCAATGAAGCCGCGTTCGAACAGAACATCCAGTACGAGGTAACCCCTTCAGCGGAGATTGCGCAGATTGCATACTGCGTCAAACCGTACAAGGGCACCGACCGCCTGCACATGTCCATTACGGTGAAGAACAAGGCGGCTGAAACAAAACGGTTTCGGGTCAATATTTTTCTTCCGGACGGGACGTCGGCGGGCGGATTGTACCCGCGCAAAGTCAAGGGAGACGTCACTGGCGTTCCGGCCGGGGAGGAGCACACCCGCGAATTTCCGATGTTGTACAATCAATTGCCCAGCGGTTTCACGATCCTTATCAAGGAACTTGGCTAATTCGGTAAAATTACACGAAAGGAGGGTATTATGCATGTAAAAAGATCGTCGCTCCGGTTCATCAGGCCCCTTGCGTTAGCGTTTGTCGTGTTGTTTCTGGCAGCGGCCCCAGCGTCCGCCATTAAATTCATTTCCTTCGGAACCGGGAGTCCGGCCGGCACCTATTATTTCCTTGGCGCCGGTTTTGCCGCATTGATCAACAATCATGTTCCCAATGTGCGAGTTGCCGCCGAATCCACTGCGGCATCAACGGAAAACGCCCGTCTCATGATACGCGGAGAAATTGATCTCGGTTTGGCCTGCATGGGAACCCTTAACGACCTTAAGGGACAAGGCATGGATGTCGATAAAATTCGATTGATTGCCATTGGCCACACAAGCGATACGCATTGGATTGTTCGAAAAGAGTCACCCATCCAATCCATCTCCGATTTCAAGGGGAAAGTGATCGGCGTCGGTCCGGCGGGTAGTGCCACACTGAATATTTATTCCAAAAAACATCTGAATACCGGATGGGGACTTTCCTTCGACGACTTTTCACCGAAATACATTTCTTTTTCGGAGGTCACCCGGGGGCTTCGCGACAACACCATCGATTGCGGTATCATTGCCGCTGGTGCGCCATTGGCCTCGGTTATGGAATTGGCACGGGATATTCCCATTCGCTTGCTCCCCGTCGAGCCCGAAGCATTGAAACGTCTTCGAGCCGAGTTCAGCAATGTGGTGCCGTTAACCATCCCCGCAGGAACGTATGAGGGGACGACTGAAGATGTTCACACGTATACGCTCCCGCAGATGTGGATGTGTCGTGAGGATCTTCCGGAAGACTTGATCTACAAAATTCTAAAGGCCGTTTATGGTCATCCGGAAGATCGGGACGCCATTCACCCCATGGCAAAAATGTATACACCAAAAAATGCCTTTCGGGGGGCGCCTGGCGTTCCAGTCGGGTATCACCCTGGCGCGATCAAATACTATAAAGAAATCGGCATTTGGGACAAACGGGCCCAGTACTACGAATAATCGGCTTCGCGAGTTTCTTTACATTTCAGTAGATAAACTCGCTTGAACAAACTGGTCTAACCATAGTCCAAAAGGGCTTCATCAAACGCGAGGGATTGCCCTGGCAGTCTTTCGCACCACTTCGGTTTGTGACGCGCAAGGGCGCGACGCCATTCGGCAATAATTCCGTTACGGCCGCAACTTTCGCGCCGATTGTAAACAGCCATAACGAAGTCAAGTGAATTATCGAGAAGCGGGGTCAACCATGGAGAATAAAATTGCACCGTCCACCACTACATACCCCTTGCTGATCAGGATCATCGCTATCGGCATGAGCCTTTTTCAGCTTTATACCGGCCTGTTCCAACTGACCGCTATGAACCAGCGTGTTATTCACGTAACCTTTGCCCTGGTGCTGATTTTCCTGATCTACGGTTTTGACCAGAAGAAAAAGTCTCAAATCGCTTGGCACGGGTACGTAGCTTCCGGTCTGGTACTCCTGATGGGAATCTATGTTCTGCTCAACTGGTTCAAAAAGATAGGCGAATGCGGGATGTGCCCGCCCTGGTACGAACTGGCGATGGGGACCGTCTTTTTGTTGATGTGCATTGAAGCCGCCCGCAGGACATTGGGATGGATTTTTCCGATAATTTCCGTCGTAGCAATGGTTTATGCCCGCTTCGGTGAAATCATGCCTGGCATCCTAGCGCACCGCAACTATGCCTTTGAACGCATCGTCAATAACATGTTTATTACCACCGATGGCGTCTTCGGAATGTTGGCAGGCATTTCCGCCACCTATATTTTTCTTTTTATCCTTTTCGGCGCTCTTCTACGGGCTGCCGGCGGCGGTGAATTTTTCATCAATCTCTCTTTTGCCCTCTTTGGACATGTGCGCGGCGGCCCGGCCAAAATTGCCGTAGTGGCGTCCTCCTTGTTCGGTATGCTTTCAGGCAGCGGGACGGCGAACGTAGCCGGCACCGGACAGATTACCATTCCGTTGATGAAGCGCAGCGGCTACAAACCCCATTTCGCCGCGGCCGTGGAAACCGTATCCAGCGCAGGTGGTCTGCTGATGCCGCCGATTATGGGCAGCGCTGTCTTCATCATCATGGAGGTTCTCGGGGTCAACTACGTCACCATTATGAAAGCCGGCGGCCTGGCGGCGGTTCTTTACTATGTCGGACTGTTTTTGATGATCGACATTGAGGCCCAGAAGCTGGATATGGCGGGCATGCCCAAAGATGAACTGCCCAGCGTGAAGCAGACTCTTAAAGAAGGTTGGTTTTTCTTCATCCCCATTTTTGTCCTGATTTTTTTCTTGGTGTACTCCAAGGTTTCGGTCACCCGGGCTGCATTTTGGGGGGCGATATCCATTCCCCTTTGTAGCCAACTGGCCGGATCGGGGAAAAGAATGACCTTGAGCAAATTTTTCGAAGGCCTCGAACAAGGTGCCTATACGGCGCTACCCGTTGTGGCCATCCTTTCGCTGGGTGGTGTTGTGTTGGGTATGATTACCCTGACCGGTTTGGGGCTGATGATGTCGGGACTGCTGATCAAAATGTCTGGCGGCAATCTGCTGGCTCTGCTTTTTCTGACCATGATCGCCTCGATTATCCTCGGAATGGGTGTTCCGCCGGTTGCGGCCTATATTGTTTTGTCCATTCTCGTGGTACCGGCCCTGGTCAAGTTGGGGGTGTACCCCCTGGCCGCCCATTTGTTCGTGTTCTATTTCGCCACGATCGCCGGTATTACACCGCCCATGGCACCGGACGCTTTTGTGGCCGCCGGAATCGCCGACGCTCCCATGATGCGCACGTCGTTCACCGCTTGTCGGCTGGCTTTGATCATATTTATCGTTCCTTATATGTTCGTTTATAACAACGCATTGCTGCTTATCGGAAGCCCAGGACAGATTGTCCAGGTATGTATCACCTCCTTTTTCGGCGTGCTTACCCTGGCCTGTGCAGCCCAGAATTACCTCGGTGGCCCGCTTTCGATCGGGTTCCGACTGCTCTTGTTCGCCAGCGCCGGATGCCTCATTTACCCCGGCCTCTACACGGATATCGTCGGCATGATACTCGTCCTCGTTCTTTTGTGGATAAAGGTCCCCGACTTGCTCAAACGATATACCATCGGGTTGTTCAGCGCCAGGGCCAGGGCATAGGAAGTCCCTTTCTTTCGGTGCAATTTTTTTACCAGTCACCAATCGGAAAAAAGAAAAAAAGCCATGCCTTCTTGCTTTATCGCGGAAATGACGTCGGAACAATGCAGTCGGGCTGCCGGAGAAAATGCGGTCGTGGTGATTCCCATGGGGTCAACGGAATTGGAAGGAACCCATTTGCCCCTTGGAGTCGACACCATTGTTGCCGGCGGAGTTGCGAAACGCTTAACCGGGATTCCCGGAGTATTCATTGGTCCAACCTTGCCCATTGGATACTCTAAATGGTTTTTGCCTTTTTCCGGCACCATCTCCCTGGAGACTGAAACCTTGACCCGGGTGTTGATCGAATACGTGAAAAGCCTCCTGAACGCAGGGTTTCACCGGTTCGTTTTCCTGAACGCCCACAGGGGCAACAATGCCTGCATTGAAGCCGCTGCGCGGACCCTGACTGCCGATCATCGCATTCGTATTGGTATGCTGAGTCTATGGAAACTGGCCAACGATCTGTGCGCCATCCAGGACGGCATTATCGAGGAAGGGCGCTTTACACATGCCGGTGAAATCATGACATCCACAGTCATGGCATTAAAGCCGGATACCGTTGTCTATGATCGCATGCACGCCGATCAGCTTAAATCCTGGGAAAAAATCGAATTCAATGTTCAAAATTCTCTAGGTGACATTGATTTCAAGGGTTCGGTGCAGACGCTATACGCGGATATCCGTGAAATCACCGACAATGGAATCATGGGCGATCCAACGGGTGCCAGTGCCGAAAAAGGAGAGAAAATTATCAGCCGGATTGCGAACTACTCGCGCGAATTTTTAAAAGAGTTCCAAAGGATTTCGATGCAAGGGGATCGAACGGAGACACCATGACAACAGCACAAACACCCTTAGAAGAAATCATCGTCGATCACATTGCCGAAAATCAATTCGACGATCTCGACGAGCAAACGATCGATTGTTGCAAAAAATTGATTCTGGATACGTTAGGCGTCGCCTTCCCTGGTCGTCAAGCGCCGGGGAGTCGGGAAGTCGTTGACCTCGTGACTTCCTGGCAGACGGTCCGGGGCGCATCGGTGCTTCTTTCCGGGGGTCAGGCGACGCCCCCCCAGGCTGCCCTGGCCAACAGTACCATTATGCATGCCATGGATTTCGACGATACGCTCGATGCATCCGCGCTGCACACCTTTGTCAGCGTTTTACCGGCGGCATTGGCAGCGGCCGAAACCCGCGGCAATGTCAGCGGGAAAACCCTGATTGGCGCACTGGTGTCAGGCGTGGACGTGATTTGCCGAATCAGCCTGGCAATCGATCGTCCCCTCTCCTGGATTCGAACCGCCACATGCGGTTGTTTCGGTGCCGCCGCGGCGGCGGCAAAAATCCTTGGTCTCGATCGCGAACAGATCGCCAACGCCCTTGGTATCGTATACGGTCAGACCTCGGGTAACGCCCAGGGATTGATCGAAGGCCGCCTGATCAAACGCATGCAGCCGGGCTTTTCGGCTTCGGCCGGAGTGCTGTCCGCATTTCTGGCCGAAAAGGGAATTACGGGAAGCCGCCGTTTTCTCACCGGTCCGTATGGCTACTATCAATTGTATGAACAGGGTGCGTTCGATCCCGCCGCCGTCACAGATGGCCTGGGCACCCACCAGTCCATCGTCGATTTGAGCCTCAAGCCCTATCCGAGCTGCCGGATGACCCATGCCAGCATCGATGGTGCCCTTTCATTGAAAGATCGCCTGAGCTCGCCAGCGGAAATCGAGCGCATCAATGTCTCGGTTTGCTCCATGGCCACAGAAATGGTCGGCAAACCCTTCAAGCTGGGAACCAACCCCCAGGTCGATGCCCAATTCAGTATCCCATACACAGTGGCATGCGCCCTGATCCGCGGGGACGTGTTTTTGCAAGATTTCGAAACCGAGGCCATCTCCGATCCCGAGATTGCCGCTTTGGCAAAACGCGTCCACGTTGAAACCGATCCGAACCTTTCGGCAAAGGATATCCTGCAATCGAACATGACGGTTACCTGTAAGGATGGAACCCGCGTTTCCGAACGGGTGCCGGTCCCCTTGGGCAATCCAGGGAACCCCATGGATACAGACCAGTGTCGGCAAAAATTCAGCAAATGCCTCGCATACAGCGGCTACCCATTGTCCGACGCGGCTCGCGAGGATCTGTTCGCGAAGATCGATCACCTGGACGCGCTGACCGATGTCAACGAAATCATTCGTATCATTGCATAGTGAGCCTATCATGACGATGACAAACCAAGATTCCCTGATGACGGTAAAAGCGCTATTCGATGCCGGCGCATCGAAATATGACGGCAACCGTCGAAAAATCATCTACTGTTTCGATGACTTTTACACAACGCTGCTGGATCTTATTCCCTTCGCGCAAGACGACCGGTTTGGCTTTCTCGATCTGGGGGCCGGAACCGGTCTGGTCTCGGCTTTGATCCGGCAGCGGTTTCCCGATACCGAGGCCCACCTGCTGGACATCTCGGAAAAAATGCTGGCCAATGCCAAGCAGCGTTTTTGGGAAAGCGGCGGCATTCATTTCTATGTTCGGGACTATTCCCGCGAGGCCCTTCCGGGGCCGTTTCCTCTGATCGTTTCGGCCATGTCGATCCATCATTTGTCCGACGCGCAAAAGCAGACGCTGATGCAGAGAATCTTCGACGGATTAACGCCGGGGGGGAGCTTCATCAATGCCGAGTTGGTCCTGGGTACGACACCCGCCACCGAAGCCTGTTATCAGCAATACTGGAGAAGGCATCTGGAACAAACCGGTATCGAAAAAAAGGAACTTAACGCCATTTACCAGCGTATGGCCAGCGACCGCCCCGCGACCCTCCAACATCAGCTGGCCTGGATGCGGTCGGCGGGATTCACAGATGTGGACTGTTTTTTCAAACGATACAACTTCACGGTGTACGCCGGAAGAAAACCGGAAAAAGGATGAGAATAAGAGGAGCAGATTGATGGAAATCGACAAGAAACAGTTGATCAAGGATTTAACAAGCATTGTCGGCAAGGAAAATGTCTTCAGCGACCGGCCGACCTCATTGGCTTATGCCAAGGATACCATGCCCTGGGATGTGGAAGCGCATCACATGCCCCATGCCGTTGTACGGCCGGCCGACAGCCAGGAGGTAGCCGCCGTATTGGGTTACGCCAGTTCGAAAAAAATTCCGGTGCACACCCATGGCTCCGGCACATCCCTGGTGGGATTGGGAAGGCCCAAGACCAATGCCATCGTGCTGGATACCGCAAGGATGCAGGATCTGGAAATCTATCCGGAGCGCGGGTACTTCGAGGTCGGTCCGGGCATGCACATCGGCAAACTGCGCGCGGCACTTGCCCCGCACAATGCGCTGCTTCCGGTTTTCCCGGGCAGCGAACCCATTGCCACCATTGGCGGTTCGGTTTCGGTGAATACCAGCGCACATGCCGTGGATGCCAGTCTCGGCAAACCGGGCGACTATGTGCTGGGACTGGAAGTGGTGCTGGCCAACGGGGAGATTCTCCAAACGGGAACCCAATCCACCCGCAAACCGGCAGGCATCGAAGCCACCAAATTTCTCGTCGGCTCGGAAGGGCTGCTCTGCGTGATAACCCGCATTCGCATGCGCCTGATCCCCAAACCGCACATGGCCAACATCGTGGCCTATTTCAACACCACCGAAGAGATCCTGGATACGGTGATGGCCATGTATCGAAAGGGCATACCGACGCCGCTGTTTTTCGAATATCTGGATGAAAAAGCCTCCACAGTCGGTTTTGAAGCCGTAGGGCTTTCGGCACCTCCCGGTGCCGTGGCCATGATGAGTATGCATTCGGCAACTGAAGAAGGCTGCCAGGCAAAGGCCCGCCTGTTTCTCGACTTCGTCAAACAGGCCAATCCCATCGAGGCCAGTATCGTCTCCGACCCTGACGAATGGGGAAAGGTCTGGAGCAGCCGGGCCGAGGCCGGCAACTACGTGTACCGACTCGGATCGACGTTCGGCAGCGAAATCACCCCCCGGGTGGACAAGCTCAAGGATGCCTTTCAGGAAGCGAAAAGACTGATCCTGAACCTGGACAGCTTCAAGGGAAATGAGTTCTACTCCTTCGGCCATATCGGCGCGCCAACGATTCACGGATACGCCTTCATTCCCTCCAAGGACATCTCCAACGAAATAAAAAAGGCCGTGACCCTCGAGGTGCGGGAGAAAACCGAAGCCCTCAACGTGAAGTACGGTGGGTGCGGCGGCGAATGGGGATTGACGGCCCAGCGCGCCGGTTTTCTCGAAAATAAATATGGCCCGGTCTACACCCAGACGCTGAAGCGCCTGAAAAAGGCTTTCGATCCCGAAAACATTCTTAATCGGGGGAATTTGGAGGGCTGGTTGTGAAGAACGACGAAAAGGAACAGGAGCTGCTTCTCAAGGAGCTTGCAAAATGCCGTTCCTGCCGGTTTTGCGTGGATGTATGCCCCACGTATCAGGCCTATGGCGGTGTCGAAAGCTTTTCTTCCTATGGACGCATACAAATCGTCAAGCATCTGCTCAACGGCACGCTTGAGCTGGACGACGCATTGACTTATTGCCTGTACAGCTGCCTGCAATGCCGGCGCTGTGAAGTCGTCTGCAAGAGCAAGGGGCAGAATCTGGATATCTGTGAACTGATCCAGCGAGGACGCCGGTTGCTTTCGGATCGGTTGGTTCGGGGAGGAAAACATGCGAAACTCTAAAGTCTTGATCTCACAGGCCCTGAAAACCATCCAGGGCAATCTTGAAAGAACCGGTGACCCCCTGGGCCTGAAGGCGCCCTATTGGACGCAATGGTCCGACGATCTGAATCTTGCCGCCCATGGCTCGCACCTGCTTTTCACGGCCCGCATGTATCAAATGCTGCCCTATGTGGTTCAGACAACGGAAATGGCGGCCAAGGCGCAGCCGTTGGTCCCCATGCTTTCCGTCAAACTGTTCTCCAAAATGGCTGAATATGCCGGTGCGCTGGCAGGAGACTCGGTCATCCGCCTGGGAGCCCGCCGGGAAGGTGAAATCAAAAGACGTACCGAATCGGCCCTTACCGGCATTGTCGCCGCCTTGAGAAAAGCCGGCATCGATCCGGCCTACCTTTTCGAAAAAGAGCCATACAGCGGAGTATTGCTCTACGATTTGGGGATGGAAGATGCAGTCGCCCCCATCGCCCGCGACGTTTACCACACCCTTAAATCAGGTGGCAGTCAAACCGTCTTGACCGTCGATCCGCATACCACCTTCATGCTGCGTGAGATTTACCCTCGTTACGTCAGCGATTTTAATCTGGTGGTGCGCCACTACCTGGACGTCCTTGCCGGTGCTGGAAACATCTTTCCGGAAACCCGCCCAGCCGGGGTCCCGGAAAAAATCGTCCTGCACGATTCCTGCGTGATGACCCGGGATTTGGGGATCGTTGAACCGCTCAGAACCCTTTTGTCCAGAATCGGTATCAAGGTTATCGAACCTGAAAACTGCGGGATCAATACAGGCTGTTGCGGCGGACCCATAGAATACGCCTACGCAGATCTGAGCCATTCCATTTCCTGTATTCGAGCACGGGAACTGGCCGCTAACGGTTCCGACATCCTGGTAGCCTGCCCCATCTGCCTGATCAACCTGATGAAGCAGGAAAAGGATCTGGGAATCCGAGTTTGGGACATGGGCGAAATTCTTGACAAATGCTTTCCTTTGGATACTCAGTCCGCCTAAAACACGATTCAGGTGCACGTTAAGAAACAAAAAAGGAGAAATCATGAAAGAAGTGACCAAAGCCGAGCTATTGAAAGAAATTCACGATTCTGTTGTAGAATTCGATGAGGAAAAAACCACTGAACTTTGCGAAAAAGCACTGGAAATAGGGATTCCGCCCTACGACGCCATCATGGACGGATTGGCTCTCGGCATGGATGCGGTGGGTAGTTTGTATGAGCAAAAAGAATATTTTGTGCCCGAACTCCTTCTGTGCTCGGACGCCATGTACGCTGGCCTCGATATCCTTCGTCCCCATGTAAAAGTAGATGAACATCAAACCGCCGGTAAGATTGTCATGGGCGTTGTGGAAGGCGATATCCACGACATTGGAAAAAGTTTGGTGAAAACCATGTTCGAAGCCGCCGGTTGGGACATCTGCGACCTTGGAAAAGACGTGAAGCTGGGGAAATTTGTCGAAGCGCTGAAAGACACCGGTGCGGACGTTGTAGCTATTTCGGCCTTGATGACCACCAGCATGATGGCCATGCCCAAGGTCATCGGGATGCTTAAGGCCGAAAAACCTGATGTCATCGTTCTGGTGGGCGGCGCACCGTTAACCGAAGACATCGCCCAGCAATATGGAGCGGACGGATACGCAAAAGATGCCATCAGCGCTGTTCAGGTAGCTAAAAATCTGCTCAAAAAGGCGGCCTGATTTTTTACGGTTATGGCAATTTCCGGCGCAAGCCGGGATATCCACGGAGGCGACATGCATTTAAGACAAGACCGATTGACAGCCAGCGAAAGAATGGACGCCCTGTTCACGTATCAAAAGCCTGATCGGGTTCCCCTCGGAGCCATGAGTACAGGATTCAACACTCGAAATGCGGGGCACACGGTGGCCGATGCCTATGAGGACCCGGAAAAAAGTTACTCCGACATGCAGTGGACCACCGAGCAATACGGATGGGACCCGATTCCCCAATATGCAGGGCATACCGTGCTGGGCGCCTGGGATTTCGGTGGAGATGTTCGAATGCCCAAGGGAGAATTCGAAGGAGCCCTGGTCGTTACGGAAAAACCGGTGAACAGTGAGGACGACGTTGCCAAACTAGAGCTTCCGGACCCGGCCACGGTCGGCAGAATACCTCTGGCCATGCGATTTTCCAAACTCCAGTTCGAAAACAACCTGCCGGTCTATTTTTTCTCCCGTAGTCCTTTCACCATGGCTGCCAACATCTGCGGAATCGATCTGTTTCTCCGCTGGACCATGAAAAAGCCAAAACTGTGCGAGGCATTGCTGGACATCTCCTTGAAGCACATCATCAATGCGCTGACGCTTTGGCTGGAAACCTTCGGCACCGATCGGGTTTTCGTGTGGATGAGCAGCCCGAGCGAGTCGAACCAGCTCATTTCTCCCCGGACGTTCAAAAAATTCGCCCTGCCCTATCACGAGGCATACCATCAACGCCTCAGGGAACTGGGGGTCCAGCGTTTCGGCCAGCACATCTGCGGCGAGCAGAACCTGAACCTGCCCCTTTTTGCCGAGTCTCCTCCGTGGCCTCATCCCAGCGTGCTAAGTTTCGGTCATGAGGTGGATCTTGAAGCAGCGGCGGATTTTTTCCCGAAAGATATTATTTTCGGCAATATCGAGCCGGCGGTTATCCAAACCGGCACGCCCGAACAGGTCTATGAACTGTGCCGGGTCGCCATCGAAAAGGGGAAAAAGGCGCCGGGCGGCTTTATTCTCGGTCCGGGCTGCGGGATGCCGGTCAATGCGCCATCGGCAAACGTCTATGCAATGACCAAAGCGGTTCACGATTTTGGCTTTTACGAATAACGAAGAGGAATAGCAACCATGCAAAAGATGACTTCAAACGAACGAATCGAAGCCGTTCTGAAGGGAAAGCCGGTGGACCGCGTACCCCATTTTCCCTTTATTCTTGGGTTCTGTGCAAAAAATGTCGGTTTCCCCATTTCCACCATTTACAGCGATGCGGAAAAGAGTTTCGATGCGCAGAAAAAAACCTTTGAGCAGTATGGCATCGACTGGGGGCCCATGTACGGCTATGCCTCCTATGGCACCTGGGAATTCGGCGGTGAGGTGGAAATGCCCACCGGAGAATATCAACAGGCACCGGCCCATAAGATGTTTCCCGTCAAATCCGAAGCCGACATCGAAAAGCTTACCATGCCCGATGTGCGGACTGCCGGATGTCTTCCCATCGCCATGGAATTTTCCAAGCTCCAGGAAAAAAACGGCACACCCATCTCCGTAATCATGGGCGGTAATTTCACCATTGCCGGCAACATTTGCGCCGCGGAAAAAGTGTGCCGATGGATGCTGAAAAAACCGGATGTCGCCCACCGCATTCTCCGGCTGGCCACCGATCACATTGTTGACATCGTGTCCCATTGGGTCGATGTTTTCGGACCGGAAAAAGTCATTCCCCAATTCTGGGAACCGTTGACTTCCAACCTGATCATCTCGCCGCGCCAGTTCAAGCAGTTCATCATGCCTTATCTGGTCGAATCATCCGAAAAGATCCTGGCCATGGGCGTCCGCCATATCCTCTACCATATCTGTGGCGACCAGAACGCGAACCTTGACGACTGGGCCAAGGTCCCCATGGGAGAGCCGGGGCTATGCAGCTTTGGAGAGGAGATCGACATCGACAAAGCGATCGAGGTCCTCGGAGAAAAAGCCGTGATCATCGGCAATATCGACCCTGCAATTTTACTGACCGCCAAACCGGAGCAAGTCTATGACCGTTGCCGGGAGGTTATCGCCAAAGGGAAAAAATCCCCGCGTGGATTCATGTTCAGTTCCGGCTGCGAAGTTTCCCCGGAAACTCCCGGATACCACGTGTATATGCTGAAAAAAGCGCTCAACGATTTCGGGTCCTACAATGGCTGAATCGCCAGGACCGATGGGTAAGGAGAATGCCGGGTGAATGTGGTGGATGTTTTTGACGAATCCTGCGGTTTTCACACGCGAATCACAGTCTGCAAGGAAAATGCCGATATGGTGAACCTGACCGTTGCCAGCGATTGCGAAGCCGCGACCCGATGGGGGCAAACGATTAAACAGGTCGATTGGCGCCAATGCCTGGGAAAGAAATTTCCACAATCTCTTCTTTGGCAGTCCGCCATGAAGATACTGCGGCATCGTTCATGTCCACTTCCGATGACAACACTGCGGGCCATTGAAGCCGAAGTCGGTGCGACAAGGCCCGCAGATATTCGAATTCATTTTCTTCCTTCCGAAGAACCGGACAAACGGAACGCACCCAAAGAGGTCCAATGAATAACCCGGACACAATGCCGCTGGTTCGTTTTCTTCCGGGAGGTATGCAGGGCCGGGTCCCCCGGGGGACTCGGGTGGATCAGGCGGCCAGGAAGCTGGGCGTCGATCTGCAAAGCGTCTGCGGAGGACAGGGAACCTGCGGCAAGTGCAAAGTGCGTTTGTTGCATCAGGCCGGTTCCGATTCTTTGGAACCTTTATTATCGCCGCCAACCGAGTTGGAAGAAAAACACCTCTCTACCGAAGAACGCACAAAGGGGTGGCGACTTGCCTGTCAGTGTCAGGTATTGGGCGATGCCACTTTCGATATTCCCGAGGAAAGCAGAAGCGGCGGACAGGTGATCCGAAAGGCACCCGGCACAATATCCGTCGATCCGGCCCCCTTTGTCGAAGCACAAACCGTAGCCGTTCCCGCTCCCGATCTTACATCTCCCACTTCGGACTGGGAGCGCCTGTCGGCTCAAATCCGTGCAGGCAATGGTTGGACCGATATTTATCCGGATCCGGGCATGCTGGCCGTTTTGCCGAAGGTTCTTGCCTGTGGTGAAAAGACCACGGCTCTGATCCGAAACGGCGTCGAATGCATCGGCGTGGCACCTACCGGTAGCCGCCCTTTGACCGGACTGGCCCTGGATATCGGCACCACGACATTGGCCGCCTATCTTTGCGATTTGGAAAACGCAGAGGTGCTGGCCACCGCCTCGACGGTCAACCCCCAGATATCCTGCGGCGAAGATGTTATTTCGCGCATCGCCCATGCCTCCAATGAAGACAACGGACGGAAAGAACTGCAGCAACTGGTGATCGGGGCGGTCAACCAACTGCTCGCCGCAGTCTGCACCCGGGCAACTGTCGCCATCGATACGGTGTCGGATATCGCCTGCGTGGCCAATACATGCATGCACCACCTTTTTCTGGGGCTTGACCCCAGCGGGCTGGGCAAGTCGCCCTTTGCACCGGTTGCGACCAAGGGGTTCGATCTCAAGGCCCGGGACCTTGGCATTCAAGCCGCACCGGGAGCATGGGTACATATGCTGCCAGCTGTTTCGGCTTTTGTCGGATCCGATACGGTGGGAGTGATGCTGGCTTTGGATGACGCCTACGTCGATGAAACCCTCCTGGTGATCGATGTGGGAACCAACGGGGAAATCGTCTTGAAATCCGGAAACCGTCTCGCTTGTACATCCTGCGCCACCGGTCCTGCCCTGGAAGGGGCCACCTTGTCCTGTGGCATGCGGGCTGCAGCCGGAGCCATCGAACGGATCTGGATTGACAGGAAAACGCTCGACGTGGGTTATCAAGTCATTGAGGCAAAACCGGGACAGCCTGCTCCTGCTGCAGGAATTTGCGGTTCCGGAGTGATCGACGCCGTTTCCGCCATGTTCACATCGGGGGTCATAAAAAAGAACGGAACGTTGGACCGCCAGCTTGCCGCCCCGCGTCTGAAACAAAACGGAAACGATGCTGCATTTATCGTCGTGCCTGGACGGGAAAGCGCGGGGGATCGAGACATCGCAATCTGGCAGGACGACATTCGGGCGGTCCAGATGGCCAAGGGAGCCATCCATGCAGGGGTCCGGCTTCTGATGGCCGAGGTCGGCATAAATTCCGTGGACCGCGTCTTGTTAGCCGGTGCCTTTGGCAGCGTGATCGATCCATTGTCAGCCCTGACCATTGGTTTGTTTCCAGACGTACCGCCCGATAAAATCGTTGCCGTGGGCAATGCCGCCGGCGACGGCGCCCGGATGGCACTCATTAATCGGTCCAAGCGGAAGCGGGCAACCGAACTGGCCGAAAAGATGGAAACGGTCGAACTGACGACGCGCCCTGATTTTCAACGCGAATTCGCCATGGCCATGCATCTGCCCCACATGAAACCGAATCGTAAGCAGGCCTGATGAAGTTTTATCGTATAAACAACAAGATTACTCAGCGCCCCGGATATCGTTGGGCCATATTTGCGATTCTATCGCTGCAATACTTGCTGGTCTATTTCCACCGGGTCTCTCCGGCGCTCATGACGCGGGAATTGACTTCCGCCTTTTCCATCGGTGGAGCGTCGCTCGGACTGCTTTCATCCGGGTATTTTTATGCCTATGCCATGATGCAGCTTCCTGTGGGAGTGTTCGCCGATAAATGGGGCGCCCGCAAAACCATCACGCTGTTTTCGAGCGTGGGTGCCGTTGGCGCGATTCTTTTCGGGCTGGCTCCCAATTTCCAGGTGGCGATGGCTGCCAGGCTGTTGGTGGGCTTGGGGCTTTCCGCGGTATTTGTCCCTGCCATGCGGGTGTGCGCCAGTCTTTTCAATGCAAGAGAGTACGCCGCCGTCTCGGGGCTGCTTCTGGCCATGGGCGGGGTCGGCTGGTTTGTCGCTGCTACGCCCCTGACATGGATGACCGCCATGTTCGGGTGGCGGGGAACTTTCACCGGCATCGGGCTGTTGACCATTCTGCTCGCGGCGGCAACCTGGATTCTGGTCGTTGAAAAACCTTCGCATTCGACCGATGTCAGCGATACTTCCGGAAGCCATCGCCAAAGCGTATGGGCCGGCCTGATACGGGTTCTATCCACCGGCCGTTTCTGGCCGTTGGCCGGCTGGTTTTTTTTCTTCGGCGGAATTCTTTTCGGTTTTTGCGGTTTGTGGGCCGGTCCCTATCTCATGGATGTCTGCGAGCTTTCCAAATCCGAAGCTGGAAACGTATTGTCCATGATCGCCCTGGGCACTATCGTCGGCGGTCCGCTGTTGGGGCGCATCTCGGATCGGATGGTCCGCAGGAGAAAATCCGTGATCTGGTTTGCCTCACTGGTACAGGTTTTTCTCTATCTGGTGATTTTTTTGCTGAAGGGCCGCCTGACATACGCGTCGCTTTTTCCGATTTTCTTTCTTTTTGGAATCTTCGGAAACGGCATCGCCGTTGTCGCCTTTGCCGCCGCAAAAGAGCTTTTTGATCTCGAGATTGCCGGTGCGGCCGTCGGAAGCGTCAATTTTTTCGCATTTATCAGCGCAGCCATTTATCAACCTTTAAGCGGGCTAATGATGGACAGGACCGGAAGAATCAACGGCGTCTATCCGCCCGAAGCGTATACGCCGGTCCTGTTTTGTTTTCTGATGACCAGTATCCTCCTTCTGGTATGCATCTCTTTTTTCCGGGAGGAGAGCAGGCTGAAGGATTAAACCGCAATCGAAATCGATGGCATGAAACCAAGCAGGACGCTAAATTTTTTTTTGAATAGGAGCTGTAATGGAAAGCAGAGCCCATTGCGCAAGATGCCGTATTCCCAATCACGAAAAGATCTGTAAAAGGGAATCTGGTGGTCGTCATCCCGAATTCTGTCCTACCGTTAACTATCGGGAACTCGCAGAGAAAGTCCTCGATAGCTACCATGATCCGGCGGTGGCCGAATTCGCACGAATGGCCTCGATTCAGGAAGCCGAATGCTACGCCAACCGGGCTCCGGGACCCTATGTCCTTCAGCCAACCAAGACCCGAATTCAGGAAACCGTCGAATTTGCCAAAAAGCTCGGCTGTCGCAAGCTGGGGCTTGCCTTTTGTGGCGGACTGCAAAAGGAAGCGGGCCTCGCTGCCGATATATTCGAATCTCAAGGGTTTGTACTGGCCTCTGTTTCCTGCAATTGCGGCGGTATCAACAAGGAGGCGATCGGGCTCACCGATAAGGAAAAAGTGCATATCGGGAGCTATGAGACCATGTGCAACCCGCTGCTTCAGGCCGAAATATTGAATCAGGAAAAGACGGATCTAAACGTAGTGCTCGGCCTTTGTGTGGGACACGACGCCATGTTTCTCAAAAGAGCCGAGGCATTCAGCACCGTACTGGCCGCCAAAGACCGGGTAACGGGCCACAATCCCCTTGCGGCGGTTTATACATCCCACTCCTATTACCAGAAGCTTAAAAAGTGAAATATTTTTTTTACCATAAAATTTGAAACGCCCAGATCGGGCAAATGTAAAGATTCAGAGGCAAAACATGGCAAAACCAAAGGTAAAGGCGCACCGGATCAACCGGGACTGGTGCAAGGGGTGTGGGATCTGCGTAGAATTCTGCCCCAAGAAGGTTCTGGAGCTGGACAAAGAGGACAAGGCGGTGGCGGTGCGTCTGGAAGACTGCATCGCCT